>ERZ1370068.9236-contig-8027_pt1 | contig 38439 bp, 61 predicted proteins | sample MGYA00561227_ERZ1370068 | MGnify/ENA primary metagenome ERZ1370068 (study PRJEB38410, sample SAMEA6850437) | metagenome | study: Metagenomic assessment of the ecological functions of the soil: analysis of the soil microbiota associated with the...
CCAGTTACGTATTGCTACTGTCGATTTCATCTCCCGGTAGCGGTCGCAGCATCGACTGTCGTTCCGCGCGATCTTCGATCTAGGTGCATGTGGACTGTTCGCTTCGCGATGAACGCGCCGGGATCTGAGTCACCCGGCAGCCCGCATTTCGGCGACCTGGCAGCAGGCTGGGCGGCCGGGCAGTATTTTCCGGCTCGCGTTCAGCGATCGCGCCGTTCAGGCGAATGTCTGTGGACACGCTGATGCTCAAAGCCGCCTGCAGGGTGTTGAAGGTCCGGCTAAGGCTGACCGTGACAGGCGCGCCCTGAGATCGCTAGAAGCGCAGCGTATACCTCAGCTTCGCAGGCCAGACGCGTATCCAGCGTGACCAGGCGCCGTTCGGGAGTCGGGATCCGTTCCAGTCAGCAGCACACGTGACGGCCAGATCGTTTCCCCCGGCCGCCGAATCCAGCGGAAACGCATCTGCCAGCCGAGCTCGCTGGCTGACGGTGTCACTGCAGGTTGCCGACGAGAGAGATCCATGGGCTGACCTGCGTGTCTGCGGTCAAACTGAAATAGGTCGGTGTCAGTGGAAGCTCGCCCTCGTGGCAAGATATCGTGATCACCCGGCTGTGCTCGGTTCCCAGCCCGAGCGCTGCACGCCAGCGACGTGAACGCCGGATGTACACAAGTCCCGGAGTCAAGATAAGTTCTCGCCGACGAACCCGATGAAAAAATCGCCTGATTTCAACCTCTGCGATGGACGCCCACCACATATTGCGGGGCGGTCGGACCCTCTGAATCGGTAGCGCGTGAAGCTCGCACGCGGCGCCGAGCGGCAGGACTAATATGCCGTCTGAAATCTCGAAGTCCTCCCCTCGAGCCGCTGGGCATCGCCGGTTGACCTCGGAATCTGAGCGCTCTGCTGCTGTCCCGAAAGACAACCTCTGATCGGCCATCCACCTGGAGCTCTCGCGTGAGCAACCGGTTTCGGGGTCGGCCAGCAATACACTGAGGGGTCCGTCCTCCGAACCGGAATCCCTGAATCCAGGTGGATGGCTGCGGAGATCGCGGCGTGTAGTCGGCGCGGGATTCACGCGCCGATATCCTCGCCAGCTCGACGAAGCCGACGGCGGGGTCGTACTCGCGGCTGGATCTCCCGGACGCCAGAGATCGGCCAGGCTTGGCGGTGGGGATCGCCTCGGGTAGGTGGGGCCTCGAAGGCCGTAAGCCGCCCCGTCTCCCAGTGTCAGAACGGCGTGCTCGTCCAGACATAGAATCCGCTGAAACCCAGGCTGGCGTGATCTCCTCGAAAGCGGTCAGGACGTCTGCAACTGGAAATCGAGCCCGGCCAGTGCGGCGATCGCTGCTGCTCGGCGCTTCGAGCCGACCGGCCATCAGGGCGTATGCGGCTGCCGCCGAAGCTTACGACTGCCGGAAGACGCGGCGCTGCAGGCGAAAACACCGAAAGTCCTTCTCGCGGAGGGCGCCGCTCTCCAGGGTGCGTTCCTCTCCCCCGTGCGCACCTGGAGGCAGACCCACGTCGAACCCCGCCAGCCTGGCCAGGTCAACTTCGCGCCGGAATTATCGATGGGCTGCGGCACCCGCTGTCGCTGAGTCCGGATGCGCCGCGAAAAGACGGGACTCACGGACTCGTCCGGCCTCGGGGCAAAATCGAAGAAAGCTGGATCCTTCGAGGAAGAAGTCGCGCTCCTCGAAGAAGAGCGGAAACCGCGTCAGGTTCACGCGCCGCACGTCCACTTCCGTTTCGGCGAAATCGGTGTTCACGCGAGGTTGGCGCGAAGCGCGGCGTGAGGCTGTAGAAAGCGTCGATGCCGACATCGGCGGACGGGTGCGCGGATGGCTGTCCGAGGCCAGGCTCAGACGAAACGCCTCGACCACGTGGGGTTTGAGGTCCAACCCGAGACCCTGCGAAATCCCCTCGAGCTCGCTCGACGCCGGCTTGCGTTCGACATGCGCGCCAGCCCCTGATTGATGGCGCAACTCCCATCCAGAGGCCGTTCTCGCCTTTGCGGCGCACCGTCCTCTGAAAATTGATGCCCCACGCGCTCGCGGTCCGATCGAGTTCGGCGTGCGAAACGGGATTTCGATTTCTGGCCGACCATCCGTCCGGCGTGGCGGACGCGGGCCAGCCAGACGCCGTCCCACGACCGGCTGATGCCGACCTCGGAGGTAGTCGCGCCCGGCCGGCCTCAGGCAGGATCACCAGGCCGTCCCCCATGGCGCCAGACGGATTGATCTCGAAATAATAGCCGCTGCGGCCGTCGAGGAAGCTGTCGATTGTCCACATGAACCGATCGTCGGCGCCGAACGATTGGTCCCGCTGCATCTGGTTTCCCAATATGCGCTCGGGCTCACTGTCGTAGAGCACCACGCCCAGAATCAAACGGTCGGCATCGCTACACGACGCACTTCAGTGGATCCCGGTCGCCGGCGCGCCATTGTCCGGCTCCCGCTGAAGAAAACCGCGGCGACAGCCGCGCGTGCCCACACGGCTTCGTCGAGCACGCCGTCCAGCCGGATCGCGTCGCCCGGTCCGAGCCGCAGCGCGGTCACCACATGCTCAGCGGGCTGGGCGGGACTCTGGGCCATGCCATCGAGCGGACAACACTTGCAGAAGAAGCCCGAGAACGCAAGTCGGGCAGTCGGCGCCGCCTCGGGGCATCGGGCATGCAGGCTCACAAATGCCGGTGCGCTCGCGGGACTATCTGTCTGGCTGCGGCCAGGTGTGCGAGGGCCCTGCCCTCACCTGGCGGCAGTGGTAGCAGCCGAATGCGAGACGCGCTGAACGGTTGTAGTCGTAGGCGACGGGTGAAGTCGTAGCGGCGGACGCGGAGCAGCCGCGCCATGCCGGGCATGACGACCTCTCGCGCATGTAGGCGGCCTCGTGCTGCTTGTCTGAGCTCCGCGAGGTAGCCGTATATGGCGTTGCGCATCTGGGCGTCCATGCTGCCGCTGTATTGTTCCCACCCGAGAATCCGGAACGCGTGGCTCGGGAGCGCGACGACGGCCGGCATCCGCCACGTCGCGATCGCCAGGACACTGCCGTGGCAGGTTTCGCAATGACTCGTCGCTCGCCGCCGACGATCGGCGCGAGCGCCGACGCGCCCGCAGCATCATGTACCGAGGCCTCCATGAACGCACAATCGCGTCGCGGCTTCTCTTCCTGCCTTCCGGATAGATCGCATCATCGGCCGAATAAGTGATGGCGGCGGACGCCGCCCGAGGCTGGTCGCAGAACGACGCCGCCAGCGATCACCGATCGGCGGCGACCGCCGCGAGCGCCTTGCGTGCACGCGGCTGGGAGACCGGTGGTTCCCACGACAACGCGGCGCGAGCGCTGTCCGGATCAACGCGTCGCGTGCGGATCGCCGGCGAGCCAGCTCGAGCAGCGGCGCGCCAGCGTGCGCCCGGCGAACGTGACGAAGACGAGCGCCGGCAGCCGATGTCGCGGTGCGCGCACCTCGACGGTCGAGCGTTCCGAGCAGATGGTCGAGCCCCGATCGGCTGCAAGCGGATCTCGCCGATATCCTGGATCGCGATCTTCCGCCGATCGCGCCGGCCGTTCACGTGAATGAGCCGGAAGTCTGTGCAGGCGCACCGACGCGCTCGGACGGCCAGAGCGGCCGCGGCTCGCGTCCACAGCAGGCGCTCCCACGGGCAGCGGGACTTCCACGCGTGCCGAACTCATGGCTGCTTGAAGTTGACCTTCGGCACCTGCCCGGCTTCGGGCGGCGCCCTCGAAGAACGGGTACTTCCTTGAATCGGAAGAGCTCCGCGGTGAGGTTCGCCGGGAACTGCCGCCGCGAGGTGTTGATACTCCTGAACGCTCTCGTTGTAGCGCATCCGCTCGACGGCGATCCGGTTCTCGGTGCCGGCAAGCTCGTCCATCAGCCGGTTGAACTGTTCGTTCGCTTTCAGAGCTGCGGATAGTTCTCGACGAACGACGAGCAGCCGGCCGAGCGCGGAGGTCTGCTGGTTCGCCGCCTGAATCGTCTCCTCGGGCGTCTTCGCGCCGAGCAGCTTCGCGACCGCGCGTCGGCGATCTCCTTGAACACGCCTTCTTCGTGCTGCGCGTAGCCCTTCACGGTCTCGACCAGGTTCGGGATGAGATCGTTCGCGCCGCTGCAGCTGGTTCTCGACCTGGGCCCACTGCGCTTTGATCGGCCTCTTCCTGGCCGACGAAGCGTTGTTATACGAGCAACCGCGTCAGCGGAAGCGCGGCGAGCGCGAGCACCATCAGGCGAGCCGCCGTTCTGCGTGTCATCTGCATATGTGTCCTCGCTGAAGGCAGTGTAAACTTCCGACGCATGCGAGTCCTTGACAAGCGCTCTACCAGCTCGACGCCGCCTCCACCTGCCGCCGCTGGACCTGCCGCCGAAGCCGCCAAAACCGCCGCCGAACCCTCCGCCGCCCGCCGCCACTCCGAGCCGCCGCCGAAGGGCCCGACGCCGCTGGACCAGCCGCTCCAGCCGCCGCCGCCCCAGCGGCGCACGCCGCGGCCGGCTGCCGCGCGCCGAGCGGCTGAACGAGCATGATGAGCGAGGAAGATGAGGAACAGAACGCGAGAAGGGAATGTTGCGTGCCGTCGTCTGCGGCCGTCGCGTTCGGAGCGAATCTCCACTCCGGTGAGCGTGACGTTCCGCCCCTGGGCAATCCGGCGCGGCGATCCGCTGCGCTCCCAGCGAGCAGACCGGCGCCGTACCGCCGCTGCCGGAACTCCGGAGCCATGTACTCGCGGCTGGTCTCACCCGCAAACCCGTCGGTGATCCATTGTTCGAGCCCGTAGCCGACTCTCGATCCACACGCGACGCTCCTTCACGTGCAAGGAGAATCAGAAGCCCGTTGTCCTTGTCCTTGCTCCCCGATGCCGCGGCCGTGGTTCTCGAACAGCTTCACTGGCGCACTCGCGGATGTCGGCGTAGGGCTCGATCGTCGCGAACGTGCGACGACGACGAGGACATCGCCGCTTGCCGCCTGCACAGGATCGGCTCAACTGGTCCATTTGTTGCTCGGTCGAGGGGTCGATGACATCGGCGAAGTCGTTGAGCGGGTTGCGTCAGCTCGGGCAGCGGCGGATCGGCATAGGCGGCAAGGCTCGCAGCCGGCGCGGTCGCCAGGCTGAAGCCGAAGCGCCACGAAGAGGACGACGGACCCGGACGCACGGCCCTCATCTGGCGCTCCAGCGATCGATGTACGTTCGTGAGGCGCTCGACCGCGTCGAGATAGGCGGGAAAGATCCGCCGGCGCGGCGTCGGTCTGTAAGCGGCCTCGCCCGCCGACAATTTCATGATCTCGGCGAGGCTGCCCGGTGCCGGCAGCCCGATCGCGCGTTCCATCGCCACCGCCGCCGGCGCTCGCATCCCGCGGTTCAGCTCCGTGCAGACGAGCGACGCTCATCATCAGCGCTGCAAAGGGCGCGGCCGACCGCGCGATGAGCTCCGCCAGTCGCGTCGCCGCGCCCGCGCGTCTCCACGTAGCCCTCTCGCGCAGGTGGAGCAGGTGGCTGCGCGCCTGGACTTCGCACGCCTGCCGGACCTCGCGCCGCTTCGACGCCGAGGCCCTCGAAGGGATCGCTGCCGGAGATCGACCGACGTGGTCGGCGAGGATCGCGCCAAACTCGAGCGGAAACGCGTCCAGCGAGCGGCCGAACTCCTGCGCGGCGAGAAGAAGCGGCGTCGCGAGGCCGGCATCGTGCCACGCGGCCACGCGCCCGGCGCACGCCCGCAGGTCGTCGGCGCCGTCAGCGGCGTCGACGACGGCCATGCGTCGGCGCCGGGTCGCTGCCGCGTGCCGCACGATACGCGACCAGCGACTGCAGACGAGGGCCGAAGATGTCGCGCAGGTCGTGCTCGAGCGCCGACACGCCGTCGGGAATGGTCATCGATGATTCTCGCAGCTTTCGGCTTTCGGCTCACAGCTATCAGTTATCAGTTCACAGTTCACAGTTGACAGTTAACAGTCAGCAGTTGGCCCCTTTTACGGTCGACGTTGGCTGCCAGCTCTGCGCTGTCAACTGTGAACTGTCAACTGTCAACAGCCCCGTCAGCCGAAGGCCTCCAGCCCGAGAGCTAGTACAATACGCCCCGCATGCGCATGCGCGAGATAAACGTCGGCTGCTTCGGTGGCGGCACCGGTCTTCCCAGTCTGCTCGGCGGTCTCAAGAACAATCCCTGGCTCCACGCCGAACGCCGTCGTGACGATGTTCGACAGCGGCGGCAGCTCGGGTGCAGCTGCGCGACGAGCTCGGCGTCCTGCCGCCGGGCGACATCCTCAAGTGCGCGCTCGCGCTGGCGCGCAACGCGCGCGAGGCGCGGCGCGTGCTGCTCGCGCGTCTGCCGACGCTCGAGCACGCACGCCTCGGCGGCCACACCGGCGGCAACCTGCTGCTCTCGATGATGCAGCGCTACAGCGGCGATTTCCTCGACGCCGATCGACGGCTTGCGCGCGCTGCTCGGGTGCACGGGGCGCGTGTGGCCGGTCGAGCGTGCAGCAGGCGTCGGTCTGCGCCGAGTACGGCGACGGCTCCGACCACGCGCGGCGAAGTCGGAAGTGGACGCGGGACAGTCGTCCGGGCGGTTCGTGCAGCGCATCTGGCTGGAGCCGCCGGTTTCGATCCACCCGGCCGTCGCCGGCAGCCATCGGCCAGTTCGACGCCGTGATCATCGGGCCCGGCAGCTTCTACACGAGCTTGATGCCGATCTTTCTCGTGCGCGGCGTCGCCGAGGCGCTGCAGAACATGAAGGGGCCGATCATCCTGATCGCGAACCTGCTCACGGAAGGGCGCGGCATGGTCGGGATTCACTGCGGCCGACGCGGTCGCCCGCATCGAGGAGTCGATCCATCGCCAGGTCGACGTCGTCATCACGAACGCGAAGTGGCCGCCGTCGAAGGTCCTCGGACGGTATGCGCTCGAACACAAGGAGCCGCTGATGCCCGGCGCGCTGCCCGATCACTGCGAGCTGGTCGGAGGGGAGTTCTGGACCGGAGACATCGCCCGCCACGATCGACTCGCGGCTCGCCTATGCGGTGTGGAGCGTCCTGTCGCGGCGGCTGCTCAGTGACGGGTAACGACGTGCAACGCGGCCGCAGAGTCGCAGAGGCTTCTCAGGGCCTTCCTTTCTGGAAGCTGGAGTCTTCTTCTTTCCCTGATGTTTCTCAACGGTCCCCGTCGATCGTAGCGTGACGCCGCCGCCTGCCGAGGCTGATTCCTTTTCGTGGTTTCGTGTTTGCGGGGCGTTCCTTCGTCGCGTTCCTTTTTCTGCGCTGAGCGGTGTGGCTGCGTCTTTTTGGTGGTTTCGTGTGTTCGTGGCCGCCCGTCGTCGCGGTCCGTTTTCAGCTTGGCCGCGCGCTCGATAATCTGCGCCAGCATCGCCCCGGCCTCGCCGCCTTTCGCCGGGCGGTTCGACCGCCAGATGGCCGGGGTCTTCTCGGCCAGGATGTCCTCGAAGTCGCCGTCGCTCTTCACGCTCCGCGGCGCGAACGTCGGTGATGTCGAGGTCGCCCGACCACTCGTCGCGATGTTTGATCAGCAGCCAGCTTCGCGCCTCGGACCCGCTGCGGGCGCCGGCATAGCGGCCGCCGGTCCGCACGAGCACCCACGATCCCTTCAGCTTGTAGCCGTTCAGCGTGAACTTGAGGTCGCCCTTCTTCAACGCGGCATCCACGTCGTCGACTCCGGAGCCCAGGTGCCGCGGTCCCAGAGCATGACGATGCCGGCGCCGTAGCCTTCAGGAATCACGCCTTCGAACTCGCCGTATTCGAGCGGATGATCTTCGACGTGCATGGCCAGCCGCTTGATCCTCGGATCGAGCGACGGGCCCTTCGGCACCGCCCACGACAGCGAGCACGCCGTTGTGCTCGAGACGGAAGTCGTAGTGCAGGTGGCTGGCAAGGTGCTTCTGCACGCAGAAGAACCGCTCTGGCGCGCTCGAGCGAGCCGCCTTCCCGGCCGGTTCGGGGGTCTTGCTGAAGTCGCGTTTCTTGCGATACTCCTCGAGGGCCATTTGAAATTGCAGATTTCAGAGTGCAGATTGCAGGTTGAATTGCCGATCGAACAGTTCAGACTCCAGACTTGAGACTTTGCGATTTCAGACTTCAGACTTCAGATTTCAGACTTCATTTAACCTCCGCCCATCCAGGCCTTGATCGGACGGGAGAGGGCCAGTAACACGATGCCCAAGACGATGCCGAAGGCCGCGACGACACCGAAGAGATTGGGCAGCGGCCAGCGCCTCGTAGAACGACGCGAGGCGGCCGCCGATGAAGTTGCCGACCGACGGCGCCGAGGAACCACACGCCCATCATCAGGCCGGCGATCGCGCGCCGGCGCGAGCTTGGTCATCGCGCTCAGGCCGACCGGGCTCAGGCACAGCTCGCGCGAACGTGTGAAGCAGATAGGTGGCCGTCAGCCACAGCGGACTGACGAGCGCCTCCGGACTCCGCCGCTCGTGCCGCGGGAACGAGCAAAGCGAAGCCCGGCACCGACGCCGATCAGGCCGATCGCAAACTTGATCGGACTCGAGCGGTTCGCGGTCGCCCATGCGCACCCACAACCAGGCGAACACCGGCGCGAAGCATGATGATGAACAGCGCATTCAACGACTGGAACCAGCTGCTCGGAAAGTTCCAGCCGAAGATCGACGTCCGCGTGCTGCGGTCGGCGAACAGGTTCAGCGTCGATCCCGCCTGCTCGAACACCGACCAGAACAGCGCCGCCGCGAGGAACAACACGCCGATGACGCGTAGAGGCGTTTGCGCTCCGCCGGCGTCCAGTCGCTGCCGAAGAACAGCCACCCGAAGAACACGACCGTGATGACAGCAGCAGAAAGTATGCCGGCGGCGTCGGCGATTTGCGTCGCGCGTGATGGGGAGCACGCCGGTATAGAGCCGCCGCACGCCGAACGGCCACGCATACGACGAGCGCTGATGCCGCCCCAGAGCGTCGCCTGCGCCGCCACAGCGTCGCGGTAGCCGTCGGCGACGACGGTGCCGCCGGGCTGGAGCCCGGCGTCGACCCAGGTACGTTGCCGCCGAGCACGTATTGAATGACGCCGAACACCATGCCGACGCCGGCGGCCGCGAACCCGAGGTGCCAGTTGATCTGCTGGCCGAGGTAGCCGCAGATGAGCGGCGCGATGAACGCGCCGAGTGTTGATGCCCATGTAGAAGATCGAGAAGCCGGCGTCGCGGCGGTTGTCGTCCGGCGCGCGTAGAGCTGGCCGACGATGACGCTGACGTTGCCCTTCAGCAGTCCGGTGCCGATGACGATGAGCACGAGGCCGAGATAGAACGTGGTCAGCGACGGACAGCGCCATGCTGAAGTGGCCGCTGGCGATGAGGATGCCGCCGTACAGCACCGCGCGTCGCTGGCCGATCAGGCGGTCGGCGATCCAGCCGCCCGGCAGCGTCGCCATGTACACCATCGAGCGTATAGAGCCCGTAGATCGGCGCCGGCCATGGCTGTGTCGAACCCGAGCCCGCCGGCCGCTGGTGCGGCGGTCATGAACAGGATGAGCAGCGCGCGCATGCCGTAGTAGCTGAACCGCTCCCACATCTCGGTGAAGAACAGCGTCGAGAGGCCGCGTGGATGCCCGAAGAACGCGCGATCGGTCGGCGATTCGACCTCGCGCATCGAAGCGGTGCTCATGAACGGCAGTCTAGCAGACAGTGTGACAGAATGAATTGGTGACTTGGTGACTTGGTGAATTCACCAAGTCTCCAATTCACCAATTCCCTAATTCCCACTCACTGATGCGTGCCCTTCTGATCTCCACCTACGATATGGGCCGCCAGCCTTTCGGCCTCGCATCGCCGGCGGCCTGGCTCCGCCGCGAGGGCATCGACGTGTGCCTGGCAGATGTGGCGAAGGAAGCGCTCGATCCCGGGACGCTGGGTTCCGCCGACCTGGTGGCGTTTTACTTGCGCTGGATGCACACGGCCACGCGCCCGGCTGCGCCGGCGATCAAGCAGGCACGCGCGATGAACCCCCTGCGAGGATCTGCGCGTATGGGTTGTATGCGCCGTTGAACGCTGGATTTCTCCGGTCGCTGGGCGTGGACGATGTGCTCGGCGGCGAATTCGAGGCCGATCTGACCGCGATAGCAAGGGATGTCGCCTGCGGCTCGGCGGACCGTAAGGTCCGGGTCACCGTGCACTCCGCAACCGTGCCCTCGCCTTCAGTTTCTGGTGCCTCGATCGGCTGGGTCTGCCCGGCCTCGCGTCGCACGCGGCCCTGCAGTGCGCCGACGGGACGCGCCGGATTGTCGGCTACACCGAGGCGAGCCGGGGATGCCGTCACCTGTGCCGCCATTGTCCCGTGGTCCCGGTCTATCACGGTCAGTTCCGTGTCGTGCAGCCTCGACGTCGTGCTGGCCGATGTGGCCGCGCAGGTGTCCGCAGGCGCGGAGCACATCACGTTCGGGGACCCGGATTTCTTCAACGGGCCGACGCACGCGCTCCGCATTGTCGAGGCGCTGCACACCGCCTACCCGGCGCTGACCTTACGACGTCACGATCAAAGTGGAACACCTGCTCGGGCATCGCGAGCTGCTTCCGCGCCTGCGCGAAACCGGCTGCCTGTTCGTGACGACTGCCGTCGAATCGATCGACGATCGTGTCCTGGCTCTGCTCGAGAAGGGGCATACCCGCCGCGATTTCTTTGACGCCGTGGCGTTGTGCCGGGCGGCGGGGCTGGACGATCGCGCCGACGTTCGTCACCTTTCACCCGTGGCTGAGCCTCGAAGGTTATTGCGGATCTCCTCGATGTCCTCGCGGACCTCGATCTGATCGGGCATGTCGCGCCGATTCAACTTGCGATTCGACTGCTGATCCCCGAAGGCGTCCCGGCTGCTCGAGCTCCGAGGATGTCCGTCGCCTCGTCGGCGCCTTCGATCAGCGCACGCTGACATATCGATGGTCCCACCCCGATCCGCGCGGTGGACCGCCTTCACGAGGAGGCAGCTCCATCGTCGGCGCGCGAGTGACCGTCTGACCGCGGCGCGGTGATTCGACGAGCACCCGTGCGTTCGCCTATGAGCATGCGGGCCTCGGCCGGCCGGCGCCGCGTCCGGGCATGCGCGATCGGGCCACGATCCTGCATCTCAACGAACCTTGGGTACTGTTGAGCGGAGCCGAATCCGGAGCAGGTGGCTCTGGTTTGAAGTAGCGGCTATCAGCTGTCAGCTTCTCAGCTGATCAGCTGGATCGCACGCGCGCCCTGGCCCTGAATTCATTCCGAGGGTTGAATGGCCGTGCCAGGTTCAGTCGAGAGCTGACGGCTGGAGAGCTGATAGCCGAGAGCTGATGGCCTCGAGTGTCCAATGCGAAGAGTTCTTCTTCTCGCCACGACGACCGGATATCAGACACGCGCGTTCGGCGACGCCGCCGAGCGTCTCGGCGTCGATCTGCGTGTTCGCGACCGATCGCTGCGATGTGCTCGAGGATCCCTGGCGGGACCGCGCGATCCCGATCCGGTTTCACGGACGAGTCTCGCATCGGTCGCGGGCGATCATCGAACTGGCCCGGACGCGTCCGCTCGACGGCGTCCTCGCCGTTGGCGATCGTCCGACGGTGATCGCGTCGCGCTGGTGCAGGAAGGGCTCGGGCTGCCAGGCCACCCTCCGGCGCCGCGGCCGCCGCGCGCAACAAGCTGCTGACGCGTGAACGGCTCCGCGCGCGCCTGCCCGCCGATCCCCTGGTTTCGTCCGGATTTCGATCGCGATCGATCCGCGGGAGCTGGCGGCACTCGGTTCTCGTTTCCGTGCGTCTTGAAGCCGCTCGCGCTCTCGGGAAGCCGCGGTGTCATGCGCGCCGACGATGAGGCGTCGCTCGTCGCCGCTCTCCACCGGCTGCGGGCGCTGCTCGACGGCGCCGGACCTCGCGCGGAGAGCCAACGGGACACACGCGACCGCGCGCTCGTCGAGGGATTCATCGAAGGCCGCGAGTTCGCGCTCGAAGGCGCTGATGCACCACGGCGCGCTGCACGCGCTGGCGATCTTCGACAAGCCCGGATCCGCTCGACGGCCCGTTCTTCGAGGAGACCATCTACGTGACGCCGTCGGCGGCATCGCGCGGACCGATGCAGCGCGCGATGATCGCGCGGCGATCACGGCGGCGCGGCCGCCATCGGGCTGCACGCACGGCCCGATTCACGCCGAGTGCCGGCGTGAACGACGGCGGCGTCTTCGTGCTCGAAGTGGCCGCGCGGCCGATCGGCGGGCTCTGCGCCGCGCGCGCTGCGGTTTGCAGAAGCAGGCGACGCCGGCTCCGGTGTCCCCGCTATTTCACTCCGAGGAGCTGCTGCTGCGGCACGCGCTCGGCGAATCACCGCGACGACTGGCGGCGCGAGACGTCGGCGTCCGGCGTGATGATGATTCCGATTCCGCGCCGCGGCGTGCTTCCGCGGCGTGGCCGGGCGTCGACGCGCGCAGGGCGTGTGCCGTGCATCGACGACGTGCGGATTACCGCCAAAGCCCGATCAGCTGCTGGTGCCGCTGCCGGAGGGCGCCAGCTACCTCGGGTTCATCTTCGCGCACGGCGACACGCCCGCCGCAGGCCGAGCAGTCGCCCTGCGGGCGGCGCACGCGCGTCTGCGAGTTCGCCATCGATCCCGAAGTCCCGATGTGTACAATCGGCCGCATGGCTGATAGCTGTGCGCCCACGCCAGCCGCCGGCCCCGCCGAGCAACAGCAGCGGCCGCAAGGTGTTATGCGCGAAATTCCAGAAGGAGCTGCCGGCGCTCGACGCGCCGCCCTGGCCGGGCGAACTCGGCCAGCGGATCTACGAGAACATCTCCGCCGGATGCCTGGAAGCTCTGGGAAGAGCGGATGAAGATGATCCTCAACGAGTACCGCCTGATGCCGTGGCAGAAGGAGGCGCAGGATCTGGTTGCCAAACACATGGAGGAGTTCTTCTTCGGCGAAGGAGCGGCGCTTCCCCGGGCATGTGCCCCAACAGACGAGTACCGATTTCCGAGGCTCGTCCGCTCACCTCAGCGCTCGACGCGGTTGTCGACAGGGGGAACGCGAAAGCTGACACGGTCTGGCAGCTGAGAGCGACCGAGCTGACAACAGCTGCCTTGAACCCCTTTGAGCATTCTCCCTACGCCGCCTTGGAGCACCCCACGAAGGCTTGTGGGGCAGCCACGACGCCATTCACTACTACAAACAAACCCCTGTCGGAAGCGAAGCACTGCAAAGCTCTTGTGCGGCGAATGGTACACCGTGCTAAATGGCTGCCGTATCTAAGGCGACTTTCCCTCCGCGCCTTCGAGCTCGTGCATGGGTGATGGACTTTGAAAAGGGATGGTTCAACTATGCGATTTGGCCATCAAACCGCCCTTGCCGCGGGCGAACCGCCCGATGACAGAGCGCGCGACGAGTCGCCGGACGAATCGCCCGAAACGCCGACCGACGAACCGAGTCCCCCCGCGTGCAGGATCCGCCGCCGCAGCCGGACTCGCAGGGCCCCCTACGTCGTCATGGAGTAGGTGCCTTAGAACACGGAGGACAGAACCAGTGGATACAAGAGAACGCAAGGAACGGCGAGGTTTCGCGTCGATGTCGCCCGAAAGCAGCGCGAGATCGCAAAGGTGGGCGGCCGCGCGGCGCATGAAAAAGGAACGGCCCACGAGTGGAGCGCGACGAGGCCAGAGCGGCGGGCCGCGGCGGCCTAGGTTAGTCGCGGCGGCCGTGGCCGCTGGCGACGCCGCTCGAGACTCCCTCGGCTCCCGGGAACGCCGACGAAGGGAACGTGCAGTGATCGATCGTTCCCTCGGGACGGGCGCGCCGGCAGAGACCGCTTCGTGCAGACCGCAGTCTGATTGAGGCGACAGACAATGCTAAGACGCGTAACCGTGGCATGTTATCGTTGGTGCTCACAGCAGCGACCGGCGCGAGCGCCCAAAGCGGTGATCTTCCGCGACATCCACGGTGCAGAGTCCACCTGAACCCAAACCTCGTCCTCGGCGGCGGCCCCGAAGAGACTCGACCGGCGACGACGACCTTCTTCGGCGACACTGGACTGTGGTTTGTTCCGACCGGCGAGGTGCTCGACCACGGTAAGTGGTCGGTCAGCGGCTACCGGCGCGGCACCAATTACATCCAGGGCTTCAGCAACGTCGGCGATATCGCCGGCACGTTTGCGGTCGGGATCAAGAGCCGCGCGGAGATCTTCGGTCGTTCCTCGTCGATACCCGCGTGGATCGCGACCTGGTGCCGCTGTTCATCAACAACGCGGACGTGGGCGGCATCGTCGATCGGGACCCGCGGGTCCACCAGCGGTGGACCGGCGACAACGTGGGCGACTTCTACGTCGGCGGAAGATCAACCTGTGGTCCGAGTTCCACCAGAAGCCGGCGGCGCTCGCCTTCCGCGGCATGGTGAAGCTGCCGACCGGCGACGACGACGTGGGCGTCTCGACCGGGCAAACCGGATTTCAGCATCGACTTCATCGGCAGCAAGGAACTGCGGCGCAAGGTCGAGTTGTCGGGGTATGGCGGCTACGGTTCCGGGGCAAGCCGGACGGCTTCGACATTCCGGACCGGGGCCACCCGGTGGGGCGTGGGGGCGGGCTTCCCGTCCCGGTCCGCCTTCCGCGCCGCGCTCGAACTGGTCGGATCGCTGCCCACCAAAGACACGGCGACGACTCACCTCCGGCCTGGTGGTGGGCGAGGACGGCACGATCCCGCCGGCGGCTCGGCGACCCAGAACATGACGCAGGCGAACGTCGGGCTGACCTGGCAGCATCGGAAGGGCTTCTTCATCGGCGGGGGCCTGGCCTGGAATTTCCGCGACGAAGAACCGGCAGGATTTCCGCACCGACGAGCCGGACGAGAAGTCGAGCGATTTCGTCGACTGGCAAATCCGCATCGGCTACCACCCGGGCGTGCGCGTCGCGCGCCGCCGCCGCCGGTGCTGCCGCCGCCGGCGCCCACGCCGGCCCCCGCGCCGGCCCCGGCGAACCGCCGCCGGTGGTGAAGGTGCAGTGCGATCCGAGCACCGTGGAAGTCGGCCGCACGTCGACGCGTGACGGCGACGGCCAGCGATCCCGATGGCGATCCGCTCACCTACAGCTGGACGACGCCGCAGGGGACACCTTGGCGAGCCCCGCGGAACGGCAAACCCTGTGGACGGCGCCGCAGCAGGAAGGCACCGTGCCCGTGACGGTCACGGTGAATGACCGGCAAAGGCGGCATGGCGTCGGCGACCGGCCAACATCCAGGTGATTCGGCCGCCCGTCAAGACGTACACGTTCGAGGATGTGCACTTCGACTTCGACCGCTACTCGCTGCGGCCGGAAGCGACGCGGGTGCTCGACGAAGCGGTGGCGGCGATGAAGCAGGACGCGACGCTGCGCCTGCAGCTCGAGGGCCACACGTGCAACATCGGGACGGCGGAATACAACCTGGCGCTCGGCGATCGGCGCGCGAATGCCGTGCGCGACTACCTGATCAGTCGCGGCGTCGGCGGCCGACCGGCTGCACGACGGTCAGCTACGGCGAAGAGCGGCCGAAATACGACAACGCCCGCGAGGAAACGCGCCGACTGAACCGGCGTGCGGCGCTCGTGGTCAATCTAACAAAGTAAAGGTATGCGATTCATCCATCTCTACCTGGTCGGCTGCTTCGTGCTCGTCGTCGGCGCTGTCCTCGCGCTGTGGCAGGCCGGGGCTCTCGCGCAGATCAGCCGGGATTCTGGATCGCCATCGGTCCTGGTGATCGCGGTCGGGTTGGGTATCATGCTTGCGGTCAGCTCCGGAAACCTGAAATTACACACGGGAGTAGTCAGGCCCTTCCTGCGTTCTGAGCCGCGCGTCTCACTTCCTGCACTTGCGTCCGGGGACCTCCCCGGCGCAAGCTGACTCCGATGCCCTTCACGCTCGCTCTCCGCACTTCCAGGGTTCAACAGTCTCCGCACTTCCAAGGTTCAACACCGGTGGCACGCGTTGTGGTTCTAATCTAGCCAGCATGCGGCGCATCTTTCTGAGCGTTGGTCTCGCGTCCTGATCGTCCTGGCGAACGGCGCTTCGTCAGGAAGAAGGCGGCGTTCTCAGTCCACAGCCTTCGTTTCAACGGGGTGACGGCCGTGGACGAAGAGCTGTTGCGAAGCGTGCTGGCCACGCGTCAGAGTTCGAAGCTGCCTTGGGGCCGGAAGCGGACGTTCACCCGGGCCCGCTTCGACGCCGATCTCAAGCGCATCCAGGCGTTCTACGCCGACCGCGCGGATATCCCGACGCGCGGGTCACCGGATTCGACGTCAAGCTGAACGACAAGCAGGACGCCGTGGATCTCGCCGTGACGATTTCAGAGGGCGAGCCGGTCCAGGTGGCGGCCGTTGAGCTCGTCGGTTTCGACAGCATTCCGCAGCGGATCATCTGAACGCCCTCAAGCGAGCGGCTGCCGCTGAAAGCCACCAAGCCGCGCGATCGGCAGCAGGTCATCACGTCGCACGAGATGGCGATCAACGAGCTCGCGCGATCACGGGTATCCATACGCCCGATGTGAACACCGCCGAACGCGCCAATGGCCGCGCGACGCTCGTCGTCACGTTTACCGCGGAACCCGGGCCTCTTGCGCATTTCGGTCCTGTCAGAAATCGTGGGCTACCGCTACCGTCGGCGAGGGCGTCATCCGGCGGCAGCTGACCTACAAACCGGGCGAGCGTACCTCGCCGTAGCGTCGTCCAGGACTCGCAGCGGCGCATCTATGCGCATGGAACTGTTCCAGTTCGTCAACGTCGAAGTCTTGAGCCCGGAACGTGAAGATCCAGAAGTGCCGACGCGCGTGCACCGTCGCGGAGGGCAAGCATCGGCGGCGTGAACTTCGGCGTCGGCTACGGCACGGAAGAAAAAGCGCGCGTCGACGCCGAGTACCACCACGTCAATTTTCTCGGGCGGCGCGCGAGCGGCCGGCGCGCACGCCCGCTGGTCGTCGCTCGATCGCGGCGTCCGCCTTGATTTCAACCAGCCGTATCTGTTCACGCCCGCACTTCTCTCTGGGGATGGAGGGGCAGCATTGGTTGGCCTTCACGCCGGCCTACCAGTCCATCACCACCGGCGGCAAGATGGCGTTGACGCACCGCACGAGCCAGCGAACCGTCCTGGTCCGTCTTCGTTCTGAGCGAACGAGCGACAGTTCGATTTCCGATGAGGCCCTCCGATCCAACGCTCGCAGACGACGACCTCATCGCGCTCGGCCTCGATCCGACGACCGGCCACCAGGAAGGGCACGCTCAACGCGTTCGGGCTCGACTTCCAGCGATCGACCGCGGACAACCCGCTGGACGCCCACCGCGGATATCAGTTCGCCTTTCACACCGAGTCGGCGGGACGTCTGCTGCCGGGCACCTTCAACTACTACGCCGCGTCGGTGGACGGACGGCATTATCGTGCCGATCGGCGAATCGCATGGTGCGTGGCGAACCGGCTGCAAGCTCGGCATCATCGACCGATCGCGGCAATGACGGCGAGCAATGTGCCGTTCTCGAAGAAGTATTTTCTCGGCGGCGCGACCAGCCTGCGCGGGTGGGGGCGGTACGAGGTGAGCCCGCTCAGCGAGTCGGCGGCTGCCGATCGGCGGCAACAGCCTGCCTGGCAGTGAGCGCCGAGCTTCGCGCCGTGCTGCGACGGCAAGCTGGGCGGCGTGCTGTTCGTCGACGGCGGCAACGTCTGGGCCCGAGTCGAATGGCACATCGGCTTCGGCGAGCTGCGCGTGCGCGGCGGGCGCAGGCGTGCGGTGACCAGACGCCGGTCGGCCCGATCCGCTTCGATTTCGGCTATCAGCTCAACCGCGATTGACGGGCTGATGGTCAACGGCGCCCCGGCAAGCGCGGCCCTGGCGCATGCACTTCAGTATCGGACAGGCGTTCTGAGATGCCGGAAAGTCTCAAGTCTGAAGTCTCAAGTCTGACGGGATCGAGCAGCCCGGCAGGAAAGGGCCAGCGAGCTGGATAGGCTGACAGCTGAAAGCTGAGTATGAAACGGTTCGTTCGCGCCCTCATCATCGTGTTGACGCTCATCGTGGGCGTCACGGCCGCGGTGATTGTCGTGACCCAGACGGCATGGTTCAAGAACTGGCTTCGCGGGTACAGTCGTTCGGGAAGCGAACCGGTTCCTGAACGGCCAGGTCTCGATTCAGCGGCTCGGCGGGAACCTGTTCTTCGGTATCGAGATGGAAGGTGTTGCCGTCTCGTTGGACGGCAGCGAAGTCGTGTCCGTCAAGGATCTTGGCCTCGACTACAGCATCTTCGAGTCCTCTCGAAGGGACTGTTCGTCGACGGAATCAGGCTCAACCAGCCGACGCGTACTCTGCGCCGCGAAGGCGATACCTGGTCGATAGCGCGGCTGATCAAGAAGCAGGAAAGCGAAGCCGATCGGCAGGGACCCGCGTACCCCATCGCCATCGGCGCGATCGGGATCAGCAACGCGTCGATCGTCGTCGACGATCCAGTCGGAATCCCGGGGTTCGACGTGCCAGATCGCATCGATCGCCTCGACGCGCAACTGTCCTTCGAATATCAGCCGGTGCACTTCTCGGTCGAGATCAACCACGCGTCGTTCAGGGGGAGGGATCCGGCGATCGGCCTCAACAGCTTGTCCGGGGGCATCGCGGTCCGCGACGACACTGGATACCTGGAGCGCATTGCGCTGCGGACCGAAGAGACCTCCGTCCAGGTCAGCGGGCGCCATCCAGCACTATTTGACGAAGCCGATCCTCAACCTGCAGATCTCGTCCGACAAACTGTCGATTCCGGAAATCGCGAAGGTGGTGCCGGCGCTCGCGGGCGTGCGGCTGCAACCGGCGTTCGAGCTGAAAATAGCGGGCCCCGCGGAGGCGCTCGCCGTCGAGATGAACGCGAGGTCGTCGGCCGGCGACTTACTGGGGCAAGTTCGTCGCGGACGTCGCGATGCCCGGCCAGTCTGTTCAGGGCACCCTGTCGGTGCGCCACCTGAATCTCGCGCCGATTGTGAACGACGCCCGGCAACGAACCGATCTGACGGCGGACGCGCGTCTGGATATCCGCGCGCACCGCCTCTCGGATCTGGAATCGATGCGCGGCACCGTCTCGGTGAACGCGCCGCGCCTCGTCGCATCCGGCTACAGCGCGCAGAACGTCAAGGTGGATGCGCGTGTTGATGGGCGGCGGATTGAAGGACGGGGCAGGCGGCTGCGCACGGCGCCGCGGCGACCGCCGCCGGCCGCCTGACGCTGCCAAAGGGGAGCGAGCCGCTTTCTTACGATCTGCGCGCGGCCGGGCGCGCCACCTCGATCTCCGGCGGCTGCCGCCGCAGCTTGGGGTTGCGCCGGCGGAGACCAACGTTGATACCGGGTATCACGTGCGTGGAATCGAGCCGGTGGGCCGGTCGCGGGCCCGAGTGGTTGACGGCGATCTGCGGTTCGAGGACTCGACAGTGGCGGGTGTGCGCATCGCGGGCGGCAGCACGGCGCAGTTCTCGGTTCGCGGTGAGGATCTCGCGTATCAGGCGGATGCCACCGTCGCGAGCCTGATCTCCAGCGCGTGGGCCGCGACTTCAAGGTGCCGGCTCTCGGAGCGGATCGCTACAAGAGCGACCTGAACGGGCACGTGCAGGCGAAAGGGCAGGGCAGAAGCGTCGGGGACATGCAGGTCAGCGCGACGGGGACGTTGAGCGACTCGACACTTCTCGGCGGCCGCGTGCCGCAGATGTCGTTCGATGTCGCCTCGACGAGTGAGACCGCTCACGTAAAGCGAGCGGCGCGTTCGCCGGGTTCGGACCCCGCCGCCCTCAGCGGCAGATCGGCAATGACGGGATCGGTGACCGGGTCACTTGACGTCGACGCCACCATCGAGGATGTGTCGGCGGGGTGACCCCCGACAACGTGAGCGTACCGCCCGCATCACATTGGAGTCATCGACGATTGGGGGCTTGGCGATCGATCGGGCGGTTCTCGACGGCGACTATCGCGACCGTTCCGGCGAGATCCGGCAGCCTCGACGTTGCCGGAGGGATCTCAACGCGAAAGCGAATGGCACGCTGACGCTCAAGGACACGGGCGAATCGAATCTGGCGTTCGAGGCTGATTCGCCGAGCCTGGAAGAGACTCGGCAAGCTCGTCAACGTCCCCGTGACCGGCCTCGCCAGGATCGAAGCGTACGGTGACCGGCAACGGCGCGGTGCGCTTCGCGCGGACGGCACGCTCGACGGGAAGCGGCGTCACGTACGGCGACACCAGCGCGCCTCGCCCTCTCGGCGGCGTATTCGGCTCGCGTGCCGGATCTTGATGTGGCGAGGGCGGAGGTCACCGCCGAGACGAAGGCCACCTTCGTGACCGTTGCCGGCCAGGAGATCAATGAGCTGACGGCGAAGACGACGTATGCCAGTGCAACACATCGAGTTCGACGCGACTGCGCGGCAGCCTCAACGCTCCTCTCCCGCCGCGGGGTCGATGGTGCTCCATCCCGATCATGGCGAAGCTGCATCTGCAGCGAACGACCATCGACACCCAGGGCCTCAGCTGGCAGATGGCCCCCGGCTCGCAAGCCGCCGTGCGATACGGCGACGACGCGATCGTCGTTCGCGGTCTCGAGCTGGTGAGCGGCGACCAGCAGATCTCCGCCGATGGGACGTTCGGCCGGCCTGGCGACGCGTTGAAGATCACGATGAGGAACGTGGACCTCGCGGCAGTCGATACCCTCTGCTCCGTCCCCCGCAGTTCAAAGGACGGGTCGACGCCACCGGCGTTCCTGCGGGGCACTGCAGGCAGGCGCTGCAGGGCAACGCCGAGTTTCAGGTCAGTAAGGAGCTTCCGGAATTTTCAGCATGAAACATTTGCCGGCACGGTGGATTACAAAGGACACGGGCTGACGGTTGATACCAAGCTCCAGCAGAACGCGACACAGTGGCTTACGGCGAAAGTAGCTACGTGCGCCGCGGGCGCTCTTCACGCCTCGCGAAAGCGTGCCGACACCCTCATCTGCCTCTCACGACCTCGTCGTCGCTCCAGAGGACCGCGGTCGATCTCACCATCGACAGCAGTCCGATCGATCTTGGGGTCATCCAGGGCTTCAACGACATGGTGACCGACGTCAAGGCACGCTCGAGGCCCATCTTCGCGTGACCGGTTCGGTCGCTGATCCGCACCCGATCGGGGAGATTAGCGTCCGTGACGGGTCCATGACGGTCGTGCCGGCGGGTGTCGCGCACCAGAACATCGCCGGCCGCATACGAACTGCAGCAGGACCGGGTCCACATCGACCAGATCACGGTGCTGGACAACCACGACAGCGCGCTGTCGGTGACGGGCGACCTCGCGACGCACGAGCGGCAGGTCGGGGACGTGCACATCTACGTGACGGCCGACGATTTCAAGATCGTCGACAACAAGCTCGGCAACCCTCCGGATCCACAGCCGGATGGAGATTGCAGGCGAGCTGCGGGCGCCGCGGCTGGAGGGATACCTCGGGCTGACGACGGGCCAGATCAACGTCGACGAGCTCGTCGACTTCGCCGGGCCCACCCCGTATGCGACCGAGCCGGCCAGTTACGACGCTGACGCTGCGCCGGCGTCGGCCGAGCGACGCCCCTTCGATGGACGCGGCCTGTTCGACCGCCTCCAACTGAATGTCGAGCTCAGCGTGCCGAACGATCTCGTGGTGAAAAGCCGGCAGTCTGGAGCTGCCGGACGCCCTGATCGGGCTCGGCGCGCTGACGGTCACGCTCGGCGGCGACTTGCGGGCGTCAAAGGATCCTGGCAGGGCGGGTGCGCCTGGTCGGCGCCGTGAACACCATTCGCGGAAGCTATGATTCTCGGGGCCGCCGGTTCAGAGATTCTGCGCGACGGCTCCATTCGCTTCAACGGTCTGGACGACCTCGATCCGGCGCTGGACATCAGGGCGCGCCGTATCATCCAGGCGGTCGAGGCGCACGTGATGAACGTGCGCGGCACGCTGAAGAAGCCGGAAATCGTGCTGACCAGCGTTCCGCCGCTCGACCAGGCCGATATCCTGTCACTCATCGTCTTCAATCAGCCGATCAACCAGCCGGGAGAAGGGCAGCAGATTTCGCTGGTCCAGCGCGCTCAGGCCCTCGCGACGGGCGCCGTCGCCGGGCAGATCGCGATGTCGATCGGGCGGGCACTGAACCTCGACACCTTCGAGATCGACGTCGCCCCCAACGGAGGCGGCGGTCCGGCGCTCACGGTCGGCCAGCAGCTCGGGCAGGATCTCTATGTGAAGGTCGAGCAGGGGATTAGCGATCAGGGATACACCAACTTCATCCTCGAATACGAGCTGACCGACTGGTTGCGGCTCCAGGGCAACGTCCTGCAGGGGGCCTCGACGCAGCAGTCGATCTCTCCGCCGCGCGCAGGGAAGTGGCGCTGATCTCATCTTTTTCTTCAGCTTCTAGACGTTACGACGTCACGAACTCAAGCGAGCCACGAAATCACGAAACCACGAAAAAGACGACCTATAGACGTCTCGAGTTTTCGTGCTTCTTCGTGGCGCTGGCTTCGTTGCATGAAGAGCGGCTTCTGAACGCCACGAAATCACGAAAAAACCTATATGGTTTCGTGTTTTCGTGTTTTCGTGGCGGCCCTTCGTGGTTTTGTGTTCAGGCGATCGCGAGCGAGGCGACCTGGACCCGCGCGTCGTTGAAGCACGCGCCTCCGCCGATGTCGGTGAGCGTATCCGGCACGAGCGCCGTCGCCGGTGACGCCGTTCCGCGTGCTGCGCCGCCACAGGCCCTTTCGGCAGGCTCGACCGTCCCGGGCCGCATCGACCGGCGCCGACCGGCAGCGGTGCAGTGGACCTCGCCGAGGTCGTTGAAGACCCGCACCAGGTCGCTGTCCGCCAGGCCGCGCGCCGCGCGCATCGTCTGGATGCATCAGTCAGCTTGACGTCGGGCCGCGGCAGCTCGCCGAGCGTCGAGGCTGATCGTGCGCTCGCTCGCCGGCGAGATGAGCGCCAGCGGATAGCGATCGCGGTCGCCGGGTCCGGCTGGTAAGCGATAGAGGCCGAGCGGCGCGATCGCGTCGAGCGCCGCCGGGAACAGATCGACCTTGCGGTCCGGCGTGTTCGGGAAGACGTCGACGAACTGCACGGGCGCGAGGCCGCAGGCGCGGCGTCGGCACTGGTCGCCGGCGCGCAGATCGTCGCCGATCGTGCCCGGCAGCGAATCGAGCACGCTTGACCAGCAGGTCGAGCTCGCCTGACGGCTCGTCCGTCGCTCGAGCACGCCCGAGCCGCGCGCACAGCTCGCCGAACACGTCGGCGTTCGGTCGCGCTTCGCCGACCGCGTCGATGACCGGCCGCGCGAGGTCGAGGTTGATCGGCCCGTACGCCGCGCGAAATCGTAGCCCTCGAGAAACGTCGTCGCCGGGCAGCACGACGTCCGCGTACAGCGCCGTGTCGGTCATCACCTGCTCGAAGACGACCGTGAACAGGTCCTCGCGCTCGAGGCCGCGGAGGACGCGCTGCTGATCGGGCACCGTCGCCGCCGGGATTGCAGTTGTAGACGAACAGCACCTTGACCGGCGGATCGTCGTACTCGGTCAGCGCGCGCCCGAGATGGTTCATGTTGACGAGACGCGTGTCGGGCTCCGCCGCGTCGATCCACGGCCGATCGATGTTCCACGACGCCGAGTTGCTCATCGAATAGCCGCCGCCGCGCACGCCGAACTTGCCGCCGACCGCCGGTAGCGCCAGCACCGCCATCGCGGCGTTGCCGCCGTTGCGGTTGCGTTCGAGGCCCCATCCACACCGCACCAGCGCCGGCGAGCGTGTCGGCGTACAGCTCCGCCACGCTGCTCGAGCGAGGCGGCGTCGACACCGGCAACGGACGCCGCCGCGCGGTCGATCGTCCACTCTCGGCGCGCTCGCGCAGCCGCTCGCGCACCCTGGCGTGCTCGTGCAGGAACGCCTCGTCGGCGTAGCCGTTCGCGAACAGATACCGGTGAATCGCCAGCGCGACGGCCACATCGGTTCCAGGCTTGACCGGCAGATGCACATCGGCCGATCGTGCGAGCGGGCGTCGAGCGGGATCGACGACGACCAGCTTCGCGCCGCGTTTCTGCGCCTCGCGCACGTACGGGACCAGGTGGATGCCGGACGTCGACGGGTTGACGCCCCACAGGATGATCAGCGCGGCTTCCGGATAGTCCTGATAGGTGACCGACGCCATCTTGCCGTAGAGCGCCATGTTGGCCGCGCCGGTCGGCGCCGCGCAGACCGTGCGCGCGAGCCTGCGACGTGCCGAACCGCCGCCACAGTTTGGCGTCGAGGTTGTCCTGCGTCAGCAGGTCCGTTCGATCCGCCGCATGCGAGTATGGCAGGATGGAGCCCGCCCCGAGTCGGCCTTTGCGCGCCTCATGCGATCGGCGCATCTGCTCGAGCGCTGCGTCCCACGGCGACCCGTTTGAACCTCCTCGCCCTTGCGGCCTTGCCGGATCGCGGGGTAGCAGGAGACGGTCAGGGCCGTAAAGCGATCGCCGAACTTCCGTGCGCTTCGCGCAGATGAATCCCGTCGGTCACGGGGTTCTTGCTGCGACCCCGTCGATCTCAATCACGCGGCCGCGCCGAACCGTCTACCGATCAGACTGCAAGCGTCCGGGCAGTCGAGCGGGCAGGCGGTTTCGACCGCTGAGGTCGGTCCGCCGAGAGCGGGTTCGCGGGATCCTTGCGTGGAAGACATGAGTAACGATAACAGACTCCGTCCGTTCAGCAGACAAGTCTGGCCCGTTCACCGACAGCCAGCCCCTAGTGGAGCGTCCTCGCTGAATCAGTACGCGACGAAGGTAGCCACGAAAACACGAAAGACGAAACCTGATTGAATTTCGTGTTTTCGCGATTCGTGGCAAAGCGTGGTGGTCCGAATCAGCGATACAGGCCACTAGCTCGATCGAAGGACCGAGGCCCCTCAACGGGACGGATCGAACCGCGAATCGAGAGAATCGTGCTCACGATGCTCGCCGACGAGCGCGCCCCAGAACGCCGCCCAGAAGCCGTCGACGTGAAAGCCCAGTCCGAGAGCCGAGGACAGACTACTCGTCAACCAGAGCATCAAGCCGTTGACGACGCAGAGCGAAGAAGGCCCAGCGTCCAGGATGATCAACGGAAAGGTGAGAGATTTTCGCGACGGGCCGGATAGTGGCGTTCACGACGCGCCGAACACGAACGCGACGCCCAGAAAGGGCAGCAGGACTTCCCGTGAACGTGACGCCCGGCAACGACCCACGTGGCGTGACCCAGAGCGCTGCGGCGTTAATCAGCAGTCGGAAGAGAAAAGACATGGGTCATGCCTAACACCGGAGCATTCTCCGGGAGTCGCGATCCGCCATGCGCGTCCGAGTGGATGTGTGCTAAGCGCAACTTTCCCGACACTTTGCAGGAGCGTTCTATGCGCGCCGAATGGGGACGGAATCAGACCGCGTGGCTCCCCGTCGCCGGTCTTTGCCGATTGGCCTCGTCGTTTGGCGCCGGCCTCGGTGTTCGGCGCCGGCGCCGGCTCCGGAGCAGGCACGGCCCCGTACAGGCGTGGCGGTGTTCCAGGGGGCGCGGCTCATTGTGGGCGATGACAGTGCGCCCATCGAGAACGCCGCATCTCATCGTGGAAACAACGGCCGTTTCGGCCAGGTCGGCAAAGCCGGTGAGGTGCAGGCGGCGCCGCGGGCGCGGCCCGCGTGAGCCTGGCCGGCAAGACCGTCATGCCGGCGAACCGTCGGCACTCACACCCCATCTTGCCGTGACCCGTGAGGGGCTCATCGACCCCACCTCCTGCTGCAAAGGCAAGGTGCTGGGGAGTCGGCGCGGCCGCTGAGCCCGGGCCAGGACACGGGTGGATGTGGGCGTTCCAGGTGCGTGATGAGAGACGATCCCCGATGCCGCGCGGTTCCGCACCGCCGGACGCGGGATCACGATGCCGGAGAAGGGCCGCACCGAGGCTCCTACTGGGTCACGAGCCAGGCGGAGGCGCGGAAGGCTGTGCAGGAGCTGCGCGGCCGGAAGGTCGACATCAGTCAAGGTCTGGGTCGACGACCGAGACCACAAGTTCAAGAAGCTGACTCTGATCTGTATGGTGCGATCATCGACGAGAGCGCCACAAGAACAGGCTCCGCGTCACCGCCCACATCTTCAATCTCGACGATGCGAAGGGACTCATGAAGGCGGGAGTCGATGCGTTTGCTCACAGCGTGCGGGACAAGGACATCGACGAGGAAGGCCTGGCGATGTTCAAGCAGTCACCCGAACCTGGTCGTCGATCCGAACCTTCCGGATCGCGGCGTGGCGGCGGACCTGAGCTGGCTGCAGCGAGGTGCCGCCGGCTGACGAGCTGAAGAAGCTGCAGGCCGAGGCCACCGATCGGCCGGACGCGCCCAGAAAGCCTATCGGGATCCAGGCCCGCAATCTGGCCAGAGATCAACGCACGCAGGGCGTGAAGAATCGTGCTCAGGAACGGACGGCAACGCTTCACCGGGCGCATCACACTCGAGATGGCGGCACATGGTGGCGGCAGGGATGACGCCGGCCCAGGTCATCACGTCGCCGACGCGACAGTGCGGCCGAGTTCATGCGCATGACCGACGCCGGCACAGTGGCAGCGGGCAAGAGCGCCGACTTCCTGGTGCTCGACGCCAATCCGCTGGACGACATCACGAACACGCGGCGAATCTCCGAGCGTCTACTCTTGCGTGGGAACGGCGGTCGGTCGCGCTGCGGCCAATCCTGCGGGCGCGTTGGGCGAGCCGCTCCGCCCAGTAACGTCTCACGGCTCTGCGAGGCGTGGCCGCCGAACCACCGGCGGCCACGGACGCTCTACAGCTGCCTACCCCCGTAGTACGTAGTGTCCGGCTTTACGGACTTCACGAGGTCTGCCTGAAGGCGGACACTACATGCATGTGGAAAGCGCTCTAATTGTCTATTTGTGCATGCTGATGCTGCGGAATCTTCAGGACCTGTCCCGGCTTGATCTTGTCGGGGTCGGAGAGCTGGTCCTTGTTTGCGTTGAAGATGTCCGTGCTAGGCGTTCGCGTCGCCGAGCGACTGTTTGGCGATCTTGCCCAGCGTGTCGCCGGCTTTCACGAGTGTACGCCGTCCGTTCCGCTGTCGCGGATCGCTGACCACGACGCCTTGATGTCGGCGACGACCTCCTGCCGCCAGGAAGAGGCACCGTTTTTATCGCGTCCCAGATTTGGTTGGCCTCGTCCTGTGTCTGCGTCGTGCCCGTGAAGTGCAGCTTGCCGTCACGCTCCACCTCCGCCGACCGCCGTCCATTCGGAGGTTCTTCGCCGTCTGAATCGCAGCTGGGCGTATTTTATCTCTCAAGCTTCATCTTTCCACCTCTTCCATGTCCAGTCCAATTTCGATTGCCGATGGGACTGTGTGACACGCACCTGACGTCGCCGCTCGCTCTCCTGAATGTGATCGAACTATTCGGCGCCCTGTTCTGCTGTGGGGTCGCCTTGGCCCTCGTGTTCCGGAGCTGGCGTCTGTTGCGTCGTCTGGCATCGGGCTTGCTTCCGGCGCGCAGATTTGGGTCTCAAACTCGGCGCCTTCCTCGACCTTCCAGGCTCGAGATCGTCTTGATGTTCGTCCATGACCTCCGGGCATGCAGCGGATCAGTGCCCTGCGGACGCTCAGAGCTCGGGCGAGGGTTTCCCCCGTGGACTTTGACTGCAAGGGTCGCGAATAATCCTAGCGTCTGATGCTCCGCAGGGTTCCTTCGCTCCACGCTCGTCGCTTTGCCGCCGTCGGTGGGTCGGCGTCCTTTGGCGCCGAAGGTGGGTCCATTCGGGGCACCGCTTCTCCCTTTCTCCGAGCTGCAGCACCTGCCGGATGCAGGTCGAGGCCACGTTCGAAACGAGCTGGGGCAGGGCGGCGCTCGAGCTGAGAATGAGCCGCTCGTCGCCGGGGCGGTACTCTTGCATGATTTCGCGAAGAACGTCATGACGTCCACGCCTTCGGCGCCGAAGGCCGCGAGATCTCGACGACCAGGCCGGATCCTTACGGCTGGACCGTTGCCTCACCACGGCAGCGTCGCCGTCAATACAAATCTTCGGCGACTACATCGACGGCACCATATCTCGCCGTCGATGCCAGCCACGCGCACATCAACATGCCGGCGGTGATCCTGTGGGCGCGGCGGCCTGACGACCGCGCCATCACCGTGACCTTCGACCCGCCCGTAAAGACGGCGCTGGGCAGGTTGCGACGCAGCTGCAGGCTGGCGCGACGCCGTTCGAATTTACCGCGCCGAACCTTCAGCATGCTGATGGACAGCCCGACCGAGCTCGGCCGGCGCAGCCGCCGGTTCGAGGCCGGCGACCGGACGTTCGGTGCTGGCGCACCATGCGCGGCACGCGGACGCCGAGCTCGACGGGTTCGTCAGGGACGTCGAGAAGATTGATCCGCGAGGAAGGCAGGGTCTACGGCGAGTTTCCGCCAGTGCCAGAGCCCGGCACGTACTCGTTCTCGCGGAGTATCTGCCCTATGCCGCCGACGATGCGATGGAGCATCGCAACAGCACGGTGATGACCTCGTCCGGCTCGTTGCGGAACAATCGCATCCGGGCTTCTCGATACCGTGGCGCATGAGTTCTTTCACGGGTGGAATGTCGGAACGCATACGCCCGCGATCGCTCGAACCCCCTTCGACTTCGAGCGTCAACATGTCCAGTGAGTTGTGGCTGGCCGAAGGGTCCACGCAGTATTACGGGGCGCTGGTGCTGGGTCGGGCGGGTCTCGTGGACGTTCGGGGGACCGCAGCGACCCTGGCTGGCTTTGTTGCGAGCGTGGTGAGCCGCGCGCGGACCATCCGATCCGCCGAGGATATGAGCCGGATGGCGGCGTTCACCGACGGCAGCGACGCATCGCCTGACCGGACGAACTGGCCGGGCACCTACGTTTCCGTGCTACGACTTTGGCGGGGCCATCGCGCTCAGCGCTCGATCTCACCTTGCGCGACCGGTCGGAGGGCCGGCTGGCAGCTCGACGATTACGATGCGCGCGATGTGGCGCGTGCACGGCAAACCAGGCGGGAGGCTTCCCGGATACGTGGACGCGGCCGTACACACGGGCGGACGCAGTAGGCGCGGCTGGCGGAGGTGAGCTGGGCGATCCGCGATTTGCGCGCGACTTCTTCTGCCCGCTATGTCGAGGGACGTGAGGCGGCCGATTACGCGAAGCTGCTCGCGCGCGCGGGGCTCGTGCTACGCAAGCGCAACCCGGGACGCGCGTGGTGGGGCGACGTCGCCTTCGACGGCCGCAGCGGCGTGGTGCGCGTCGGGGCCGGCCCATCATGGGCGTCGCCTGTTTTACGGCGCAGGCCGGATCTTGACGATCAGATCATCCGCTATCGATGGACGACGAATCCTGTCGCCTCAGGAGAGTCGGGCCCGCGCTCGAACGTCACCGGCCCGGTGATACCGTCGTCGTGGCCTTCTTCGTCGATCGCGCTGGCGTCGCCGAAGACGGCGCGCGTCGCTTGCTGGGGAGGATCCACACTGGAGCTGATCCCGACCGAGTCGGCAGGTGGAGGTCTCTGACCCCCGGTCCAGAAGCGTTTCAGAGAGAGTTTGGTTGAATTGATGGCGGCTGTCCCCTGGCTTCCGGGTTCTGAATGCGGTGCTCGGCATCAACGAGATCGCGCGTATCGCGAGCAGGGCGCACCGCCGCCGCCGACGAATCCGATCAGCTGGCGGTCGGCGAACGCGGAGAGTCTGCGCTCGAGGCGCGCCTGGCGAGGCGTGGTGGTCGCTGCGCTGAAAGAGGCGTTCGACCGCGCTCATCAGCGTCTCGAGCTCGAGCGCGAACAGATCGAGGCCGAACGGGTGCGGGCGGAAGGCGCATTGTGCGGATCGAGCTGGCGAGGCAGGCCGGCGATCAGGAGATCGAAGGGCGCCTCCGGCTCCTCGCGGGCGTGGCGATGGCAAGCTGGCTGGGCACGTTGTTCTATCTGGGTACGTCTGGTTGGCGGTGAGGCGGGAGGGCGCGTCGCCCTCGGCGTCGGCTGGCTGTCCTGCTTCTCGCGGCAGCGTTGGCCGCCTCGTTCGTGGCCCAGTCCACCGCGACGCGCGGCCTGAACCCCGCACCGACGCACGGGAGTTCGCCTCCTGGGGACCCGCTGGCGTGCTCGCGCCGCGGCTCCTCGTTTCCGGTCTGGCGGTCATCGGGCTTGGTGTGCTTTTCGCCTGAACGGGTTTCTTCGGATCTGTAGCTGTCAGCTGTCAGCTCTCAGCTGTGAGCTCTCAGCTCTTGCGGTTGAGACTTCAGACTTGAGACCTTCAGCGGTCTCTGGCGGTCAACGTTGTGTGTCTGGAGCGTCACCGTGGGAACGGCTCGCGCTGGCGAGAGCTTCCACTCGGGATCGATCGCGCGCTTGACGGCGCGCATCTCTTCGATGCCGGATTCGCCGTAGAGCGTCGCCGGAGAAGCTGCTGCTTCACCGGATTGCGGCCGACGCCATGCTCGGCAAGCGGCGCCCCTCCAAGCCGTATCACTTCACGCCCGAATCGCGAGAATGGCGGCCTTGCCGGAGTCGACGTCAGCGACCGATCGCGGGATCACGTTCGGGTGGACGTTGCCGTCCGGAGATGTGTCCCCAGACCGCCGCATCGAGGCCGCGGCGGCGGAACTCGGCGTCGCAGAAGTCCGAGCAACGCGTCGAACCGGTCGAACGGCACGATCATGTCGGCCGCGGTCTTGTCGATGCGTGGATCGATCGTCTGCTTCGCGCGGGCCACTGCGCGCGTTACCGCGGCCGGGACCGCCTCCGGCACCGCGAGCACAGTTGCGTCCTGACGCATCGCGGTCGCCCGGGACGGCAATGCTCCACCTGGTCGAGCACGCCGGCGTCGGCGCGCAGGCAGAAACCGACGGAGCGGCGCGTCGCGGGTGGCGGCCGAGGTCCTGCGGGCCGGGCGATCTGCGTCAAAGCGCCCGCTCGGCGGTCGTCATGTCGCGGTGAAAGCTCCGAGTGTGACCAGGAGGGCGATCGGTGGCTCTCGGGCGGGAGCGTGCACGCCGTTGGCGCGGTCCAGCCCGTCTTCCCGGAGCAGCGCCAGGCAGCGTGGCGTCCATGTGCTCGATGGCCGAGACGTCGACACCCGGCCGGATCGGCTGCGCCGCGTGGCGATGGCTTCATCGCGAAGCCGACGCACGAATGCGAGCGCGTCCTTCCGGTCCGTGAAGGGCACAAGCGCGAGACACTGCGCCTGGGCGCTCGGGCAGGACGCGCGAGCGTGACCGGCGGTGACCACGCCCAGTGTGCCTTCCGACCCGATGAAGAGATCGATCGGATCCATGTCTGGGGCGGCGAAGTAGCCTGCAGACCATTTCGGCAAGTGCGGGCGTGCGGTAGTGCGGGACCGTCACAGGCGAATCGTGCCGGTCCGCCCAGGCGCAGCTCGAAGCATCCCCCGCGCCCGCTCGCGTGGCCCCGCGTTCCGACGTCCAGCACGTCTCCCCGTTGGCAGGACGAGCGTGAGGGCGGAAACCCAGTCGCGGGTCGTGCCGTAAGCCGAAGGTCGGCGGCTCCGGCGGCGTTGGTCGCCACCGTGCCGCCGACGAAGGCGCCCAGTGAACGTGGGGACGGCGGATACGCCCGGCCCGCGCGGCGCAGCGCGGCGTCGAGCAGCCGCGATCGTGACACCCGCCTGCACACGCGCACGTGGTCGAGACCGATGAATTCGATGAGGTTCAGCCGCGCCGTGCTGAGGAGCGCCTCGCCCATCGGGCGTCGCTCCGCCGGTGAGCGAGCGACTGCGCGCCGATCGGCAGGACCGCGGCCGCGCCGCGCAGCACGGCCGCGACCTCGGCCTCGCTGGACGGGGCGAACAGCTCAGTGGCGTGACCCCCGGGAAATGCGCGGCATCGTCGAGCGGCGAGGCGAGGATCTCGGGGTCGCGGACGCGTGCGGCTGGACCATGGTCGCCCATCGGAGGCCGCGCACGCAGGGAATGCCCGGCACGGGTCTATATTGAGACGGCCGGGGACGTAGAACCTTTAGAACCGGCTGATTAGTGGTGCCGATATACTGCTGCGCACCATGCGCTTCGCTCCGGAGCATGTCGCATCCGTCCTCAATCCGAAACTTCGAAGACGCGAAGCAATGAGTTCCTCCTCGCCTCTGCTTTCGATTCACTACGCCCACCTCGTCATGCTGGCCGCCACGGACATCGTGTCGGCCAGCGACGCCGGCGCTGCGCTGCGCGCCGGACTCGACACCGATCTGCCCAGGCCGATGTCCCGCAGCGTCGCCTACGATGGCAGCTGCGAGGACCTGTTCTATTACGTCGAGCGGCTCATCGTCGCAGGCGTGCGCGGCGAAGACGTGCGGTGAGCGCCTGACACCGCGCGAAGCCGGAACGACATCGACATGACGATGTATCGGATGCGGCAGCGGGAGCTCATCCTCGGCCTGATGGCCGCCGAGCTTCGAGCTGCGCGCGATCGCTGCTGCGATCTCGTCGGGCCGCCATCGCGAGACCGTGTTTGCCGTCCACACGCACACGCAGCGCGCCCAGCCGACGACCGTCGCGCACTACCTGCTGGCGGTGATCGAGCAGCTCGAGCGCGACGCGGTGCGACTGAGAGCGCGCGTTCGAGCGGACGAATCGCAATCCGCTCGGCGCGTGCGCGATCACGGGCACCGGATTCCCGATCGATCGGCAGCTGCACCGCCGACGCTCCTCGGCTTCTGCGGGCGCCGACCGGCAACACCTACGGCAGCATCGCGACGGTCGACTATCTGCTCGAAAGCGTGTCGGCGGCGGCCGTGCTGCTGGCGGGGCTCGGGCGCGTCGTCCAGGATCTGCTGCTGTGGTCGCACGGCCGAGTTCGGCTATCTGCGGCTCGGCGACGGCTTCGTGCAGTGCAGCAGCATCATGCCGCAGAAGCGCAATCCGGTCGCGCTCGAACACGCGCGCGCGATCGGCAGCAAGGCGCTCGGCGCAGGCCGAGGCGATCGTCGCTCAGCGTTCACAACACCCCGTTCGGCGACATCGTCGACACCGAGGACGACCTGCAGCCGCTGGTGTTTGCGATGTTCCGCGACGCCACCCGCGCGGTGAAGCTCGTGGCCGCGGCGATGGCGACCGCCGCAGTTCGACGCCGAGCGGCTCGAGGCGCGAGCGGCTGATGGCTGGACGCACGCTCGACCGAGCTGGCTGATGCGCTGGTTCGCGATCACGGCGTGCCGTTCCGGACGGCGCATCGGATTGTCGCTGTCTCGTGTCGGCTCACAGAGCGCCGCGTGCCTGGCCCGGATCACGCCGGGAGGCGCGAGCGAAGGCGCGCCGCGCGCCCTTGCCGAGCATCTCGCCGAGGTGTCCGCCGAAGTGCTTGGATCGCCGCTGAAGTATTCGGAGACGGCGCTCGCCGAGATTCTGAGTCCGGCGCATTTCGTCCGCGTCCGGAAGACGCCAGGTGGGCCCGCGCCAGAAGAAACCGCGGCAGGCGTGCGTCGCTCTCGCTCGCCGAGCTCGAGGCCGATCGGTCCTGGTGGACGAACACGACACGGATACTCGCCGGCGCCGAACACCGGCTCGCCGTTCGCGCCGCGTCGCTGTAACCATACCCGGCCTCCGCGCATGCCACGCCACCAACCCGACAACATCGGACTTTGGTGGCGGCGCCGACGCCCCGATGACGCGCAGCTACGTCAAAGTGATGGTGGTCGAGGCCGTGATCCATCGTGCTGCTGTGGATATTGGGGAGGATGTGCCGTAGATGCACGCCATCGACTGGGTCCGTGGTCATCGTTCATCTCGTCTGGATGGTGTGTGGGACGGAATCAGCCGTTCGAAAGGCACGGACAAGGTCGAGGGCTACTCTGCTCGCGAACCGATCGCTGCCGTGGTGGGCCGTCGGGCTGTCGGTGATGGCGACGCAGATGAGCGCCGATCACGCTCGTCGGCACGACGGGCCAGGCGTACGCGACCGGCCTGCGCTTCATCCAGTTCTATTTCGGCCTGCCGCTCGCGATGGTGATCCTGTCGCTGACGGTCGTGCCGTTCTTCCACCGCGCGCAGGGTCTACACGGCGTACGAGTATCTCGAGCGCCGGCTTCGACGTGCGGACGCCGATCGCTGGCGAGCTTCCTGTTCCTGCATGGGCCGCGCGTGCTCTCGCTCGGCGTCACGCTCGCCGCGCCGGCCGTGGTCATGTCGGCGATCCTGGGCTGGACGCTTGCCGGTCACGGTGCTGGTCGATCTGCGTGCCGATGATCGCTCTACACGACGATCGGCGGCGTGCAGGCGGTGGCCTGGACCGACGTCAAGCAGATGTTCATCATCGTCGGCGGGCATGCTCGGCGGCGGTGGTCGTGCTCTGTCTGCTCGGCATCCTGCAGCGACGTCGAGCTTCGGCCAGGCGCTGCAGCTGGCCGGCGCAACCGGACGGCTGAAGGCGGTGGACTTCACGCTTCGACCTGCGGCGAGACCTACACGTTCTGGTCGGCGATGCTCGGCGGCCTGTTCCTGATGCTGTCGTACTTCGGCTGCGACCAGAGCCAGGTGCAGCGCTACCTGACGGCGAAGTCGATCGACGAGGCGCGTCACTCGCTGCTGATGAGCGCCTACGTCAAGATCCCGCTGCAGCTGCTGATCCTGGCCACCGGCGTGCTCGTGTTCGTCTTCTACCTGTTCCAGACGCCGCCGATGCTGTTCAACCGCGTCTACGACGCGCAGCGTCGCGGCGGGCCCGCATGCGGCCGAGTACGCGGCGCTCGCAGCAGACAGTTCGACGTGGCGATCGCCGCGCGGCGCGCAGGCAGCCATGCGGTCGACCGCGAGGCTTTCTCGCGAGCGACGCGCGCGTCAAGGACATCCGCGCAGCGCCGTCGGCGATCGTCAAGCGGACGCACGCGGCGACGACCGGTACAGCGACGTCAACTACGTGTTTCCGACGTTCATCACGACGCGAATGCCGATCGGGCTGGTGGGGCTGATGATCGCCGCGATCTTCGCGGCGGCGATGTCGGCCAGCGGCGGGCGAGCTGAACGCGCTGGCGACGGCGACGGTCATCGACTTCTACCGGCGGCACTTCGTCAAGGAAGCCACCGACGCGCACTACCTGAGCGTGTCGAAGCTCGGCGACGTTCGGCTGGGGCCTGTTCGCCTGCGTGGTGGCGATCATCGCCGCCAACCAGGGCTCGCTCATCGAAGTCGTCAACCGGTACGGCTCGTTTTTCTACGGCTCGCTGCTCGGCGTGTTCATCCTCGCGATCCTGACGAAGCGCGCGACGGCGCGCAGGCGCCTTCTGGGGCTCATCGCCGGCATGGCCGTGGTGCTTGACGTGCGCCACTCACCTGACGTGCGATCGCGTTCCTGTGGCACAACCTGATCGGCGCCGTCGTGGTGGTCGTCGTCGGCGGGCGGGCAATCAGCGTCATGAGACGCACGTAAGTTCGAAGTGCTGAATGCAAAATGCTGAAATTCAAATCCAGCACGAATTCAAATCAGACAGTGTCCGGCTTTAGCCGGACTTCATGAGGCCTGGCCTGAAGGCGGACAATTGCCGTATGTGTGAAAGCGCTCTGAATGCAAAATGCTGAATTCAAATCAGCATTCAACATTCAATATTTAGCATTGTTGTGAGGCGGTCAGCGCGTCGACGGCGGCGCGAACACCTCGTCGATCGGTCATCGCTTTGATCGGCCCGAGGTTCAGCGCGCGGATGCCCGGCTCGATCGCCTTGCGGTCGCCGACCACGACGACCGCGAAGCGATCGGGCTGGATGTATTTCTGCGCGACGCGCTGCACATCGGCGGCCGTCACCGCCTGGATGTTCTGCACGTAGTTTCGAGAAGTAGTCGTCCGGCAGGCTGATAGACGAGCACGTCTTCGAGCCGGCGCGAGATGTCGCCGGTCGTCTCGAAGCTGCCTGGGAAGCGCAGCGCGACGTAGTTCTTCGCCCGCGCGAGCTCGTCGGCCGGGCACCGGTCTTGCAGGATCGCCGTTCAGCTCGTTGAAGAACTCCGTGCAGCGCTTCCGGCGGTCTTGTCGGTCTGCACGCCGGCGGCGGCGACGAACGGACCGGCGCGACGCGCGCATGTCGAACGGCGAGCCGCGCGCCGTAGGTGTAGCCGTGCTGCTCGCGCAGGTTCATGTTCAGGCGCGAGCTGAACGAGCCGCCGAGGATCGGTGTTCATCACCTGAATCGGAAAGTAGTCGGGCGTCGAGCGCGGCACGCCGACCCAGCCGATGCGGATCTGCGACTGCGGCGCGCCCGGCTTGTCGACCAGGTACGACCTGCGCGCCGGGCGGCTGCTGACGCGGCCGGCAGCGCCAGCGCGCGACCGCAGCGGCGCGACGGCTTCCACGCGCCGAACTGCGTTCTCGAGCAGCGGCAGCACCGTGTCTGGCGTGACGTCGCCGACGACGAGCAGCGTCGCGTTGTCCGGCCGGAACGCCGACTGCGTAGAACGCGCGCAGATCGTCCGGCGTGAACGGCCTTGATCGTTTCGGCGGTGCCCGATCGTCGGCGGTGCCGTAGCGATGCGTCGCGCCGAACAGGACGCGCGCGAACGCCACCGACGGCGATCGTCGGCGGATCGTCGCGCGCCTGGAGGAGGCTGGTCAGCCGCTGCTGGCGGATGCCGCTCGAGCTCGTCGTTCGGGAAGGTCGGCCTGCAGCGCGACGTCGGCCATGATCGGCAGCGCGTCGGCGAGCCGCGCCGACCGGCACGTGCAGGCGCACCGCCGACGAGTCGAAGCCGCTGCTGGCGCCGAGAGATCGGCGCCGAGGAAGTCGACCGCGTCGGCGATCTCGAGCGCCGAGCGCGATCCCGCGCCCTCGCTCGAGCATCGCGGCCGTCAGGCTGGCGATGCCGAACTTGCCGGCCGGGTCGTCCGCCGCTGCCGCTCAGGACGACGAGGTTGACCTGCGCGACCGGCACTTCGTGCAGCTCGACGACCCAGACCGGCAGGCCGTTGCGACAGCTGCTGCTTCTGAATGCGCCGGGCAGTTTCAGCGCCGGCGGCGGACCCCGGCTGCGGCTTGCGTGCGGTCCGGTGCCTGCTGCGCGCGACGCGTCGCAGCGCCAACGGCGAGCGATGACGACGGAGCGTATTCATGATGACACTGCGAACTGTGAACGCCGACTGCTAATTCAACTTAGCAGTCATCACGGCATTCGGCACTTCGCCGGTTTCTCCGGCTCGACGGTCAGCTCGACGCGCTCGGTCGCGCGGCAGGAATTGTCCGCGGCGGCGCCTGACGTCGGACGGCGACAGCGCGCGATACCGCGCGAGATCCTCGTTGAACCAGTCGGGATCGCCGGTGTGCGGTGTAGTACGGCGTTCAGCTGATCGGCCTTGCCGCCGAAGCCGCCGACGCGCTCCATGCGGTTGTAGAACGACGACTCGATCTGGTTGATCGATCGCTCGCAGCTCGTGCGCGGTCGGCGGCTCGCGCTGCAGCTTCCGGATCTCCTCGTCGATCACCTTCTGCAGCTCCGCGACGGTATGACCGGGCCGCGGCGTGGCCACGATCTGGAACGTACGAGGACAGCGCCGCGAGCGCCTGGAACGCGCTCGACGTCCTGCGCGATCTGCATGTCGTAGACGAGGCGCTTGTAGAGCCGTGAGTTCTTGCCGCCGGCCAGCACGTCGGCGACCACGTCGAGCGCCGCGTCGCCCGGCTCGAAATGGCGCGGCGTGAGCCAGGCGAGATACAGCCGCGGCAGCTGCACCCGGTCGGTGATCGTCTTCTTCTGCACGCCGCTGCAGCGCGACGCCGGGAATCGTCATCGGCTCGGGCGCGCGGCCCGGCTTCACGTCGCCGAACCACTTCTCGACCAGCCGTGCGCGTCGTCGCCGGGTCGATGTCGCCGGCGACGACGAGGCTCGCGTTCGACGGCGCGTAGTACGTCTTGAAGAACGCGCACGACGTCGTCGTAGCTCGCCGCGGTGAGATCCTCCATGTAGCCGATGACCGGCCAGTGGTACGGATGGCCTTCGGGATACAGCATCTCGTCGAGCACGATCGTCCGCCATGCCGTAGGGCCGGTTCTCGTACGCTCTGCCGGCGCTCGTTCTTGACGACGTCGCGCTGCGCGTCGACGGTCTTGCGGCGTCATCGTGTCGAGCAGGTAGCCCATGCGATCGGATTCGAGGAAGAGCGCGAGCTCGAGCGCGTTCGACGGCACGTTGATCGCAGTAGTTCGTGCGATCGTTCGTCGTCGATCCGTTGTTGTCGCCGCCGGCCGCTTCGAGCCACGCGTCGAACTCGCCCGGCTTCGACGTGTCCCGAGCCCATGAACATCAGGTGCTCGAACAGGTGCGCGAAGCCGGTGCGCCCGGTGCGTCTCGCGCGCGGAGCCGACGTGATACCACATGTTGACGGTGACCAGCGGCACGCTGTGATCCTCGTGGAGGATCACGGTGCAGGCCGTTCGACAGCGTGAATGAGGGCGATCTCGATCTGCAGCGACGGGAGCAATACGTAACCGAACGCGGCGCATAC
>ERZ1370068.10911-contig-9569_pt1 | contig 38438 bp, 56 predicted proteins | sample MGYA00561227_ERZ1370068 | MGnify/ENA primary metagenome ERZ1370068 (study PRJEB38410, sample SAMEA6850437) | metagenome | study: Metagenomic assessment of the ecological functions of the soil: analysis of the soil microbiota associated with the...
ATTGTACTTCGTTCAGTTACGTATTGCATGTCCTCTTCGATGTTCACGTCGTCGTCGTTGCGGCGTGACGCCGACGTAGAGCAGGAATCTGCAGCTTGTCGACGCTGTAGAGCGGCGATCGATCCTTGTAGATCTCGCGGCTGTTCGGACGGCAGACCGCCGTAGCGGTTCTGCGGATCGATCAGCCTGTTGCTGACGCTCGACGCCCTTCCAGGCGAGGCGCTGGAACAGGTTGGTCACCGGCACCATCGCCACCGCGGCCTTGAACGTCGTCGGGTTCCGGAAGATCGACAGCAGCGTGATCATCCCGCCGTGGCTCCAGCCGATGATGCCGATGCGCGACGGATCGACCTGCGGGTATCTGCGTCTTCAGCACCTCGACCGCCGTCACCACATCGTCGACTTCGTTGCCGCCGTAGTCGATGGCGTCGTAGAACGCCTTGCCGTAGCCGATGCTGCCGCGATACTCGGGCGCGATGACGACGTAGCCCTTCGCGATGGCTTCGCGGATGTAGGGAATGTAGTGCTCGTAGAGATGGCCGCGGATGTTTTCGTGAACCCAGACGATGGCGGGATGCGCCTTCGGCGCCGCGATCGTCAGCGGCTGGAAGACGAACGCCGGGATGTCGAGGTCACCCACGCTGCTGCGGTAGGTGATCTTGTCCATCTGCATGAGGCCGGCGCTCGCGGCGCGCCAGGTCTGCATCGGTCTCGGCCTGCTGCTTGAGCATGCCGATCGAAATCAGGTTCGCGCTGTTGCGGGCCGGCGAAGCGGTGGCCGGCGATGACCGCCGGCGCAGCGGCGACACCCATGACGGAGCGAAGGATGGGCGCGTCGGGCGATGCGTCGCCCCAATCCTACACCGCAGCGTGTGGAGGCGCGCGGCGTGCTGCGTGCGCGCGCGTCAGCCAGTCGCTGAGGTGCTGCGCGGCTTCGTCGGCGTTGCGGCCGTAGAAGGGGCATCAGCGCGGTCGGCACGCCTGGCATGCGGACGATATAGGCACGCCAGCGATCCTGTCGAGACGGACGACACCTCGATCGAGATACGAGTCGTCCGGCAATGGACTCTTCGAAGCGATGAACGTCTGCGGCCACGGTGTGGCGAAGATGAATTGATTGCGTTGAGTGAGTTGCCGATTGTACGCGGCACGCTGCAGCGCGATCAAGCGAAGCGACGTACGAGCGCGTGCACGATGGCCGCGCGGATGGATCCGTCGGCGTCGATCGACAAATATTTTTCCGCTGTCCGTCCTTCACACGGAGATGCACGGATCCGTCCACAGGTTTTCCACAGCCGTACCGGCAACTCGATGTCTGACGGCCGGACGACGGTACTAGGCTTGGAAACTTCATGATGCGATCGCACGCTGACGGCCGCGCTGGTGTCGGCGGTCTGATGTTGCCGCTGCGTTGTCGCCGACCGTGGCGGCGGACGGCGAGCGCGACGCTGTCTTGCGAGTGTTCCTGAAGGACGGCACGTCGCTGGTCAGTTACGGCGAACCGCGCGCGTGTCGGCGATCGCGTCGTGTGTTCTCGATGCCGACCGCGACCACGCCCAATCCTCCGCTGCATCTCGTCGACTTGCCGCCAGGACAAGCGTCGACTGGGATCGCACGAACGCAGTACGCGACGGCGGCTCGAGCTTCGCGGTACCTGAAGGGCAGGCCGCGACCTCGACTACGCGGCGCTGACGGGCCAGCTGACGCGAAGCCCTCAACGACGTCGCCGTCGACGACCGATCCAGCGACGCCGCCTCGCCATCGTCGAGCGCGTGAGGGGAACCCTCGTCGAGTGGCCCGCAGCAATCACTACGGCTACCGACCAGGCGGACGTGCGGCAGATGCTGTCGAGGTGCTCGGACGAAGCGATCGCCGACCTTCGCGCGGCGACTGGGGGCGAGCCGGTTCGACATGCGCAGCTCGCCGCGTTCGTCGATCCGCCGGCCGATGAGCGAGCCGCTGCTGCCGCCGCCTGACGCTGCAGCAGTCGATCGAACAGGCGCTGACTGGCGCGCGCAGCGATCGTCGATCGACGCCGTGCGATCGGACCTCGCTGCTGACGACCGCTGCATCGGCGCCGTCGAGCGCGACAAGGCACGGGCCCCGGACTGGTGCCAGCGACGACGCGAGCCGACGTCAGGCGTCGCTCGATCGCGAACTGCGCGATCGACGACGCCTACATGACGGTCATGCACCGCGCATGTGATCACGCAGGTCGATCGCGAGCTGCCGCGCCCGTATGGCCGACGTGCGCGGGCGTCGAGCGGCTGCTGCAGTCGGGTCTGCCGCAGCAGCGACGCGGCAGCTGGGGCCACCGGCGTCCCGAACCGTCGTGCAGTCGCTGGCCGCCGCGGTCGACGCAGAGGCTGGACGCCGCCGCGGCGGCTGCAGCTCGCGCGCGACCGGTGGGCGCTGCGCGCTGCCCGAGGCTTCCAGCCGCCTACGGCAGCGCGACGTCGCGACGCCGCTCGACGCTGTTCGGGCAGCCTCAAACCGACGCTCGAGGACATCAAGTCGCTGTCTGGGTCCGCCGCGCGCCGGCCTGCGCGACGCTGGAGCGTGGGGCCGTTCAGCTGCTGATCCTGATGGCGGTCATCGCGCCGCCTGAGGAACTGGTCGGCCGTCGCACGCGCTGATCGTCAGCGCGGCGCAGATGGCTCCGGCGAACGCCGGATCAACGTCCGCCGTGAAGCCGCGCTCGCCAGCGACATGGACCGCGCCTGGAACGCGCCTCGTCCGCGGCGGCCGGCGCGCTGATGCTCGGCGACAGCGCGCACGTCTCGACATCCAGGCCGCTGTTGCGGCGCCGCAACTGCAGTAGAAACGTGTCCGTCATCACCCCGCCGGACGCGGCTGGTGCGCGTGCCGGATCTGCCCGCCTTTCGCAGGCCATCCGCGACATCGCGCGCGAGCGGCCGGCGCCGCTGGTCGTGGTCCCGTCGCGCAGCGCGGCGCGCCAGCTGGCATCGGCGCCGGCGCGGCTGCCGACCCGGTGACTCTCGCGGACGAACTCTACGACCGCTTCCAGTCGCGTCTATCCACCACAACCCGCCGCCTGACGCCGCTCGAGCGCGGCGTCATCGCCTTAGCGTCCGCTCGAACGGCGCTTGGATCAGTTACACAATTTGCGACTGAGACCGGGCCTCGTTGCTGGATATTGCGGTTCTACGATCAGCTTCGCCGCCAGTCGCGATCGATCACCAGGTTCAGGATGACGAACAGGCGCCGGGCCCGACGAGCCGGATCGCGGAGCGCAGCTGCCCGCGCCAGCAGACGCGACTTCCTGGCCGAGGCCTTTCGCGAGAGCACGACCGCCGCGTGCGATCCACGGGCGCCTGGGACGAGCATCCTTCGCCGAACGATTGATGGGCCGAAGCACCAAACGTTCGCGGTCTGGCGTGATCGTCACCGTCGCCGACTGGATCGCCGGACGCCGACGGCCTGCCCAGTGGCGGACTTCGATCTGTTGTCCCGCGCATTCCTCGCCTGGAAGCGATCGACATCACATCGCCACCGAGGCCGTCCTCGGTTCCGGCCTCCACGACGGGTTCATTCGGCTGGTAGCCGGATATCGATTCGAAATCAATCGTCCGTCAGCTGACGCGCCTGGCGACCGGACAGATCGTGGCCCTGCCCGGTTCGCTGTCAGCGGATCGAGCCGTGGTGGACCGTCCGCGACCGCGAGGAAAGAACTCCGTCGCGGTGGCGCGCCGGCTGGAAATTCGGCTCGGCGGGCGGTGATGTGCCGTCGCCGCTGGCGCGGGCCGCCGTTGTCTTCAAACAGCCGCTGCCAGGCACTTGTATCTCGCCCGCGAAGTCTTTCCGGCGGCCGCGTATCAGCTATCAGAACCTTCGGCAGGTCTTCCGCGCTGGCAGCGCGGCCCGAACCGGCAGCTACGGCTTGCTCGATCTCGTCCTCGAGGCGGTTTCTGCCGGCTTCAATCGCGACTCGCTGGTCAGCCTGCTGCGTTTACGTTGCGCGCAGCTGCCCGTTTCAGGCCTGACTCGTCCGAGCCGTCGCGCGCATCGATCGCGCCTTCGATCGGGCGCTCAGCGACGCGCGCTATCTCGGCGATTCGGCGCACCTCGAGTCGCCGATCGCCGACTGGACGCGCCAGTCGTCGTCAGCGGCGAAGCTGGACGCGCCGCCGGCCTTGCACGCGGCCATCGCGTTGACTCCGTGAACTTCGAATCGCTGATCGCGGTGCCGGCGCCGGCGTCGGATCACGTCCTCCGCCCGGTCGAGTTCTGGCGGCGGCATCTGCGCGCGCCGGACGCTGCGTCTGCAGCCTGCCATGTCGATCGCGTGAAGTGCGCGCTCGCGACGCTGTGCCCGCGACGCTGGCGTCCCAGCTCTCGCTGCGGCGTGCGTCACTCACGACGACCCGACCTGGACCATCGACGATCCCGCGACGACCGCGATACGGCGGGTGGATTGAGGATCAGACCTTCGACGCTTCCACCGACGACGGCGGGATGGCCTCTGCTCGACGACAAGGCGGCGCGCGACCGCGACTTCGACGACATCACCGTCGTCGGCATCGTCGAACACGAGTGGCCGCGAGCAGCCGCGGCGCAACATCTTCTACCCGCCACAGCCAGCTGAGTGCGCTCGGCTGGCCGTCCGAGAGGACCGTCGCGCCGCCGCCGACGCGCATTTCGCGGATCCTGATCGCCTTCGTCATCGTCGAGGCGGACGGCGCTTTCGACCTTCACCCTGGATGACGACGCGCTGGTCTCGAGATCGCTGCAGCTCGACGACGTCGTTCGCGCGAAGCCTCGACGCTGTCGAGTCCAGCCATGCCGGCCGCCCGCGTGTTCGCCGACGAAGCCCTGTCGTTCGAGCCGTTGGCGCTGGACGTCCTCGAGCCCGGGCCGCGTCGCTGGGCCGACCTGCGTGTGGTCACGGACGTCGGGCGAGGCGGATCGGTTTCATGGACGGGTGCCGTCGGTTCCCCACTCGCGTCTGGTCCGTGAGCGCGCTCGAGACCTATGTGGGTTGTCCGTTCCGCTTCTTCGCGCAGCACGTGCTGAAGCTCGAAGAGGAGCCCGACGACGAAGAGTGATGGACCCGCGGCGTCAGGGTCAGTTCGTCCACGACGTGTTCGAGCGCTTCTTCGGCGTGGCAGGACGCCGGCCATCGGGCCGTCACGCGCCGCGAACCTCGACGCGCGCGAGGCAGATGTTCGCGGAGGTCGTCGACGAGCGAGCTCTCACGCCTGCCGGTGCGCGAAGCGGCCTCGAGCGCACCCGGCTGCTGGGATCGCCAGCCGCCGCCGGGCTGGGCGAGGCCGTGCTGCGCATGGAGGCCGAGCGGCCGATTCCGGTCGTCGAGCGGCTGCTCGAGCACCAACTGAGCGGCGAGTTCGCGTTTGCGACGGCGAGCGGCGCAGCGGTCGCTCGCCATTCGAGGCAAGGCCGATCGCATCGATCTGCTCGCCGACGGAACGTTCCGGCTCATCGACTACAAGCTCGGATGGCCGCCGGATCGACCGGCGGGCGCTGCAGCTGCCGATCTACAGCCTGTGCGCCGGGCAGTAGCTGCGATCGATCAGAGGCCGGCGCCTGGACGTGGCGAGGCGGTCTACCTCGCCTTCAAAGGTCCGCGGCGCGTGGTCCCGCTCTTTCGGAACGACGGCGAGATCGCGACCGAGGTGCTCGCCGAGGCGCAGGAACGACTGGTCGCCACCGTCGACGCGATCGACCGCCGGCCACTTCCGCCCACGCCGGACGACGTCTATCGCTGTGAGACGTGCGGGTTTCGCGACGTCTGCCGCAAGGACTACGTCGGTGACGTCTGAGCTGCGTCTGCCGTTCGTCGAAGAGGTGCCGCTGCCTGACGGCGCCGGCCCGTCGCCGCCGCCGTCGATCCGTCCCGAAACATCGTTCTCGAAGCGTCAGCCGGCACCGGCAAGACCCGCGTGCTGGTGGAGCGCTACGTCAACCTGCTGCGCGCCGGCGTCGAGCCCGATAACATTCTCGCCGATCACGTTCACGCGCAAGGCCGCGGCCGAGATGCGGCAGCGGATCATCGATCGGCTGAAGGAGGCGAGCCGCACTGTCGGAGATCGACGCGGCGCGGTGGCGCGATCTGAAGACGCGTCTCGGCGACATCGCCATCTCGACGATCGACGCGTTCTGCCTGTCGCTGCTGCGCGGAGTTTCCGCTCGAGGCCGACGTCGATCCGGGCTTCGAGTCTGGCCGACGACACCGAGATGCCGCGCCTGATCGGCGAGTCGCTCGACCAGGCGCTGCGCATCTGCCGCCGGATCGCCGGCGAAGACGACGATGTGGCGCTGGTGTTCGCGCAGCTGGGCGAGCGGCGGCTGCGCAGCCGGCATCGCGGCGCTCGCTCGATCGGCGTCTGGTCGCGCCGGATGCTCTGCGCCGATTCCTGCAGCGCGGTCCGAAGCGATCTGACCGCGGCAGTCGGCGTGCGGAGCGCCGCGCGGCCGCGCTGAGCGACATCTTCGGTCGTCTGCGCCTGACGGGCACGAGCACTTCCTCGCGCGACGGCCCGCTGCGGCATCCGCAGTTCGCGATGCTCGGCCGAGGACATTCCGCACCCTGGCGGCGTTCCAGACCGCCGAGGTCAGGCAAACACGATCCGCCTGGACACCCGCGAAGGCCAGGCCGCCTTCCGCAACCGTCATCGATCGCCTGCGCGCCTACTTCCTCACGCAGGACGGCGATCCCACGCGGCGAGCACTTCGCCGGCACCGGCTTCGACGCCGATGACTGCGACGGCGACGACGCGTGGCAGCGCGCATCGAGCAGACCGCCGTCACCATCGCTCCGGCGGTGGCGGACGCCATTCGTGCGTTTCGCCGCGACCTGAACGCGGTGATGGCGCGCGGCGTGTGGCGGATCTTTGCGGTCGCGCTGCATCAGTACTGAACGGACGCTCGAATCGCACGCGCTGCTCGACTTTTCCGGCGTCCTCGAGCGCGCGCAGTCAAGCTGCTGCAGGACCTGGACGAGTTCGCCGAGAGCCGGCTGCGCCTCGAGGCGCGCTATCGCCACGTCCTCGCTGGACGAATTCCAGGACACGAGCCGGGCGCAGTGGGACACTGGTCCGTCAGCTGGTTCGCAGCTGGGGCGAAGGCTTCGGCGCGGCCGACGACGCGATTCCGCCGTCGATCTTCATCGTCGGCGACCGCAAGCAGTCGATCTACGGCTTTCGCGATGCCGATGTCGCGCTGGTGGAGGACGCCGCGGCTTTCATCGAGGACTCCGGCCGGAAGTGCGACGCCGCGGCAGGCGATCACCGTCAGCTTTCGATCGGCGCCGGAGATCCTGGCGTTCGTCAACGACGTCTTCACTGCGATCGCCGGCGCCGGCGGCGAGGCGGCGGCGCGACGGATTCCGCTACGACGCAGCGCGATCGGTTCCCGGCGCTCGACGTCAATCTCGTCCCAGCCCGCCGACGGACGCGACGACGACCGTTCGCCGCTCGGGATCGTCGTCGGCCAGACCGTTCACGAAGCGTCGGCAGCGTGTCGCCGACGAGATCGTCAGCCTGCTGTCGGGCACGCTGGTCCGGGACCGCGCGACCGGCATCCACCGCGCCGGCGGTTGCCGCCGACGTGGCCATCCTGTTCCGATCGCGCGACAGCCACCGTGAGTTCGAGATCGGCGCTCGGTGCGGCGCGGCGTCTCCACCTACGTCTACAAGGGCCTCGGTTTCTTCGACGCCGACGAAGTGCAGGATGCCGTGGCGCTGCTGCGATACCTCGACCGACCCGCTGTCGGATCTGCGGGCATCCGCGTTCCTGCGCTCCCGAATCGTCCGCCTGTCGGATGAGGCGATCGCGCGCCCTGGTCGCCACGTTGCCGCCGCGGTCGCCGGCCAGGGCCGCGCCGCTGCCGCGGCCACCTTTGACGACGAGGACCGCCGCGTCTTCGAGCTTGCTGCGGTCATCGCTGCCGGCCTGGCTCGACGCGTCGATCGCGTACCCCGTCGGACTGCTCGACGCGGCTTCTGCGCGAAACGGCGTACGCGTACGAGATTCGCGGGCTTCGGCGTCAGCAGGCGCGGGAAAACCTGAAGAAGCTGCGCGGCGATGATCCGGCGCGCCGAGAACCGCGGCTATGCTCACGCTCGCGCGACTGGCCGATCATCTCGAGCGGCTCGCACTCGGCGACGAATCGAATGCGGTCGATCGACGCGATCGACGCGGTCAGCCTGATGACCGTCCACGCCGCGAAAGGGCTCGAGTTTCCGATCGTGTTCGTGGTCAACATGGGCCGCGGAACGGGCGGGATGCGGCCGCCGATTCGCGTCGCGGGCGATAGCGGAAGGCGAAGAGTCGGTGGCGATCGCCGACTATCAGTCGGAAGCGGACGAAGATGCGTCGGCGCAGGACCGCGAGGAGACGAAACGGCTGCTCTACGTCGCCCTGACCAGGGCCCGGGATCGGCTGTACCTGTCGGCGAGCGTGCCGCAGGGAAAGTTCCGATCGGGCCGGGGCAGCCTGGCCGACGTCCTCCCTGACGACCTGAAGGGCTTGTTCGCCAAGGCGTGGCGGCCGGCGGCGATACGACCTGGCCCGGTCCGACCGGGACGAGGCACCGCATCGTCCAGCCGGTTGCGGCCACGGCTGCTCGACAGTTGTCCCCGCCAGCGGTCAGCCGCGGGTTTTGTGGACGATTTCGAAGGGCTGGTCTAGCCGGCGCGCGGCGCTAGTCCTGTCGCTGACCCCAGCGTTCGGCGCGTTTTTCGGCTTCTTCCTGGGACGCGGCGACGATGACCACCGAACGGTCGAGGCTTGCCGGAGCCATCCCGGCTCACCCAGGCAATCCAGTGCGGCCCGCGCGCCTCGCTGTGAACTTGGAACGATCCTGCGGCCATTTCGCGCAAATCTAACAGATTTCGGCCATATTTGCATTGCGCCCGGCCCGACCATTACATAGAATCGAAAACCGAAGGAGTTATACGTGACGTTGACTCTGTCCTAACTGCGGCAATGACCGGAACTTTCAGGTCAAGACGCTGCAGATGCATGTTGTGAGTGTCGATGGCGGCCGCGTGGAAGTAATCGAGGAGAGCCGTCCGGCGGTGTTCGAAGTGTTGTGCGACGAGTGCGAATCGGAACTGAAGTTCGCCGAGTTCGAAGACACGCTCCGCAAGGAAGTTCTGCTGACGATCGGCGCGCGCGTAGGCGAGCGCCGGTTTCCTCACTCCCTTCACGTCAGGCTTTTTCGTCCGCCTCCTCGAAGTACTCGCAGTCAGGGCAAACCCATTCGCGCAGCGGTGTGTGTCGTGGCACTTGGATTGCCACGGATCTGCACCACCTGCGTTCCTCTCGACGAGCTGCATCGTCCCGCCGCACAGCGGGCAGTCTTTGACGGGCACGATTCTTGTTAGTGCAGCGACGTTAACAGCTTGTGCGCGCCTTGATAAGCATGGGGCCCACTCCTATCGTTAGTCGAACTTCGATGCCGCACGAATGTTTCGCAGACGAGGTCGCCATTGATTTCCCGTCCGTCGGACGGGTGGTCGAACGCATGCGCGATCGCTTCCTCGGCGAAGACGCCCGGCCCGAAGTCCACATCGCGGAAGTGTCCGTGTCGAAATTCGAGGCATGGAAGGGGCGGGTGGTTCCCATCGACCTTCCCGTTCGCGCGACGTGCACCAACTGCGGCGGCCGCGGTGAGAGCTGGGCGGAGCCGTGCGGCGGGTGCTTCGGCACCGGCCAGTCGCGGGCCCAGCACGTCCTGCGGGTGCCGATTCCGGCAGGCGTGGCCGATGGCGCGCGCCTCCGCTTCCGCTTCTTCCGCCCGACGCGCCAGCCATGCGCGTCGAAGTCCGAGTCGTCGTTCGCCCGGCAGCCTTCTAATCACGTTCCTGGCAGGGTGATTTCACAAGTCGACTTCCTCGGCGTGCTCTTCATCGTCTGGGGGCTGCTGACCACCGTCGTGGGCGTCTCGACGCTGGCGCTGGGCGTCGGCGCGTTCGCCCTGATCGCATCAGCCAGCCACGACGGCAGCGGCCAGTTCGCGGCGAGCCTCACCGCCGCGCTGTTCACGACCCTCGCCATCGTCGCCATCGCCTGGGCGCGGCGCACATCATCATCGGCGTGCCGCTCCGGCGGCATCGGCCGTGGGCCCGCATGATGGCGCTGATGCTGGGATCAGTGGATCTGGTGCTGCTGCCGCATCGGCACCGCACTCGGCCTCTACGCGCTGTGGCTGCTGCTCAGGCGAGCAGGGCAGAGCCGTTGTTCACGCCCGAATCGACGCTCGTCGCACGAGAGTCTCCCGGCTGTGAACCTGCGAAGTCAGATTCGATCCCGCGTATTCGCTGACGCCGGGAACGAGGAGCCGGCCGCCGTTGATGCCCTTCAGGATGGCGGCGACGTGCAGGCCGAGGATGCCAATCCAGGCGAAGACGAGGAGCACGACGAGCACGAAGCCCAGCCCGAACATCGCGAGGCTGATGATGCTCGTCATCGCCACGTAGGCGACGATCAGCACGAACTCCGCGGCCATGAGCACCGAGGCCATGCTTCGCATGCCACTGGACGTCGGCATCCTGTTTCTCGACCAGCAGCGGAATGACCGCCAGCGCCCAGAGATAGGCCGAGCACGATCATCACGGTGCGGTTCGCAGAAACGGTCGATTCCGGCATGCGCGGCGAGTGTACGATATTCTTGAACCTATGCAAGTCGAGCCGGGCAGCATCCTCGAGGCGCTGAAGGTCGTCCGCGATCCCGATCTCAACCGCGACATCGTCAGTCTCGGGTTCATCAAGGACCTCACGATCGACGGCGGCCGCGTCGCGTTCACCATCGAGCTGACGACGCCGGCGTGTCCGGTCAAGGACCAGATGCGCGATCAGGCGCGCGCCGCCGTGATGCAGGTGCCCGGCGTCACCGCCGTCGACGTCGCAGATGAGCGCGCGCGTGCCGCGAGGCGGTCGGCGGCGACGGCGCCGCGCAGCCGTTGCCCGGCGTCAAGAACGTCATCGCGGTCGGCGCCGGCAAGGGCGGCGTCGGCAAGACGACCGTCGCAGTCAACCTCGCGATCGCGCTCGCCAAGTGCGGCAGCAGCGTCGGCATCATCGACGGCGACATCTACGGCCCGAACGTGCCGATCATGCTCGGCCTGAAGACGCAGCTCGCCACCGACGGCCAGAAGATCGTCCCGGCGGAGAAGTACGGCCTGCAGGTCATCTCGATGGGCTTCCTGACCAGCGACGATGCGCCGATCATCTGGCGCGGTCCGATGCTGCACGGCGCGCTGCAGCAGTTCTTCCGCGAAGTGCGCTGGGTCGATCTCGACTACCTCGTCATCGATCATGCCGCCCGGCACCGGCGACGTCGCGCTCAGCCTCAGCCAGACCGTTCCGGTCGCCGGCGCGATCGTCGTCACCACGCCGCAGCAGGTGTCGCTGGCCGACAGCCGGCGCGCGGTGGCGATGTATCAAGAAGCTCAACATCCCGACGCTCGGCATCGTCGAGAACATGAGCTACTTCGTCTGTCCGAACTGCCGAGCACGAGTCGGACATCTTCGGACACGGCGGCGGCGAGCGGATGGCGACCGAGCTCGGACATCCCGTTCATCGGCCGGGTGCCGATCTACCAGCCGATCCGTGAAGGCAGCGACGTCGGTGTCCCGCTGATGATCAGCGAACCTGACTCGCTCGGCGGCCCGCGCCTTCATGGCGGCGGCCGAGCAAACGGCGGCGCAGGTGTCCATTGCCAGCTACAACCGGCCCACGATTCCGTTGACGGTGGTGCGATGACGACGACTGACACGATCGACGTGCGGCTGGGTCCTGCTCGGTGCGGTCGTCGTCGGCGCTCGGCTGCGCGCCGATGGTCGGCACCACGCCCGCCGGCGGCAGCGCGATGCCGGCGTCGATCATCGATCCCTACCTCGCGATCCAGACCGCGCTGGCCGACGACAGCACCGAGAACGTGAAGGCCAACGCCGGCAATATCGCCACGGCGGCGACCGGCGCTGCGGCGCGCCGGCGATGAAGATCGACACCGCCGCGCTGCAGCTGTCCGCGGCCGCGGAGGCGGTTCCGCCGGACATCGAGAGGTGCGGGAGAAGTTCGGCGCGCTCAGCGAGGCGCTCGACACCTACATGACCGGCCTGAAGCTGACGGCGGCGACGGCGTTCGCGTGGCGTACTGTCCGATGGCCAACAAGCCGTGGCTGCAGAAAGGCGACACGCTGGCGAATCCCTACTACGGCAAGGAGATGCCGACCTGCGGCAACTTCCGGTGACGCTGTCGTTCAGCAAGCACACGCTCGCCAACGGGCTCGACGTGCTGCTGCACGAGGATCATGCGCTGTCCGATCGTCGCCGTCAACGTCTGGTATCACGTCGGGTCGAAGAACGAGCTGCCGGGACACACCGGGTTCGCGCACCTCTTCGAGCACCTGATGTTCGAGGGTCCGAGCACCACGATCACGGATACTTTCAGCCGCTGCAGGGCGCCGGCGCGCACGCTCGAACGGATCCACGAACGCGGACCGCACCAACTACTGGGAGGTCGTCCCGTCCAGCGCGCTCGAGCTGCGCGCTGTGGATGGAGTCCGATCGCATGGGCTACCTCCTGCCGGCGCTGACCGAGGCCAAGTTCACGAATCAGCGCGACGTGGTGCTGAACGAGCGGCGGCAGAACTACGAGAACCGGCCCTACGGGCTCGCGCCGATGGCGATCGCTCGGCCGCGCTCTTTCCGCCCGATCATCCGTACCACTGGACGACGATCGGCGAGGTCGACCGATCTGAAGACGACGCGCCTCGACGAAGTGCGCGCGTTCTTTCAGCGCTATTACCATCCCGCGCAACGCGCTCGCTCGCGATTGCCGGCGACGTCGGCCAGGCGGAGGCGCTTCGATCTGGCGGAACGCGTACTTCGGCGAGATCAGCCCCGGCCGAGCCGGTCGCGCCAGATCCGTAGCGGCCGGCGACGCTGACGAGCCGACATTCGCGTCCACCTCGAGGATCGCGTCGAGCTGCCGCGGCTGCTACCTCGCCTGGCTGACGCCGGCGATGTTCGCCTGAGGGCGACGCCGAGCTCGACCTCGCCAATGATCTGCTCGCCAACGGCAAGACTCGCGCCTGTGCCGGCGGCTGGTGTTCGACGGCCGCATCGCCACGGACGTCTTCGCCTCGCAGAACTCGCGCGAAATCGCCGGCTACATCGCAGATCGTCGCGACCGCGGCGCCGGGCCACACGCTGGCCGAAATCGAAGCCATCATCCTCGAGGAGATCGATCGGCTGATCGCCGGCGGGCCGACCGAGGACGAGATGGAGCGGGCGGGCGCAGGCCGAATCGCAGTTCATCTTCCGCCTGCAGACGGTCGGCGGGTTCGGCGGCAAGTCCGACCAGCTCAATGCCTACAACGTCTTCGTCGGCGATCCGGCGCACTTCCGACCGCGATCTCGCACGCTACCGGGCGGTGACGCCCGAGTCCGATGCGGCGCACCGTGGCCGATTTCCTGATCCGACCGCCCGGGTGACGCTCAGTATCGTGCCCCGAGGCCGCTCCTCGATCTGCCGTCGCGGGCCTCGATCGGCGATTGCGGTTTCCCTGATGGCGCGGACCGCGACCGTCAACCGTTCGCGCCTCCCCGAGCCCGGGCCGGCGCGATCCGTTCACCCTTCCCACGATCGAAAAGTCGGCGCTGTCGAGCGGTGTCTGCGCGTCTGGACGGTGCGCCACGTGCAGGTGCCGCTGGTCTCGTTCATCCTGTTGCTCCGACCGCGGCGCCGCCGCGGACCCGGCTCGGCCAGGACGGGCTGGCGGCGCTGACCGCCGACATGCTCGACGAAGGCAGCGGCGACCGCCCGCCGATTCGAATGCACGAGGCGCTGGCGCGGATCGGCGCCCAGTTCGACACCGACATCGGCTCCGGACGCGACGCGCCGTCAGCGTGACGTCCCTGAGCCGCGTCGCCGGACGCGCCCTCGAAATCGTCGCCGACATCGTGGCGCGCGCTGGCGCTTCGCGAGTCGGATTTCGCCCGCGTCCGCCAGCTGCGGCTGCACCGGCTGACGCAACTGCGCGATTCGCCGTCGGCGCGTGGCCGACCGCACGTTCTCCGGCTGCTCTACGGCGACGCATCCGTACGGCGCATTCGCCGATCGGCAGCGAAGCGTCGCTCGCGTCGGCGATCGCCGTCGACGACGCGCGGCGTTCCACGCGCGGGCGATTCGTGCCGGCCGCGGCGACTTTGGTCGACCGTTGGCGACTGCGACCACGCCGCGATCGATCCGGCTGGCGCGAGCGCGTCTTCGCCGGCTGGGCCGGCGCGAGGATGGAACCGTGCGCCGCCGCCCGCGGCGTCGTGCCGGTATCGGGGCCGACGACTCGACCATCGTGCCGCAGACCAAGCGCGCCGCAGTCGGAACTGCGCATCGGACACGTCGGCGTGCGCCGCGATGACGCCGGACTACCACGCGCTGCTGCGCTCGGCAACGCGATTCTCGGCGGCCAGTTCGTCAGCCGCATCAACCTCAACCTGCGCGAGGACAAGGCGTCACCTACGGCGCGCCGCACCGCGTTCGAATTCCCGGCGGCTGCCGCGGACCCTTCGCGCTGCAGGCCAGCGTCGCAGACGGCGGCGACGGCGCAGCGCGATCGAGGAGTCGACTCGCCGAGATCGCCGAGCATCCGCGGCCCGCGTCCGGTGACGGCGGACGAACTGAGCTCTCGGCATCGCGGGCGTTGACGCGCGGCTACGCGCGCAACTTCGAGACCGCCGATCAGATCGGCGCGCGCCGTCGATGCAGCTGGCGCTCTACGATCTTCCCGGATGATCTACGCCGAGCTTACGTCGCGCGCGTCGAAGCGCTGACCCGCGACGAGATCTCGCGCGTCATGACCGGCGTATCTCGATCCTGCCGCGCTGTCGATCGTGATCGTGGGCGATCCCGGTGTCTTTGCCGACGAACCGGCCGGCTCGGACTCGGTGATCCGCTGGTCCTCGCGCCCGACGCCTTTTGATAGACTCGGACGCTTCAGTTTCCAGGACTCTCTCACCACCGTGAAAGCCGTCAGGTTTTCATGCCCACGGCGGCGCTGGACGTGCTTGCGGTACGAAGACGCCCCCGATCCGAGCTCGCCCCCGGCGAGGTCCTCGTGCGGGTCCGCGCTTGTGCGCTCAATCACCTCGACCTCTGGCAACGCCGCGGCCTGCCGCGCGTGCCGATTCCGCTGCCGCACATCTCCGGCAGCGATGTCGCCGGCGACGATCGTCGCGGCCGCCGTCGGGCAGGTGGCGCTCGGCCAGCGGCGTGATGCTGCAACCCGGCGTCAGCTGCGGCCGCTGTCCGGCCTGTCTCGCCGGACGGGACAACGAGTGCCCGCAAGTACGAGGCGCTCGGCTACCGCCATTGGCACGGCGGCTACGCGAGTTCGTCAAGGTGCCGGTGCAGAACCTCATCGCCATCCCCGACGGGATTGGCTACGTCGACGCCGCCGCTTTTCCGCTGACGTTCCTCACCGCCTGGCACATGCTGGTCACGAAGGCGCAGGTGGCAAAGGGCGAGGAGGTGCTGGTTCTGGCGGCAGGAAGCGGGGTCGGGCAGGCGGCAATCCAGGTTGCCCGGCTGCACGGAGCCCGTGTCATCGCGACCGCCGGTTCCGAGGACAACGCTCGAACGGGCCCGAGCGCTGGGGGCGTCGGAGGTCATCCACCACCACAAGCAGGACATCGCCGACGAGATCAAGCGCCTGACGAACAAGCGCGGTGTCGATGTCGTCATAGAACATGTTGACGAGGCCACCGGTCCCGGAGCGTCCGCTCGCTCGCTCGCGCCGGGGGCCGTCTCGTGACCTGCGGCGCCACCAACGGCGCCGCCGGCAGCCTGGACCTGGCCGCGCTGTTCTCGAAGCGGCTCTCGATCTATGGTTCCTACATGGGCCGCAAGAGCGAGCTGCTTCAGGCGGCTCACTTCTTCTACAGCGGACAGCTGCAGCCGGTGGTCGACCGGACGTTCCCCCTGGCCGAGGCGGCGCGGGCGCAGCAGCGGTTGGAAGAATCGGGCCAGTTCGGCAAAATCGTGCTCGAGGTGTGATGGGACTCAGGGCCTGAGCGTCAGCCTGTTTACCTGCGTCGCCCTCGTGAGCATCAGCTCTCGCGGCCGCGACCATCTGGCTGTTCCTCACCAATCCGGTCACGGTTGCCAACGCCGTCAACGGCGGAGAGGTGTCGCCGCTCGTGAAGAGCCTCGCCGAAGTGCTCTACAACGCGCTCGCGGGAATCCTCAAATACTCTGAGAAGGGCTTCAGGGCTTAGGGCTTCAGGGCCCTTCTCAAGAACCTGGTCAGAATCCATCCATCCACGAACTTGAACGGCGCGCGGCCGCTGCTGTAGTGGCCGCATCGGCAGCACCGCCACTTCGTGCGGGATCTGCTGGCGCCGGAAGCGGTCGACCAGCTCGCGCGACAGATCGACCGGGAACGTCAGGTCGTATGCGCGTAGACGAGCAGCGTCTGCGCGATCGCGGAGGCGGTCGAGATAGCAGCTGCGGGCTGATCGGCCTCCACAGCGCGCGCAGCCGATCGAGATCGATGCCCGCCCTCGAGTCCCGTCGCGCACGTGCTGCGTCGACAAGCCGCGCCACACCACGTCCGCGAAATACCGGTGAGATGTGATTGAGCGCCTCCGCACGAATCAATGGCTCGTGCGCCGTCGTCAGCAGCGCGAGACACGATCCGAGGCTGGTGCCCAGAATGCCGATGCGCTCGTATCCTTCGTTCGCCAGCCACGCGGCGGCCCGCCGCGCGTCGAGCACCGCCTGGCGGCAGACCTGCAGCGTGCGCACGACGTTGGCGCTGACGATGTAGTCGGCGCGATGGAGTTCGGGCGGCATCCGCTGGTCGTGATAGGGCAGGCTCAGTCGCAGACGCGCTCATGCCGTTCCACGCGAGCAGGCGGCACAGCCCGACGTGCCCGCCGGCGTCCGCGTTCCACTGCGGCAGCACGATGACGGCGGCGCGCGATCGCTTTCCGTCCCGCGCCCGGCGCGCCGGAAAGTAGCCGCAGCGGACCGTGTTGTTCTCCAGATGCGGCGTGGTGAGTGCGCTCGGAAACAGCAGGACGTCCCCGGCGTGGCCCGGATCGTTTGACGTAGTGCGACGTCGGTCGGTGGCGTGAAGAACGCGTCGGTGTCGGCCATGACGCCGTCCACCCATTCGCCGACGCGGCCCTTGTCGGGGTCCGGCGTGCATGGCCGTTTCGCGGCATCCAGTCGACTCCCCAGTCGAACGGCCGGACGACGCGGTCGGTCGTCGCCGCCGCGAGGCGGCGCTCCCAGGCGTGGAAGAACTTTTCGAGCATCTTCCCTCATGCTATACTGCGTCGTTCCAGATGCACGCGACCTCAGAGACCCGAAAGCGTTCGAAGAAGGCCAAGGCCAAGCGGCCCATCTCCGTCCACCGCTGTCGGATCTCTCATGCTCGCGCGCTAAGTCAGTCACCAACCGAGCGATCACAGGCCGACACGGTTCACACCGGGTCGGCCTTTTTTGGATACGAACGGACATATCGAGCGCGAGGCTTCAGCCGAGCGTCACGAGGAGTCGTCATGCCAGCGATCGAAGTCGGAATCCTTGGCGCCACCGGCGCGGTCGGTCAGCAGTTCATCGCCCTGCTCGCGAACCATCCCTGGTTCAAGGTCACGTGGCTCGGCGCGAGCCAGCGATCCGAGGGCAAGGCGTATCGCGACGCGACCGCGTGGCGGCTGGCGACGCCGCCGCCGATCGACGTGGCCGCGCGCCGATTGTCGATGCGGCGACGCCGGGCCGCGCGCCGCGGCTGGTGTTCTCCGGACTCGATTCGTCGGTGGCCGGCGACATCGAGGCCGCCTTCGCGCAGGCCGGTCACTTCATCGTCAGCAACTCGCGCAACTACCGGATGGAGACCGACGTCCCGCTGCTGATTCCGGAAGTCAACGCGGATCACCTCGCGCTGCTCGAAGAGGCAGGCGGCGGCGCGCGGCTGGAAGGGGCGCGATCGTCACCAACCCGAACTGCGCGACCGTCGTGCTGGCGATGGCGCTGGCGCCGCTCCGCCAGTTCGGCCTGCGACGGCGACGATCACCACGCTGCAGGCGATCTCGGGCGCCGGCTATCCCGGCGTGCGCGTCGTGGGACATCCTCGGCGAACGTCATCCCCTACATCGGCGGCGGCGAAGAAGAGAAGATCGAGACGGAGACCAGCAAGATCCTCGGCGCCTCGCCGACGGCGGCGTCGAGAACCACCCGGTCACCATCAGCGCGACGACGACGCGGGTGCCGGTGCATAACGGCCACACCGAATCGATCTCGGTGTCGTTCGAGCGGGCGCCAGACGGCCGGCGCGCTCATCGAGGCGTGGTCGTCGTTCAGAGGCAGACCCCAGGACCTCGAGCTGCCCTCGGCGCCGCCGCCAGCCGATCGTCTACCTGCACGAGGCCAACCGGCCGCAGCCGGCGCTCGACGTCGGACCGCGACGGCGGGATGACGGTCACGGTCGGGCGCCTGCGTCCGTGCCCGGTGCTGGACTTCAAGTTCGTCGCGCTCGGCCACAACACGATTCGCGGCGCCGCCGGTGCCGCGATCCTGAACGCCGAGCTGATGCACCGCGAGGGAATCCTGTGAGCGCTGCGAACGTGGTCATGAAGTTCGGCGGGACGTCGGTCGCCGACGCCGATGCGATCAACCGGTTGATGGGAATCGTCAGGCGCGCAGCAGGCTCGCAGCGGCCGGCGCGCCCGTCGTCGTGGTCTCGGCGCTCTCGGGCGTGACCGACCGGCTGGTCGCCGTCGCACGGATGGCCGAGACGGCGAAGGCGATCGGGCCGCCGGCGAGCTGCGCGCGTTGCTCGATCGCCACGTCAGCGTCGCCACGGCGATTACCAACGGCAGCCGCGAGGCGCTGATCGCGAGATCGGCCGCGAGTTCGCGGAGCTGTCAGGTCTCGTCCACGCGCTCTCGGTCCTTCGCGAGGTGTCGCCGCGTTCGCTCGACGCCGTGCTCGCGACTGGCGAGATCGTCAGCAGCCGCATCGTCGCCGCGGCCATGAACGACCACCGGCTGCCGAGCCAGCAAGTGGACGCGAGGCGCGTGCTGATCACCGGACGCCGAGCACACACGCCGCGGCGCCGGATCTCGTGCGCACGGCCGAGGCGGCGCGTGAACTCGTCGCCCCTGCCGCCGCGGCGCCGGCAGGATTCCGGTCCTCGGCGGATTCATCGGCGCCACGCCGAGCGGCGTGACGACGACGCTCGGCCGCGGCGGATCGGACTACTCGGCGGCGATCGTTCGGCGCTTGCCTCGACGTCGACGAGATTCAGATCTGGACCGACGTCGACGGCATGCTGACCGCCGATCCGCGCATCGTGCCGGCAGCCGCAGGTCGTGCCGCAGCTGTCGTTCGCCGAGGCCTCGGAGCTGGCCTACTTCGGCGCGAAAGTGCTGCACCCGAGCACGATTCTGCCGGCGGTGACCAAGAACATTCCGGTGCGCATCCTCAACTCGCTCCGCGCCGGCAGATCGCCGGCACGCGGATCACCGCGGACGGCGGCGGCGTCCAGCGGCCAGCTGACCGCGCATCGCCTGCAAAGCGGGACGTCACGGTCATCGACATCACGTCCACCGCGCATGCTGATGGCGCACGGCTTTCTGCGGCGGCTGTTCGAGGTCTTCGAGCGGTCTCAAGACCGCCGTCGACGTGGTGACCACCTCGGAAGTCAGCGTGTCGGTGACCGTCGATGACACCCGCGCGGCTGGAAGCGATTGTCGACAACCTGCGCAATTTCGCGGAGGTCAACTGCGAGCGCGAGATGGCGATCATCTGCGCCGTGGGAGAGAATCTACGCCCGACCCGGCGGTGTTCGGCCGGGCGGTGACTGCGCTCGATCGGATTCCGCTCCGGCTCGTCTCGCAGGCGGCGTCGCGGCGCAACGTCACCTTCGTTCTGCGCAACTCGGACGTGCCGCATGCGATGATGCGCCTGCACGAAACGTTCTTCTGAGGCACCGGTGAAGCTGCTGCTGGTCGGCTGCGGGAAAATGGGCAAGCTCGTCGGCGAACTGGCCCCCAGTGCACGGGTGCGAAATCGCCGGCATCATCAATTCGAACTCGGCGTCGCATGGCGGCGCGCCGCCGATGCCGCATGCTGGAGCGGCGTCGACGTGGCGGTCGACTTCTCGCAGCCATCCGCCGTCGCCGCGAACGCGACGACGCTGGCGCGGCGCGGCATCGACCTGGTCATCGGCACCACCGGCTGGCAGCAGGACGAAGCCGAGGTGCGACAGGCGGTCGTCGACGCGCGGCGGCGCCGTGGTCGCGCCCAATTTCTCCACCGGCGTCGTGCTCTTCGAAGCCCTCGTGGCGCACGCCGCGGGCCTCTTCGCCGGACAGCCCGATTTCGGCGCGTTCCTTCATGAAGCTCATCACGCCGCCAAGAAGGACGCACCATCGGGAACGGCGCTGCTGCTCAAGCAGGCCATGGAGCGCGGCGGCGTGGCGCGCGGGATCGACGTGGCGTCAACCCGCGCCGGTTTCATCCCGGGCACGCACACGGTAGGATTTGATGGACCTGCGGAGACGATCACGCTGACGCACACGGCCAGAGATCGGACCGCGTTCGCGCGTGGCGCGATCGCCGCGGCAAAGTGGGTGCACGGGCGGCAGGGTTGGGTACTGATGAAGGACGGCTAGCTGAGGTTCAGGGCTGAGGGCTTAGTGAGGCTAGGCGAGGCGTGGGGGTGGGGCCCCACCGCCACTGGAAAATTGGAGACTCTGATGAGAACGCCGTTTACCGGGGTGGGCACCGCGCTCGTGACGCCATTCACGCAAGACCGGAGCGCTCGATGAATCCGGCGTCCGCCGTCTCGGCGCGCCGCCAGATCGACGCGGGCGTCCACTTCCTGTGCCCGTGCGGCACGACTGGTGAGAGTCCGACGCTGACCGACAGCCGAGCGAGTGCGCGATCGTCGAGATTCTCGCCGACGAGGCCAAGGGCGCCGTCCTGATTCTTGCCGGCGCCGGCGGCTACGACACCCAGGAAGTCATTCACGCCGCGGAGCGAGATGCGAAGCGCCGGCGCGGCCGGGCTGCTGTCGGTGACCCCGTACTACAACAAGCCGACGCAGGAAGGGCTGTTTCAGCACTACAAGGCGATCGCCGAGAGCACGCCGCTGCCGATCATCGTCTACAACGTGCCCGGCCGCACCGGCGTCAACGTCGAAGTCGGCGACGCTCGCGCGCCTCGCGCCGATTCCCGAACATCGTCGGCGTCAAGGAAGCGTCCGGGCAACGTCACGCAGATGTGCGAGATCTGCCGCGCCGCTGCCGACGGACTTCCTCGTCCTGTCGCGGCGACGATGCGCTGACGCTGCCGCTGATGGCGATCGGCGGCCGCGGCATCATCTCGGTGGCGTCGAATGAGATTCCGGCGGAAATGGTGCAGATGGTCGAAGCGGCCGAGCGCGGCGACTTCGCGCGCGGCGCGAGCGATTCACACCGGATCCTGCCGCTGATGCTGGTCAACTTCATCGGAGTCGAACCCGGTCCCGGTCAAGGCCGCGATGGCGGCGATGGGCCTGCCTCGACGAGCACTACCGGCTGCCCATGTGCCTGCCGAGGCCGAGACGCGCGAGAAGACTCGTCGACATCCTGAAAGAACTCGGCCTGCTCAAGGCCGCGTTCGCCTGATCGCGCCGCCACGTGACGCTGCAGTCCCGAATCGAGTCACTCGTCGCGGCGGCCGGCGCCGCGGCGGACCGGACGATGCGCGGACGACGTTCGCCGACGCTGCAGCCGGGCGCTGTCGGCCGGTGAGGTGCGCGCGGCGGAGCCCGACGCGGCGAGTCCGTCGGCTGGCGCGTGAACGCCTGGGTGAAGCAGGGCATCCTGCTCGGCTTTCGCTTCGGCGACGATCGTGGACATGTCGATGCGGATCACGGCGCGGCGAGCCGTTCTACGACAAGGACACGCTGCCGCTCGGCAGCGAGCCGGCGCTCGACGCCGGCGTCCGCATCGTGCCGGGCGGATCGGCGATCCGCGACGGCGCCTATCATCGCGCCGCGGCGTGATCTGCATGCCGCCGATGTACGTCAACATCGGCGCCTACGTCGGCGAAGGCACGCTGATCGATTCGCACGCGCTGGTCGGCTCGTGCGCGCAGATCGGCGCGCGCGTGCATCTGAGCGCCGGCGCGCAGATCGGCGGCGTCATCGAGCCGGTCGGCGCGCTGCCGGTCATCGTCGAGGACGAGGCGCTGGTCGGCAGGAACACCGGCATCTACGAGGGCGCGGTCATCAAGGCCGCGCGCGGTCGTCGACGCCGGGACTGGTGCTGACCGGGTCGACGCCCGTCTACGATCTGCGTCAGAGGCGAGATCATCCGGCCGACGGCTGAGCGTCCGCTCGTCGTCCCCGAAGGCGCGGTGGTGGTGCCCGGCGCGCGCGCCGTCACCGCCGGCAAGGGCCCGAGTGGGGCCTCGTCGCTCGCGACGCCGGTCATCGTCAAGTACCGCGATTCCCGAACCGACACGCGCACGGAGCTCGAGGCGTGGATTCGGTAGACGCGCGTCGACGTGCGTCGCGCTGACCGCGCGCTCGTCGACATCGACTCGACGACCGGGCGCGAAGGCGAGCGCCGGACGCTGGCTGGCCGACTACCTCCGCGACCGCGGCTTTGCCGTCACCGAGCAGCGCGTCGGACCGTCGCGATTCAACGTCATCGCGACCGTCGCCGATCCGCCGCGGTCGTCTTCTCGACGCACTTCGACTGCGTGCCGCCGTTCTTCCCAGCCGCGTCTCGGGCGAACGCCTGCATCGGACGCGGGTCGTGCGACGCCAAGGGATCCTCGCCGCGCAGGTCGCGGCCGCCGACCGGCTGCGGCGCGACGGCGAGACGCCGCGTCGGGCTGGTGTTCGTCGTCGGCGAAGAGCGGGGCAGCGACGGCGCGCGCGCGGCCAACAAGCTGGCGAATGGATCGCGGTTTCTGATCGACGGCGAGCCGACGGACAATCGCCTCGGGCAATGCGACCGCGGCGTGTTGCGCCTGCGGCTGACGGCGGCCGGCCGGGCGGCGCACTCGTCGTTTCCGGAACTGGGCGAATCGGCCATCGACAAGCTGCTCGATGCGCTGGTGCAGCTGCGCTCGCTGCCGCTGCCGTCCGGATCCGGTGCTGGGGCGGACGCATTACACCATCGGATTGATCGCTGGCGGCGTGGCGCCGAACGTCGTGTCGCCGGCGGCGGAAGCCGAAGTGATGTTTCGCACCGTCAGCGACGCCGAGGAGGTTCCCGCCGCGCGGTCTCGGCGCTGCGATCGCGCGTCGGCGTCGAAGACGTCCTGGAAGTCTCCCCCGTTCGACTGAAAACCGTTCCTGATTCGACACCTCGGTATTCCCGTTCACGACCGACATTCCGTGCTCTCTTTCCGCCTGGAGGCGAGCCGCTGCTCTTCGGGCCCGGGTCGATTCACCTCGCTCACACCGCGGACGAATTCATCACCATCACCGAGCTCAACGACGCCGTCGGCCACTTTACTGCGCAGCTGGCACGGGCGCTCATGAAGGCGCCGTCCGCGTGATGCCGTGAGCGACCCGCGCGCCGAATACTGACCGGCGTCTCGACGCCTGGCGCACGCGAGATCGCCTACTGCCTGCTGCTCGCACCTTCGCGTCTCGAACCTCCAGCCTGATCGTCGCCGGCGCCGCGGCGATCGCGTGCTGGCTGGCGTTGGGCCGCGCGCCGTCATCTCATCGGCCTGGATCCTGGTGCCTGGCGGTGGCAAGTTTCTCGCGCTCATGGTCGTGCACGCGCGCGTCCTGAGCGGCTCGAGCGGGCGCGGCGCGCCGGACGCTGCATGTCCGCGGCCTCGCCCGATCGATTGAGCGGCAGCTGGATCGGCAAGGGCCGGGCCGGGGTCAAGTTTCTCGACGGTCACTCCTACAGCCGCGATCTGGATCTGTTCGGCCGGGGCTCGGTGTTCGAGGCTGCTGAACTACGGCGAGCACCGAAGCCGGCGAAGAAACGCCTCCGCCGAATGGCTGCGGGCGCCTGCGCCGGTCGCTGAACTGACTGCGCGCCAGGCCGCGGTCGCGGAGCTGCGGCAGAAAATCGATTTTCGGGAAGACTTCGCGGTGCTGGCCGCGCGAGAGCGAAGTCAGCCGGACCGGCAGCCTCGCCGCTCCGGGCCGCCGCCGCGCCGGCGGGCCTGACGCGCGCTGTCCAGGTCGTGCTCGCCTCTTCGGCGCTGACGATGGCGGTCGTGACGTGGCTGGTGGTGACGGAACGAGCCGCCGCCCGCTGGTGATCATCTGGCTTCGCCGGAGCCGCTGATCGCGTTGTTCTGGCGGCGGGCCGTTCACCTCGTGCTCGCCAGGATCGCCGACCCCCTGATCGAGATCTCGCGCTCTTGAGCGGCCTCCTTCCCGCATCGAGGTCGAGGACGTGTCGTCGGCGCGCCTGGTGGGTCTGAAGGCGGTGTTCGTGACCGACGCGCGTCCCGCCATCGAAGCGTATCGCCCAGCTCCGGCGCCTGGTCTCGTGGCTCGACTCCACGCGAAACCAGATGTTCGCGCCGATTGCCTCTGGCGCTGCTGCTGCCACAGCTGCTGGCGGTCGCGATCGATCGCTGGCACGCCGCCTACGGCGTCCGCGTGGTCTACCTGGCTGAAAGCGATCGGCGAGCTGGAGGCGCTCGCCGCGATCGGCACCTACGCCTACGAGCACGCGACCGATCCGTTTCCGACCCTCGACGATCGCGGCCCGGTGTTCGAGGCGCGACCAGCTCGGTCACCCGTTGATGGTCGAAGTGGACGGCCATCCGCAATGACGTGCCACCTCGGCGGCGGTGCGCCGCGCCGATCATCGTCGTCAGCGGGTCGAACATGTCGGGCAAGAGCACGCTGCTGCGGTCGATCGGCGTCAACGTCGTGCTGGCGCAGGCCGGCGCGCCGGTGCGCGCGCGCGGCGCTGCGGCTGTCAGCCGCTCGCGCGTCGGCGCCACGCTGCGCAGTCGAGGACTCGCTGCAGGCCGGGCACTCGCGGTTCTACGCCGAGATTCTGCGCATTCGCGACATCGTCGCAGTCGGCGCGCGCCGGCGCCGGTCGCCGCTGCTGTTCCTGCTCGACGAGATCCTGCACGGCACCAACTCGCACGATCGGCGGATCGGCGCCGAGGCCATCGTCCGCGCGCTGGCCGGGCTCGGAGCGATCGGCCTGGTCACCACCCACGACCTGGCGCTGACCGAGCTGCCGGACGACGCTCGGCGCGATCGCCGTCAACATGCATTTCGAGGATCGCCTGGAAGACGGGCGGATGGTCTTCGACTACCGCATGCGCGCCGGGCGTCGTCGAGCACAGCAACGCTCGCGCTCATGCGGGCTGTGGGGCTCGAGGTGTGATGGAAACGCTCGCACGCGAGCTGACGCGACGCGCAGCAGCGCGTCCGTCTGCTGTCGCCCTCCCACCAGCTGAACCCTGACCGGCAGCCCTGATGCCGTCGGCTCCGCATCGGAATCGAGATCGCGGGATGCGCCGGTGACGTCGGAACAGCTGCGGTCAACCGCAGCATGACGTTCCGGACCGCTTCGCCGGCGCCGCCGACGTCGCACCGTCGCGGCGCCGATACGTCGGCGCCGGAATCGGCAGCGTCGGCAGAATCAGGGCGTCGTGCTGAACGAGCGCCGCGTCCACTTCTCGAGTGAGCACCGCCCAGCCGGCCGAGCGCGCGCACGTGAGTCCTCTCCGAGCGGCGTAGCGTCCCATTTCGAGTCGCAGCCGCACCGCCGGACTGTAAGCTGCCGGGCATCGCGTCGAGCGTGGCCGCGTGATGCGTCGACCGGCGTCGTCAAGAGCGAGATGGAGGTGGACGGGACCGATCGTCCGCCGCATGATGAATCTCGACGTCGTCGACTGCGCGCCGGCGGCTGCGAGCCGATCGAGCGCGCTGCGACGACTCGACGCGCGGACGTCGTCGTCGAGCAGGTCGCAGAAATAAGTGCGCGGGACGCCGAGGCGCAGGCCGTGATCGGCACCGGCGCCGGCGGGCGTCCTGCCGGCATCGCCGAGCAGCGCGTGATACACCAGTGCACGCGTCGGCGACGTGTCCGCGCGAGCGGGCCGACGTGATCCAGCGTCCGCGACAGCGGCACGACGCCCTCGATCGACACCTCGCCGAGCGTCGGCTTGAGTCCGACGACGCCGCACGCGGCCGGCCGGAATGCGGATCGATCCGCCGGTGTCGGTGCCGATGGTCGCCAGCGCCGATGCCGGCGGCGACGCTGGCGGCCGATCCGCCGCTCGATCCGCCCGGCGATCGCGACGGGTCGTGCGGATTGCGCGCCGGGCCGAACGCCGAATCCTCGTTGGTCGTGCCGAACGCGAACTCGTGCAGGTTGGTCTTGCCGATCGAACACCGCGCCGGCCTGGCGGAGGTGCGATGATCGCCGTGGCAGTCGCGGCCGGCGATGTGACCCTCGCGCACGCGCGACGCGGCGGTGGTCGCAGGCCCGCGAATGTCGAGGATGTCGCTTGATCGAGATCGGCACGCCGTGCAGCGGCGCCGCGGTCGCCGTCCGGCGCGCCAGCTCGGCGTCGCGCTCGCGCGCCTGGCGGCGCGCCTCGTCGGCCATCACCAGCGTGAACGCGTTGAGCGCTCCGGGTTTGCTCGATGCGGCGCAGGCAGGTCTCGGTACGGCATCGACGCAGGTGACTTCGCGGGCGCGCAGACGGCGGCCGAACTGCTTCGATGGTCGGTCATGCTGGTCGATGGCGGATTGGCCGGCGTCGGCTCGGTTGCCCTGGCCGCATCGTCGTTGAAGTCGGCGGCGCGCAGCGCCGTGGTCGCGCAGGCGAGCGTCTCGATGATCGGTTTCAGTTCCGGCAGCCCGCGGGATTCCGCATCGAGATGGCCGCTTTCAGCCAGGCCTCGACCGTCATGCGCGCTTCACCGGGATCGAAACCCCGTCGCGCAGCACACGATCACCAGTCAACACACGCGCCGGGTGGGCAGCCACATTTTTCGTTGTGCTCGACGATGGCACGGGTGTTTTCGTCATCGGCTCCCATTTCGGCTGAAGCCTTCGCGCTCCGTTCGGCCATATCCTTCGAGCTCCCTTGTGCCGCAGCCTTCGCGCTCCCCTCGGTGAAGCCGGGCACGACCTTGCCGTCCCAGAGCACGTTGTCGGTGACCAGCAGTCCGCCGGGCCGCAGCAGGCTGACGAGACGGTCGAGCAGCGGCACGTAGCGCTTCTTGTCGCCGTCCTGGAAAATCGAGGTCAGAACGGTCCGGAGACCTTGGCGACCATGCGCTGGGCGTCGCCGAGAATGACGCTGACGCGCGGCGCCAGGCCGGCGCGCGCGAAGTTCTCCTGTGCTTCCCGTCCGCGTTCGGGGTCTATTTCCATCGTCATCAAGCATGCCGTCCGCGGGCAGCGCCCCGCCAGCCAGATTCCGCAGTAGCCGATGGCGGTGCCGATCTCGAGAATCTTGCGCGCCGACGGCGATCGCGAGCACGCGCAGAAGCGCACCGACCTCGGCGTCGACGAGGGCAGCTTTCGCTCGGCGCCGCCCCGCGCGATGTCCTCGAGCAGGTCGTCGGATTGCCGCGGTTCGGGTTGGCGAGGTAGCCTTCGATCGCATCGGGTGCGATCACACCCATCGAGGTATTCTAGTCACGACTCGTTGTCGAGTGCCACGCGCCTTCCTCCATGCGTCACACCAAGATCATCGCAACCGTCGGTCCGGCCAGCGACTCTGACGCGATGCTCGACGCGCTCATCGCCGGCGGCGCCGACATCTTCCGCCTCAATTTCGCCCACGGCACGCACACATCGCACGCCGCGACGTTCCAGCGCATTCGAGCGGCGGCGGCGCGGGCCGGCGTGAGGTCGCGATCCTCCAGGATCTCGGCGGCCCGAAGATTCGCACCGGCGCGCTCGTCGACCATCGGCCGATTCATGTCAAGCCCGGCGACCGGGTCGCCATCGCCACCGGCGACTTCGCCGGCGGGCCGGGCCGGCTCTCGACGACGTTTGCGGGCCTGGCGAAGAGCGTGCGCCCGGGCGGCCGGCTGCTGATCGCGGACGGCCTGGTCGAACTGCAGCGTCGAGTCGACCGATGGCGCGGAAATCCTCACCACCGTGATCGACGGTGGAGACATCGGCGAGCACAAGGGCATCAACGCGCCCGGCGTCGACCTCGCGGCGTCCGCGCTGACGCCCGAAGGACATCGACGATCTCGCCTTCGGCCTGTCGCTCGGCGTGGACCTCGTGGCGCTCAGTTTCGTCCAGAGCGCGGCGGATATCCGGCAGGCGCGCCAGATCCTGGCGGAATCGCACAAGGCCGACGACCGCCGATCGTCGCCAAGCTGGAGCGCCCGAACGCGCGTCGATCACCTCGGCCGAGATTCTCGAGGTCAGCGACGCGGTGATGGTGGCGCGCGGCGATCTCGGCCTCGAGATGGCGCTCGAGCGCGTGCCGCGGGCGCAGAAGGAAATCACGCGACGCGCGCGCCGCGCCGGCATTCCCGTCATCGTCGCCACGCAGGTGCTCGGAGTCGATGACCGATCGAGGCGCGGCCGACGCGCGCCGAGGTCAACGACGCCGCGAACGCGGTCGATGACGGCGTGGACGCGATCATGCTGGCGGGCGAGACGGCCGCGGGCGTCCATCCGCACGCGCGGTCCAGACGCTCGACGCGATCATCCGCGAAGCCGAGAGCCGAGCCGGATTTCGGCACGCCGACCATCGACCGGGAACCGGCACGACGACCACGCGCAGGCCCTGTGCGAGGCGGCGGTGACCATTGGCCGACCGCGGCGATGCCGAGCGCGATCGTGGCCGTGACGCGCGGCGGCGACACGGCGCGGCGGCTGTCGTCGCTCCGCCCCAAGGCGCCGATCGTCGCGGCGACCGAACGCCAGGACACGGCGCGGCGCCTGACGCTCTACTGGGGCGTCGTGCCGCTTGACGATGGAAATCGGCGACAACCTCGACGAAGCGAGCGCCCGGATCGGGCGCGTCGCTGGTCGAGCGCGGGATCGTTGCGGCCGGCTCGCCGGCTGTCTTCGTCAGCATCAGCCCCGATCTCACGCCGCAGCGACGCGAACTACCTCAAGATTCAACGCCTGTGATGCCATCTCAGCTATTCGGTCATCGGCACGGTCCTGATCGCGTTCGTCACTGGCGGCGGCGCTCGTGACGCGTCGCGCAGATCCTCGTGCATCGGTTGCTCGGGCGGATGGACATCGTCGGCGCAGGAGAATCGCGCGGCGGTGCAGGGACGCGCCAGGCGGTTGATCCGCGCGCTGACGCGTGCTGGCCTACGGCGTCGCGGCTCTGGCCAGCGTCTCGCTGGCGCTCGAGCGCTTCGGGCGTTATCGAGCCGGGCTGGAATCCGCGGCAGTTGCTGCACTGGTTCCTCAGCGCACGGCGTCAACATCCTCGTCGTCCTCGTCGGATCGCTTCATCGCCATCCGCGCCGCCAACCTGGCGATCGAGCACCTGCAGTTCAAGCTGGCCCGGCGTCATGCGACCGGCGACCTCGAGTGGCAGCGGCGCGCCGCACGCTCTCGGCGGAATCCTGACGAGGCTGGTCATCGGTGGCGATCGCCTTCATCGCGATCCTGATGATCCTGCGCGAGCTGACGATCGACATCGTGCCGATTCTGACCGGCGCCGGAATCGCCGGCCTGGCGATCGGCTTCGGCGCGCAGAACCTGGTGCGCGACATCATCTCGGGCTTCTTTCTGATCCTCGAGGATCAGGTCCGGGTCGGCGATCTGGCGCGCATCAACGGCGTCGCCGGCATGGTCGAGCAGATCAACCTGCGGACCATCGTGCGTGCGCGACGGCGAGGGCGGCGTCGCAGGTATTCCCAACGGCACCATCACCGCGCTGGCCAATCTCAGCAAGCAGTTCGCCTACGCGATCGTGGATGTCCGCGTGGCCTACGACGAGAACATGGATCGCGTGATGGGAACGACGCGGCGAGGTCGGGGCGTCGATGTCGCGACGATCCGGTATGGGCGCTCGTGATCCTGTCGCCGCTCGATGTGCTCGGCATCGAATCGCTGGCGGACGGCGCCGCGACGCTGCGGGTGGAGTTCAAGACGCTGCCGCTCAATCAGGGTCGTGTGGCCAACGAGCTCCGCCGCCGGCTGATGGCCACGTTCATGGGACGCGGCATCAAGCCTTACGCCAGAAGCGCCGTCCAGTAACGGCGAATCCAGCAAGCCACCGATTTCGTCTATGTCCCTATGGTAGATTCACGGGTTTATGCGAAACGCAGTTCTTGCGGCCTGTCTGGCGGTGTTCGCGACTGCGACACTTGGCGCGCAGGCGGGCACTTCCTCGTCCAAATTCTCGGTTCCGGTGACCTACCGGAAGCTGTCGAACGGTCTGCGCGTGGTCGTCAGCGAGAACCACTCGGCGCCGGTCGTCGTCGTCGAGGTGATGTACCGGATCGGCTTCCGCATCGAGCCGAAGGACCGCACCGGCTTCGCACACCTGTTCGAGCACATGATGTTCCAGGGCTCGGAGCACGTCGGCAAGTTCGAGCACGTCCGGATCGTCAACGAGAACGGCGGCGTGCTGAACGGCTCGACCCGGTTCGACCACACCAACTACTTCGAGGTGATGCCGTCGAACGCGCTCGAGCTGGCGATGTGGCTCGAGGCCGACCGGATGCGGTCGCTGAAGATCACGCCGGAGAACGCTGAAGAACCAGCAGGACGTCGTCAGCGAGGAAGTCCGCGTCAACGTGCCTGAACCAGCCGTACGGCGCCTTCGAGTGGCTCGGCCTGCCGCAGAAGCGCCAACACCAACTGGCATAACGCGCACAACTTCTACGGCGACCTGCACGATCTCGAAGCGGCGACGCTCGACGACGTGAAGAAGCTTCTTCGACACCTACTACGCGCCGAACAACGCGGTGCTGGTCGTGACCGGCGACGCGACCGTCGACGAGGTGATGAAGCTGGCCGAGAAGCACTTCGGCGCGCATTCCCGTCGCGTCCGCTGCCGCCGCGGCCCGACATCAGCGAGCCGCCGCAGACCGCGGAGAAGACGTTCAGCCGAAAGCGACAAGCTCGCGCGGACGCCCGCGGTCGCCTTCGGCTACCACCTGCCGGATCGGATGACGCAAGGACTTCTTCGCGCTGTCGCTCCTCGATCCGCTGCTCGTCAGCGACGAGAGCGCGAAGCTGTATCAGGCGCTGATCAAGGAAAACCAGATTGCGTCGGCCGTCAGCGGCGGCTTCAACTACGGGCTCGGCAACAACTTCGACTACAACGGGCCGATGCTCTACACCTTCCGCGTCGACTACCGCCCCGACCTGAAGGGCGCCGACGTCCTGAAGGTGGTGGACAAGGTGATCAGCGCCGTGCAGGAGCATGGCATCACCGAGGACGAGCTGCGGCAGGCGAAGGTCAACTTCCGATCGTCGTTCCTCGAGAACCTCGAGGGCGGCATCATCCCGGCTTCGGCCGCGCCGATCTGCTCGCGGCGCTGTCGCTCTACGACGACGATCCCGAACCGCATCAACACGATTCTGGCGGACCTCGACAAGGTGACCGCAGCTGACGTGCCGCGCGGCGGCGCAGAAGTATCTCGTGCCGGCCAACCGCACGGTCATCGATCGCCAGTGCCGGAGGGAGCGACGAAATGACGCGTCACCACACTTGTGCGGTTGGCATGGCGATCGCGCGTCCTTGCCGCCGTTTTGCCGCGTGTCGCGCGCAGGAGCGGCCGGCGGTAGGTCCGGAGCGGCCCTTCCAGCTGGCGCCGCGCGTCGAGCGCGACGCTGCCGAACGGCTTGCGCGTCATCGTCACGCGGCAGACCGTCGATTCCGAAGGTCACCGTGACCCTGACCGTGCTCTCGGGCTACTCCAGCGATCCCGTGGACCTGACCGGGCTTGCGTCAGCTGACCGCCGACGCCATCCAGGAAGGGACCAAGACCCGGACCAGCAAGGAAGATCCGGCGTGACGTCTTCGGCATGGGCGGCTCGCTCAACGCCGACGTGTCGCAGGACTTCTCCTCGGTCAGCGTTCGCGGCCTGTCCGAGTTCGCGCCGCAGGCTGATCGATCTCGTCGCCGACGTGGCGATGAACCCGACGCTGCCGGCCGACGAAGTGGCCATCCTCAAGCAGCAGCACCTGCAGGCCGTGATGCAGCAGAAGGCATCGCCGCAATTCCTCGCGAACCGCACGTTCCGCCAGCAGCTGTTCGGCGCCCATCCGCTACGCCCGCGTCAGCGAGACGGACGCCACGATCCAGGCGATCGATCGCGCGAAGATCGACGCGTTCCACCGCGCCCACTATCGGCCCGAACAACGCGTTCCTGCTGATCGTCGGCGACGTCGATCCCGAGCCGACGATGGCGGCGGTGGAGAAGGTCGTTCGGCGGCGTGGGCGCGCGGCGACGTGCCGCGGCCGACGTTCGCGGCGCGCCACCGGCGTTGAGCGGGCGGCACGTCTACTTCGTGCAGCGGCCGAACAGCATCCAGTCGTCGATTTCGGTCGGCAACGTGCGCCATCAAGCGCAGCGATCCGCGCTGGTACGAGCTGTCGCTGGCCAACACGGTGTTACGGCGGCGCGTTCAATTCGCGCATCGTGCGCAACATCCGCGAGGAGAAGGGCTATACCTACTCGCCGGGATCGGTGCTCACCGGCTTTGCGGACGCCGGGTTCTATCGCTTCAGCGCCGACGTCCGCAACGAAGTGACCGGCGCCGACGCTGACCGAGGTGTTCAAGGAAATCGACAAGATGCGCGCCGAAGGCAGCAGACGGGAGCGGAGCTCCAGGGCGGGAAGCGTACCTGCGCGGCCTGTTTCCAATCCAGACCGCGACGCAGACCGGCCTGTCAGCGGTCGCTCAACAACGTTTACGTCTTCGGCCTGCCGAAGGACTACCCCGGAGACGTACCGGGCGAAGATTGCCGCCGTCACGCCTGAGCAGGTGAAGAGCGCGACCGCAACCTTGCTCGGCTCCGAGAATTCCGTCATCGCCATCGTCGGCGACTACGCCAAGGTCAAGGATCAGCTGGGTGCGTTCAAGGACATCACCTTCCTCGACCTCGACGGCAAGCCGATCCCGCCGCCGGGTGGTTAACGACTACCACTTCGTCAGCCGCTGGCGGGTCGAGGGGACGTGCGGCGAGGTCGCCGACATTCTCGGCGACCCGCTTGCGCTTCCTCGATGGTGGCCATCCGTCTACCTCTCGGTCACCGAACTGACGCCGCCGGACGCGGCTGGACTTCGGCCGGCGGGTCGCGCTCTGACCAAAGGCTGGCTGCCGTACACGATCGCGTGGCAGTTCGAGGTCGTGAAATCGCGGTATCCGTCCGGCTTCACGCATCGTCGCGACCGGCGACTTCGACGGCCGTGGTGAATGGACGTTCGTGCAGGACGGGTCGCATGTGGACATCGTCTACGACTGGCAACTGCGCGCCGAGAAGCCGCTGCTGCGAGACCTGTCGTTCGTGCTGAGGCCGCTGTTCGAGGCGAACCACCGCTGGGCGATGGCGCGGGGCGAAACGAGCTTACGGCTCGAATTGGAGCGCCGGCGGGCGACCAGCGCGCAGGGCGCTGGCAAGGATTCCGCCGCCGCCCGGACCGGTGACCTACGCGGGGGTGGCGTTGATTGGCGGCGCGGCGGCCGTGGGCGCCGGGCTGGCGTACTTCATGATCAGGGCGCGGCGGCGGGGGTAAGTGCGTTCTGAGGCCACGAAAGCACGAAACAGCCGGCCACGAAAGCACGAAAACGCGAAATTACTCATTGGGAGGACCCAGAAATCAGACGTTGTGTCGCGCGGCACAGCGCACGCGCCTGCGAGTTCACGCAACAGCTCGCCAGCGCGTTTGCACGGGAATCTCATGAACCTCTCGTTTTGAGAGAAAATTGTGTTTCGTGTTTTTCGCGCTTTCGTGGCGGAACCGAACCCCTACTTCTCGAGCAAAGCCTTCAGCGAGGCCAGCGCGCGCTCCCAGCCGTGGGTGACGACCTCGTAATAGCGCCGCCACCGCTCGCCTTCCTCGAACCCGCTCTGGGTGACCCGAATCTGCGTGCCGATGCCTTCCGGACGGATGGCCACGTGCAGCGCCATCGGCCCAATCGGCTCGCCGTCGGGCGGCAGCCAGTACGCGTCGGCGACGAAAAATCCCTGCGTCGGATGGACCTGCATGACCGTGCCGCGAAACACGCCGCCGAGGCGGCCGAGCAGGTCGTCCCTGAACTCGGTGGCCGGCCACTCGATCGCGTAGGGCCCGAGCACGCGCGCCGTGGCTACCGCGTGCCGCACCTGCCACCACGCCTGGAGCGCCTGCACGTCGAAGAACGCTTTCATGACGATGGCCGGAGGTGCGGCGATGAACGCACTGATGTCCAGCTCGGGCGACTTGGTCACGATCGTCAACGGGCCCCGCGTGTGGAGCTGGCGCCGACCCCCTTCGCGTGGATGCGCGGTGTGGCAGGTGTTTGCCGTGGCATGAGCCGCGAATCATAGCACCTGGTGGTACATTGATCTCCATGTCGCAGCAGCCGCTGGCGTACTCTGCATCCGGAGTTTCTCGAGAGCGAAGAAGCCCGGCCGATCCGCATTCTTGCCGAGTATCTCGAGCCGCTGCAGCGCTTCAAAGAAGAGAAGATTCAGGACACCGTCGTCTTCTTCGGATCGGCGCGCGTCGACAGCCGCGAGAGCGCGCCGAACGCGCGCATGCGCACGCTGCAAGGCACGCGGCGTCCAGAACGCCGACGAACATTACGAGCGGGAGCTGAGCAAAAACCGTAAGGCGCGTCGAGTGGGCGCGCTACTACGAGGAAGCGCGCGAGCTGGCGCCGGCTGCTGACGAAATGGACGCTCGTCACTCCAGTCCGACAACCATCGCTTCGTGGTCACGTCGGGCGGCGGGCCCGGCATCATGGAAGCGGCCAACCGCGGCGCGCGCGAGGCGCGGCGGCAAGACGATCGGCCTCAACATCCGGCTGCCGTTCGAGCAGGGCGCCAACCCGTACATCACCGACGGGCTGCACTTCGAGTTCCACTACTTCTTCATGCGCAAGTTCTGGTTCGCCTACCTGGCCAAGGCGCTGGTGATTTTCCCGGCGGCTTCGGCACGCTCGACGAGCTGTTCGAGATCCTGACGCTGGTGCAGACCGACAAGCTGTCGAAGAAAGATCGGCGTCATCCTCTACGGCCAGCGAGTACTGGGAGCAGGTGCTCGACTTCAAGCCGATGGCGGAATGGGGCGCCGATCGCCGAGAAGGATCTCGAGCTGCTGCACTACGCGGACACGCCCGGCGATGCGTTCGAGTCACGCTGCGGGAGCACCTGATCACGCACCATCTCGGAGCCGAACTCGCCGCAGGAAGCGGCGGCGCCCGGCATCGCCAAAACGCGCGGATAACGGTGACAGTGAAATTCTGAATTCAGAATTAGGAATTAAGAATTCGCGTAATTCAGAATTCCGAATTCAGAATTGTCAGCATTTCCATTCAGTTGACCGTCTGCGCCAGCGCCATCGTCGCCCATCCGGTCGCCCATGCGCTGATCCACTGGTCGCCGCGCGTAGGGGAACCCGCTGTTGAAATACGCCTGGAACTTCGGCGACCGGCTCGGCACCCGCCAGGCGCCGGTCGCGCTCTGCGTCGACAACAGATACTTGACGCCGCTTCTGATACGCCGGATCGGTCGCCGCCACTCCGCCGGCCTTGGCCAGGACGTAGAGCGACTGGCCGGTCGCAGTAGGCGTCGCTGGTCAGCGTGTCGATCTGACGCCAGCCGCCGTCGGCTGCTGCGCCGACAGGATGCTGGTAACGAGCGGCTTTCAAGGCCGCGGCGTCGGCGCCGGCCCACATCGAGCCCGAGCAGCTTCATGTTGCGCTGGTCAGCGGTGACCGGCGTTGCGCGCGGCGAGCCACCTGGCCGCACGCGCCACGCGCTCGTTCATTTCCTGACTGCGTCCGGGCGGGCCGTAGACCTTCAAGGCGCGGATGCACAGCGCGCAGTTCTGGTGATGAACCCTTCTTCGGCCGGCGGCCGATCGCCGGCGCCGTTCAACCCGTGCCACGAGCCGTCGGCGGCCTGCGTCGCCGCCACGTTGGCGGCGAGCTTGTCGCTGATCGCGTCCGGCGGAATGCCGAGCGCGGCCAGAGACGTCAGCGTGGCCGCGAAGATCTCCGGCACGCCGATGTCCATCCGCTCCATCAGCATCGCCGGCGGCGGGCCCGCCGCCAGCATCTTCATCCGGCCCATGCTGGCGTCGGCGCTGACCTTGATCCCGTGCGCCCGTGACTCGGCCGCGGCCATGTCGGTGATGTTCTGGTGGTGGCACGACACGCAGCCGCTGCCGTCGAAGAATTTCTGGCTCGACGTTTCGAGCAGCGCCATGGCGCGTTCGGCGGCGACCTTGACGTCCGGAGGCTTCGCCGCCGGCATGTCGCTCGCGGAGGCTTGACGATGTGGAGACCTTGAGCGTCTCGATGCCGGTTGTTCCGCCAGCTTGCGCGCCCAGTCGGCGGCGGTCTCTCCGACGTTGCTCTGCACCGCCGTGTCCGCGCCGCGGTCGAGCAGCAGGCGAATCAGCGCCGGGTTCTGGCGGTTCGTCGACACCGCCACCATCAGCGCGGTCATGTCGCGGCCGTCTTTGGCGTTGACGTTCGGCGCCCGCGTCGAGGAGCGCTTTGACGGTGGCGATCGAACCGCGATGCGGTGGCGGCCAGCAGCGGCGTGATTGAGGTCGAGCGCGATCGGTCCGCTCTTCGGCGACTCGCCGGGGAACATCAAAGGTAAGTCGGCGGCCGCGCTGGCGTTCGCGCCCTTTGCGAGCAGCAGACCGGTGACTGTCGCGTTGCCGTTGTACGCGCGTAGACGAGCGGCGTAATTCGCGTCACTCCGGCGGTATTGGGGTCGACGCCGGCGTCCAGGACCATGCGGATGGTCTCGAGGTCGTCGCCGACGGCCGCGGCGGTCAGTATCGTGTTGCCAAACGCATCCCTGGCGCTTGAGGTCGGCGCCGCGCGACACGAGCAGCGGACGATCGCCGCAGACGGCGTGCTCATCGCGGCGACGAAGACCGCCGGTCCGTCCGGTTTTGGTCGCGACGTTCACGCTTGGCGCCGTGTTCCGTCAGAAACCGGACTTTGGCGAGGTCGGTGGCCGACCAGATGAGCGCGGTCGATCCGAACGCGTTCTGGGCGTTGACGTCCGCGCCTTTGTCGACGAGGAAGGCCATCGCGTCCGAGCGACCCGGCGACCGCAGCCGCCATCAGCGGCGTTTCGCCGGCCGGGCCGGCGGCGTTGGCGTCAGCCTTCGACGTCACCAGAGTCTTCAGCCGGCTCAAGTCGTTCATGCGTATTGCCCGATACACGTCGTCGGGCGCCGCTCCCGAAACGGTGCCTCCGCCGGCCAGCCGAACACGCCAGGACGAGAGCCAACCCGAAACCGAGAGGCTTGAGCATCAGATATCTCCTTGGACGGCTAGAGATGTTACAGGCCCAGCTGGACAAGTGTCGCTAGGGAAGGGCGAAGAAACCGTAAGAAAACGGTCAGTAGAGAGGAGGTAAGCGGCTTCCGGACCGCCAGGAACTTCTCGGCCTCGGACCGCCAGGATCGTGCGATTTCGGCGAGCGGGCATGCCGGCTTCGACCTGCTCGCGCAGCTCCGAGGAGCCGGCCAGGATGTCGATCGGCAGCTTGTCGTGCTCGTATTCGTAGGGCGGCTCGCGCCAGGCGAAGCGGGACGGCCCGCATGCGCGGAACGCCGCCAGCAAGGCCACGCCGGCCTCGACCGGCCTGAAGGCGCGCCGATCGGTCACGTGAACCTGGCAGCCGCCGCAGGACGTCCCGGCGTGCTTGTGGAAGGTCGGCTCGATCACGGTCGGCCGGAACCTGACGCCGGGAAGACCCAGCCGGTTCAGGGACGCCGCGAACGTCTCGGCGTGAATCCACGGCGCTCCCAGCAGCTCGAACGGCCGGGTGGTGCCCGCGGCCTTCGGAGACGTTGGTGCCCTCGAAGCAGGACGGTCCCGGGTAGACGATCGCGGAGTCGAGCGTCGGGATGTTCGGCGACGGCAGCACCCAGGGAACGTCGGCACTCGTCGAAGTACATCTCGCGACGCCAGCCTTCCATCGCGACGATCTCGAGGTCGGCGCCGATGCCGAACTGCTTCGTTGAACAGCCGGGCGAGCTCGCCGATGGTCATCCCGTGGCGCATCGGTATCGGAAACTGTCCGACGAAGGACTCGTAGCCGCGGACGAGCATCGGCCCTTCGACGCCGTGCCGCCGATCGGGTTCGGGCGATCGCAGACGATGACCGTGACGCCGTGCTGCGGCGCGGCGCGCAGGCAGTTGGCCATCGTGTAGATGTAGGTGTAGATGCGCGTGCCGACGTCCTGCAGGTCGACGACGAGCACGTCGAGTCCGCGCAGCATCTCGGCAGTGGCAATACGTAAGCA
>ERZ1370068.5874-contig-4879_pt1 | contig 38432 bp, 66 predicted proteins | sample MGYA00561227_ERZ1370068 | MGnify/ENA primary metagenome ERZ1370068 (study PRJEB38410, sample SAMEA6850437) | metagenome | study: Metagenomic assessment of the ecological functions of the soil: analysis of the soil microbiota associated with the...
GTTGTACTTCGTTCAGTTACGTATTGCTAACTGTGTGGCGCTTGCTTATTGTCTACCAGGACAGGAAGGGCACTGCCCGCACCAGGCGGCTGTTGGCTGTGAGGTCACTTACCCGTTGATGGTGTTTGGTTGTTCTGGCTAGTAAATTCGATGACGGCGTTGTCATGCTTCATAACTGGGTAGCGCCATACTCTTGGCAGGGAACCTTCGTGCTGTTGTCAACAATCCGGTCGCGATACACGTGATCGTAGTGACGATTTTATCTAGTCACTACTTCTGTCCTGTTCTTCAACGTCAGCCCCGATGTTCTGGAAACAATGGGAAGGAATCCAACACTGATCGGACTGAGGTCTGGGCGCTGCCATCTCCGTGGGCGGGAACCCCTGGTGCGGAACCGGTTACGGAAGCTTCTGGCTTGGATCGCGACTCGAGAAGATCTGGGTATGTACGTGGAAGCCATTTTCGGCTCATAATGGGTATCTTGAGGTCTACTTGAGCCTAGGGTGGGTGGGGGTGGCTTTGCTCGCCGTCGTTATGGCAAGCAGGATATCGGAAAGTCATCGCTGCATTCCGCCGCAATCCCCAGATAAGGTAGCCGCATGCTGGCGTATTTCTCGGTTGGGGTGGTCTACAACTGCACCGAGGCAGCATTCTTCAGGATGATGACTCCTGTATGGATGTTTCTCACTTTGGCGATAACCGGAGCAATGGTACTTGCAAACCACAGTATCCGACTACCAGTCGACGGAGATCCGGATCATGAGGAGGACTCCGCTTCCGTGGGCCGGTGTTGGTGTCTAGCAACTTTCATCAGGAAACCCGGGGTCGCAGTTAAATTAACGGGGAATCCGCTGAATTTCCCTCATGCCCATGCTGCTTGCGCAGCTCACCTGCAGTAGGAACTGGATAAAATATCTTTTGTTTCTCAGCTTTTGAACGTCGTAGGCTGAAATCGGGACCCTGGTCGAGCATTACAAGTCAGAGACTATTGTCGCCAATTAGACGGGCTGTCACTAATCCAATTCAAATAACGTAGCCATATGAAATTCCGTCGTGTGTTTCAGAAGAGCCAGACAACTCTGGCCACCAGCGGAAGGCATACTACCTGCAATGGTTAAGCGGTCTGTCCAATCACTGCTTAAGCGAGTTGGCCTCTATAATCGACTGAAGGCGTCGTGTCTCTACAGCCTCTATTGGAGAATGGCCGATAGCAGAATCGTTACTGCGAGGTCTAGAGGGTAAATTTCTACCGCAATCTGTTGAGAAGGACTTCAGGGCGGCGACTTGATTTTCGATATTGGGGCAAATTATGGCCAGAAGACGGATATATTCCTTCGAGTCGGCGCAAGAGTCTTGGCGGTTGATCCCGATGAGATAAATCAGGAGGCATTAAAGGATAAATTCTTGAGGTACAGATTGGTTAAAAAGCCGGTGATTATCGTGGGGAAAGCAGTGAGCGACAAGTGTGCAGTTCGTAAGCTGTGGATTGATGAGCCGGGATCTGCAAAACACACTTAGCCAGAAGTGGGTAGATACATTGTGAGACGTGATGAGGTGCGGTTTGGGCATCGACTGAACTTTGCTCAACAGCAAAGAGGTTGAGTCAATTTCACTTGGAAGAGACTGATGGTGACGTATGGGTGCACCCTTTTGTAGAAAATCGATGTGGAGGGCATGAGCCCGACGTATTGCAGGCCTAAAGAGGCCAGTCCCATATCTTTCGTTTGAGGTAAATTTGCCAGAATTTAAACAGGAAGGTCTAGAGTGCATCGAGTTGCTGGGGAACATTGCGGCTGATGGGAAGTTTAACTATGTAGTCGACTGTGGGCAAGGAGCTAATATTGGACACGGTGGCTGACGCTGAGGGAGTTCAGAGAAGTGTTCAGGCTCTTGCTCCGAGCCGAGCCTTGAAGTGTTTTGGAAGAACAGCTGGTCCTGCAATGTGTCAAGGCTAAGTGCTGGGGCAGTCCATGCCATTCAAGAGAATAGTCCTCCTCTACCATCCGGGGGTGTAATCAGTGCTCGGCTAGCGCACTTATCAAGAACAAAGGATTACACGCAATTCATGGCACAGAATGAATCAGCTCATAACCCAGCCGTGAGTCGTAGACGGCGCGACACGTGAGATCGCATTCGATTGTCGATTCTTTATGGGAGATCGGCCGTGCATATGGCACAAGTCCACGGGCGTTCTCTGCCCCTGTGACCATTACCAACGGGTCGAAGAACGTGCTCTTGATCATCAAGCTCGACGCCATAGGCGATGTGTTGCGCACCACTGCGCTGCTTCCTGCGTTGGCCGAGGCGCATCCTCGAGCATCGATCACCTGGATCACCAGACGCGAGGCCCGTCCCTTGCTGGAGGGGAATCCGTATATTAGCGAGATTCTCGATTACGGTGAGGATGCATTGCTTCAACTGCGGGTGCGAGCCTTCGATCGCGTGATCAATCTTGATGCAGGGAAGACCAGCGCGGCGCTTGCCAGCGCTGCAAATGCATCAAGGAAGGACGGTTTCATTCTAGACGCCAGAGGCTGCGTCCAGCCGACCAACGCCGCTGCCAGGACGTGGCTGGAGATGGGCGTGTTCGACGATCTCAAGCGCCAAGGCACAAAAACCTACCAAGACATGATGGCGGACATTATCGGTCTGTCCGGGCGTCCCCATCGCTACGTCCTTGAGTTGACGGAAGATGAACGAGAACGAGGCCGGATGGCATTTAAAAAGCTCGGCCTCGACTTTTACCTTCCGATCATTGGCCTCAACACCGGGGCAGGGCGCCGCTGGGAGCTGAAGCAATGGCGCGAGGAGGGGTATCTCGAGCTGATCGAGCGTGTGGCGAAAAACGGCCCGCACAGTTCGTGCTTCTTGGCGGACCGGAGGAACGCGAGCGGCACAAACGACTGACATCTCGATCGAGCGTGCCCCTGATCGATGCCGGATGCGATAATCCTGTCCGGCACTTTGCTTCGCTCGTGGCGGCATGCAGCCTGGTGATCACGGGTGATACGCTTGGCGATGCATCTATCGCTGGCGTTAAGCCGACGGACGATTGTCTTGTTCGGCCCGACCAGCGCTGCTGAGATCGAACTGTACGGGCTTGGCGAAAAGTTGTCCCTCATATGGAGTGTCTCTCCTGTTATAAAGCGACGTGTGACTTCGTTCCGAATTGTATGGAATTGATCACGACCGACATGGTGGAAGCGGCTGTCGAACGTCAGTGGGCGCTGATTCCTCTGGTAGGAGAACGTGCGGAGGTGGGAAAGTCAGTGTAATGAATATCAGAGGTGGATGTGACGTCTGACTTGAGAGTTGCCCTGCTCACCGCTGGTAGGGATAAGCCCTACGCGTTTGGGATGGCCACTGCGCTCATCGCAAAAGGACTTTCTCTCGATATCATAGGCGGGGATGATTTGGATTGTTCTGAATGGCATGGCACACCCCGCGTGAGATTTCTGAACCTACGAGGGGACATGCGAGAAGATGCGAGCCTTGCCAAAGAAGATCTCACGAGTCTTGATCTACTATGTCCGACTTCTTGTTTACGCGGCGACTGCCAAGCCAAAGATCTTCACATTCTATGGAATAATAAGTTTGAAACGTTCGATCGAGTCCCTCTCATGCTGTATTACAAGCTTCTGGGGAAAGAAAACTCTCCTGACCGTACACAACGTGAACGCGAAAAGAGGGACTCGAACGATACCCTGCTTAATCGGCTTACTTTGAAAATCCAGTATCGACTTGTCGGATCATCTCTTTGTCCATACGGAGAAAATGAAGTGCGAACTCATGGAAGAATTCGGCATTTCTGCCTCAGCAGATCACTGTCATCCCATTTGGGATCAACAATGCCGTTCCCGACACAAACCTCACCTCTGACGAGGCAAGACGACGACTCAGGAATTGCAGAGAAGGACCGGAGCAATCCTATTTTTCGGGAACATTGCCCCCGTATAAAGGGCTCGAATACCTGGTCGATGCATTCCAGCAAGTTGTGACCAGGAAATGGCAGATTATCGGTTGATCATCGCAGGTAACCTAAAAAACTGTGAGACGTATTGGAACGATATTCAAGAAATGATCACGCGTGACGGGAATGGGGGACAAATACTCCTGAAGATCGAGTACATTCCAGATGATGAAACGGAAGTGTACTTTAAAGCGGCCGATCTGCTCGTGCTACCATATCGGCACATCTATCAAAGTGGCGTACTGTTTTTGGGGTATAGTTTCGGCCTCCCTGTAGTCGCAACAGACGTGGGGGCCTTAAGAGAAGAGGTCATCGAGGGGAGGACGGGGTTTGTTTGTAGACCGGAGGATTCAGTTGACCTGGCAAGGGCTATCGAAAAATACTTTCTCGAGCGATCTATTCAGTAATTTGCAGAATCGTCGGCAGGAGATACGGAAGTATGCACTCGAACGGCACTCGTGGGACGTGATTTCTGAGTCAACTGGCGAGCGTATATGGGAGTTGCTGGGCGAACAATTTTCAGACAAACGCTCTACGGCCTCATCGATGCGCTGATCGCAATGGCCATCCAAAGAGACGCCGGGCATTCAGGGTGTGCACATCCTCGCGGGTCACGCGCGTTGCGACGTGTTTAAGGAGCATGGGCGAGGAATACCCCATCCGGCTTACAATGCACACGGTGGGAATCTTGTCACAGGGCGAGGTTGTCGAGCGACAATTAAAGAGTCTATCCAGCTTTCCCTGAAAAGGAGTTGATTAACTGCATATCCTATCTTTCTACTCATTCTGCTTTTGCAGTGAGATTTCTGAGAGGGTTCTGCTCCCGTCTGAGTACTCTTCGACTCTTTAAAGCCCGCTTCGGATTGCTCCGCTCGATGTGGTGCTGATTTCGCAAATGCCTGGTTTGAGGACGCGTCGCTCACTCCAGTAGCGTAAGAGGGAAAAGGAAATGGGTCCATATCAGAAATCCCGGCTGAGAGAGATTTTTAGGAGATTGGATCGACTTTTGCGAAAGGAAGCCTGGGGGAACGTCGGACATGACGGAGTCATTTTACATGGAAGATAATCCGGCTTACGAAGGGTTTGAAATCGGAAAATGGACCTATGGCCTGCCGACGGTGAAGAATTGGGGAAGGTTCGACGTTGCGTATCGGAAAGTTCTGCTCCATCGCGGAGGACGTTCTCGATCTTTCTGGGGGCGAGCACCGCGTGGATTGGATAACTACTTACCCATTCAGCGTTTTGTGGCCAGGAGGAAAGGGCTTTCCGGTCACCCCCGCAGCAAGGGCAACGTCTCGATCGGCAATGATGTCTGGATTGGACATGGGGCCGTCATCCTGTCGGGGGTCACCATCGAAAGTGGTGCCGTCATCGGCGCGTGCAGCGTCGTTTCAAGCAATGTAGGCCCCTATGAAATAGTGGCTGGTAACCCAGCGCGACACATCCGGTTTCGCTTCAGTGATGCCACGATTCAACGGCTCTGCCATCTAGCCTGGTGGGATTGGCCGGAGTCCAGAATCGAGGCCGCCCTTCCTTATTACTGACCGGGGATGTGGAGAAGTTCTTAAGCGTCTTTGACGCCGAAACCACCCCGCCTTCCGCCGTGTAACGCCGCTGTGGGAGCCCGACGACTCCTCTTGTGTTTCGAGCACACGCGCCTCAGAATTAAAAAAGCGCCTTTTTGTGGAGTGATGCCCTAAGCATCCTTGTGCGGCTTCTCCTCTTTAGCTAGAAATTGCTGGGTGGGTGATTGCTACGAGTCGAAATTCGCAGCCAACATTTAATAAAACACAGGACTTTGTGCAACCTCTCGTATCGATACTCATCCCTGCCTATAATGCCGAAAAGTGGATCAAGGCTACTTTGGAATCCGCCGTCAACCAGGACTACGGTAGAACAGAAATCATCCTCGTCAACGATGGCTCCACCGACCGTACTCTGGAAATGGCGAAAGCGTTCAAAGAGAAGAATATTAAGATAATCGATCAGCCTAACTCGGGTGGGCCCGCTGCGAGAAATGTGGCTTTGGCCCAAGCGCAGGGCGATTACATGCAATGGCTCGATCTACGATGACCTATTGGCTCATAATAAAATATCTGAGCAGGTGCGGCATCTTGAATCCATCGGGAGTGATCGCGTTTTGCTGACGGGGAGTTTTGGCAGGTTCTACTTCCGTCCGGAAAAAGCCAGGATACTTCCTGGCCCTCTGTGGCGAGATCTGGCTCCGCTTGATTACTTTTACATAAAATTTGAGGAAGACACATGGTTGCATACTACTTGTTGGCTGGTGAGCAGGAAGCTTACTGCGCTGGCTGGTCCTTGGTGGGAGCTTCGGACACCCGATGACGATGGAGAGTATTTTTGCAGGGTGGTTGCTTCTTCGGAACGGATTCACTTCGTTTCTACGGCAAGGTCCTATTGGCGCGTCGGTAATTATGCCAGCTTTAGCTATAACAAGGCACGGTCAATTGACGCCTTGGAGGCATTCCTTGAATCAACGTTTCGGTGTATTCAACATTTTCGATCCCTGGAGGATAGCGAAAGGAGCAGATCTGCCTGCGTCACCTTTCTTCGCAATCGACTCATTTACTTCTATCCTGAGCACCGGAATTGGTTCAGCGAATGTATGCCGTGGCGGAAGAGCTTGGCGGAACCTTGTCGAAGCGCCCTTGGGAGGAAGTACGACGCGATTAGATCATATTTGGGCTGGCGAATGGCGAAGAGGTCCCAAACTATAGTCGGGAGCTCAAAAGTTTGGGCTTCGAGAAACTGGGATAAGTTAATGTCAAAACTATCCTGAGGAGTTAACATTCGATCGTATAGCGGTTACACCCACTTCACAAGCCGGGAATTAGGATTGATACGAACAGGTTGTAAAGGACGAGGCAAAGCTGCAGCCTACATTGGCGATCAACTTTCTTCGATGACCACTCCCTCCCTTTAGAAGGCCCATGGCAAGCGCCCATTCCGACACACACTTTGCGACCGCTCACCTTCTGAAAGGCCTCAAAACACGCACGGTCTCAAGCGGCATTGTCATGAGCCTGCTCCAAGCCTCGCTGCTCATGATGAATCTGGGATCGGTGATAGTGCTGGCTCGTCTGCTTACTCCGCAGGATTTTGGACTCCTAGCAATGGTCTTATCGGTCATGGGCTTCTTTCGAGTGTTCAATGAAGCCGGCCTTTCTACGGCCACGGTCCAAAAAGAGGAAATAACGCACGCACAAGTATCCAACCTTTTCTGGACTAACGTCGCACTGGGGGACTGATCACTCTGGCCCTGGCGTTCTCTGGGCCGGCGGTTGCCTGGTTCTACCGGGAGCCACGGCTGGTTGCCGTCACGCTAGCACTCTCCGTGACTTTCATCTTGACAAGTTTGACAGTTCAGCACCTGGCGCTGCTCAAACGCCAGATGCGTTTCAAAGCAGTCGCGCTTATACAGATCGGCTCGGCTGCGACCGGGGTTCCGTCGGTATAGCCATGGCTTGGCTCGATTTTGGTTACTGGAGTCTGGTCGGAATGCAACTATCCACACCGATAGTCGCACTCCTGATGACATGGTTGGCCTGTAGCTGGCGCCCCCAGTTTCCCGTGAGGAATAGTGGGACACGATCCTTGCTGAGCTTTGGCGCCAACCTCACTGCAAGCGGTTTTTTGTGGTCTCTCGCCAGAGGGTTAGACGGCCTGTTGATTGGCAGGTGGTTCGGGCGGAGGCTCTAGGTCTCTACTCGAGGGCGGCATCCTTGCTAAACCGGCCGTTGGAGCAGGCTATTGCACCCCTTGAAGCGATTTTCATGCCGACGTTTTCTAGATTGCAGGGTGAACCGGAACGCTACCGTCGTGTCGTTTTGCGAGGTCTATGATCTTCTCGCGCTATTCAGTCTTCCCTTTTCTGGAATGTTGCTGGCGTTGGCGCAGCCCTTGACCCTCGTGGTATTGGGACCGAAATGGGAAGCCGCCGCGCCGATTTTGCCGCCTTTACATTGTATGCTCTCTACCTCCCGATGGTTACGGTCGCGGGTTGGTTGCTCTCCAGCCAGGGTCGTGGCAAAGATTTTCTGCTCATGAGCTGCTTTACCTCTTCGGTGACAGTCGTATCTTACCTACGGGTTTACGCTTCGGGCCGGTCGGTGTAGCTATCAGCTTTTCTCTCTCAGTTGTCTCCTGATCCAGTTGCCGGTTGTTTATTGGATTGCAGGCAGAGCGGGTCTGGTCACAGCGAGAGATCTATGGACGTTGTTTTTCAAACATTTGCCGCTGTGGGGAGTTGTCTGTGCCACGACTTGGCTAATCAAAGCGTCAGTCGAGGACTCTACTCCATTGACACGGTTGTACATTTGTGTTCCTGCTGGTCTTCTCGCTGGGACTGCTGTTGTATGCCTTTATCCTCCGTCGCGCCGGGCCGCGCTTAATGTCTTTGAGGTCGCACGAGATTGGATGAAAAGCCATTCAGCGATTCCAGCCGAGCAGTAAAATCAGAGCCTGATATAGGCATCGCGGATCATAATCTGAATGAAACGTTAGCTCGGTGACCTAGGAGGTCCGGAGAAAGGAGAGTGGGATATGAACCACTCGATAGTTGGCGAAGCGCGGAGATTGCTGAAACTTGCGCGCGAGCCGCTTCGCCCGCGTGCCGGGTGCGCGTAGGCTCAAGCGCGCGCTTCGTACGTGCCCTCGCGTCGCCGGAAGAGCGGATGCTTACTGAAGCTTACGACATCGGCATGACCCAGCGAGGGTCTGAGATCCGGTCGCTGGCCACCTTGGTACGCGAGCTACGCCCCGAGCGCGTTCTCGAAATCGGCACGTCGAGAGGTGGTACCTTCTATCTCTGGACGCGGTTGGCGGGAGACGAGGCCACACTGATCAGCGTGGACCTTCCTCCGTCGTGGGCACTGGACGATCCAGAGGAGGCACTGAAGCGCGACCTCTTCCAGAGCTTCCAGCGTGGGAGGCAAGCGCTACACTTCGTGCGGCGGGATTCCCATCTGGCCGAGACACAGAACGAGGTCCTCGCGATCCTCGCAGGCACACCCCTCGATTTCCCTCTTCGTCGATGGCGACCACTCCTATGAGGGGTACGGCGCGACTTCTTGGACTACGGGCCAATGGTCCGGCCGGGCGGGCTCGTTGCATTCCACGACATCCTCCCCATTCCGAGGGTTGGGCGGCGAGGTACCGCGCTTCTGGGCAGAGATCGAGAGGACTATCAAAGGGATAGAATTGGTTGAGGATCGGCAGCAGGACGGATTCGGTATTGGCGTGATTCTTGCTCCAAGTTTAGCAGAGTCAGCTAAATTGCTGGAGAGGGGAATGTTACACAAGCGATGAAGGCCTTGAGCTAGGCCTGCCTTAAGCAATTCGGTCTCTACCACCGGCTGAAAGCATCAGCCGCCTATGACCTTTTCAGGAGAGTTGAAGACAAATCCGTGAAGGATGACCAAGGTCGAGATGATTCTCCTCACGGAGGAGTGTCGACGGCTCGGTGAGTGGGTTTGGGGCGCATCGGTTTCATTCATCCCGGGTTTATCCGCAGCCTGCTAGACAAGGAAACTCTGATGAGGCGTATGCCGTAATGCTGCCGACGGGTAAACTGGCAGCGTGAGAATCAGCAGGGACTCCACTTAAGAAACTCGGGCTGTTGATTAAACGACCGGGGCCACTTCTAATGGACAAAGCTGCTCACTACAACTCCCAATATCAAAAGCAGAATTATTTTGGTTATAACAAATGGATCTATAACCGATATGTTTCTAGTTTAATTCATGCATGTGGCTTGAAGGAAGGCTCACTTGTTTTGGACGTTGGCTGTGCGCAAGGCTTCTTTTCTTGTCTTTTTAGAAAACATGGAATGAAGGTCTATGGGATCGATATATCAGATGTAGGAATCCGTATGGCCGAAAATATGTACGGGCACCTGGGAATTAACTTTGCTGCAGCCGATATTGAGACTGCCGTATTCCCAGAGCAGTTTGATTGCGTTTTTGTCCGGTCATGCTCTCTGTACAATAGATCTCGATTTTCCAGAAAATGATGAAGTGACTAATAATCTGTTGAGGCATATTCGCCCATCGGGTGTTTTAATCTTCTTGTATAACTCAAAGTTTTCTACAAAAAGAAGTGAGTCCTGGCGATACCATTCGTGGGAAGACCTCAAGAAACACTTTGCTAGATACCCGAATGCTAAATTGTTTTTCTCGGTCAAGATCGACACATGTCTTCTTCGGAGGTATGCTTTTGAACACAGGTATCACTACGGCAAGCATGATTTTGAGCAAAGGTGTTTGGTATAGGAGGAGACCTCGTTTGTATTCTCAAAAAGTCAGACGGGAAACCTTAGAGACATATATGAATTGACCCAAAACCCGAAAACTAGGCCAAGGGGCGCTTGAGGAAGGGGCGTGCGGCTGGTCTTCTTCACCCAGAAGGAGGACCCGACCATGGCACGACGACGAGGACATACGGGGGAGCAGATTCTGACCGCCTTGCGGCAAGCGAGAGCGGGACGACCGTCGCGGAGATCTGTCGAACGTGGGGATCAGTGCGCAAACGTTTTGTACCTGGAAGCGAAAATATGCGGGACCGTGGTGGTACCGGGCATTGTCCAAGCACCATGCGCGTGCCGTGGGCAGATGCCGCAGCAGCGTCTTCAGAAGGTCTCGAACGTGGCCGCATTGAACGTGGTGCACAGGGAGTGGACGAACGTGCCGGTCTGATCCCGAGGCGAGCATAGCCTACTGCCCTTTTTTCACAATCAACAGGAGATGAAAATGCGGATAGTAGTTCTTGTTTTGGCGCTACTCTTTTTTGCCGTGCCATCCTGGGCTACATGCACCACGACGACCGCCAATCTCTTGCAAAACACGATACAGAAGGCGGTCGATAAGGCTACCGCTGGCGATACCATCTGTCTGCCTGCGGGCACGCAGACCTGGGCGACCACCACCGCGGCTCGCCCGTCCGTCACGCTCAATAAGGGCGTCCACGCTTCGCTCCGGGACCACGAGTTGCACAGGCACGCCCGTCACCTGTGTGGATGGCACGATCAATTAATGATGGCACCACTGCGCTCGCTGGTGAAGATCTGCTCTATATTTACGAGGTCCGAATGCGCGTGTCTCAGGGATCAGTTTCAAAGATCCTCGGAGCCTCACGCGGACTCCGGGCCGCAGTGCCGGATGCAGTGCAACAATTGTCGACTCGATCACTTAACTCCTTGACGGAGGAGATAACCCAGCAGGGGCCGATTCATGGCGTCGTCTCGTTCCAGTCCCTATAATGGTACGAATATTACCGGCTCTCAACTTATCGACCATAACTACACTTCAAATCGCTGAATGGAGGTGTCAGCCCCCATGGTGACGAACCGGGAGAAGTGGTCCGCGTGGCAGTCAAGGTTGGGAGCATTCAGCGACGCCAGGGGGCGAGGAAGGCGACCTACGTCGAGACACCCAATCATTTTGATTATGACCGAAGCCTATAGCGGGGCCATATGATGCCTACGATGGCGCACGGCTGGTGTTTGGGCGCAACACCGTCAAGAACACCAATATGGGTGGGCATGGGTTTGATAGTGCGATGCGACGGCTACGCTCCGGCAGGAAATCTATCGCAACGATCGATGTCCAATATCGCCAATCCTAATGGCACCATTCCGGTGTGGTTCCAGGCGCGTGGTGGGCACCATTACGTCTGGGAAAATAACATTTCCTCTGCTGGTAACGGTTACTCCGCGCGCACATGGTGCTGACGAGTTATCGCAGTGATCCACAAGGCACCGCTTACGTCCGGGGACAAGGGCATTTGTGGCGGCGCGATAACTACCGTGACGAAGCACCGCAGGACAAGCAAGGGTTACCCTTGCCGCGATCAAGTCGGACGCGGCCCCCTCAACCTGATCCGGCAAGCGATTGGCCCACCCTCACGACAACCTCCGTGAACTCTCAGGTGCTTGATGCCCGGGGTACTCACTGGCGGAACACCTTTACAGGGGCTCGCCCACGGTGGCGCGATTTCGGAGGAGTCGATATTGTCACTGCGACCAGAAGGGAATTGGGATAACAAGCGATTGCGTACCTTCCATATCCTCAACAATCGGGACTTCTACATGGAAGTGCCGAGTTTTAACGGGACAGCTGGAACGGGCAGCGGCACGGCTGGCGGCACGACCCGCTACCTGTACTAATGGGGTAGCGTATTGGGCCACGGATCAAGGAGTTGGAATGTCAGTGGAGACGGGCGCGGCTCAGGCTTACTCTACAAAGGGACCGATGCACGAATGGCAATCCCGCGCTTCGATGGACGCTTGCGTATACGCCCTACACCTATCCGCATCCGTTGCAATCTGTGCAGAGTAACACTAGTAACACGCCAGCAGCCTGCTCGACCGATGGGTCTTAATGTTCAATGATCTGTCCCAAGGCCATAAATTTGGTCTCGCCCGTGATGACGCCGGTATATACCACGGCGCCGGACTCAATCTCAGGAGAGCCACACGCTCGCCGCACCTCGATTGGAAATTGGCCCGTGACGAATCCGCACCAGCCGCGCTTGCGGGTGGAGCTTCGAGGCCCTTGTTGCAGACACTCTTCACCGCAGGATGACCTTGTCCAGCGTTCGGGTCCGTCACGAGTTCCTTGAGCGTGCGGTTCAAATGCAATGGTCCGCATGTCTGGGACTAGCCCGGTCTGTCTGGTTTATCTGGTCTCTCTGGTTGCTTTGGTCTTTCTGGTTCCTCTGGTTGGTTTCATTCAACCAAAACCAGACAAACTAAACAGACCAGACAAACCAAACAACGGTCTGCCTTACGCTGGCGGACTTTTCAGAATCCTGCTAGAGGAATGGACAGGATCTGCTAATCCGTTACTTGCGACTGCCGATAAGTTGGTTGAAACTCTCGATGGCATGGCCAAACCAGGATCCGAGGCTCGCACCCGCCCGGTTGCCATTGGTTGGATGTTTCGACTTCGACGAAAGCTCCTTGGCTCGATAGGCGGCATCTTTAAAACGCGGATTCATTTGAGCGATACGGCGATAGAGGGTTGCTCGCTTCTGCTATCTGCCCGACCGATTCGAGGGTCCGTGCGAGAAAATACTGGACATCGATCACCTCTTTCCGAGATGCCGGCTGATCGCTCAAGGCAGCGCGGAACGCCTGAATCGCGGTCCCATGATCTCCCATAGCCAAGTGGCAGAGTCCAATCTGCGCCTGGGCTTTCAGCACATAGGATGGACTCTTCCCCGCCAGTTCGAGCGTATCAATCGCGTCTCTCAATCGACCTTCCTTCCTCATCGCGACTCCTTTGCATAGAGGGATTCGGAGGTGTCGACCGAACGCGTGGCTGTGAGTTCCGGAGATGGACTTTCCGGCTTCGGCCGCGGTGAGCTGGATTGCGGAGGGCGGCATCGATCTCGGTGGCATCTTCCGGAGCGCTGGCCAAGGCAGCTCAGTTCCTCACGTGCCGCAAGCGGCAGAATCCCACCTTTACTTCGGTCGAACGCGGCCTGAGCGACGAGCTTGGAGGTCATGACCCGAGCCTGCTCTGCAAAGCCATAGGTCAACGCAACATCGCACACCTGATTGATGAGACGAGGATTACCTCTCGTCAAACGATGCACCAAGGCACAGGCTTTATTCGTAAACAATGAGGGATGTCCGCCGGCAATCTTTAACCGGTGACGAAGGTACTGCGCCGTCTCCACCTCCGAGAGCGGTTCCAAGTGATAGTCGACGACAATCCGTTGGGCAAACTGGGTCATGTCGATCCGCTGCAGTAAGGTGTGGAGGTCCGGCTGGCCGGAAAGGATGATCTGCAGCTTCAACGTTTTCCCGTCGTTCAAATTGGACAGAAGCCGCAGTTCTTCGAGCAGCTCGGCACCAAGACTCTGGGCTTCATCGATAATGAGAATGACCCGTCGGTGCTGCTTGGATTCCTGAATCAGAAACTCCGAGAAGAGGTGATAGGCCTCAACCGGGTCGAGTTGCTTCTGGCTCAACCTGAGGGAAAGCAGAATCCAGGGCAGGAGATGTTCAATGTCGTAGCGCGCGTTCGTGACGGAGACCGATCGAATGCTTCTCCTCCGTGCTCTGAAATAAGCTTCTGCAGGAGCGACGTCTTGCCCATCCCCGGATCGCCGGTGAGCACCAGCAAACGGCGCCTCGTTGATAAGGCCGTGATTCCAAGATGCTGTAGGCCGCACGATGCGTCGAGCCAGGATACAGAAAGTCGCTATCCGGCAGGAGCGCGAAGGGTTTAGTCCGAAGATTGTAAAACGACTCGTACATTCAGCGTCCGCGTTCCGACAGGCGGTATCGGAAATCTAGTGAGTGAATAGCTTCCGCATGCTAGCAGGAGTTGTGGCCATTTGCCCAGCCTTGTTCAGCACCGTCCCCAACACGGGACGGGAAGGCTTCACCAGCCACAAGGCACGCTGCACCCTCTGGTCGTGGCTTCCGCCGTGGCACTGTGCTCCTTCGAAATCTTGCTCTTCTTCCATAGCCCTCCTCCCACTGCCTCGGCTGAGGGCTGCTGAGTAGCAAAGCTTTCCCCTTTAGGGTGGCCCAGTTGGGGGAAGAGGTTCAAGCGCCTCAGGCTCGCTCAGTGTGACTATGTTTCCAGAAAATTCTCGTTCGGAAACCGTTTCAGATGTGCGAGAGCTCCTATTGTCCATGAGGAGCTTTGACACACACTGCATGAATCAAGTGGTTGACGCAATAGCACTAAAGTAGGGGTGCCCACTACCTTAGAGGTCTTGATCAAGAGTGAAGGGAAGCGAATGGTGGGGAAAATCCCAATTCTTATCTGCCTGTTGTGGGGCGGGACCAAATGCTCAACGGTTTTGATGCAATGCTTTCCTCGAACAGGGTGAGTGGGTCGCGCAATCGGATAACGCGATTCTCACAGACCAGGCTGTATGACGAACAAGCCTTTCGATGTCTCTTACTCAGCGAACCTAGCGCTCGGAACGGTCGGGCCGTTCTTTCCAGTATCCTTCTCATCTATTCCACCGACAAGCAGGGATTGATCGTGCAAATGGATCGCGACGTGGCCGATACAGTGGGTTAAGGCCTTGCTCCATGCTCTCTTCGGGAGACGGACTATATCGGCTGGTATCTCGAGGGTCGCATCGTCGGAGGGTCTTAACAGTTCTGGGGCAAGACTCTGCGTTGGAGGTGTCCGGCCGTATTCAGCAACGTTTGATGGACATATTGCGAGAGTGGAGTTAGCGTCGAAGAGAACAGCCGCCTCCAGATCAGAGTCTGCCAACACCACGAGTTGGAAGGGATCGAGTCTTGAGCGGAACATTCATGGTGAACTAGCCCTCTGTGGCAATCTCAGTGGGACCCGGTGCCTCTCTTCAATTCGAGTAGCGGGCGGAGAGGAACACCCATCATGAATGCTGACAAAAAGAGCGTCCGTCGAAGACTCGGAGGAGCCGGGCGGGCCACAGCGATGCGTTTGGACGAGTCCACCCCAGGAGCCCTTACCCTGACCAGCCGTGATCGTGCCCCGGATCCGAGGTGGTCGCAACGCCGACCCTTCACGGCGGAGGGCAAGTTGGACACACCTGCCGTTGGCCGATGCCTCGTACCGCTGTGGGCGCGGCGCTGCGTTCGCAGCGAGGGATTCACGCCTCGAACCTCAGGTTCTGAAGAGATGTCTTTTATTAACGGCGTTAATGTCTATAGGGAGTGAAGCTATGGTTAAACTCGGAATCATAGGGTACGGTTACTGGGGCCCGAACATCGTCCGTAACTTCTCGGGCCACCAAGAGCTGCAAAGTCGTGGCCGTATGCGATAAGAACCCTGTGGCATTGGCTCGGGTGTTAATTCAGCATCCCAGTCGTCCGCCTGATCGACCGAAGCGGATGATATCGTCACCTCTTCGGAAATCGACGCAGTGGCCATCGTGACGTCGGTATCCTCTCATTACGAGTTGGCCAAGAAGGCGTTAGAGAATGGCAAGCACATCTTCGTGGAGAAGCCCTTTACGGCGACGTCTGCGCAGGCCGAGGAACTTGTCGAGTTGGCCGAACGCAAGAACTTGCGCATCATGGTGGACCATACATTTCTCTTTCACCGGCGCGGTCCGAAAGATCAAGCAGCTCATCAATGAAGGCGTCCTGGGGTCGCTCTATTACTACGATTCGACGCGCGTCAACTCTGGGGCTCTTCCAGCATGACGTTAATGTGTTGTGGGATCTCGCTCCGCATGATCTGTCTGTCATGGATTATCTGATCGGGCTGGAGCCGGATTTGGTGGTGGCGACGGGCAGCGCACATGTGAACTGCCTGGAAGATGTTGCGCATCTGACAGTATACTTCCCAATAACGTACTGGCCCACGTCAACGTGAATTGGCTCGCCGGTCAAGGTGCGCACGACGCTGGTTGGGGGTCAGAAGAAGATGCTGGTGTGGAATGATCTGGATCCAGCAGAAAAAGTGAAGGTCTATGATAAGGGCGCTGACGTAAAGACAGAACAGGGTGTTCATCAACTTCTGGTCAGTTATCGTACCGGCGATATGTGGCGCCGAAAGTCGAAGAGCTCGAGGCACTTCAGCTCGAAACCCGGTATTTCTTGGATTGTGTCAAGGACGGCACGCAACCCTTCAACGATGGGCAGGCTGGGCTGCGTGTGGTGCGGATTCTGGAAGCCGGCGGAACAGTCCCTCAGGCAACACACAGAAGTGGCGTACGCCTCGGTTCGGGTGATGGGATTCAGAAGATTCTTGCCGCCGAGCCTATGCTGTCCGGTGAAATTATAGAGTCGGCCTCGGTTCAATTGGAGGAAGTCTCATGCCGTCGGTTGATGAAGGGGAAAGGGTAGGGGCCCGTCACCTGCTGTTTGACGAAGATCTCTTCAGGAATACCGTGACTCGGGAGCGCAAGCGCACGGAACGATCCGGGCTGGCTATGGTCATGCTGTTGGTCGGTGTTCAGGATGGCCGGCGCCTTAACGCGCCATCGGTGCTTGAGGGAGTGACCAAGGCGTTCTCGGCGGTCAAGTCGGAGATCGATATTCTCGGATGGTATGAACAGCACTCGGTGATGGGACTCATCGTTCCCGAGGTCGATTCTGCCAGTCTCACAGCTACCGCTGAAGGCCTCGAAGGGGAATTCAGAAGGGAGATCGCGAGTCGGATTGAGGAGAATCTCGCCGAGCGTTTGTCGATCACGCTGCGCGTCTATCCAGAGCTATACTGCCTGGGTGACGAGGAACATCAGATGGTGGATCCGTTCCTATACCCAGAGCTGCAATTGCAGCAAGCTCGAAGAACTCATTTTCACGTGGTGAAACGGGGCATGGATATTCTCGTCAGCTTTTTGCTTCTGATTATCCTGTCGCCGTTGCTCTTGGCCATCGCGGGCTTTGTGAAGTTGTCGTCCCGTGGACCGGTGCTGTTTCGCCAGGTGCGTATCGGCCAGATGATGAAGCCCTTTATGTTCTTCAAGTTTCGGACGATGTATGCGGATTCCGACCACGCGATTCATCAGGCCTATGTCAGCTGGTTCATTAGTTCAAGCGGGAAGGCCCAGGAGAAAGAGAAGCATACGTTCTTCAAGATGACGAATGATTCGAGGGTCACGCCGATCGGACATTTTCTTCGCAAACCAGCCTCGATGAGCTACCTCAACTGTGGAATGTGCTCCGGGGAGACATGTCGTTGGTCGGTCCACGACCCTCACTGCGGTATGAGTTGCGACAGTACAAGCCGTGGCATCGTCGCCGAGTTTTGGAAGCCAAGCCGGGCATTACGGGCTGTGGCAGGTGATCGGCCGGAGTCGGACGACGTTCGACGAAATGGTCAGGCTGGACCTTCGCTATGCCAGGGAGCAATCACTCTGGGCCGACATCAAAATTCTGCTCGCGACTCCAGCCGCAGTGATTAAGGGCACCGGTGCCTGCTAGGACCGGTAGAAGTTCCTCTGGATGGAGATATGACATGCCCGTCAGGCACCATCTGAGCATCACACCGCTTCAAGAAGAGAGTCCTCGGAACATCTCTGGAGAAAGGCCCGGAGGTTTTGGAGTGGAGGCGGGCGGCTGTTGAGCAAGCCATTGCCCTTCAGTGCTCAGCGCCGGAATCTGCTCGCTCTCCTCTTGTTCTTTGCCACAGTCGCGTGGTTTTGGCAGCCACTGGTCACGCTCTTTTCCCTCACGCAACAGCAGGAACATTATTCGCACATTGTGCTGATCCCATGTCTGAGCTTATTTGTCCTCTTTCTCGACCGAAAGGCGATTCACGCCTCAAGGAGTGGAACTCATGGCTTGGATCGCTATGTGATAGGAATGGGGGCCTTGGGTTACTGGCGGGCAGATCCAGCGACCTTCGCTGCCGATCAGTTGTCGATGATCAATCTTGGCGTTGGTGGTGATGTGTTGGGGAATTTTTGTGTCCGGCTTCGGGATCACGCTCTGGCGCAAGGTTTCATTCGGGCTGCTCGTGCTCCTCTTTCTGGTGCCGCTTCCCTCTTTCTGTTGGATGCCATCATTGGATTCCTGCAGCGCAGTTCCGCAGAAGCTACCGCAGGTCCTGTTCTCGGTTCTCGGCGTCCCGGTTTTTCGGCAAGGGTTCGTGTTCAGTCTGTCGAATTTGACGATCCATGTTGCCGAGGAATGCAGCGGCATCCGATCGTTCCTCTCCCTCTTTATTACCAGTCTAGTGGCGGGGCATTTCTTCCTTCGGTCCGCCTGGGCGAGGACGGGGCTGGCGGCGGTCGTCGTTCCGCTCGCAATCGTCAAAAATGCCTTCCGCATCGTCGGGCTGTCCCTCTTAGCCAATTATGTGGATCCGACGTTCATTACGAATAGCCTGTGGCATCGCAAGCGGAGGCATCCCCCTCTTCGTCTTGTCTCTCGTCGTGCTCTTTTCTCTTGTCTGGCTGTTACGGAGATCGGAGAGAAGGTTCGGATACTCCCCACCTGATTGAGTGCGTGCTACGGTGAGCGCGCGGTGCGCTGCAACTACTGGATGAGCCGGCTTGATGGCCGCTTGAGGAACGATGTCCTCGCCACAGAATGGGGTTTACGCAATTGATCCGCTGCACGATGCTCGTTGGCCTGAATTTGTCTGCCGAGCATCCGAACGCCTCGGTGTTTCATACGCGAGGCTGGCTGCGTGCGCTCCAGACGACGTACGGGTATGAACCGGTTGTGTTCACGACGTCTGCCCCTGCCGAGGGCCTGACTCACGCCTTGTTATTTTGTATCGTGCGGAGCTGGCTGACCGGCAACCGACTCGTGTCGTTACCGTTCTCTGATCACTGTGAGCCGCTTGTTGAAAATGCCGAGCAGTTCAGGAGGCTGTCTTCCTTTGCAGAGTCGTTGAGGCGCGAGGAGCGGTGGAAGTATGTGGAAATACGGTCCGCGAACTCCCTCTTGGACTTTGATGGCAGCTTTGGCAGAGCCACGACCTATTATCTGCACCGGCTCGATCTTCGGCCCAGTCTCGACGCGTTGTATAAGGGGTTTCACAAGGATTGCATCCAGCGGAAGATCAGCCGTGCGGAGCGGGAAGCACTCACCTATGAAGCGGGCCGCAGCGAATCGTTGATTCAGCAGCTGTATGGCCTTCTTCAACTGACTCGGTCGCGCCACCACGTTCCCACCGCAACCGTTCGAGTGGTTTCGGAACCTCGTGGCCTGTATCGGGGACGGATGTCTGCATTAGGGTCGCCTCCAAGGCAGGCCGGCCCGTTGCCGGTATCTTGACCATCAGCCATGGAAAGCAGATGGTGTATAAGTACGGCGGCTCCGATACCCATTTCAATAGCCTTGGCGGTACGCCGATACTGTTCTGGCAGGCCATCAAAGAGGCCAAACAGGCGGGGGCAGAAGAACTCGACTTAGGGCGCTCGGACATCGATAATCCCGGCCTGATCGCATTCAAGGGCCGTTGGTCCGCAGAGTGCTCCACCCTCACCACTTGGCGTGCACCGATGGTGGCCTCGTCTCCGCGTCTCGAACGCTTGAAGGTTCGATGTGCGAAGGAGGTCTTCGCGCGATTGCCTGACAGCGTGTTGACGATGGCCGGTCGTATCCTGTACCGGCATATCGGATAGAGCAATCCGCCACATACGGATGGCAGCGGAACGAATACCATCGAGACCAGCCCAATCTGCCCACTCACGTCGTCGCGCAGGTATAGCATGATCGATCCTACATGGTTTTCAGTGGCGGCGTTTCTAGTAGCGGCGATAGCCGGCGGACTGGCCTGCTTGCTGCTAGTCAGGAGGCAGAACAGCTCCTCACATAGGGGTCTCGCGGCGCTCTTAGGAGCCACTGCTCTCACCCACCTGGCAAACGGGTTAGGATTGCTCGACGAGACCCACGCGCTTCTGTGGCGGCGTATGGCTCTCGCGACTGAATTAATCCAGCCGGCCGCACTGTTGTATGTGGGACTCGCGTTCTTGAATCCGGCTGAGCGGGGCGAGCATTCGTCCCCACTTTGGCGTGCTCGAATGATTGGTGTCGTCGGCCTGCTTCTGGCCTTGCTGGCGGTGACTGATCACGTGTTCGTGTGGAGGACATTCGACGACGGGATATCCGCGATTGCCTTGGCCTCATGGGGCCGCGTGCCCTATGTCTTCGTGGTGATCGCGATGGCTCTGGGGTTGGCCCAGCTTGAGTTGGTATTGCGGGCGAGCCGTGAACCGGTCCGCCATCGACTCGAAATTCATTGTCATTGGACTGGGAGGACTTGCCGGCTACCAGATTTATCAAGCCAGTCAGATGCTCCTGTTTCCGATTTGGCGGACCGAGCATGTGCTGGTCTCGAGTGTGGTCACAGCCATGGCGCTCTCTCTGATCGCCTATGGGTTGGGGCGAAGCCGATTGCGAGAAGTCCTGGTCAATACGTATGTGTCCCAACAGGCTCTTGTTCGGAACAGTGACGTTCATCGTCATTGGTCTCTATCTGCTCACGGTCGGCGTCGTCGGAGAATGGATTCGCCGAACCAACCAACCGTTAGGGGTCGGGCTCAGCGTCCTCGTGGTGTTTGGGGGCCTGGTGGGGTTAGTGGTCGCGGTATTTTCGAAGACGATGCGGGCCGAGATTCGTCGATTTCTGACGAGAAACTTTTATCGATCGAAATACGATTATCGCGCGAAATGGCTTCAGGTCACCGAAGCCTTTCAGGAGGCAGCGAACCAGGAGGCGATCATGGATCGCCTCCTGGACCTCTTGATCAAGACCTTCGCGACCACCACCATCTCAATCTGGACGTTCCGGGCCGCAGATCGGCGGTTTTGTCAGACACGATCAGTCACTGCTGAGAAGGAGCCGTACCCGATCGATCTCTCGCACCCGGTCATCATGAAGCTACGGAAAAGTGATGAGCCGGTCTTGCTCGAGGAAGGCATGGTTGGGAGGAACGCCGGAGCTGGCGTTACGAGGCGATCCCCTGGTGGCCATGGGAGCAGCGCTCTGTTTCCCCATCCGCGCCCAGGGACAGCTCACGGCCTTCGTGGCGCTGGGCAAGCAACTTCATGGCGAGGCCTATGGAACGGATGATTGCGATTTGCTTCACGGCATTGCACATCACGTCGGGACTCTGCTCTCTCACGCCAATCTGGCAGAAGAACGCCAGGCTGCGGCTGAATTGGAGGCGCTGCATCGGTTCTCCGTGTTCTGTCTGCATGACCTGAAAAATCTTGCAGCGAGGCTGTCCTTGGTGGCTCAGAACGCCGAGCACCACGGCAAGGATCCCGCGTTCCAGGAGTCCGCAATGAGGACGGTGGCGGACACGGCTAACAAGATGACGACTCTCATGAGCAAGCTCTCCCGAAATCGTTCACGCCCATGCCTGTGGCGACGCGCGGAACCAATAGATATGTCGAATCTCATCGATGAAACGGTGGCGCCGATCAGGGGAGAGGGACACGTGGGGCTCTCACGTCAGCGGGAAGCCTGTTCCGCCGGTCTATGGCCGTTCGGGAGCAAATTCACCAAGTGCTGTTGAATGTGGTGCTCAATGCCAAACAAGCCATCGGCGAGAAGGGGAACATCTCAATCGCGATCGAACAATCGAACGGTTCCGTCGTAGTCACGGTTGACGATACGGGGAGCGGAATTCCCTCGAGCATGCTTGAGTCGTTGTTTCGACCGTCGCAATCCAGCAGGCCTGGCGGATTGGGCATCGGGCTGTATCAGTGCAAGCAAATCGTGGAGGCGCATCGGGGAACGATTCAGTTGCGAAGCGAGGAAGGCAAGGGGACACAAGTGCGGATTGAGCTTCCCATTTATCGCCCTCCTGCTCCTAGTAGACACAGATTCCATTGTTCGTTCACACAGGTATTCTTAGTGCAGAGCCCTGTATGTCTGAGAAACTGATGAACACTCGACCTGCTCTGCTGCTGGTCGACGACGATGCCGAGATTCGGGACCAAATGAAGTGGGCCCTCGCATCGGATTACCAGCTGCTGGAGGCTTCGGATCGTTCGACGGCGCTTGCGCACGTCCGGCACGCGATGCCGCGATTGGTCCTGCTTGATTTGGGATTGCCACCAGATACCGACGGGGCCTCGGAAGGCTTGGCAATTTTGCGGGAAGCCTCGAACTCAATCCGACGGCGAAGGTGATCGTGGTCACGGGCAATAGCGATCGCGCGAAAGCCGTTGCCGCGATTGAAAGCGGCGCCTACGACTTTATTGAGAAGCCTGTTCAGCTTGAAGTGCTCAAGATTGTGCTCCAGCGCGCGGCCTACCTCTCCAACTTAGAACAGGAAAATCGCGCGCTTCAAGAACAGGCCGGTCAGCATGCATTTGAAGGCCTTGTGGGGAGCAGTGCGCGGCATTCAGGACGTGTTCCGCATGATTCGACGTGTCGGGCCGTCCGAAATGCCGGTCTTGATTACCGGCGAAAGCGGTACGGGGAAGGAATTGGTGGCTCGAGCGATCCACCGCCAAAGTGCGCGAAAGGGCGAGCCCTTCGTCGCCATCAACTGTGGTGCCATTCCGGAGACGTTGCTCGAGAGCGAGTTATTCGGACATGAGAAAGGGGCCTTTACCGGCGCGACACAGCAACGAAAGGGCGTGTCGAAAGCCGCCCAGAGGCGGCACGCTCTTCCTCGACGAAATCGGCGACATCCCGTTGGGGTTGCAAGTCAAGCTGTTGCGGTTCTTGCAAGACCATACGATACAACGGCTGGGCGCAGCAGGAGACGATCGCAGTCGATGCGCGGATCATTGCGGCGACGAATGTCAACCTTCAGAAGGCGATCAGTGAGGGGCGGTTCAGGGAAGACCTGTATTACAGGCTGTGCGTCGTCACGATTGCGGTGCCTGCTCTTAGCGAACGGGGTTCGGATATCACACTGTTGGCGCGGACATTCTTGACGAAGTTTGCTGAAGAGCAAAAAAATCGTTGAAGGGGTTTACGCCTCAAGCGGTGGAGGCCTTGACGGCGCACAGTTGGCCTGGAAATGTCAGGGAATTGGAAAACAGGATCAAGCGCGCCGTCGTGATGGCGGAAGGAAAATACGTGACCCCTATGAACTTGGAGTTGAAAGACCCGTCTTCATCCGAAGAGGACACGTCCACACTCAGAGCCTCACGCGACAGTCGTGAAAAGGATCTGGTGCGGCTCGCGATGGAGAAAGCCGACGGGAATGTGTCCAGGGCTGCTGCGGAACTGGGGATCAGCCGTCCCACGCTGTACCAGTTGCTCGCCCGTTACGGATTGAAGAAGACGAAATCCGAGGACCAGAAAGAAAAGGCCTAGATCGTCGCAGCCAGATAACAGCCCCTTCTGAGAACTACGATAGTCTGATCCGTTCATTAGCCATATCGGCGTCGCTCCCATCTCTCTATGACTCACCCAACCCTCAAATCCAGCCGGCGGTGGTACCCCGCGTTCGCGAGCCGTGCTCTCCTGGAGCTGGCACTGATGCTTGCCCGCGCTGTTGTCTCAGCCGGAGCTCTTCTTCGTTCAAGAAGCGACTCCCTAAACAGGGGGGCCAGTCCTGTTAGTAAGGATACTGGTCCCTTGGTTTTTCCCGCCGGAATCACCAGTCTCTCGGTTTTAATTCCTGCACTTCTACTACAGTGCAAGATCTTTCACAACATAAAAATAGGTCTTATTTGCATTTTATCGACAGAATTTCGTCCTATGCAAGCTGGAGTGAAATGCGTAAAGAGAATTTGGCAGGGGGACTAATGTGCAAGCCGTTGAAAAATTTACATCCCAATCCATCTAAAGGCAAATACACGCATTTTGTCCGTAAATTTTTCGTTACAGATTGATAGGGCGATACTGATCGCAATGCTTACAAACATCATACTTATTGACTAGTTACGATTTTTAATGATGCTAGCATGGTGTGTGCAGTGGCAGTGGTACAAGTAGACAAAGTGCTCAAAGATGTTCTTGGAGGTACGACGTAAACTAGTAGGGATGGGCAGGGTGAACAACATGAAGCCTAAAATGATTATGAGCATTCATAAAATGCAAGTAGGGTAGTGGGGGCACTAGCCGGGCTCTTGCTGATGGCCGCTGGGTTTGTCCCGGAGGCAGGAGCAATCAGCTTCACCTACACACTTAAATTGCACGTTGTCTGGAGCTACTTGCGGTTCATCCGGTCCATGGGAACTATTCAGTATGACCAGAACGTAGATAATGGAAGGTGACAGTTGATTTGGTTGGCTCCACTTTCACGATCGATCGGATGGCCCTTAATACGTCTCCGACGAGTTCTGACGTATGACGCGGTGGGCTTTGGCGTCGCTGAAGTGTTTAATGCTGTCAATACAGCGAGTTACGCCGGAAATTTTGACTTGCGTTTGCCCCAGCCGATAGGGATTATTGGCGGCAATTCTCAGACATTTGATAGCTCTTGGAGTGGTGGCCACCTTAATGTGGACTGATTTGGCCCTTCAGCGAGATACATTGTTAAACTCTTCGCCGGTGTCCGTCTTAGCAACTGTGTTCTTGCCCTGCCCGCGCGGCTTGTCATTGTCGGGTGACGGGGACGTCTGGTGCCAGAGCCAGCATCCTTAATGCTGCTGGGAGCCGGATTAGCCGGTATCGGGATCTGGAGCTGGAGACGGAAGTCAATGAAGAGCTAATTCCTCTTCTTCCTTCAGGAAGAGATTCGATAGTAGGCCAGTCCTCTCACAAGGGACTGGCACTTTTATTTTTCCCGGCAATTTCTGCTTTGATTGACATGATATATCAGTGAGAGTCCCAACAGATTGATCTTGTTCGTATTCTTTCTGCAGGACTTCATAGTTAGCAATGTAAAGTCAGGCAAATTGTAAATAAAGTTGACAGAAATAAGATGTAACTTATTGAAGTATATTTTTATAGATTAACGTAGGACATTGACCTTCAACTGTAAGATTCTCTGACAGCCAAATGATTCCTGAATAGGCTCATTACTACATCTTGTTTATTAACAACTTACAACGTGTGTCGTCATGTTGGCATATAATCTGCGTTGATCCCGTAGCCAGAAGGCCAAAGATGTTTTTGAGGCGGAATTAAGACATGGATGGGTGAAACAAGATGAAAGGTAAAATGATTCTGTTTTTAGAGCTGCCGCCCTTGCACTCGGGTTGTCCACCGTGCCGGCTCATGCCTTGAATGTGACACCAGCGGATTTGACGCTCTTTTCATAATTCAAAAACGGCAATTGTAATGCAGCTTGTGCTCGGGCGTCAGCTCGGCATTGCTGGTTTGACGCTGTACCAGCAAAGATGGTGCGGGTGAGTCGGGGAGTTTGCGGGTTCGTACACAACCACCTCAATGGTGACCTGTCAGGGCTTCAATACATTGTGGTGAACGACGGCGTACCTCAGATTTCCTGCCGAATGTATCCGTACGTGAAAGACGGGATCCCCGCGACCGCAGTATTTCTTCAACCTGGGGGATAGTAACCCTTTCCATTGAATGGGACAGAGACCATTAACGGCAGCGGCTTCTATCCGGCCCAGGGCGGAGATCGGGCATGCCACATTTACGGTACGCTGGCGACGCCGGTGCCAGAGCCGGCGCATCATTACTGCTGCTCGGCGCCGGGTTTGGCCGGTATCGGGATCTGAGCTGGAGACGGAAGTCAATCTGAAGACCCACCTCTTCTTCCTTGGCTTCAAGAGACTGGAAAGGCAGGGCCAGTCCTCTCACACGGGGACTGGCCCTTTGCTTTTGGGGCCGCGGGGTTTTAATAAGAGGCAGTGACGATGGGGAGCTCATGCCTCGGCTCAAACCGAAGCGTTTCCGTACAGGTAAAAAATAGATAAGAAATTGCCTTGTGTCAGTAGTAGTTTATGAGGGGTGAACATGAAAGGCATTGAACCTCTCAAGAAGACTCCTGGCCTAGGTGGTCTCTCTGGCAGCTGTGCGTACTCGCTGCCTGCACCACCCTGCATTACGATGTCAGAAGCTTCCTCAGCGACGGAGATTCGGCCCGCCCCAGTTGGTCCGCCTTCATGATGTGGCCTTTCCTCCTGGTGGCAGCGGCAAGATTGGTGTGTCGTTGAACAGGAGCCCACCTATGGGTTCTTGATCATGGAGATCGCGGCTCGTTCAAGGGGCACGCAGGAGCGGAGGGAGGACGTGGGGTTTCCGTGGTCTATGTCCATCCACAATCACCTGCCGCCTCAGCTGGACTCGATGCCGGGCGATCAGTTGATCCAGCGTCAACGAGCGGCCTGTGGCAGGAATTCGAGCCGAAGAGGTGTCGCAGTTGATACGGAGGATGACAGTTGCTCGTATTCAGCCCCTCCAGCTCGACGTCGTACGGAGGGGACGCCACCATACCCTGAACCTGTGGGCGGTTCCAGCCTGCCAATTCTCGGTTCAGCTGATTGAGAGTGATCGGATCAATGGGATCGCCGATGGAAGGCATGTCGGTGTCACGACCGGAACGATGCGGTTTGTCCGACTCAGATGACGAACTGGCCTGGGTGGTGGCGCATGAAATCGCCCATAACCTGCTCAATCATAGCCAAAATGCCCGGTTGCGCGCGATGCTCAATGCGTTTGTCGGTGCGCACCATGGGCGCCTCTGCGGAGGTACCCACCGAAGTGCCACGACGCTCCCTCGAAGCGCGAGCGGATTACGTTGGAGCCTACATTATGGCTCGAGCCGGCTACTATGATGTGCGGGTTATCAAGCAATTCTGGCGCAGAATGGAGCGCCTTCGGTCAGGAGAGAGAGCTCTGAGATGGACGTCACCCATCCGACGACTGCCGAGCGTCTGGCCGCATTTGACGTGACGCTCAAGGAGATTCAAGAGAAGCGTGAACGGGGAGAGTTGTTGCAACCGGTGTTGGAAAACACGCAGTGATCTGCGGTTTACTGAGGCCAACTGTCCCTCATGAAGCCCGGCCTGGCTCCTTCCCTTCCTCATAGACCCGCCAGCGTTTTTCTGGCTTCCTCAGATCCCGTGAAGGTCTGGCTGAGCTTCAGCGCCGTTTGGAGCGACTTTTTGCTCCAGCCTGGTCGCCATTTTTCTGCTGTGCCATCCCGTAATGAAAGTGGACGACCGGTTCATTGGGTAATTTTTCGACCGCTTCCTTGAGGAGGCTCATGGCGAGGAGATTGGCGTTCTTCTTATAATAGACCCATCCGAGTGTGTCGGCGATGTGAGAATCATTCGGTTGTTGCTCGCGCGCCGTCTGGGCGTGCGAGAGCGCGACGTCAAGGTTGCCTCCCTGTTCGACAAGGATCCACGCCAGGTTATTCGCTGCCGGAGCGAACCGAGGGTCGAGTTTCAGAATTGCCTCATAATGGGTCTGCGCCTTATCGTATTCTTTGCGACCTTCATGAATAATGCCCAACACCATATGCGCTTGTAGTGACCTTGGGATCCTTTGCGAGGACGGTTTCAAATTCCTTGGCGGCCTGATCCGTCTTGCCCGCCATGTGATAGACCTGGCCTAGGTTCATGTAGGCAGACAGGAAGGGAATTGTCGAGTTCGAGCGCCTTCTTGAAGGCTGATTTCCGCCTGGCCGGTATCCTTGGCTCTGCATCCAGAGCTGGCCCAGAAGGTTATAGAGCTGCGGGTTGTTCGGAGAAGCCTCAATTTGTTTGAGTCACCCGTTCTCGGGCTTCATTCGCTTTGCCTTGCGCGATCTTGATCATGGCTATTTGGGCTCAACGCATCGACGGCTGTCGGCTTTCTGGTGAGCGCATCCTCGAAGTAGGCCAAAGCCTTGGCGTCGTTCTTCTCGGCGCGCGGGCTACGAGGCCGAGACGGTAGGGACCGAGGGCTTCCTTTGGTAGGGCCTGCGCGACAGCCTCGAAGACCTGCTTGCTCTTGGCAAAGTCTCCCTTGCGGAGGTACGCATCGCCGGAAATGATGGCCGCTTGCACGTTGCGTGGGTTCAGCTGAATGGCCGCCTGGGCCTGTTCGATGGCCATGTCTGTAGAGCCATCGGCCAAATAGATCTCGGCTAGCGCGGTGCGGGGTTCGGGCAGGTTCGGGTTGAGCTTCACCGCCTCCGTGAACGCCCCCCGCGCCTGAACAGTCTGGCGTTTGTGCATAAATGCCACGCCGAGGAAGTGATGAGCCGCTGCGAGTTGCGGTTCGTCTTTTAGCACCCCTGGAGGAGAGAAATGGCTTCGTCCGCATTGCCTTTGGCCAATCGGATTCTCGCGTCGAAGAAGCGTCCACTCAGATCCTTGCTATTCTTTTCCAGAATCGCCTTAGTACGGGCCTCTGCTTCCTCCACCTTCCCGCTATCGAGGTAGTGTGAAATCAACTTGTCACGAGCGACGATCGAGCCGGGATTGAGTTCTGTTGCACGCTGATAGCTGGCGAGGGCCTTGTCTCGTTGGCCAAGCCAGGTAAAGAAATCACCCAAGTAGATGTGCGGTTTTTCGTCTTGAGGTTTGACAGCAGCCAGCTTCTGCAGCGTGGCTTCTACTTCGGCCCATCTGCTGTAGCGCTGATAGAAGCTGGCGAGTCTCAAGTAAATGTCTTCGTTGTTCTGGGGCGATTTCGAGCGCTTGTTTGTAGAATGATTTCTGCTTGGTCGGGCTTGCCGGTCGTAACGCGAAAATCTCCTAATGCGAGCAAGATCTCCGTAGAGCGCGGGTCGATCGTTAACGCTTTTGAGTGTCTCCTCGGCCGCGGCTGTGTCTTTCGCAAAGACTTGAGCCCGAGCCAATTCAATGTACGTGCGCATGTTCTTGGGATCGAGCTCGATGGCTTTCTTTAGCTCCGCGATTCCCTCGGCATAATGCTTTTCATTGATCAGACTCCGTCCTTTGAGGATGAGCCCTTCTGTATTTTGTGGCGCCGACACCAGGACGATGTCGGCTTGTTCGCGCGCTTTCGCCGGTTCGTTGCCGAGTAAATACAGTTCACCCAGCTTGAGCTGGGCGTCACGGTTCGTCTTGTCCAGCTCCACTGTTCGGCTCAGTTCGGCGAATGCGCCCTGAAGATTTGTCGCTCCGCCCAACTTGAGGTGTGTCAGGGCCAAGCGGTAATGAGTACCGGCATCTTTCGGGTCGAGTTGCACAACATTCTTGAATTCAATTAAGGCCTCGCTGTATCTGCCCCTTGTCGAAGTAGGTCTGAGCCAGTTCGAGATGTTTTGCTTTCTTTGATTCAGGAGAAAACCGGTCACAGCCACCCACGATAAGGGTGATTAATATGCCAATTAACGTTGCCGAAATTACATGTCGCATGGATAGGGATTTCTCGTTCATGACGGTGATGCATCTTCTCGAGGTGTGAGGATGTCACCGACAATGGTCAATCATACATAGGCATCCCTTGGTTTTCCAATGATCACGGATAGATGAGGTGAGGTGAGCGTTCTGGTACGTAAATGTAGGTACCCCAAAGAGGGATTACATTTAGAGGGCACCCGAACTCAGACTGCCGTCGATTATATAATAGTGAATTGAACACTGCAAAACCGGGGTTGAATGCACGCTGGGTGTCACGCAACCACGGGTGGCTGTTTGAATGGCTACGGCGATGGTTGCAGCAATAAGTATCGAGGGCCTGCGCCTTTAAGCACCACAGTCAACTGAAGTGATCACACGTGAAAGCAAGAGGTCGGATACAGAGCGGGTCTTCTCGACGGTACTAGCCGCAAGCGCTGTGGTCTCCCCTGTGGCCGTAGAGTTCACCGGCCTTTGCTCGCTCCATTCGATTTCCTGCTCGGCTGGGTCGTGGAATGCGGCTCACGGCTTGCACGACGTTTACGCCACATCCGAGCAACATTGATCTGATCCGCTGCGGGTGGTTTCGCGCCGTCAACCACGTGAGGTGGGCCGAGCGGCGATAACTCGGGCAATGATGGGCTGGGGCATCAACGAGGACGAAATCACCGAAGGTGGGGTACGAGCGGCTGAGAATCTCGCCTTCTCGACGCCCGGTTGACTGCTCGATTCCGTGGGACATTACTGACCTCTATTTGACACGAAGGGCCCGCTGGCCAACCCGAAAGCGGAGCGAGTATATAGCCTGGAATGGAGGGAGCGTTGACGTCTTTCGTTTCCGTGGGAGGCGGCCAATGGTGCCCTGACGCTCAATATCTTTCCAGCCCGGTATTCATTCAATCCTCTTCCGATCAAAACCGATAGCTGGTCGGACTACTCTGTAAAGGGCTTGACTTACCGCAGTTCAATCGGCTGGTCCCCGAACCCTCCACCATTACCTTTCTCCCTCTTCAGCGCAGGTGCTTTCGCGGGAGTGATGGTGGCGGCGGCGAGGACGGGCGCAGTACCCGCGCCAAGTCAGATTCCTCAACCCACCTGACGTATCTCGGAGCCCTCACACACGTATTCATTGGGAGATGGTATGTGGCTTTCGCTCACAGGCACAGCCCATTGCGCCTTCCTGACCATCCCTCCTACAATACGCCTCCCTGCGAGGCTCCCATGCCCCTTCATCCTTCGCCCCTTCCGTCGCTTCCCTGTTTGGTCCCTCTGTGTGCTCCTCGCTGTCCTGACACCCTCTCCAGCCGCCGCTGTCTCTGAGTATCATGGCCTCGTCGTCTCGGGTCCTCGACGGCGATACCCTCGAAGTCCTCCACAACCGACACCCTGAACGCATCCGCTTGAACGGCATCGACTGCCCCGAGAAGGGCCAGCCGTACGGTCATCAAGCCAAGCAGGCTACGTCCGCGATGGTGTTTGGGAAAGAAGTCATCCTCCAGACGCACGGCCGCGACAAGTCTGGACGCACCCTTGCCGATGTGCGTCTGCCCGATGGGACCCACGTCAATCACACGCTGGTCAAAAACGGCTGGTGCTGGTGGTATCGGAAATACGCTCCCAGGAATACAGAATTAGCGAGGCTCGAGCAGAATGCACGAGAGACGAAGAAAGGCTTGTGGGTGGGTCAGACTCATATCCCGCCGTGGCAGTGGAGAAAGAGAACCCGTTGAGTTTCACCCGCTTACGCCGTGACATCATCACCGAGTCTCGGTGCCTGCTCCGGTGAAGATCTGCTTGATGGTCGACCGCGCTGTCGGATTACGGTACCGGGCGCGGCGTCTCTCTTTTAATTGTTCGGCCTGGCGCTTCCTGACTTCCGTTCGTACTGTTCTTCCGGGCCTCAGTGGGCGAGCGTGTGGCCCATTTCCGAAAGGGAGAGATTGTCGGTGCGTACAAGGATGTTCCCGTTGCGACCCCATCACCACCTTCATGATAATTTCGCGCACGGTCACGCTAGGCCGCCCGGATTCGGTCGTGGTGCCTCCACATAAAAATGAACTCAACCGTATGCGAGCCTATGCCGAACAGCCCCGTCGTGGTCGTCGTGCCGTCGGAGGGGGAAGCCATAGGGCGCGCGGTATGTTCGACATGATGCACGACTCCATCCAAGCGTGCCGTTAGCATGACATTCCGTGGGTCGGTGGTGAAACCCTCCATACCCCACGGACCTGCGGCCGGATTGCCCACGACTTTCAGACTCATCCCCATGGGCGGGGCCGGAGGCGAGGGCGGCTATCCGCCGGGGTGTGAAGGTCACGACGTTGCTAGCGCCCGACTCATGATTGGCCAAATCATAGGCCGTAATGTAGTAGTAGTTGCGTCACGGCTGGCGTTCCCATATGGAAACTCGTCACCTTTCCCAATGTGACCAAAGAGAATCATTGGCAGAGGCACGTGTGGCAGGGTTGCTGAGTACAGTGATAGATGCGAAATCCTGCCAGGTCCGGGTCACTGTAGGCATTCCACGTCAACGTGGGACCCCCACGACAACACAAGATGAGGCGGGAGCGGGGGCGCGTTGGGTGTGAAGGTCACGAGGTTGCTAGCGCCCGACTCATGATTGGCCAAATCATAGGCCGTAATGTAGTAGTAGTGCGTCACTGGCTGGCGTTCCCATACTGGAAACTCGTCACCTTTTCCCAATGTGACCAAAAGAGAATCATTGGCAGAGGCACGTGTGCGGGGTTGCTGAGTACAGTGATAGATGCGAAATCCTGCCAGGTCCGGGTCACTGCTAGGCATTCCACGTCAACGTGGGACCCGACCGACAACACAAGATGAGGCGGGAGCGGGGGCGCGTTGGGTGTGAAGATCTACGAGGTTGCTAGCGCCCGACTCATGATTGGCCAAATCATAGGCCGTAATGTAGTAGTAGTGCGTCACGGCCGGCGTTCCGTATGGTATAACTCGTCGTCTTTCCCAATCTGACCAAAAGAGAATCATTGGCAGAGGTACGTGTGCAGGGTTGCTGAGTACAGTGATAGATGCGATAGCCCCACAGGTCCGGGTCACTGTTGGCATTCCACGTCAACGTGGAACCCCCGCAGTACTCGACGACAACACAAGATGAGGCGGAAGCGGAACTGAGGTCGAGGCGCGCGCCGTGGTGTGTAGGTCGCGACGTTGCTACGGCCCGACTCATGATTGTGCAAAATCATAAGCCGTGATGAAGTAGTACTGAGTCACGGCCGGCGTTCCGATATTGAACACTCGTCACCTTGCCCAACGTGACTCAAAAGCGACGCATGTGCCAGACGTCTGCGTGCAGGGTAGATGACTGCAGTGATAGACGCGATATCCTGCCACGTCCGGTTCACTGTTGGCATTCCACGTCAACGTGGCACCCCACGCAGTACTCGACCACAACACAAGCACACACCAGCGATGAGCTCTCACCCAGTTCATACAGATACTCCTATTGTATTCTTCCCGGCAGCAGGCAGACCGTTCCCGGAGAAGCCAATTTCTCACGTGCAAGTGCCTCTGTCGGATTACAGAACTGACTCCGTCATCCGAGGAGAGCTCGAAGCGGGGAACCATTCACCCCGTCACTGTGGTAACTACGCAAGGTGTGTACCGTCGCAGGAGAAGGAGGGTCAGAACAAAACCCCTGAATATGCGCCGTGGTGAGAGGAAGATTGATGGTGACGTGCAGGGAGACTGTAGGAGCATTGTGGCAGATCGCTGAGTCAAACGTAGTGTTTCTCAAGAGGATAGACACTGCAGTCGTTTGCCTACAGATACGACAGTGATGAGTGAGACTGTAAGAAGTTATGCTGCTCTGGTTGGATGGCAAAGGAGGGCGCCCTGGGTGTGTAGAGACCTACCGGGCCCTCGTCTCCGCCCCAGACGTTGACACCATCGAAGTCCCCAGCAGGACACCACCGTTCCTGACCTGCCCCCTATAAACCAAGCCGGATCGAGAGTTAAGATTTCGACCGGCGAAAGGAGGGAGCATGGCACGCAAGCGGTATACGGCGGAAGAGATCATCGGGCAGTTACGGACCATTGAGATCGAGTTGGGCAAAGGGCTTGGGGTGGTCGAGGCTTGTCGCAAGCTGGGGATCACGGAACAGAATTGCGGGATGAATTGCTCAACGGCGAACTCTTCTATACGCTGCACGAGGCGCGGGTGATCGTGGAAGGGTGGCGCCAACGCTACAACACGCAACGCCCGCATAGTGCGCTGGGGTATCGGCCACCCGCCCCAGAGACCCGCACCTTCGCGCCGGTCAGCGTGTCGGCGTGAAGGAACTTGAACGGTGGCCTAACAACTGGGGGCAAGTCAGTAGAGTACGAAGCGAAATAGGGAGCGGAAAGGTTTGCTGCCGAGCCCCAGCCGATGCCGCCGTGGGAGTGGCGGAAGCGGAAGTAGCACGCCATCAAATATTGAGAAGTTCCCCGTATGAGTAAGCCTCGACTGCTCTGAGTGAGAGGGCCAGGTAACCGTTCTGGCATCTCTTCTGACTCAGCCCCGTCCAACGCGTCGTGCTCAGTAGAGGCTCTTGCTGACTTCGGCCGACAGTTCACTTTCGTCGCCAGCTACTGTTGTAGCGGAGATGGCAAAGTAGTAGGTCTGGCCCTTGGGAAGACTGGAGATCGTATAGCTCGTGACTTTTCCTGTCACGAAGGGAGACAGGAAACTGTACGTGCCGGAATTCGTACCGACGTAGATTTTGTAACCCGGCCACGATTAGGTTCCACATTCGCCGCCCATGTCAGTGTCGCGTTCCCTGTCGATGGACTTAGCAGGGCGGCGAAGATGGTGGTGGGGTTGACGGACGGAGTCGAGGGGCGGAGGTGCTGTGACGCAACAGGAGTCGCGGGATGCACCAGGCTCGTGATCGCGAGAGTTCTTGAGCACGTTCGCTGCCGATCTCGAACCGCCAGACACCAGGAGCGGGGACGCTAACCGTTGAGGCTGCAGAATGAACGCCTGCAGCTCCTGCCAACGGAGAGGAACCGGTCGGAGCCCCCGCGGCAGAGGCGGCGGGGTTGTTCCAGGAAAAGTCGCAGCCGTCGCCATCTGTGATGGGCGCCGTTGCCGTGGTGGCGCTACTGCTCGATTGGGTCGTCGATGTCGAACTGGTGGTGGATCCGGATGCCACCGTCAGTGTCACAGGAACCGAGATATTTCCGCCCTTGTTGACGGAGACCGTAACGGTCGCCGTGTAGCTCCCGGCCGTCAACCCCGTGGGGTTCACGCTCACTGAGATTTGCGCGCTGAGTTCGTCAGGCTCCCAGTCGTAGGGATACGCTTACCCACGTTGCATTGTCGCTGCTACTCCAGGTGAGAGTGCGGTCATTATTCTTGAGAATGTTCACGAGTTGGCTTGGTGGATTGGTGCCGCCCTGCATGGCCTGGAAGCTCAGCTTCGTCGGAACGGCGCTCCAACGCCCATGCGTCAGGGAATGCGAGCAAGCTGACCGCAAGCATCGACCCCGGTGCGCAAGAGCCCGCTCCACCATCTCCAGACGGCGAACTGGGACATATCAGCTTGGCCGTCGTTCATCGGTTTCCCCTCATTTGCGGGAACAAGCCGCTGTTCCCCGCCCAACCCCATGCAGTCCACGGTTGTGCGTCTCCGAGTCGCTCCCCATGGAAGCCTAACGTTAGAACAGCAATCTGCATACCATACACGCTGGCCTGGCAAACCGATTGACTGAACGAGGCTAAACGGAGCGTCAAGCTGTAGGCTGGGCACGTCAGGACTGGCCGGATTTGTCGCAGACGGTCCAGAGCCCGGCAGCGGGCCAAACCGTGGTCGACTCAGAGGTGCCGAAGGAAGAAGCTCGGGAGTCACTGCACCGGTACGCCGGCCAGATACCAAGAACCGGAGGGTATAACCCGTTGCGACTTGGGGGCTGCCGCTCTCTCTGGCTGTGGTCGATTCGTAAGCTCCCCGCAGACTGAGCCGGTCTGAAAGCACACGCTGGTGGCACCGCCCCATCTCAGTAATCCAGTTGTGTCCCACGCTTTTGACAGGCTCACCCGCACTGCAGCCAGTGCCGCCGTGGAGAGGCGGAAAAGGAAATCCTGACTGAGCAGGCTTATTTCTTAGCGTTGGAGCGCTTGACGTCAGCCTGCGTGGCTCTCAGCGGCACGCGAATAGTCGGGGATAAATGATATAAGTTCCGCTGTGCCGCTCGTATCATCGTTCAGCCCTCCTTCTTCGTAAGCCTCCTGGAGGGTCGCGAGGATCACCGACCAGGTGACGACGCCCCCGCGTATCCGGCTTCGTCTGCCGCCATCGCCATCCTGAGCGCGTCGATGATGTCCTGCTTCGTGAGCGGGCTCGCAGCCCGCGTCGATGTCGGTGAGCAACTCGTGTAGTCGCACCCAGTGTATCCCCGTCCATTGGTCAGTAGCCTCCTTCTCGTCGTCTCCTACTATGCGCTTAATCTCTCTTCAAAGTTGCAGGCCGACGTCAGTTGCGCAGGTAGTTCAAAGCCGCGCCACCCTGTCAGCGCCGCGTTCACGCGCGCCACCGGAATTACTCCCGGCCGGGGTGAGTTGAAGACGAATCGCATTGGTGTGCGCCAGGAGTCACGGCTTGCCAGGTAAATCACAATTAGTACAAAGGTCGCTTTCTTCAGACGCTAGTACGGGGTCTCTGTAGGGCGATTAAGATTTGTGCGATTAACCCGCGTATGATCACCGAGCTATTAGACCCATGAATCATCGGTGGGCGCAATTCCGCAAAAGGCTAATACTCCCCCTAAAGTAGTTTATGGCAGTGCCAGGGTATTTATATTGAGAAGAGGAGGAATTGAGCGATACCTCAAGCCCCGTGAGGAGTCTGCAGCTCGAGTGTGCGCAAAAATCTCAATAGGGATGAGCGTAACAACTCGCAGATGAACTGTGGATGTGGCCATCTGGGTGAGCCACTTCCCCACCAGGCACGAGCAAGTGGAACAAGATCGAGCACTGTTTTCTGCATATCAGCCTGAAAGGCGCGGTCAACCCTGATGCGCCACGAAGTCATCGTCAACGTGATCGCAGCAACACAGTATGGTCACGATGCTGGTCCCAGGTCTGGTCCCAGCTTAGGTCCCAGTTCTGAATCTAATTGGATCACACTCCGTCACATTGGCACCATTCTCAAGCCTCAGAATCGCCTTTTATCCATGCGCGATATCACACGTCATCACCTGCATCACCCCTCCGTATCAATCGGCACTTTAGAGACTTCGTCCTTTTTCGATAACGCATCTTCCTGCTGGATCGGGCCAAACAACTCTTCCAATATGGATGGCCAGCGGGGGGGTACACGCTACGAGACCACCTTCAGTTTGACGGGATTTAATCCGAGTACGGCATCGGGTGGCAGGGAATTGGTCAGTGCGACAATGATGGGGTAAATATATTCATCAATGGGACATCACTTGGTTTCACAACCACGCCTGGTGAAGGGTTCACCGCTTTTCACCCCTTCACGGTCCAACAGTGGATTTGTTGGAGGGCTGAACACCCTCGCTTTTGTGGTGAATAATGGAAATGGTGGACCTCCTCCGCACTTAACTCCACCGGGCTTCGTGTCGAAATGAGCGGCACGGCAACCGGCACAGCAGTTCCGCAGAACCGGACTCTCTCCCGCTTCCTCCTTCCCCGGTTCTGGTCTCTTGGGCGTGGCGGCGTGGCGAGTGAAGAAGTCGTGGCGCAAAACGACACGCCTGACAGTCATCCCCAGACGGCGGTTCCAGCACTGGGGCCGCCGTTTTCGTTTGGCAGTGGTCTGAGTCGCCGCGAGCATCCGGACATGGTCCTTCGGTTAGAGTTTCCTACTTACACTGTTAGCCCGCCTTGCGGTGCTCCATTCCGCTTTCGACACTGGAGGCGTCCCTCGGCGAGGCCCCTATGCCCTTCTCGATTCGTCCTTTCCGTCGCTTCCCCGTGCAATGCTCTGCATAACACAACATGAACGAGAATTTAACTTGACCCTAATCCAGCCTGTGCTATACACGTCTGGGTGGGGCTAGCTGTTGGATGGTGTCACACAAATTGGGAGTTGTGGAAGGATTCAAAACCAACTGGTTGTGGCCTACTCTCCAGGACACCTACGATGGCGGCGCTCTTGCTGAGAGCAAGCGGAAGGGCATGGGAGGGGAGGGCTTAGCCGGAGCCATTCTGTTAGTCGGAGCGCACTCCTCTGTTGATCCAGCGTTTCGCCGAGACAGGGATCAGCGTACACTCGCGACATCTTCAGGCCCGAGCGTCTCGTTCATACGCCACGAACAGGGGCATACCATAAATATCAGGAAGCACGCGTGTCACAGATCTGAGTAGCATCTCGCACGAAGTGAGACCGAACCTAAATCAGACAACCAGACCCGTTTCTATTGGGCGCACATGAGCGCATTGACCAAAAAACACTTCTTCCCACGGACCAGCGTTACAGAGACTGCTTACATACCGCTACGCCTAATCGCCATCGTTGCAAGCCTTCTTCTGACGATGATGCCCCTTCTGACCGGATGCGGCGAAGACAGTGGCGGCGGCGAGGGCCGGGTATCGACGCCCAGCAGACGCAAAACTCGCGTGGCAACCAGTTGAAGACCCTTCGATCCGTGCCTATATCGTACATTACGGCCGGCAATCACCAGGGCAAGATAGTAGCTGTGCATACGAAAGCTCCCTCACGTGTGACCTCCTCGTCAGCCACGGTCCCCAACCTTGAACCTAATACGCGCTACTACTTTGCGGTCAGTGCCTATAACGGTGAAGAAAGCCTCTGCTCAGAAGAAGTATCGATCGTCAGCAATACGTAACTGAACGAAGTACAA
>ERZ1370068.5130-contig-4167_pt1 | contig 38420 bp, 36 predicted proteins | sample MGYA00561227_ERZ1370068 | MGnify/ENA primary metagenome ERZ1370068 (study PRJEB38410, sample SAMEA6850437) | metagenome | study: Metagenomic assessment of the ecological functions of the soil: analysis of the soil microbiota associated with the...
TCGTGGTGAACGCCGACAGCACGGTGGCGAAGTCACGCGGTCCAGCTCGGCACGCGCGACTCCTCGCGCGTCGAGGTGCTGGGCGGCCTCGAGGTGCCGGCGCCAGCGGTCGTGCGCACCGGACATCAGAAGCTGTTCCCGGGGCGCACGTGGTGCCGATCCCGGCCGAGGGCGAGGTGAGCGATGGCAGCGCCGAGGTGGCGGGGACTCCGGCAGCAGCGCGAGCGCCGCGCCGGCGGAGCGCCCAGGGCGGCGCCGGAGTGCGATGAAGCTGGAGCGGAGATCTCGATCGAGCGGCCCGTCCTCGCGACGGTGATGAGCCTCGCCGATGCTGCTGTTCGGCGTGCTGTCGCTTCACGTTCCTGCCGGTGCGCGAGTATCCCGACATCGACTCGCCGGTCGTGAGCGTCACGACGATCTACCGCGGCGCCAGCCCGCAGGTGGTCGAGACCGAGATCACCGACGTGCTCGAGGAGCAGCTCTCGACCATCGAGGGCGTCAAGCTCCTCACCTCGTCGTCGCAGGAGCAGGTCTCGCGCATCACCGTCGAGTTCAACCTCAACCGCAACGTCGAGGAGGCGGCCAACGACGTGCGCGACCGCGTCTCGCGCGTGCGCGGCCAGCTCCCGCCGACGGTCGAGGAGCCGATCGTCGCCAAGGCAGGACGTCAACGCCCAGCCGATCATGTGGCTGTCGCTCAACGGCGAGCGCTACAGCCTGCTCGAGCTGTCCGACGCCGGCCGAGAACATCCTGTCCGAGCAGCTCCAGCGCATCGAGGGCGTGGGCGCGGTGCTCGTCGGCGCGAGCCGGCGCTACGCGATGCGCGTGTGGCTCGATCCCGCAGCGGCTCGCCGCCTACGGCCTCACCGTCAGCCGACGTCGAGCGCGCGCTGCGCGCCGAGAACGCCGAGATCCCGTCGGGCCGCGTCGAGGGGCACGGCCGCGAGTTCGCGGTGCGCACGCGCGGCGACCTCGCCCAGCCCCGAGGAGTTCGCGGCCGATCGTGGTCACCGAGCAGCAGCGGCAGCCCGGTGCGGCTCGGCGACGTCGCCAGACGTCGAGCGCTCGGCGCCGAGGACGAGCGCAGCGATCGCGCGCTTCAACGGCATTCCCGTCGATCGGGCTCGGCATCGTCAAGCAGCAGAAGGCGAGCACCGTCGACGTCGCACAGCGCGTGCGCGCGGCGCTGCCGGAGCTCAGCGCGCCGAGCTGCCGGCGGGCATGAACCTCGCGACCGCCTACGACTCCGTCGCTGTTCATCGAGGACTCGATCCACGAGGTGGTGCTGTCGCTCGTCCGTCGCCTTCGCGCTCGTCATCATCGTGATCTTCGTGTTCCTCGGCAGCCGATGCGCGCGACGCTGATCCCGGCGCTGGCGATCCCGGTCTCGATCATCGGCACCTTCACGGTCACCTACGTCGCTCGGCTTCAGCCTCAACATCCTCACGCCTGCTGGCGCTCGGTGCTCGCGATCGGGCTCGTGGTCGACGACGCCATCGTCATGCTCGAGAACGTCTACCGCCACATGGAGATGGGCAAGAGCCGCATGCGCGCCGCGATCGACGGCGCCGCGAGAGATCGGCTTCGCGATCATCGCCACCACGATCACGCTGGTCGCCGTGTTCATGCCGGTGGCGTTCCTCACCGGACGGCATCGGCCGCCTGTTCAACGAGTTCGGCATCGCGGTGGCGGTCGTCGGTGCTGATCTCCGGCTTCGTCGCGCTGACGCTCACCCCGATGCTGTGCTCGCGCATGCCTGCGTGCGCACGCGCTCGGGACGTCGGCGCAGCACGGCGAGGGTCGTCGACGCCCGGCGCGCCCGAGCGCTCGGCGTTCGACCGCTTCTTCGAGCGGCCTACACGAGAACTACGAGCGTCTAGCTGCGCCGGCGCGCTCGCGCGGCGGCGCGGCGTGATGCGTCGGCACGGTCGTGGCGGTCGGCGCTGATCGCCGTGCTGTTCCAGGTGCTGCCGTCCGAGCTGGCGCCGACGGAGGACCGCGGCCTCATCTTCACCATCGTGTTCGGCCCCCGAGGGCTCGACGCTCGAGTACACCGACCGCTACCTGCGGCAGCGCGGAGGCGATCTACCAGAAGCTGCCGGAGCTGGCAGAGCCAGTTCTCGGCGGTGGGGCTCGCGCAGCGGCGGCCCGGGACGCGTCACCGACGGCTTCATGTTCGTGCGGCCTGAAACCGCAGCGACGAGCGCAAGCGCATCGCAGCAGCAGATCGTCCAGTCGGTGTTCCCGCAGATGCTCGGCGATCCCGGGCGTGCTGGCGATCCCGGTCAATCCACCGGAGCTTGGGCGGCGGCTTCGGGCGCCCGGTGCAGTTCGTGCTGCAGGCCGAGACCTACGACGATCTCCAGCGCGCGATGGGCACGCTGCATGGTCGAGGCGCAGAAGCTCGGCTACCTGCTCAACATGGACACCGACCTGAAGCTCAACAAGCCGCAGCTCGAGATCCAGATCGACCGCGACCGCGCCGTCGGAGCTAGGGCGTGTCGGTCGACCGACATCGGCACGCACGCTGCAGACGCTGCTCGGCGGCCGCGAGGTCACCGAACTTCAAGCTCGGCAACCACCAGTACGACGTGATGCTCCAGGTTCCGGCGCGCGACCGCTCGCAGCCCGTCGGTGATCGACGACACTCTACGTGCGCGGACGGACCGGGCATCGGTGCAGCTCGCGAGCGTGGTGCAGCGTCGTGCGAGAAGGTCGTCGCCGCGCGAGCTCAACCACTTCAATCGGCGTCCGCTCGGCCACGCTCAACGCCAACCTCGCCCCGGCGTGACCATCGGGCGGGCGACTCAACGACCTGCAGGCGATCGCCACGGCGTGTCGCTGCCCGCAGGGTGTCCGCACCGAGCTCGACGGCGACATCGCGCGAGTACGCGGAGTCGAGCGGCGGCCTCAACTTCCTGTTCGTGATCGCGCTCGTGTTCATCTACCTGGTGCTCGCGGCCCAGTTCGAGAGCTTCATCCACCCGCTCACGATCCTGCTCTCGGTGCCGCTCGCGGTGCTCGGCGCGCTGCGCCACGTTGTTCGCATTCAAGATGACGCTCAACATCTACTCCCAGATCGGGCTGATCATGCTGATCGGGCTGGTGACCAAGAACGCGATCCTCATCGTCGAGTACGCGAACCAACGACGACGAGGCCTCACCGAGCATGGCGGCGCCGAATCCCCGACCGAGGCGGTCGTCGAGCGCCGCGCGCATCCGCCTGCGTCCGATCCTGCATGACCACGCTGGCGACCGTGTTTCGGCGATCCTGCCGATCGCGCTCGGGCTCGGCGCCGGCGCCGAGGCGCGCAAGCCGCTCGGCATGGCGGTGGTGGGCGGCATGCTGCTGTCGACGCTGCTGACGCTCGTCGTCGTGCCGGTGTTCTACACGCTGCTCGCGCGCTGGGCGGGCGACCCGCTGCGGGCGAAGGACGAGCAGCGCGCCGAGGCAGTGGGCGGCGCGCTGGCGACGCCGGCAAGACATTAGCCGCGCCGCGGCCGCGTCGCGAGCGCAGACTTACAACATCGACTCCGGTGCGCGGGTCGCGCGTGCGCCGTCCCGCGCCCTCCGCCCCGTCCAGGGCGGCCTCGGTATCCGGGTCGAACAGGTGGAGGCGCGTGAACGCGAAGTGCAGCGGCAGCTGCTCGCCGACGAGCGGTGACGCGCTGTCCCGGCACGCGCGAGATCACGGTGCCGGCGGGCGTGCTCCAGTGCACCAGCACCTCGTTGCCGAGCGGTTCGCGGACCTCGACCTTTCCCGGCAGCGTCGCGCCCTCGCCTACCGGCACGAGCCGCAACTCCTCGGGCCGGATGCCGACCAGCACCGTGCGGCCGACGCGGTCGCGGACGCGCTCGCTCGAGCGCGGGCGACAGCGGCAGCTGGACGCCGGGAATCTCGAGCACCGTCGCCGTCCCCTGCAGGCTGCGCACGACCGCGGGGAACAGGTTGATCGGCGGGCTGCCGATGAAGCTGCGCGACGAACTGAGTTCGCCGGCCGCGCGTAGAGCGTGAACGGATCGGCGACCTGCTGCAGCACGCCGGCGCTGCAGCACCGCGATGCGGTCGCCGAGCGTCATCGCCTCGACCTGGTCGTGCGTGACGTAGATCATCGTGCGCGCGCACGCGCTGGTGCAGCCGCTTGATCTCGGCGCGCATCTGGACGCGCAGCTTGCGCGTCGAGGTTCGAGAGCGGCTCGTCGAACAGGAACACCTGCGGCTCGCGCACCATCGCGCGCCCGAGCGCCACGCGCTGGCGCTCGCCGCCCGACAGCTCGCGCGGCTGCCGATCGAGGTAGCGCTCGAGGCCCAGCAGTCGCGGCGGTCTCGCGCACGCGCGCGTCGACTTCGGCTGCGGGCAGCTTGCGGCGCCGCAGGCCGAACGCCATGTTCTCGAACACCGGTCATGTGCGGGTAGAGGGCGTAGTTCTGGAACACCATCGCGATGTCGCGGTCGCTCGGGCGGCACGTCGTTCACGACGCGGCCGCCGATCACGATCTCGCCCTCGCGTGATCTCCTCGAGGCCCGCGCGATCATGCGCAGCAGCGTGGACTTGCCGCAGCCCGACGGCCCGACCAGCACGAGCAGCTCGCCGTCGGCGCGATCTCGAGGCTCACGCGGTCGATCGCGCGCGTTCCGTGCGCGTAGCTCTTACTGACGTCCTGGAGTCGAACCGCGGGCATCGCCGTCCTCGAGCGAAGGGTGAAGGTCGCGCGGCACCGTAGCCAATCGGCTTCGGCCCGGCAACCGAGGCGTGAGCGTGCGCGCGCGGTTCGAGCGCTTGACTTTGGTCGTCACCGCCGCGTAATCGGCCCACCGCGCGTGGCCCGCACCCGGCGCTCCCCACGCCGATTCGAATTCTCCGAGGAGGACCCTGATGATTCGCACCCCGCTCGTGCTGTCGGCCCTCGCCCTCGTTCTCGCCCTCACCCCGCGTGCCGGGGCCGCTCAGGGAGGCCGAGCCCGCCCCGCATCGCGTCGGGATCGGGTTCCACGTCGTCCGATACGCCGATCGGCGGCCGGTGGTGGATGTCGAGCAACCAGTTCGCCATCGATCTCGGCTTCGGCCTCGGCGCCGAGAAGGGCATCACGCTGATCGACACCAACAACAACGGCGCCAACGATACGCGGGTCGAGCAGACGCTCGCGCATTGGACGGTGGAGCTCGGGATGCCCCTGGGCGATCACGCGCTGGAGCAAGGTGGCGGTGATGCTGCGCCCGGCGTTCCGCTACACGAGCGAAGACGATCTCGAGTCGTTCCTCGCCGACGGCGAACGCGTGAAGCGCAACACGTACGGTGTGGCGGCAGGAGCTGGGGGTCGAATGGCAGATCGCCCGCAACCTCGGGATCTCTGCGTCGCACGGGCTCGTGTACAGCACCACCAAGCTCGACCAGGAGGGCGCGGTGAGCCAGTGGGCCCTCGACACGACAGCGTCCGACTTCACCTCGCTCGGCTTCTACGTCTACCTGTGGAAGTCAGGCGATTCCGGGGGACCCGCTCACTCCGTCCGCGGCGCCACCGCCGCGTCGACGGCGGAGTCGGCGACCGAGGACGTCGACGAGCACGTAGAGCCCGAGCAGCAGCACGGCCGCGCCGACGAACCAGCGCGAGCTTGTCGTGGATGACGCGCGCGAGCGCCTCGGGATCCTCGAGCAGCCGCGGCTCGGCGCCGAGCACGCGCGCACCGAACCACGCCAGCACCGTGCACCACACGAACGAGCCAATCAGCGTCATGGCCGTGAACACGCCCGAACGGCATGCGCGCCGGCACCGCGCGGGCAGCGACACCAGGTGGCGCACCACGGGCAGCAGGCGCGCGAAGAAGATCCCCGCTGCCGAATAGCGACTGATCCAGCGCCTCGGCGAGCAGCCACTTCTTCTCCGGCACGAACAAGTATTTGCCGTACTTGAGGATCGAGCGGGCGGCCGAGCGCGCGCGCCACCGCAGTACGACAGCGCGGAGCCGGCCCACGAGCCGAGCGTCGCCGACCGACCACGACGCCCCAGAAGCTGCAGCTTGCCCCTGCTGCGCCCAGTACGCCGCCGGCGGGATCACCGACCTCGCTCGGCAGCGGGAACACCGTCGACTCGATCGCCATCAGCACGAAGACACCGGCGTAGCCCCAGTCGAGCGACAGGCTGGAACCAGGTCGCGAACAGTTCGAATGGAACATCAGCGCGCGAGCTCCGGATACGGCGCACCGGCGCGACGCGCCGTGTCGCGGCCGGCACCTGTCTCGCCCCAAGCCGAAGTCGTCGCCTGTCGGCGACCGGCCGGCGCGAGCGCGACCGCCGGGATCGTGCTCGAGCAGATCCACGCGCGCTCGGCGGTCGGCGCGCTCGAGCAGCGTCCGCTTCTCGGCCATCGTCTCGATCGCCGCGACGTCGTAGCCCATGACGAACGGGATGCGGACGTGCGACGGCGGTCGGGATCAGATCGGCGACGAAGTAGAGCACCTGCGCTCGCCGCCCGCGACGCGCACCAGCTGCTGGCCGCGCGTGTGCCCGTCGGCGGTGAACACCTCGACGCCGGGCCACGGCGCCTGCGGCCCGTCCCACGGCTCGAGCTGCGCCCGCCTCCTTCGAGCGGAACGAAGTTCTCGGGCATGTACGACGCGCGCTCGCGCGGGTTCGGAGCGAGCGCGTTGTCCCAGTTGCGGCGCTGGACGTACGTAGCGCGCGTTCGGGAACGCGCGGCACGAGCCGCTCGCCGTCGCGACGCGTCGAGCCGCCGGCGTGGTCGAAGTGGAGGTGCGTGAGCACCACGTCGGTCACGTCGGCCGGCGTCGAGTGCCGAGTGCGGCGAGCGATCGTTCGAGCGAGTGGCGCTCGTAGTCGACGCCGTAGATGTCCGACGAGCTTGGGCGCGAGCTTGTCGCCGGTCGCCGTCGTCGACCAGCACGCGCCGCCCGTGGCCCTCGAGCAGGCAGACAGCGCATCGCGAGCCGGATGCGGTTGCGCTCGTCCGGCGGCTGGAGCTTGCTCCACAGCGGCTTCGGCACCGAGCCGAACATCGCGCCGCCGTCGAGCCGAACGATCCGGTCTCGAGCGCGTGGATGCGCCACGAACTCGAGCGTGAGTGAAGCATGCGTCGCACGAGTCCTCGATGCCGTGGAGCGGCGTCAACCGGCGGCAGGTTTCAGGCGCGCGGCGGATCCGCGCCTCCGGCGCCTCAGATGTTGATCGCGCGCTTCGCCACCGCGAGTGCCGCTTCCTTCACCGCCTCGGGCAGCGTGGGGTGCGCGTGCACCGAGCGCGCGACGATCCTCGGCGCTCGCCCCGAGCTCCATCGCGATCGCCAGCTCGGCGATCAGATCGCTCGCGCGCGGGCCCAGGATGTGCGCGCCGAGCGATGCGGTCGGTCGTGTGCGTCGGCCAGATCTGACCTGGCCCGTCGCGCTCGCCCATCGCCTTGGCGCGCGGGCGTTGGCGAGGAACGGGAACATGCCGATCGCGACCTGCGAGCCCGCGCGCGCGCGCGTCCTCCTCGGACGAGCCCGACGCTCGCCAGCTCGGGCCAGGTGTAAACCACGTTGGGGATGCAGTCGTAGGCGACGTGTCCGGGCTGCCCGGCCATGCGCTCGACCGCGGCGATCGCCCTCCTCCTCCGCCTTGTGCGCGAGCATCGGCCCGGCGATGACGTCGCCGATCGCGAACACGCCGGTCGATCGATGGTCTGCGTAGTGCTCGCTCACCGTGATCCGCCCGCGGGTCGTCGAAGGCGATGCCCAGCTCGCGCGCGCCGAGACCGTCGGTGTAGGGACGTCGTCCGACCGCGACCAGCAGCACGTCGCAGTCTCGACCTCGCGCGTCGACTCGCCCTCGACCACCGTGACCCGGACTGACGTCGCCGTCGACCCGCGCCGCGCGCGCCGAGGTCTTGAAGGCGAAGCGCATGCCCTGCTTCTCGAGCGAGCGCTGGAGCAATTGCGCGCTCTTCCGGTCCATGCCGGGCAACGCGCGGTCCATGAACTCGAGCACCTCGACCTCGCTGCCGAGCCGCATCCACACCGAGCCCAGCTCGAGGCCGATCGCCCCGGCGCCGATCACGAGCAGCCGGCGCGGCACTTCGGTGAGCGTGAGCGCGTCGGTCGAGTGGACGATGCGTCGACCATCGAAGGCGATGCCCGGAAGGCCCGCCGGGCTTGCTGCCGGTGGCGATCAGGATGCGCTTCGCGCGCAGGCGCTGCGTCCCGGAGTCGCCCGTCACCTCGACCTCGCCCGCGGACACGAGGCGTCCCGACGCCCTTCGCCCACGTCACCTGGTTCTTCCGGAACAGCCCCTCGACGCCGCGCGACGAGATCGCGCACCACCTTGTCCTTGCGGGCGAGCATGGTGGGGAGATCGAGCTCGACCGTGGCGCGGATGCCGTGGGCGGCGAAGCCGTGGCGCGCGAGGTGGAAGTGTTCGCTCGAATCGAGCAGCGCCTTGCTCGGAATGCAGCCGACGTTGAGGCAGGTGCCGCCCAGGGTCGGGTACTTCTCGACGCACGCGGTGCGCATGCCGAGCTGCGCCGGCGCGGATCGCGGCGACGTAGCCGCCGGGACCCGAGCCGACGACGATCAGGTCGAATGTGGTCTCGGTCAAGGGTGGGTACGGATCACAGGTCGAGCAGCATGCGCTCGGGGTCCTCGAGGCGCTCCTTCACGCGCACCAGGAAGCGTCACCGCCTGCTCGCCGTCGACGATGCGGTGATCGTAGGAGAGCGCGACGTACATCATCGGCCGCATCACGACCTGGTCGTCGGCGGCGATCGGACGCTTCTCGATCTTGTGCATGCCGAGGATCCCGCTCTGCGGCGGGTTCAGGATCGGCGTCGAGAGCAGCGAGCCGTAGACGCCGCCGTTCGAGATCGTGAAGGTGCCGCCGATCAGTTCGTCGAAGCGAGAGCGAGCCGTCGCGCGCGCGCGCCGACGAGCCGCACGATCTCGCGCTCGATCTCGGCGAAGCTCGAGCCGGTGCGGCGTCGCGGACCACCGGCACCACCAGGCCGCGCTCGGTGCCCACGGCGATCCCCATGTGGACGCGGCGGCGGTAGACGATGTCGGCGCCGCGAATCTCGGCGTTGAGCTCCGGGATCTCGGCGAGCGCGTGAACGCGACGCGCGGGCGAAGAAGCTCATGAACCCGAGCTTGACGCCGTGACGCCGCTCGAAGCCCTCCTTGTGGCGGGCGCGCAGCTCCATCACCGCGCTCATGTCGATCTCGTTGAACGTGGTCAGGATCGCCGCGGCGTGCTGGGCCTGGACCAGCCGCTCGGCGATGCGCTGGCGGATGCGGCTCATCGGCACGACGCGCTCGTCCTCGCCCGCGTCGGTCGCCGGGGCCGGCTCGCCGACCGGTGCGGAGTGCGGCGGGCACGCGCGCCGGCGCCGGCGCGGAGGGCTCGGCGCTTCGGGCGCGCGCTCGGACGACGGGACTCGCGCCGCTCGAGGTGGCGCAGCACGTCCTCCTTGAGCACGCGGCCGCCGCGTCCGCTCGGCTCGATCTCGCCGGGACTCGAGCCCGTGCTCCTCGACCAGCCGGCTGCACCGCGGGACTCAGCGTCGTGGGCTCCACGGTCGCCGCCGGAGCGCTCCGTGGCGCGCGCGGCGGCGGCGCTCGACGCCGCGGGTGCGGCCTCGCGCGGCGCGCGCGCGGGTGCCGGCGCCGCGGGTGCCGGAGCGGCGGGGCTCCGCGGCCTCGCGGCGGGCGGCGACGCGGCCGCGCTCGCCGGCGCCGTTCGGCTTGGTGGCGCCGCTCGCGGGCTCGATCCGGGCGAGCACGTCGCCGACCTGACCGTGTCGCCGGCCTTGCGCGCCTGGCGCAGCACGCCGGCGTCGCTGCGCCGCGATCTCGACCGCCGCCTTGTCGGTCTCGAGCGTGGCGATCGGCTCGTCGGCACGGACCGGCGCGCCATCGGCCTTGAGCCACTCGGCCAGCACCGCTTCCGAGATCGACTTCGGCGAGCCGCGGGACCTTGACCTCGACGCTCACGACGGTCGTGCCTCGCGCACCGGCGGTCGCCGGCTGCGCGCGCGACGCGCCGGATCGGATCGGCGAACGCCTGCTCGATCAGCCGGCTGCTCCTGCTCGACGTGCATCGGGTAGTAGCCGCTCGCCGGCGTCGGCGCGGCGTCGCGGGTCACCGCGCGCAGCGTTCCGCCCTCCGGCAAGATTTCCTCGATCCGGTGACGCAGATGCCGCCACGCGCCCATGTTCGACGGCTCTCCTGCACCCAGCGCACGTCGCGGGCGTGCGGGTAGCGCGCGAAGATGCGCTGCGCATCTCGGCACGCGGAAACGGATAGAGCTGCTCGAGCCGCACCAGCGCGACGGTCGCGCGCCCTGCGATCCTCGCGCGCCTCGAGCAGCGTGTAGTGAGAGCTTGCCCGAGGTCAGCAGCACCGACCGCACCGCGCGCGGATCCGAGATCGCCGGGATCGTCGATCACGCATCTGGAAGCCCCCGCCGTGAAGTCGCGCGACCGGCGAGACCGCGAGCTGATGCCGCAGCAGGCTCTTCGGGCTCATGATCACGAGCGGCTTGCGGAACCGGCGGTGCATCTGCCGGCGCAGGGCGTGGAACAGCTGCGCCGGCGTGGTGAGGTTGCACGACCTGCATGTTGCCGTCGGCGCACAGCTCGAGGAAGCGCTCGAGCCGCGCGCTCGAGTGCTCCGGCCCCTGCCCCTCGTAGCCGTGCGGCAGCAGCAGCGTGATGCCCCGACATGCGCCGCCACTTCGACTCGCGCGCTGGCGAGGAACTGGTCGATGTAGACCTGCGCGACGTTGGCGAAGTCGCCGAACTGGGCCTCCCAGATCACCAGCGTGTGCGGGTCGGCGGTGCTGAAGCCGTACTCGAAGCCCGAGCACGGCCGCCTCGCACAGCATGGTGTCGATGACCTCGAAGCGTCCCTGCCCGAGCGATCGAGGTGCTGGAGCGGCACGTGGCGGCGGCCGTTCTCGACGTCGTGCAGCACCGCGTGACGGTGGCTGAAGGTGCCGCGCGCCGGTGTCCTGCCCGCTCAGCCGCACCGTGGAAGCCGTCGAGCAGCAGCGAGCCGAGCGCCAGCACTTCCCCGGCGCCCCAGTCGATGCGATCCTCGCTCGAACATCGCGATCCGCTCCTTCAGCAGCTTCGCGACCTTGGGATGCGGCGTGGAACCCTTCCGGGACGCGCGCGGCGTCGTGGATCACGCGCTCGAGCCGCTCGCGCGACACCGCGGTGTCGGCGTTCCAGTCCTCGCCCCGCCCACTCCATGCCCGTTCCACGCCCCGCCGAGCGGCACCTCGCCGTTCATCACGAGGTCGCCGCGCACCCGCCGGTGCGCCGCGTTCAGGCGCTCGGCGATCCCGGCCTCGATCGCCTCGACCGCTGCGCGTCGATCGCGCCCTCTTCCACCAGGCGCTCCGCGTAGCGTCGCGCGGCGGGCACGTGCGCGGCGATCGCCCGGTACATGACCGGCTGCGTGAAGGTGGGATCGTCGAGCTCGTTGTGACCGTGCCGCCGGTAGCACACGAGGTCCACGAACACGTCGCGCTTGAACTCCGCCGCGGTACTCGGCCGCCAGCCGTGATCGCGTGCACGCCCGCCTCCGGGATCGTCGCCGTTGACGTGGAACACCGGCGCGTCCGACCACGCGGGCGATGTCGGTGGCGTAGCGCGTCGGCGCGGCCGTCGCGCGGGCGACGGTGGTGAAGCCCGATCTGGTTGTTGACGACGATGTGGATGCGTGCCGCCGGTGCGATAGCTCGGCAGCTGCGGCGAGCGTCAGCGTCTCCGCCACGATGCCCTCGCCGGCGAACGACGCGTCGCCGTGGATCAGCACCGGCATGCCCGCGCTCGCGCTCGCGATCGCTCCATCAGCATCTGGCGACGCGCGCATCGCGCCGAGCACGACCGGGTTCACGAACTCGAGGTGGCTCGGGTTGAAGTTCAGGTCGAGATGGATGGTGCGCCCCGAGCGCGTGACGTGCATGCCCGAGTAGCCGAGGTGGTACTTGACGTCGCCGTGCCCCTGGACGTCCGGCGGCATGAAGCTCGACTCGAACTCGCTGAACACGCGCTCGAGCGGCTTCTTCAGGATGTTGGCGAGCACGTTGAGCCGCCCGCGGTGCGGCATCCCGATCGCGATCTGCTCCACGCCCCGATCGGCCGCCGCGCCTCGATCAGCGTCTCGAGCATCGGGATCAGCGTCGCCGCGCCCTCGAGCGAGAAGCGCTTCTGCCCCGGATACTTGACGTTGCAGGAACTGCTCGAACGCGTCGGCGGTGAGCAGACACTCGAGGACGCGCACGCGATCCGCGGTCGCGAGCGACACGCGCCCGCGGCTCCGCTCCACGCGATCCTGGAGCCAGTCGCGGCGGCGCGCGATCGGGGATCTCCGTGTACTCGACGCCGAGCGTGCCGCGAGTAGGTGGCGCGCAGCGCTGCCGACCAGCTCGCGCGATCGTGCCCGAGAAGCCCCCGCGAACGGCGCCGCCGTCGATGCGACGATCGAGGTCGCTCGGAGCGAACCCGCAGGCCGACGGATCGAGCAGCGGATGGATCTCACGCGCCTCGCCGAGCGGATCGAGCGCCGCGATCAGGTGGCCGAACTCGCGGTAGGCGAGCACCAGGCCGTAGACGCCCCCGGCGGGGTCGTCGCGAGGTCCGGCGTGGCGCCGGGCTCGCCGGCGAGGTCGAAGCCGGCGAAGAACAGCGCCCAGTCGTGAGGAACCGCGTCGGGGTTCTCGCGATAGCGCGCGTACAGCTCGTCGATGTATTGGGCGTTCGCGCCCTGGATGAAGTCCAGCCGGTTCGGCATGCCGTTCCTCTTCGCCCGCGCCCCCGCGCGCGGCAAGCTCGGACCGGTCCGCCGAACCCACGCCGCGTGTCGGTTGCGCACGCGAACGTTGGAGCGGAACGTCATCGCCTTCGCGAGTCTCGGGTCTTCTGCGTTCTGGTCGCGCGAGGTTATCACGAACCCAAGGATCCGTGGAACCTCGCGCACCCGCACGGCTTACGAGGGGATGACCCGGTCGCCCGGGGCCCCGGCGCCGATCTCGAACCCCGCCGCGGGCGCCGAACCTGGTTTTCGGAAGTCCGGGGCGCCGGCTTGACCCGTCGTTCGGCCCAAACCAGTCCACGACCTCGACGCCGATGTCGGCCGCGACGGCGCCGGGGAGCGCATCGTATCCAGGAAGGCGAACACGAGCAGGGCGCCGGCCATGGTGCGGAGCGCGAGCTCGGTCGCGATCACGAGATTCATCGCGAGGCTCTCCGCCGCCGCGGGCGGCAGCGTCTCGGTCGCCACGGTCTCGATGATCGGCCCGATCACGAGCAGCACCCACGCCGTGACGGCGACGACGCGGGCGCGAGCCCCGAGCCTCGGAGCGAGCAGCACCAGCGCCACCGCGCCCACGAGCGCGAAGGCGCCGCGCAACCAGACCGGGTCGATCGACACGTTCATCGTGACCCAATCGTGGAGGACGGCGGTGCGATCGAGCGCGAGCAGCACGAGCCATCCGCCCCCGACCCACGCGCGAGCGCGCGCGGGAATCACCGCGTCGCCCGTCGCGCGCGAGCACGAACAGCAACGCCGCCGCCGCCAGCAATGCCGTCTCGTCGAGCCACGACGGGATGCTCGGCTCCTGGTCGAAGTCGAACACCATGTGGAGGTCCATGATCACGTGGTGCCCGGCCGCGACGTAGCGCTGGAAGGCGAGGTTGACGAGGAACAGCGCCAGCGCCGCCGTCACGATGGCGGCCGCGATCGGCAACGGTCGCAGCTCGAAGCGCCGGCTCGACGGCGCATCGGCGCCGCGACCCGCCTCCGGTCTCCGCGCCGGATCGGGCGCCGGGAGCGCGGGGCGCGCCATCGGGTCCGCATGTCGTCGAGCAGCGCGAAGGCGAACAGCGCGACCCCGGCCATCTGGAAGCCCTCGTCCGGAATCGCGAGGAAGCCGTCGAGCGGCGTCTCGGCCGGCAAGTGCAGCACGTTCTCCAGCGCCTCGAGCACGATCACGCCGAACACGTAAACCGTCCCCGAGATCAGGAACCACGCGCGCGTTCGACGCGGCAGTCGCGCCAGGAACGGGATGTAGAGCAGTCCGATCACCGCCACCAGCACCGCTCCCGGCACTTCCCAGGAGACCGTGCTGAAGGTGTTGGAGGAGCTGGTGCACGCAGGCGATCCGGTCGATCGACATGGCCGTGAAGCCGGCCGCCAGCCCGTACCAGTGCCACGCCCCCGGCGAGCGGGCGCCGCGCTCGGTGACCGCGATCGCGAGCAGCAGGATCGCGACGAAAAGAAGCGCGAACGCCGAGTAGAAGTTCGGAACCGTGAGCTTGGCGCGCAGGTTGAAGCCGTCCCACAACAGTTCGTGCCCGGCCAACCGGTAGAGCAGGAAGCCCAGGTGCAGTGCGATCAGTCCGGCGATCAGGCCCATCAGCCGCGCGGGAAGGCGGCTCCGCGAGAAGGAGATCCGGTAGCGGGCGGCGCGTCCACTGCCGCCGGCGGCGGCACGGACGCTTCGGCGGACCCCGGGGTCTCCATGATCGGCCCACGTTACCGAAAAGGGGTCGCGGACAGAACTCCGCGTTGCCCGGCGATCAGACGCGTCGCGGACCCTGGGTCCAGGTGCGGGCGATGAACCGCGTCGAGTCCTCGAGGATGGTGTAGAGGCAGGGCACCAGGATCAGGGTGAGCAGCGTGGCGGCCAGAGCCCCCCATCACGGTACGGGCGAGCGGGAAGTAGAGGATCCCGCCGACGTGGCTGTGCCCGATCGCGAGCGGCAGCAATCCGAGGCAGGTGGTGGCGGTGGTCATCAGGATCGGGCGCAGCCGGCTGCGGGCCGCCTCGAGGAGCGCCTCGCGCCGCGGCACTCGATGTTCCCTGAGCTGGTGCACCTTGTAGAGCAGCACGATCCCGTTGTTGACCACCATCCCGATCAGGATCAGGAGCCCGATCTGCGCCATGAGATTGAACGGCGAGTGAGTCAGGAACGAGATCCAGGCGATCCCGACGAATGCGAACGGCAGCGCGAACATGATGGCGAATGGATGGAGCAGCGATTCGAACAGGCTCGCCATCACCAGGTAGACCAGCATCAGCGCCATGAGGAGGTTGATCAGCAGCTCCTGCTGGGTGCGGCTCTCGTCCTCGAACGCCGAGCCGAACGACCATCCATAGCCGGTCGGGAAGCTCATCGAGTTCATCTCGCGGCTCACCGCTTTGCGGATCTCCCCGCCCTGCTTGGTGGAGATGTTGCCGGAGACCGACGCGACCGAGCGGCGCTGCTGGCGCTCGATGCTCGCCGGCGTCTGCACGGTGCGAAAGTCGGCGACCGCGGCGAGCGGCACCGAGCGGCCGTCGCGGCCCGGCAGAGGCATGCGCTCGAGCTGGTCCAGGCTCGAGCGATCCTCGGCCGCGAGCCGGGCGTTCATCTCGACCTCGCCCTCGGCGCCACGGAAGCGCGACAGCGGACGGCCGCGGAAGAACATCGCCACCGCCCCGCCACGCTCGCGGTGGTCAGGCCGTAATCGGTGGTGCGCTCGCGCCCGACCACGACCTCGACCTCCTGGCGTCCCTTGTCGCCTCCCACCCGCACGTCGGTGACCCCGTCGACGTGGGTGAGCCGGCGGCGAACTTCCTCGGCCAGGCCTCGAGGCGCGGACCGGCCTCGCCGAACACGTGGACCGACACCCGCGACGGACCCGACTCCGTCGTCGCCGCCCAGCTCGTAGCGCACCCCGGGGAGCGCGGGCATGGAGGCGCGGAGCAGCTTGCGGACCTTCTGCGCGCCCTCGTCATCGGCCCAGCCGGGCGCCAGGTAGGCGCGCGTGATCGCCTCGTTGTTGCCGAAGTACGAGTAGGTGGACTTCACGTGGAGCGAGTCCTTGCGCGCCAGGATCCACTCCTCCATGCGCGACACGTAGCGCTCGGCCTCGCGATAGTTCACGTTGTCGGTGAACTCGAACTGGATGTTGACGCGCTCGACCTTGCTGCCCGAGAAGGCGCTCTTGTCGACCTTCATGAACGGGAACACCGCGCTGGCCACCACCAGGAACGCGATCCCGAGCGTTGCGGGGCGGTGCGCGAGCGTCCAGGCGAGCAGGCGCTGATACCGATCCGAGAGCCACTCGACCGCCCCGGCGCGCGGCAGCGTGGCGTCCGGCATGAAGCGGCCCATCGCCAGCGGGATGGCGGTGAGCGAGAGGAACAGCGAGCACACCAGCACGAAGATGATGGTCCGGCCGACCTCACCGATCCAGGTGGTGATCTCGGTCCGCCCGCCGAGCACCAGGGGCAGGAACACGATCACCGAGGTCGCGGTCGAGCTGACCACCGCCGGCATCACCTCGCGCGCGCCCTCGAGCGCCGCGCGCAGGCGCCCGCGCGCCCGCTGGCGCATGCCGGTAGATGCTCTCCAGCACCACCACGGCGTTGTCGACCAGCATGCCGACCGCGAGCATCAGGCCCATCATCGACAGGATGTTGAGCGTGCGGCCGGTGAAGTGGAGCAGCGACGCCGCCGCCAGCAGCGAGACCGGGATCGCGAGCGCGACCACCAGCGTCGCCGACATGCGGCGCAGGAAGAAGTAGAGCACGAGCACCGCGAGGAACGCCCCGATCATCCCCGCCTCGAGCAGGCCTCGGAGCGAGTTGCGGATCTCGTCGCCCTGGTCGGTGAAGGTCAGCACGCGGATGCCCTCGAGCTCGGGATCGCGCGCCATCGCGTCCAGCACCTTGCGGGCGCGGTCGGCGACCTGCACGGTGTTGGCGCCCGATTCCTTGATGACGTTCAGGCCGATGGCGCGCGAATGGTCGAGATGCCGGCCGTAGTCGAGGTCGGGCTCCTGGTACGCAACGGTGGCGATGTCGGCGAGCCTCAGGCCCGCGCGCGTCGATCGGGAACCGCCGCAGCTCGTCGAGGCTCGAGAACTGGTTCACGACGCGCAGCGGCCAGGTCTCGCGGCCGCGCTCCAGCTCGCCGGCGCTGACGGTGCGGTTGGCGGCCTCGAGCCGTCCGAGCAGCGTCTGGACGTCGATGCCGTGGCGTTCGAGGTCCGCGAGCCTGAGGTCGATCCGCACCTCGGGGCGCTCGACGCCGTAGAGCTCGACCTTTGGCCACACCCGGGACGCGCCGCAGCGGGTCGGCGACGTGTCGGTTGAGCAGCTCGTAGTCACGCGACAGGTCGCGGCTCGCGGAGAGCCGGCATTCGAGCACCGGGATGTCGGACGAGCGGAAGCTGTTGATCTGGATCCGGTCGACGTCGGCCGGGAGCTGGTCGCGAATCCGGTCGAGCTTCTCGCGCGCCTCGACCCGCAGCGGAGCGATGTCCTCGCCCCAGTCGAACTGGACGGTGATCTCGGCGGAGTTGCTCGAGCACTGGGTCTCGATCCGGCGCACGCGGCTCAGGGTGGCGAGCGCCTCCTCCGCCGGCCGCGCGATCTCCTCCTCGACCTGCGCGGGCAGCGCGTTGGGGTAGGGAATGGAGATCTCGAGGCTCGGAAAATCGACCTCGGGCAGGAACGCGAGCGGCAGCCGCGGCGCCGAGATCGCGCCCAGCACCACGATCGAGACGATCACCATCCCGGCGGTGACCGGGTAGCGGAGCGAGAAGCGCGGCAGGTTCACGGACGCCGGTCCAGCGTCACGTACACCACCGGGATCACGACCAGCGTGAGCACGGTCGCGAACGCGAGTCCTCCCATCAGGGTGAGCGCGAGCGGGGCGCCGACCTCGGAACCCTCGCCGATGCCGAGCGACATCGGCAGCAGCCCCAGCACCGTGGTCAGCGTGGTCATGAGGATCGGGCGCAACCGCACCGCACCCGCCTCCTTCAGGGCCTCGAGCTTGCCCAGACCGCGGGCGCGCAACCGGTTGGTGTAGTCCACCAGCACGATGGCGTTCTTCACCACGATCCCGGACAGCACCAGCATCCCGATCAGCACCATGACGCTGATCGCGGTGTGGCTGATCACCAGGGTGAGCACCACGCCGATCACGGCGAGCGGGAGCGTGAACATGATCACGAACGGGTGCAGCAGCGACTCGAACTGGCTCGCCATGACGAGGTAGACCAGGAAGATCGCGAGGATGAGCGCGAGCCGGATCGAGCTGAACGATTCGCCCAGCTCGCGATTCTGGCCGCCCAGCATGACCCGGGCGCCGGAGGGAAGCGCCAGGTCGGCGAGCGAGGCCTGGATGTCGCGCGACGCCGAGGCGAGATCGCGGCCGTTCAGGTTCGCCGAGACGATCGCCGCGCGCTGCTGGCCGATGCGCTGGATCTGGCCGGGACCGCGCTCGACCCGGACGTCGGCCACCGCCGCGAGCGGCACCGCGCGGCCGTCGTTGCGACCGACCTCGAGGTTGGCGAGCTCGCTCACCCGGCTGCGCTGCTCCTCGCCCGCCCGGACGCGCACGTCGAGCTTGCGGTCGAGATCGCTGAACTCGGTGGCGGCGTCGCCCTGCACGGCGTTGCGCACCAGGCGCGAGGCCTGGGTGGGATCGAGATGGAGGCTCGCGAGCCGATCGCGATCGAAGGCGATGTGCACCTCGGGATCGCCGGTGCGGATCGACGACTCGACGTCCTCGATGCCTTCGATCCCCTGCACCCGCTGCGCCACGGTGTGGGCCAGGAGCCTCAGCTCGTCGAGGTCGTAGGCGTAGACCTCGACCTCGATCGGGTTCTTGAAGGTGAGCAGCGCCGGCCGGCCGAACTCGTAGGTCAGACCCGGCGTGCCGTTGAGCACGGTGCGCAGATGCTCGGCCACCGCCGCCTCGGCCTCGCGGTCGTCCGAGCGCTTCATCACCACCGCGATCTGGCCGCGGTTGGCCTCGCGCGCCGATCCCGCGAACTCGGCGAGGTCGGTCTGGCCCACGCTGGTGGTCACGAACTTCACGCGCGGGTCCTTCTCCACGCTGGCGGAGATCCGGGTCAGCGCCGCGTCGGTGACGGCCAGCGCCGTGCCCTCGGGCAACCGCACGTTGAAGTGGAACTCGCCCTGCGAATAGGGCGGGAACAGGTTGCGGGGCAGCGCCAGGCCGACCGCGATCGAGGCCAGCAGGGCGAACGAGGCCAGCCCGAGCACGCGGCGCGGATGCGCGAAGGCGCGATCGAGCACGCGGGGTAGAACCGGACCAGCGCCTCGTGGGCGCGCTCGACCGGGAGGAAGGCGCGCGCGATCCACGGCCCGATCACGCTGCCGACCCATCCCAGCCCGGTGGCGATCAGCCGCGGGATCAGGAGCACCACCCACACTCCCCAGCGCAGCACCGCGGCCCAACCGGCCCTCGCTCCCGGCGGCCGGCACCACCTCGAGGTCGGGGCGCGCAGCGCGAGCCGAACGCGGCGATGGTGGGGACCAGCACCAGCGCCACCCCCAGCGAGGCGAGCAGCGAGAACGTGATGGTGAGCGCCTGATCGCGGATCAGCTGGCCGGCCACGCCCTCGACGAACACGAGCGGCAGGAACACGACGATGGTGGTGAGCGTCGACGCGGTGACCGCCATCGCGACCATCGCGGTGCCGCGGGCCGCGGCACGGCGCGGATCGGGTTCGTGGGCGCGGGTTCGAAAGATGCTCTCCAGCACGACGATCGAGTCGTCGACCAGCATGCCGACCCCGAGCGCCAGGCCCCCGAGCGACATCAGGTTCAGCGACAGTCCCATGCGGTACATGATCACGAAGGTCGCGAACACCGAGATCGGGATCGACAGGCTGATGATCAGGGTCGAGCGCCACTCGCGCAGAAACGCGAAGATCACGAGGATCGAGAGCAGGCCGCCCATCAGGGCCGCGTTGGTCACGTCGCCGATCGAGCGCTCGATGAAGCGCGACTGGTCCGCCACCGTGAGCAGCTTCATCTCCGCCGGCAACGACAGCTTGGCGACGCGCCGCTTGACGCGCGCGCGCGACCGAGACGGTGTTGGCGTCGCCCTCCTTGTAGACCGCGATCTCGACCGACTTCGTGCCCGTCGACGCGCGCGACCACGTCGCGCTCCGCGCGCGCCGCGCGCCACGCGCGCCACGTCCGAGACGCGCACCAGGCCCTGAGGCCGCGCCGAGAGGATCACGTCGCCGATCTCGGCCGGGGTGAGGAACTGGTTGGCCACCCGCACCAGGTACTCCGACTTGCCCTCGGTCAGCGAGCCGCCCGCCAGGTTCACGTTCTCCTCGGCGAGCCGGCGGCGCGACGTCGCCGAGCGTGAGCCCCACCGCGGCCAACTCGCCCGCGTCGACGTCGACCTGGATCTCCTCCTCCTCGCCTCCCGCCACCTTGACCGCGGCCACGCCCGCGGCGCCCTCGAGATCGGTCTTCACGGTGTGCTCGGCGATTCGGCGCAGCTTCTGGAGGTTTTGCCGCGCCCGAGAGCCGGAGTCGCAGAATTGGATCGAGCGAGGGGTCGAACCGCAGTGATCGCGGGTCGCTTGGCCTCGCGCGGTAGCACCACCAGGTCGAGCTTCTCGCGCACCGACAGCGACGCGAGATCCATGCGCGTGCTCGAGCCGAACTCGAGCGTCACCTCGGATTGCCCGGGCGTGAGACCGAGTGCATCCGCACCAGGCCGGGACGACGCCGACCCCTCCTCGACCGGACGCGTCACGAACTGCTCGACGTCGGCGGGCGCGGCGTCGGGCAGGTCGGTGCGGATGGTCAGCGAGGGATAGGAGATGTCGGGCAGGAGATCGACAGCGAGGCGGGACGCGGCCACCGCGCCGAACAGCAGGGTGCCCAGGGTCACCATGAAGACGGTGATGGGGCGCTGGATCGATCCTTCCACGAGTCGCATGCGATCTCCCGAGTGAGCGGCGTTGCCCGACCTCGAGCTCGCCTAGAGCGTGACCGCCTTGATCTTCGCTCCCGGCTTGAGCCCGCCCTGTCCGACCGTGACCACGCGATCGCCGGGACGGAGTCCCGCGAGAATCTGCATCGTCGCCGTCGATGGTTCCGACCGTGATCGGCACCCGGGCCACGGTGTCCGCTCGCGCGACGAAGACGTAGTCCTCGCCGTCCTCGGTCAGCACGCCGCGCCGCGGCATCAGGATCGCCTCGGCGAAGTGGCCGGTCTTGATGCGCACGCGCGCGAACGCGCCGGGGCGCAGCGCGCCGTCACGGTTCGGCACCTCGATCGTCACCTTGAACGTGCCGTTGGTGCGGTCGACGACCGGATTCACCAGCGCGACGCGTCCGCTGATGGTGCGGCCCGGCTGCGAATCGAGCGCGAGCGTGGCCTCCTGCCCGACCTTGACGCGCGCGAGCTCGCGCTCCGGGAAATAGACGCGGGCCAGCACCGGCTGGAAGTCGGCGATCCGGAAGCAATCACGTCCCGGGGTCACGGTCTCGCCGAGCTGCACCATGCGATCGACGATCCGTCCGGCGAACGGCGCCGTGATCACGCGCTGCGACAGCTCGTAACGCGCCTGCTCCAGCTCGACGGTGGCGTTGCGGAGCTTGACCTCGAGGTCGTCCAGCTCCTTCGCGCTCAAGCAGCCCTGGTCGTTGAGCTGCTTCGCTCGATCGATCTCGCGCTTCGCGACCTCGGCCGCGAGCTGGCTCTTCTCGACCGCGAGCTTGGCCTCGCGGTCGTCGAGACGGGCGAGCACCGCGCCCTGCTCGGCCCACGCGCCCTCCTCGGCCAGGATCGCCGTGACCTGGCCCTGGCGGCGCGCCACCAGGACCGCGACGTTGCGAGCCTCGAGCGTCGAGGTGTTCTGGAGGTAGGTCGAGATCTCGCCGGACTTGATCTCGGTGAGCTCGACCGGTGCGACCGGCGTTTCCTTCTGATCGCCCTTTTCTTGGCCTTTGGCTTGGCGCTCTGGGCCGGCGCGGACTGGCTCGCGGTCGTCTTCCTGAGGACGAGACTCCGTCCGCTTTCCGGACGCTGAGACCGATCCCGACCAGTGCCGCGAGCACGAGCAGGCCGGCGGCGGTCCAAAGCGTCACGCGACGGCCCCGGTGACGAGCTCCGTGATCTTCCATCGAGACCTCCGCACTGTGGCCCGCCGATTCGATCCCGGCCGGCCCGGATTGGATCGCGCACCGGCGGATCTCGCGGCCCCACGCCCGGCGGCTCCGCCCGTGGGCGGATACAGGTCCGTTTACGGGATGCGGGTGTCCGGAGTTTCATCCGACGCGCACTCGAGCACGCCGACCGCCATCGTCGGGGAGCCTCGAGCGGGCTCGGCGCCGAATCCATGGAAGATCAGAAGAGCCGGATCCAGGCCCGGCGGCGGATCAGACCGCGCCGGTGCAGGCCCGGCAGCGGGACGCCGCCTGGGGATCAGCTCGAGGCACGCGGGACAGGTCTTGTGGGCGCAGGCGCATCGGCCTTCGGGCGCAGCAGGCTCTTCGTGACGAGGAAGATCACGAACGAGATGATCACGAAGTCGACCGCCGCACCCAGGAAGGCCCGTACGCGATCGCGTTCCCGGGGTGCCGTCGGGCTTCATGGTGATCACCCACTTGAGATCCCGCCATTCGCCGCCGGGGATCAGGATGCCGACCAGCGGCATGATGAGGTCCGCGACCAGCGAGCCTCACGAGCTTGCCCACGGCCGCGCCGATGATGACGCCGACCGCCAGGGCGAGAGCATTGGTCTTGAGCAGGAAGTTCCTGAACTCCTGGAGCATGAGACTCCTCCTCGATGGGGGCGTGGTCCTTCGCGACAGCTGCGGGGGCGCGACGCCAGCACATCCGCTCATGCGCGGACTCGTGCTGGAAAGTTGTGCGCGCGATCGCCTGTTCATGCGGATTGCGTGGAACGGCCGGATGGGGAACCCGGTCGCGCCGAGGTGGCGCGTCGACACGCAAAATGGCTGCGGCCGCTGGGGATCAGGAGAAAAGCCGTCCACGAGGGCGGGCTGAACCTTTCGAGGAACAGGACAGAACGATGCAAAACGCGGTGCCCGATGGGCTTGTGGGCAGGATACCTGTTGAGGGACGACAAGCATTTGAGATAGTTGTGTCGGCCCGACCCGGATGATCCCACGAACCGCGTGGCATTCGAGCTCCCCGGTCTTCCAGAGGTTCTGCAAGCGGCCTCCACCGACCCCGATCACGCTGCCCTATTGCCTCGAAAACGGCCCAGGAGAGTAGCCTCGTAGGAGGAGTCATGCCGTTCCCGAATCGTTCGAGCCGGTATATATCCCTCGCATTGGGTCTGGCGCTCATCCCCTCGTGGCCGGCGCCGCGTCACGTCTCCCGGTCGATTCGAGTCCCGAGATCGTCGCGCGCGGACTCGCTCCGGTCCGAATCGGACAGGGACGCGAACAGATCGAGCTGTCGCGCGGGACCGCCTGGCGCGGATTCAACGCGAGTCACGCCGGCTGGAGAGCGGTCTGGAACGAGATGACCGGGACGCTCCCATCGCGCCTTCGGCCCCAGCATCGCGCTCGACAACTTCGCCAACAATCCCGGGTCGGTCGACCGCTCGGTGCGCGCGTTCATTTCCGCGAACCCGGCGATGTTCGGCGATGCCCCGGCGCTCGAGACCGTCTCGAGCACCCGCAATGGAAGCGTGTGGTACGTGCGATACCGCCAGAACGTCCGCGGCGTCCCGGTCATGTTCGCCGACTGGGAGTTCCGGGTCGGCACCAACGGCCGACTCTTCCTGTTCGGCGCGGATGCGCGCCTGGCACAGGACGCGGTGAACACGACGCCGCGCATCTCCGTCTCGGCCGCGCGAGAGCGCCGCCGCCACGGGTCTGACCGCCGATCGCTTCGAGGGGAGCGACCCGCTCTACCTGATCCCGTACACCACCACAGCGGGGCTGGATTACCGGCTGGTCTACGAGATCCGGCGTCCGACCTCGCCACACCACGCCAACTGGGTCACGCTGGTCGACGCGGTGAGCGGAGAGGTGCTGTGGCGTCACAACCTCACCTGCGCCGCCACCGTCACCGGCACCGTCACCGCCCAAATTCATCCGAGCAAGTGCACCGACGCGCTGGTGACGCGGTCGGTCCGCTACGAGGACGTCCACCTGGCCGCGAACACCGCCACCACCGACACCACCGGGCTCTACTCGGTCACTTGTACGAGCGGCGGAACGGTCACCACGAATTTCACGGGGCCCCATTGCTACGTCGACCGCCAGGACGGCCCCGCAGACGCGTTCTTCTCGAGCACGACCAACTGTCCGGGAACGAAGAACGTGGCGTGGACCAACTCGAACTCGCTGGCCAGCGAGCGCGACGCCTTCTATCACGCCACTCTCGCCCACGACAACGTCAAGCGGATCGACCCCGCCTATACCGCCAACGACCTCCAGATCCCGCTCTGGGTCAAGAGCATCGGCGACGAGTGCAACGCCTACTGGGACGGCACCGGGATCTGGTTCGGGGACGTCCTCGCGCCGTGCGCGGACATGGGGTCGGCGCCGGACATCGTCTATCACGAGTACACGCACAGCATCAGCTACTACCTGTACTTCTCGCACGGCGCCAGCCTCGGCCTCCAGAACACCGCCCTTGCGGAGGGCCTGGCCGACGTCAATACCGCCTACATCAGGGACAACCCGCTCATCGGCGACGCCATCGAGGGCCCGGGCACCTACTTCCGGAACCTCGCCGGCCCGACGCTGCGATATCCCGAGGACTTGGCGGTCGGGCCGAACCAGGCCGGATTGATCCTGGCCGAGGCGATGTGGGATCTGCGCCAATCGGTCGGGATGGCGGTGGCCGAGAGGATCGCGCACTTCGCCAAGTACGGGCTGCCGGACGACCCCAACACCGGGGTCGCCTTCAGCGAGTATTTCCTCGACCTGCTGGTGGCGGATGACAACGATGCCGACATCTCGAACGGCACGCCCCACTACTCCCAGATCGTCAATGCCTTCAACGCCCACGGCATCGGAACCAACTTCTTCGTCAGCATCGCGCACACCCCGGTCGACGACCAGCCCGCGTCCGGCCCGTATCCGGTTCGCGCGATCATCCAGTACTCCGGACCGATCGGCGGGCTCGATCCCAACTCCCCCACAGCGTTCTTCTCGGTCCGCAACCTGCCGTACGCGGCGCAGCTCATGACGCCGACCGGCAACGCCGACGAATGGGGCACGGATCTTCCGTCGACCTCCGGGGCGGTGTTCCGGTACTACATCCGGGTGAGCGACGTGAACGGCGGAATCCGGATCGTTGCCCGACGGGGCGCCGCGCAATGTCTACTCGTTCATCGCCGGGCCCGCCTTCCGCGGTGCTGGTTCAGAGCATGGAGACCGATCCGGGCTGGACCGTCACCAACGTCAACGCGACCAGCGGACTCTGGGTCCGCGCGAATCCAGTCGGTACGGCCTGTCAGCCGGAGGACGATCACACCCTCAACGGAACCCTTTGCTGGGTGACCGGCAACGCCCTGGTGGAAGATCCTCCTGGGCAGAACGACGTCGACGACGGCAGCACGATCCTCACCACCAGCACCTTCAACGCGGTTCAATCCGGGGATTCAACACCCCGCTGATCAGCTATTACCGCTGGTACTGAACAACGGCGGCGAGAGCGCCGGACAGGACTTCTGGAAGGTCGACATCTCGAACAACAACGGATCCTCGTGGGTCAGTGTCGAGAACACCAACGTGACCGACCAGTTCTGGCGTCGCGTGTTGTTCAACATCAAGGACTACGTCACCCCGACGACGACCATGAAGATGCGGTTCACCGCCGAGGACCTCGGCAGTGCTTCCCTGGTCGAGGCCGCGGTCGACGACTTCGCCATGTACGGCTTCTTCGACCCGGTCGGCGTGGGAGACCCCGGAAACGCCCGCGGTCCTCTGCCTCCCCGGCGGCGCCCAATCCGTTCCGCGCGGCAACCCGCATGCGCTACACGCTTCCGGTCGCCGGAAGGGTCACGCTGTCGGTCTACGATCTCGAGGGTCGCAGCATCCGGAACCTGGTCACGGGCGAGCAGACGGCAGGCCCGCACTCCAGCGTGTGGGACGGTCGGGATCAGACCGGAAGACCGGTGGCGAGCGGCCCCTACTTCCTGCGCCTTTCCCAGAACGGCGGCGGATCTCCCAGGCGGTGGTCCGGATCCAGTAGGTCAAGGCCCCAGATACGGCGGGAGGGCCCTTCGGGGTCCCTCCCGTTTCCGTTTGGGACCGGAAGATGGAGCGGGACGCTCGGATCGGCTCCGACTTTGCTACGATCCACCGCGTCGTTCCTCCAACATGCGCGCCGGGCTGGGGACGGCGCGACCCCAGAGGTCGGAAAGGAAACCTTGCCATGGGAAGCACGCATTCGGCGATCGACCTGCGCGGCGAGCTCAAGACCCGGCTGAACGAAGCGCGCGCGCGCACCGACGAGATCTTCTCGCTGCTCACCCCGGCCGCGATGTTCGAGCGGCCGATCGCCGAGCGGCACCGGATGATCTTCTATCTCGGCCACGTCGAGGCGTTCGACTGGAACCTGATCGCACGTCGCGCCGCCAAGGTCGAGCCCTTCCATCCCGAGTTCGACAAGCTGTTCGCGTTCGGCATCGATCCGGTCGGCGGCGGGCTGCCCACGGACCAGCCGTCCGACTGGCCGGAGCGCGCGCGCATCGACGCGTACAACCGTCGCGTGCGCGAGACGGTCGATCGCGTCCTCGAGGGCGCCGACCTGAACGGGGCGACCCGCTCTTCGATCGTGGACTCGCCTTCCAGGTGGGGATCGAGCACCGGCTGATGCACGCGGAGACGCTCGCCTATCTCCTGCACCAGCTTCCCCACGAGGCGAAGCGCCCCGCCGCGGTATCGCCGCCGCCCCGGGGCCGTGGCTCAGCACCGCAGAGCGCTGGCGATCCCGGCCGGTCGGGCGACGCTCGGGCTCGAGCGCGGGAGCGACGCGTTCGGGTGGGACAACGAATTCGAGCAGACCGTTCACGACGTTCCCGCTTTCGCGATCGACCGCTTCAAGGTCACGAACGGCCAGTACCTCGAGTTCGTCCGCGCCGGCGGCTACGACGAGCCGCGGCACTGGAGCGAAGCCGACTGGGCGTGGCGGAAGGAGTCGCGCATCGACCATCCTCGCTTCTGGCGGGACGCCCCGGACGGCTCGTGGCGGTGGCGGTCCATGTTCGAAGACGTTTCGTTGGTGCTCGACGCGCCGGTCTACGTCAGCCACGCCGAGGCGTCCGCGTTCGCGCGCTGGGCCGGCAAGGCGCTGCCGAGCGAGGACCAGTTCCACCGCGCCGCCTACGGCGCCCCGGACGGAAGCGAGCGCATGTACCCCTGGGGCTCGGAGCCACCCGCGTCCCGTCACGGGAACTTCGATCTCGTGCGGTGGGATCCGGCGCCGGTCGATGCGCATCCGGCCGGTGACAGCGCGTTCGGCGTGTCGGACCTGCTCGGCAACGGCTGGGAGTGGACGTCGACCGTGTTCGGTCCATTGCCCGGATTCGAGCGCTTCCGTTCTATCCCGGCTATTCCGCCGACTTCTTCGACGGCCGGCACTACGTGATGAAGGGCGGATCGCCGCGCACCGCGGCCTGCATGCTGCGTCGCTCGTTCCGGAACTGGTTCCAGCCCCACTATCCGTACGTCTACGCGGCCTTCCGCTGCGTGGAGGCCTGACCGTGGCCGCGCCGACGACGACGCGCGCCGCGGCCGCTCCCGAGCCGATCGTGACCGAGGTCCGCGCCGGTCTCGATCGCGCGGGACAGAAGGAGCTGCCCTCCAAGTGCACTCTACGACGCCGTCGGCTCGTCGCTGTTCGAGGTGATCTGCCTCCTGCCCGAGTACGGGCTCGCGCGGGCCGGCGAGCGGCATGCTGCGCGAGCACGCGGCGGAGATGGTGCGATCGATCAAGACTCCTGTGCTGGTGGCGGAGCTCGGCAGCGGGAACGCGCACAACACGCGCTGGATCCTCGAGGCGCTGACGCCGCGCCAGCGGACGACGCGGTACTTCCCGATCGACATCTCGGCGGCGGCGCTCGAGCGCGCGGGACAGGAGCTCGAACGCATCGGCACGGTGAGCATCGTCGGGCTCGAGCGCGAGTACCTGGACGGCCTCGCCGAGGTGGCGACGCGGCGCCGGCCCGGGGAGGGCCTGCTGGTGCTGTTCCTCGGCGGCACGATCGGCAACTTCGATCGTCCCGCCGCCGACCGGTTCCTGCAGCGCGTGCGAGAGACCCAGAACCGCGGCGACCGGCTGCTGATCTCGACCGACCTCGAGAAGCCGGAGTCGGCGCTGATCCCGGCCTACGACGATCCGGTCGGCGTCACCGCGGCGTTCAACCTCAACCTGCTCGCGCGTCTCAACCGCGAGCTCGATGCCGATTTCGATCTCTCGCGCTTCGAGCACACGGTCCGCTACGACCGGCGCGAGCGGCGGATCGAGATGCACCTGCGCTCACAGGTCGATCAGGTGGTGCGCGTGGCGCGCGCCGGCGTCAGCGTGCGCCTCGCCGCCGGCGAGACGATCTGGACCGAGAGCTCGCACAAGTACTCGGTCGGCGAGATCGGGGACATGGCGCGCCGCACCGGCTACCGGCTCGAGGCCCAGTGGATCGACCGCGAGTGGCCGTTCGCGCAGAACCTGTGGATGGCGGACTAGTCGGCGGTGATCGCGATGGTGAAGCTCCGTCCCGCGGCCGGGAAGAACCGCTCCTGAGGCAGGAAGCTCTGATCGAAAGTCATGAACCCGGTGTCCGAGTACTTGCGGTCGAACAGGTTCAGGACCTTCACCGTCGCGTGCACCCGCGAGAACTTGAGCCCGCCGGTCAGCTCGCCGGTGGTGAACTCGCCGAGCGGATGCTGGTTCTCCTTGTCGAGGAACTGCCGTCCGACGTAGCGCGCCCCGGCCTCGAGCGACCACCACGCCGAGCCTGCCCAGCTCAACGCGCCGTAGGCGGTGCGCTCCGGGACGGCGTTGATCTGGTTGCCGTCGTTCGGCCCGCCGTCGATCGTGGTCGGTGACAAGGTGGCGCTGGCGTTGACGGCGAAGGCGTCGGTGATCGGTTGCTGGATCGCGGCCTGATGCCGCGATGCCAGCTCTTGCTGATGTTGCCGTACTGCAGCGTCCCGGCGTCGAAATCGATCTCGTCCTTCACCCGGATGTCGTAGAGCGTCAGCATCGCGTAGGCCCCCGAGGCGGCGTCCGCGCGCGCGCCGATCTCGAAGTTGTTCGCGCGTTGCGGCTGGAGCCCGGCGTTCGAGAGGTAGCTGACGAACGGGGAACGGAGTGAAGAAGGGGCGGCGGTCGTAGAGCTGGCTCAGCGTCGGGACGTGGAAGGCGGTGCCGTAGCTCACGTACGCGCTCGCGTTCTCGCCGAGCCGGCGGCTGAGCGCGACGAACGGGCTCGCGGACCAGAACGTGTGCGGCTCGACCTCGATGCCCTCCATCAGGCTGTCGGACTCGACTTGCACCGCGTCCTCGCGGAACCCGACGCGCACCGACGTGGCCTCGTCGAGCGCGACCCGGGCGTTGGCGAAGAGAGCGCCGGTCTGCCGCCGGCTCTCGTTGTCGGTCTCGGAGCGCACCGGTCAGGAACTCGTGGTACTTGAGCGCAGCCGGCCGTGCTCGTAGAGACCGCCGGCCACCAGCGACACGCCATGCCCGGCGATCGTGTAGTCGTCGCGGAAGCCGAGCTCGGCCCCCCGGTGATCCCGTCGGTGCGGTGCGACTGGGTCTGGAATAGCAAGGTGCTCACGAGATCGACGTCCTCGTTGCGCACGTAAGGCGACAGCGACCACTCCCGCGCCTTGGGATCGCCCTGGGCCAGGCGGGCGCCGACCAGCAGCGTCTTGGCGTGCTGGAAGTCGGTCGTGGTCTCGGACTGCGTGCGCTCGTCACGCACCTGGTCCGCCGTGAGCGAGCCAGGGTCCTGGCGATCGGCGTCGAGATAGGACGCCGTGAGCGACACCCGCGTGCGCTCGGACGGCGTCCAGCGCACCTCGCCGCCTGGGACGTAGACGCGCTCGCGGCTGCGATCGCGCCAGCCGTCGACCCCGCGCACTGCCGCGCGCCGATCCCGACCAGCCGTTCGACTGGGCGCCGCCGAGCACGACGCTCCCGCCCAGAAGCCGAAGCTGCCGGCGCGAACCGCGCAATCGGAATGGAGCCCCGGCCGGATTCCGGGCCGCACGATGTTGACGATCCCGCCCTCGGCGGCGTCGCCGTAGCCCAGGAGCCGGCTCCCTCGACGACCTCGAGCCGCTCGACGTCGTCCGGGAGCAGCCAGTCCCAGTCGAGGTTGCCGTTCTCGAGATCGCGCACGTCCTGGCCGTCGACCAGGAGCTTCAGGTACGAGGTGACGCCGTTGGTGGCGAAGCCGCGGGCATCGACGCTCTTGAAGTCGCCGTTCGAGTTCTGCTGGTAGGCGAACAGGCCGGGCAGCGTCGACAGGAGGTTGGACACGCGCGAATCGCCCATCTGGCGGATGCGGCTCGCGGGATCACGAACGAGGCCGCCGGGATGTCGCGCAGGCGGTCGTTGCCGCGCAGCGCCTGCACCTCGATCTCGGGCAGCTCGTAGGTCAGCGTGTCCGGCGCGTCGGCCGACTGCGCGTGAGAGGGACGGACGAGACGAGAAGACATCCCATGAGGATCGGGATCAGGTGACGCGGCATGCTGGGTCCTTTCGTCGGGCGACGCTCCGTCGCGCCGGCCGGCGTGCTTCGCCGGCAGGATCGCGTCACTGCGTGGCCCCCGATCGCGACGCGTGAATGCCCGGGATGCGGGCGCGCGACTCGGCGACCTTGGCGAACGCGGCAGGAATGATCGGCGGAAGTCGGGTCGATTGGCAAGTCGGGCGACACCGGGTGGATCGGGCCGCGTCTCTAGAGCCTCAGGCCCCGCGGCACCACGACACGGTCGAGCAGGTCGAACATCCCCTGCACCGCGAGCGCGAGCAGCGCCGCGGGATCGCGCCCTGGAGGATGAGGCCGTGGTCCTTGAGCTGGATGCCGGAGAGGATCGGATCGCCGAGCCCGCCGGCGCCGATCAGCGCCGCCAGCGTCGCGGTGCCGACGTTGATCACGGCGCTGGTCTTGATGCCGGCCATGATCGCGGGCGAGGCCATCGGCAGGAGCACACGGAAGAAGCTGCGCCGCGCGGCGACAGGCCGAGCGCCCGCGGCGGCCTCGACGAGGCGGCGCGGAATGGTGGTGAGGCCGACGTAGGTGTTGCGCACGATCGGCAGCAGGCTGTAGAGGAACAGAGCGACGAGCAGCGCGGGGACGATGCCGATGCCGAGCGAGCGGGATGAGGAATCGCGAGCAGCGCGAGCGACGGAATGGTCTGGAGCAACCCGGCCCCGGTGAGCGTGAGCGCCGCGAGCCAGCGGCGCGCGCGCCGCGAGCACGCCGAGCGGCACGCCGATCAGGATCGCGAGCAGCAGCGAGAACCCGACCAGCCTCAGGTGCTGGACCGTGTTGCGGAGCGATGCCGGCGGCGACGGGCTCGCGCCGCCCGCGCGCGAGGCTTTCGCGCGCCGAGCGCGGACCGCGGTCGAGCAGCGGAGTCGGCGGCTGCCTCGACACGGACGCCGGTCGAGCACCACGCGTCGCGTTCGCGCGGATCATGCGGCGCTCGTCGATCGCGCCCGCGAGCCGGGACATCGACTGCGAGCGCGCCGGCGAACCGCGGCGGGCGAGGTCGAGCCGGTAGAGCAGCACCGCGTCGTAGCGCGGGAAGAAACGCCGGTCGTCCTCGAGCGTCACCAGCCCGAGCTGCTCGATCTGCGCGTCGGTGGTGTAGATGTCGATGACGTCGATCTTCCGCTCGCGATCGCGCTGGTAGGCCAGCTCGTGCTGGATGCCGCGCACGTCTCATGGCCGGAGACCGTAGCGCGCGGGCGAGCCCGGGCCAGCCGTCGGCGCGCCCGATGAACTCGTGCGTGAGCCCGATGCGCAGCTCGGGATGGCGCGGCGAGATCGGAGAGCGTTCGCAGGCCCAGCGCGCTGCTGGCGGGCGCGCGTGACCGCGAGCGCGTAGCTGTCGCTGAAGCCGAGCGGCTCGCCGATCCCGATGCCCGCGCCGCCAGCGCACGGCGCATCGAGGCGAGATCGGTTCGCCCCGGCGTCTCGAGGATCACCTCGGCGATCGTGCCGGTGTACTCGGGGTAGACGTCGATGCTGCCGGACCGCAGCGCCTCGAACACGATCTCGGTGCCGCCGAGGTTGCGGCGATGCTCGACCGCGGCCGGCCCACGCTCGCGCGCGAGCGCGGCCACCGCTTCGCCGAGGATCCACGATTCCGGAAACGCCTTGGACCCGACCGTGAACGGACCGCGACGGACCGCTGGCGCGCGCGCCGGCGCCAGCCAGCGCCAGGCCGATCGCGGCCGCGAGCGTGACGAGCGGGATCACGAGCCCGCGGAGCTGCGCGCGCGAGCGAGCGGTCGCTGCGCGCGGATGAACTCGGTCACGAACGGATCGGCGGGCCGCTCGAGCAGGTCCGTCGAGACGACCCGGTCTGGACGATGCGGCCCTCGCGCATGAGCGCGATCGCGGTCGCCGAGATACGCCGGCCTCGCTCATATCGTGCGTGACGAGCAGCACGGTCTTCTCGAGGCGGCGGAAGATCGTCGCCTCAGGTCCTCCTGGAGTCGGGGCGGATGATGGGATCGAGCGCGCCGAGCGGCTCGTCCATGCAGCAGCGCCTCGGGATCGAGCATCAGCGCGCGCATCAGCCCGACGCGCTGGCGCTGCCCGCCGGAGAGCTGGACCGGATAGCGGCCCAGCAGCTCGGACGGGACCCGCGCCAGCTCGGACAGCTCGGCGAGCGCGCGTCGCGATCCGCGCGCGGTCCCAGCCGAGGTCGCGAGCCTTGAGCGTCACGTTCTCCGCCGCGGTGAGGTGCGGGAAGAGCCCGCCCTCCTGGATGACGTAGCCGAGCCGGCGGCGCGCTCGCGATGGGTGGCGGGTCCGACGACGCGAGGTCGTGGACCTCGACCGAGCCGGAATCGGCGGGGATCGAGGCCCATCACGATCCGGGCAGCGTCGACTTGCCGCAGCCGCTCGGCCCGATCAGGGCCAGGCATTCGCCCTCGGGAACGTCGAGCGTGGTGGGAGTGACGACCCACCTCCCGTCGTAGCGCTTGGCGACCTCACGCAGCCTGATCGCGGCGCGGCGCGCCTCCGGCATGATCGGCCATCCTCCGGGATCGTTCAGTTCACTAGATCGGAGCAGCCTGCTCCGCGAGTGGCTCCGCTCAGCAGTACCACGCCTCGGTCAGGTAGGGCACCGCAGGCGGCGGCGCGCGCCGGACCGCTCGCGCCGTAACGGCGCCCGACCCGAGAGCGCCGTCTCGACGCGCTCGAAGGCCCACTGAAGAGGTCGCGCCGGCTCGCGCCGGTGCGCTTCGGCGGCGACGTGGCTCTGGATCTCCCGCTGCAGGCGGTCGACCTCGGGGTCGGCGTGCGTCCACGGATGGACGAGGGACGCGCTCGTCGAGACGGGCCCGCGATGCGCCTCGCGGACCTCCGGCCAGCTCGAGCAGGCGCGACCCCGCCGGGATGAGCAGGCGGATCGCGAGCTGGATCGGCGCATCACGTGACCGACGAGATCGAGACGCTCGAGCTCGTCCGCGAGCAGCTCGCGATAGCGACTCGAGCGTCGATCCACGGCGTGAACGCGACGAACGTCGGGTGCAGCGCGACGCCCGCGCTCCCGGATCAGCGCGACCGCGGTCTCAGGAAGTCCGTGCGCGCGTGTGGCCCTTGTCGAGCCGCGCCAGCACGCCGGTCATCGAGCGATTCGACGGCGCTGGTCACGAACAGGCATCCGGTGTCGCGCCAGCGTCGCGAGGTGCTCGCGGTGACTGCAGCAGGTGCTCGATCTTGATCGTGACGTCGTAGCTGAGCGCGCGGATGCTCCGGCGTGCAGCGCGCGCACGAGCGGGATCGCGTGGCCGATGCCGTTCCAGAAGTCTGGATCGCCGAAGGTGACGTGCATCGGCGCCGGCCGCGACCTGGCGTCGCGACGTCCTCGAGCACGACCTCGCGCGGCACGACGCGGAAGCGGTCCGCCGTAGACCGGGCACGACCGGGCAGTGCCGGCAACGGTGCTTGCAGCCACGGCTCGCCTCGACGTAGCGCCGTGCGTGCCGGATGCCAGCCGTCCCGGTCGTGGACGTGCGCGTAGCGCTCGAGACGCGGGCAGGTCGCGGTCGGTCCGGCACGTGCGAACGGGAGCCGGTCGAGCGACGACGCTGTCCAGTTCGAGCTCTGGGTGACGCCGCCGCGCGCGGCGCCGCCGACGCGATGCGTTCCACCAGGCCCTCGCGAGCCGCGGCCTCGAACTCGCCGCCCACGCATCGTACGTCGACGCCGAGTCGCCGGAGGATCGCCTCGTTCATCGCGGCGTAGAGTCCGTAGCAGGCGATACGCGCCCACGGGGTCGAGCGCGCGGATCCGCGCGATCATGCCCGATCGCGAGCCGGGTCGCGGTGTGCATGGGCAGGAAGAACGCCACCAGATCGGCGCCGCCGACGAGACGCCGCGTCGTCCGAGCGGCTCGACCGCGAGATCGAGGCACGTCACGTCGGCGCCGAGCGTCTCGCAGCCAGCGCCGCGGGCGACGCGAGCCCGAACGGCTGTCGTCCGAGGTCGTAGGTGGAGATCAGGAGCACGCGCGCCGAGCGTCAGGCGGGCGGCTCGCCCGGGCGGCGCGGAACGGTCGCGGCGGCGGGTGGCGGAGCGGAGCGACGGCGCGGGGCTCGCGGGCGGATCGCTCGAGCGGCTCATCGTCCGAACGGCGATGCCTCCGGCGCGCCCTTCGCAGGCTGGTAGTACGGGATTCGAGCCGCCGGCGTGGTCGGTGGTGTCGACGATCTGCCGGATCTGCCGGCACCGCTTCGCGAATCCGCACCTCGATCCCCTGCTTGCAGCGTGACGTCGACCATGCCGCATCCCTGGCAACCGCCGCCGAGCGCGAATGTAGACGACGTCGTCACGTACGTCGAGCAGGGTGACGAAGCCACCGTGCGTGCCGACCGCAGGGTTGATCTCCTCGTCGAGCACGCGCTGCACGGCTCGCGACGTCTCGTCCGGCCAGATCGGGTTCGGGATTGTCGATCTTGAACCCGCTCGCCTCGCGGGGCCTCGACGAAGTCGATGGTCGCGCCGCTCACCAGCGGAACGCTGGGCGCGTCGATCAGCACGTCGAAGTCGCCCGCGGCGACCACCGTATCGCCGGGCGCGCGCTCGGTCGCCGGCACGAAGCTCAGCCGGTACTGGAACCCGTTGGGTCCGCGGCCGGACACGCCGAAGCGTAGCGCCAGCCCGGGGTCGGGCTCCCGCTTCATCATCGCGAGGATCCTGCTGCTTCGCGACCTCGGTGATCGTCACCATGCTCTCCATCCTTCCTCGTGGAAATCCCGATCGGGATCCCGACGTTGCTTCAGACCGACGCGGCGACGGCTCTCGGCTCGACCTCGAACCGCAACTGCCGATGCGCCTCGCGCAGGCTCTCCTCGACCCGATCGGGCGTGTCGGCGCGCGCGAAGATGAACCCCAGGTAGCGCGAGCCCTCGGGCCACGGCACCAGCGTCGTCGCCGATCGGCACCGTGATGCGCACGTCCTCGACGTCGCCGGGGATCGAGCGCGCCGACTCGCGTCCGTCGATGGACCGCAGCGTCCCCGCGGCGGAACCGGGATCATCATCACCCCCGCGGCGCGGCGCTCGCGTGGCGGTCGGCTCCGCGCCGAGACCGTAGGCGTGACCGAGGATGACTTCCTCGAGCGAGACGTCCCCGAACCGAAGCGGAGCGCGCGCGAGCATAGCCCGCCGATCGACCGCGGCGCAATTTCGAGCACGCGCGGCCCATCCGGCGTGAGCCTCAGCTCGCGCGTGGATGGGTCCGTGCGCGAGCCCGAGCGCCAGGTCGCGCGGCGCGTCGACTCGACGGCGTCGTCGAGCACCGCCGTGGTCGTGGCGTGAGGGCGTGACGTAGATCGTCTCCTCGAAGTAGGGCCCCACGAGCGGATCGGGCTTGTCGAAGATCGCGAGGACGTGGAGGGCGCCGCCACTCATCAGGCCCTCGACCGCGATCTCCCGGCCTTCGAGATAACCCTCGATCAGCAGACGGGCGCCGTGTCGCCGCCGGCGTGGGACGATCTCGGCCCCGAGGATCGCGGCGACGCGGTCGAAGGCGGCCACGAACTCCGCGCGGATCGTCGGCCCGGATCACGCCGCGGCTGGCGGCGAGATCGAGCGGCTTGAGCACGCACGGGTACCGCAGGTCGTCGGGAAGATGGGCGGCGCCGATCGACCGTGGTGGGCTCGAGAGGATCGCGTCCGCGAGCGGCAACGCCGGGTCGGAGGTCGAGACGGAGGCGAACGGCGGGACCGGCAGTCCCGCTTGCTCGAGCCGCATGCGGGTCGCGAGCTTGTTGCGCGACGCCTCGACCCACGCGGCGGGTGGTGGGGAGCGACAGCGCCTCGGCGGCTGCCGCCGCGAGCGACACGCCGTCATCGTCCGCGGCGATCACCGCGCCGATCGGTCGGCGTGCGGCGTACGCGAGAATGTCGCGACTCGCGCGATCAGGGTCGCCGAAGTCGAGGGTCAGGGTGGCCATCGGGGTTCAGACCTTCGAGCGCCTGCGGCCGGTCGGTTCCCACCACCACGGGAATGCCGAGCCGCCGCGCGGCGTCGAGGAACGCCCCGGCGCGATACAGAGCGCGTGGTCACGAGCAGCAGCAGTCGTTCCATGACGAAATCATAGCGCAGCGCCGCATCGCCGGTGCTATGCTCCGGGCGACGTGAGGCATCGGGCCCACGTCATGGACCTGCACTGGCGCGAAGCGCGCCGGCGAGAAGGAGAGTCGGATGCATCATCATTCGTTCGTGTTTCCGCGCGCCCCCATCGTTGCTGCTCCCACCACGGCGAGGCGCTGTTCGATCCCTGGCACCACCACTACCCGCGCGAGGGCTTCGGCGGCGGACCCTTCGGAGTGCGCCGGCCGTTGCGATTCGCCTTCAAGCTGCAGCTCGACGGAGCGGCGCAGGTGACCGAGCTCGCGAGCGTGCTGAGCGAGCTCAAGACCGAGGCGGGCCCAGGCGGAGGTCGACGACCGCCGGGCGCTCGGGATCTTCGCCGATGCGATCGGCGCCGAGAGCTTCGAGGAGTCTCGCGCGGTCGAGGGCTCGACGCTGCGGGTGAAGAGCGCGGAGCGGCTCCAGCAGTCGGTGGTGCGGGCGTTGTCCGCTATCCGCGCTGCTCGACGCCGAGCAGCGCTCGCGCCTCCGCCTGCCTGATCCGGACCGGCGCGCTCATGGTCTGAGCCCCGTACCGTCGAACACGTGCGGCCACTCGCGAGTGGCCTGCCACGAGCGCCTCAGTGCGCTCGCAGATCAGTTCACGAACACCATGCGGCGGATCGAGCTCTGCCCGGCGTGGTTCAGCTGGGCGAAGTAGATGCCCGCGCCGACGCGGTGGCCCTGGTCGTCCGTGCCGTCCCCAGACCCGCGTGACCGCTGCCGGGCTCGAGATCGCGGATCGACCAGCGTGCGCACGGTGCGGCCCTGAGGGTCGACGACGCAGCGCGGTGCGTGCGCGACGCGGCAGCTCGTAGACCAGCGTGGTGCGACGCGAGAACGCCGATTGAGGCTGCACCGAGCGCAGCTCGAGCACCGCCTCCGTCGGGTTGGGGCCGACGCCGACGTTGTTGCAGACCAGCGAGCCGTACAGTCCCACGCCCCGTAGGTGCCAGGATCGGTGGCGTCAGGATCAGGTAATAGGTGGCACGGGTCTGGAAGGTATAGTGCAGGTTTTCGTAGACGTCCGATGCATCGGTCATCGGCCCCGCGGACACAGCGACGGGAGACGCTGTCGCAGGCGGTGACGATGTAGATGGACCCGTCGGCGTCGTGGTTGTTGTAGTTCACGTTGATGCTGTCGCCCGGGCTGACGTCGAGGCGGTAGACCATGTCATGCCGTCGCTGGGAAGCCGGTGCACGAAACTACCGTCGTTGGGGAGCGCGTAGTCGTTTCCGCACAGCGCGGTGGTGCCGGACATGCTGAAGTCGCCGCAGTGGATCGACGCACCGCGCCCTCGCGAAGTCATTCGGCGGCGCGGCGCGGGTTGGCGCAGTTGTGCAGCCGCCGACCAGCGTCAGCTGCCCGAGGTCCCGGCATTACGGTTGTCGAGCGCCAGGTTAGTAGGTACCGGAGGACAGAACGCGTCTGTGGCCCAGCGATTTGCTCTCTCGAGCCCGGTCTCGAGGTAGAGAGGCCGGCGCGAGATGCAGGACCCGAATCGTCGGGTTGGCGCAGTCCTCGACCAGGTGAAGGAGGCCGATTCGCCTGGGAGGTATGTGGATTGACAGGCCGCGCTTTGTCTCCCGCCGAGATCGTCATCTTGTAGACCACGTGGGAAGCCGTCAGCGACGTGTCGCGTGCAGGAGCTCGCGTTGCTCGGGAAGGTGACGTCGTTGTGCGCGTGCGCGTTATTGTTGCCGGAGAGGTCGATCCCGCGCGGGGCGGCGCGGGATCGCCGCCTGCCTGGAAGCAATGACAACTG
>ERZ1370068.2174-contig-1334_pt1 | contig 38418 bp, 49 predicted proteins | sample MGYA00561227_ERZ1370068 | MGnify/ENA primary metagenome ERZ1370068 (study PRJEB38410, sample SAMEA6850437) | metagenome | study: Metagenomic assessment of the ecological functions of the soil: analysis of the soil microbiota associated with the...
GTTCTTCGTTCAGTTACGTATTGCTCGCTATGCCGGCGCCATCACCTACACGCAGTCGTCATGGTGGTCCCACGGCAACCTGGGATGCTCTGCACGGCCAGCCCGAGCCCGCACAATGGGGCAAATCAGCGAGCTGTTTCGCCATAGCCTCCGCCGGCGCTTTGATGCTATCGGCGAGTGCCATATCGGGCCAGTGGGCAGCCGGTGGATGTCCTGTGGAAATGCATTGAACAAGTGCGGCCACTGTTTGAACGCGCGCTGGGGTCGTGGTGGCGGCACGAAACGCCGCCGCTGTTCGCCATCAGGTCGGCGGCTTCAGGTGCCGTTGCCCGCAGGCGATGACTCGCCCGCTCTGGCTGGCGCGGCGGTCTTTGAGCACGCGCGCGCTCCGCAGCGTCGGCGCTCAGCGTCTTTGTTGCTGTTGCCGACTGGCGCGCCTGCTGCTGACGCTCCCGCATCTGTTGTTGTTGTTGCTGCCGCTGTTGCTGCATTACGCCTGTTGATCAGTATTTGCTGGCGCGCCTGCTGTTACTGACGCCAGCGGGTTCCCGCCTGTTTGTGGCACGCTTGGCCTGTCGCGTTGATCGGCGCTCGAGGGAGGGAACACGATCGCGAAGCCACGGTTGCCCTCGCCATCGCCGCGCCGGCGACCGCGCTGCTGGTTATCGCCTGCACGTCGACGACGACGCAACCGGCCACCTACGGCCGGCTGATGCGTGCAGCGCGCAAGCCCAGGCATTCGCACTGCCCGGCGTGCGCGTCACCGAGGCGGTGGCCGTCGAGGGCAACACGCGTGCGGCCTGCCCAACGTCACCAGCCGGCCCGCTGCTGGTGGCGCATTGCAAGCTGACCGCGCGCATGAACGAACGCACCGGTGTCGACGGCAAGGCGTACTATCGGTTTCGAGTTGCGCCTGCCGCAGCAATGGAGTGGCCGCTTTCTGTAGCAGGGCGGCGGCGGCAACGACGGCGTGCTGCGCCCGCGCGATCGGCCCGCAGGCGGCGCCGGGTTATGCGCTGAACCGCGGCTTCGCCGTCGTCGCCACCGATGCCGGCCACCAGGGCCCCGACGCCAGCTTTGGCTTCGATCCGATCGCGCGCGTCGACAACGCCTACCACGCGCACGACGAAGTGAGCCGTCACGGCCAAGGAGATCGTGCAGCGCTTCTATGCGCGGACCAGCCGAGCGCTCGTACTTCATCGGCTGCTCGGGCGGTGGTCGCCAGGGCATGATGTTCACGCAGCGCTTTCCGTCGTTACTTCGACGGCGTGATCGCGATGGCACCGGCGATGCGCGTGTCCAGGGCGCCACCATCGCCGCGGCGTGGGACACGCAGGCGCTGGCCGCCATCGCGCCGCAGGCGCCGATCCGCAAACCGATGCGTGAGCCAGGCGCTCAGCGATGCCGACCTCGCGCTGCTGCGCAAGGGCATCCTCGATGCCTGCGATGCGCAAGACGGCCTCGTCGACGGCCTGGTCTCCAACCCGGCCGCGTGCCGGTTCGACCCGCGCCAGCTGATGTGCGAAGGCGGCAAGACCACCGATTGCCTAACGCCGCCACAGGTGGGCGCGCTGAAGAAGATCTTCGCCGGCCCCACCGACAGCAGCGGCCGCAAGCTGTACTTCGGCTGGCCGTGGGACCCGGGCATCGGCCACCCGCAGAACGACTGGCGCCTGCTGGAAGCTCGGCACCCGCCGACCGGCGCACCCAACTCGCGCCACGTGGTGCTGATGCAAGACGCGCTGCAGGGCTACTTCGTCACGCCGCCCGACCGCTCGCTCACCGTGTTCAATTTCGACTTCGACCGCGACCCGGCGCGGCTCGACGCCCACGCGTGGATCTTCAACACCGCCGACGACGTGGATCTCGCCGGCTTTCGCGCGCGCGGCGGCAAGCTGCTGTTCGCGCACGGCCTGGCCGACCCGATCTTCTCGCCGCGACGAGATGATCGACTACTACCAGCGGCTGAGCGCGCGCCACGGCGCGGCGACCGCCGACGTTCTCGCGCCTGTTCCTGATTCCCGGCATGGGCCACTGCCAGGGCGGCGCCGCCACCGACAGCTGGGACGGGCTCGGCGCGCTGATGGACTGGGTCGAAAAGGGCCAGGCCCCGCAGCGCATCGTGGCCACCGGCACCGCGGTGTTCCCCGGGGCGCACAAGGCCGCTGTGCCGCTACCCGGCCTACGCGCACTACAGCGGCGGCAACGCCGGAGAACGCCGCGAGCTTTCGGTTGCCGGGCGCCTTGAGGGCGATCCCCTACAGAGCAAGCGGCGGCGCTCAGGCCAGCGGGTCGGGCTTGCTTCGTGCGCGGCGCGATCCAGCAGCGACGTGGCGAGCGACAGCGTCTTCAGCGGCGCGCGGTTGATCTCCAGCGGCTCCACGAAGCGCGGCGTCGGCCGCGGCGCGGATGGCTCCGGCGCGCTCTCCGATTCGATGGCGCGCACCAGTTCGAGCAGCGGGTGATACGGCCCGCTCGCGTCGACGATCGCGCGCGCGCACGCGCTCGGGCACCACCAGCGTCGACAGCGTCTCGTCCACTGGTCGGCCGACGATGCGGTCGAGCAACGGGAACACGCCGCACATGAACAACTCGCCGCGCGTGGCTCTGCGGCGCTGGCGGGCGACGCCAGACTGGCGCATCAGCAAGCCCGCGTCGCAGCGCCGCGAAGTTCACCGGGCGCAGCCGCATGTCGTCGCCGGTGCGCGCCAGCATGCCGCCGAGCCAGCGCCGCAACGGCTGCTCGCCCAGCAGCGAGATCGCCTGGCGGAACGAGCCGGTCTCCAGGCGCAGCTGGCCCGGGCGCCGCGTGCCTGCACATGGCGCAGCAGCTCGAAGGCGAGCAGCGGGTCGCGCATCAGCGTGTCGTCGAGCGCGCGCGCGCTGCGGCCCTGCTCGATGTGCTCGATCAGCTCGAGCACCACCGCCACGTCGGGCCGCGCCGCACGCTGCGGCACCACCGGCTCGTGCAGCGGCCAGCCGATCACCGCGATGGCGCCGCGCTCGAAGCTGCGCGCTGCAGCTGCGCCATCGTGCGCCACGCCGCTCTGGATGTGCGGGATCGAGCGTGCCGCGCTGTGCGCCGGTGCGCGGCGCGGCCAGGCGGCGGTCGTCGGCGTAAGTCGATCAGCGCCCATTTGAAGCAGGGCAGCACCTCGCGCGGCAGCTCGCGCGCGGGCGCCCTTTCAGCAGCAGCAAGTTGCCGCGCGCGCGCCAGCTCACTCAGCACGCCGGTGTTGGCCGGCTCGGCAGCCACGAACCACGGGATCTCGACCATCACGTTGCGGTTCGGCCGCGCCCGCAGCAACTCGGCCAGCATCGAGCTCGACGACACGTTGAGCACGACCGAGCCCGCCCTGCTCGAGGCCAGACCTCGCCGATGGCCTGCAGCAGCGCATCGGCTGTCGGGCGTCGACGCCGACGCGCAAGCGGCACCACGGTGAGCCGCGTCGCAATGACGCCCTCGCAGCGATCGATCACCGGCGCAAAACCGAGCACCACCTTGCCGAACCGCGGCTGCTCGTTTCGTTGATCGCAAACACGGTGGGCGATTCGGCGGCGGCGCGCTGGCCAGCGGCTCAGGTGGCGGGCCGCCTGCAGTCGGTGCGTGCCGCGGCCTGCTCGATACAGGTGTCGAGCCAGTCGAACGAGGTGAGCGTGTGGTCCGAGACGGTGGTGGCTCCCAGCGTTGGAGGCCTGCTCGAGAAGCCGCGAGGTCGGTGGATTGGTCGTCATGGGTGGCTTGGCGCGGCTGTTGCCCGCATCCTGGCTTTCGGCATTGCGGGCCGGGCTGGAGGATCGCGCCGGTCGATCTGCGCAAATTTGTCGCGCTCGTCGTCGCGACGCTCACGCGAGCTGAGTGGAAACGCCGGAGGAGCCGCTGAGCGGCCCCGGGTGTTGTCGAGGCGCCGGACTGGGGCCTCAGGCCTGCGCGGTGATCACTCCATCGAGCCGCGTGGTGTAGCGCGGCGAGCATTGTTCCTGCTTAGCGTAGAAGCCGGGCGCGGCCTGCGCGGCGCTGGCGGCGCCGACGACCGTGCCCGAGCGCTGGTTCGCGCTCCATCGCCACCATCAGCCGCGTGCGGTGCGCCGCACGGTGGGCTGCGGCGTGCCGTCGCCGAACAGATCGGGCTCGTCGCGCATGCGCGCCTGCGCTTGCAGATCGACCAGGATCACACCGGCCTTCACGTAGTTGTGGCCCGGCCGAAACATCGCCTCGAGGCACGCGTAGCCGCGGCCGCCAGCAACCGCGTGTCGGCGGTGGCCGAAAGCGAACCGCAGCGTGGCACTCGGACTGTGCTGCCCTGTCGTGCTGGCGAAACGGGCTGGTCGACGAACACCTGCACCGCGCCGGCCACGCTGCACTGGCTCTGAGCTTGTGGGCCACGCGCGAGGCGAACCCACTCACCGGAGTCGGTGAGGGTCTGCAGGCAGGTGACCGGCTCGCCAGCTGCGCGAACACATGATCTGCTGGTTGGCGTCGGGCGCATCATCCACGCCGAGGCAGGGCTTGCCGTGCAGCTCGAGCACCGTTCGGCTCAGCACCACGTTGAACTGGCGACGCAGCGCCGCCGGGTCGGCTCCGCGCACGACGTCAAGCACCGAGCCGATGCATATCGACAACCGCACCTCGTCTTGCGGCCGATGCCCCACACCGCGCCGACGTCGGTGGCTCGCATCAGCGATTCGAGTTGCTGCGCCGACAGCTCGGCTCGAGGTTGCACACGTGCGCCCATTGGCGTGGGTAGCTGCCGGGCTTGCGGTCGGCCGTCTTGGCCACGTGATTGGCGAGTTTGGCCCGGGGTCTTGGTCGCGGCGAATCCCGCTGGTGGGCAGGCCGGTCCACTGCAACACCTGCGCCCGCAACTGGCGGCCGAGGGCGATAAGGTTGCCGCGCACCGGCGAAATCGAAAGCATTCGTCGATGCTGTAGATCTCCTGCCGCGGCGCATACGCGCAAGCCAGCGTCATCATGCGATTGGACATGTCGCCGTACAGCTCGAAGTTGGCCGACAGACCGACCAACCCCGCCTGGCGCTGCGGGTGGCGCACCTGGAACCACGGCTGCGCCATCTCGACGCCGAGCTCCTTGGCCTCGTTGCTGCCCTTTGACGCACACGCCATCGTTGTGCGACAGCGACCACCAGCCAGCCCGATAACGCCGGCCCGAAACACGCGCTCGCAGCTGACGTACATGTTGTTGACGTCGACCAGCGCCAGCGACGCGCCCTTCAGACCTGAAGCGACTTAGTCGCGTGGGTCACCGCCCCACACCTGGAGCTCCTTTGCCCTCTGCCACCACGATGTCGGGCACCGTGGCGTCGGTGGCGCGCAGCGCGCCTCGTGCGGCTGCATCACCAGACGCCGGCAGACGAAGCCGTCGTCGACGATGGCGATCACGACGTGATCGTGCGGTGGCGCGATCGCGCGGTCGACCGGCGCAGGTCATCCTCGTCGATGCCCGCGTCGCGCATCGGTGGCCGCCACCCGCATCAGGAACGTGGCTTGCGCATGCTGGATCAGGATGTCGTTGAGGTCGATGCGGCCGACGCCGCTGTCGTCGGCCGGCGAGCGAAAAGCCGAACGCCACGCTGGACCGCGGCTTGTGCGGCGCGCCCGCTGGCGCGAGAATGGCCGAAAACTGGGCCGGACCTTCATGACTGGACATGCATCCAGTATAGCCCAGAGCACCCGCTCTGACGCAACGCTCCGCGGCGATGCCGCCCCAACCGCCGGGGTCAGCGCACCGTGGTGCGGACTTTCGCGATCTCTTCGCGGTACACCTTGACCACGGCCGGGTCGTAGGAGGCCGCGAACTTCTCGGCCACCGGACGGGTGAGCTCCTGCATCCTGATCAGCGTGCGCGGCCGGCACGTCGTTGATCTGCATGCCCTTGGCTTCGAGCTCCTTGCGCGCGCTGATCGCCGCCTCGCGGCTCGTCTTGCGTTCGGTAGGCGCCGGCCTCGACGGCGGCCTCCTGAATGATCTTCTGGTCCGCTGCGCGAGAGCTTGTCCCAGACTCTTCTTGCTGATCACCACCGGGTTGGCGGTGTACGACGTGGTTGGTCACGCTCAGGTACTTCTGCACCTCGTAGAACTTGCTGGTGAGAATCACGCTGAACGGGTTCTCCTGCGCGTCCATCGCCTTGCGATTCGAGCGCGCCGGTACAGCTCGGGAACGGCATCGGCACCGGGTTGGCGCCGAGCGCGCGCGAAGCTCTCCGATGAACATCGGGTTGGGGATGATGCGCAGCTTCAGGCCCTTGACGTCGTCCACGTTGACGATGGGCTTGCGGCTGTTGGTGAAGTTGCGGAAGCCCGGTCTCCCAGAACGCCAGGCCCACCATGCCTTTGTCGGGCAGCTTGGACATCAGCAGCTGCCCGAACGGCCCGCCGAGCAGCGCGTCGACCTGCTCGGCCTTCGCGAACGAGAACGGGATGTCGAGCAAGCGTGAACTCCTTGACCACGCCGCCCATCACGGTGGCCGACGGAATGCGCGATGTCCTGCACGCCGCCCTGCACCGCGCTCAGCTGCTGCGCCTCGCCGCCGATCGTGCCGGCGCCGAGCTCCTGCACCTTGATGCGGCCGCCGCTCTTGGCCGCGACGATCTCGCCGAACTTCTGCACGCCGAGCGAGATCGGCGCGCCGGCCTGCACCACGTGGCCAAAGCGCAGCGTGGTCTCCTGCGCCGATGCGGCGGTGGCGCCTGCGGCCAGCACGGCCAGCGCGATCAAATGGCAGCGACGGTTCATCGCGTGTCTCCTCGGTTGCGTTTCGAATGTCGGCCGCGCGTCGCGCAGTGCGACAGCGTGTACAGGCCACTCACCGCACCGGGCGCGGCCCCGATGCCGGCGAGCGATTGCGGATCCAGCTCCGCCGACGGCCACTGCCTCGAGCGCGCCGACGTCGTAGCCATTGACCACCAGCACCCAGTCGGCCTCTCGGTCGTGGCCGCGAATGCGCTGCTCGGTCGTGATGGCGATCGCCGGCCGCTCGTGCTTCAGCAGGTGCGCGCCCGTCGAGTCCGGCGCGCGCGGCAAGCTGCTCGATCAGCGACTTGAGCGCGCGGCGCAACGGCTCTTCGGCACCGGCCGCCGGCGACAGCCGGATGGTGAGCGCGTGGCGTGCCACGGCGCCGCCGCGCGTCTCGAGCACTCGGCACTGCGTGCGCACCATGTTGCGGTGGTGCGGCATCATCTTCGTCGACCACGCGCGTGGGCGCGTTCAGTCGCGCCAGATATGTCGGCGAGGACAACACGTCGTAGCTCTCGAGCTCGTACATCACGAACACACCGCTGCCATCGCTCGCGCTGCGCCAGCGCGACGCGCGGCGGAACCCCGGTATGGCCATGCGCTCGGCAAAATGCTCGTGCGAATGCCAATGCTCGAACTCCGCGCGCACGTCACGGGCCACGTCCCACCACATCGCCAGCGCCGCACTGCCGAGCAACGACATCGCCCCACCCCCGAGCCGAAGAGGCGCGCAGCCTGCCAGACAAGCTGAACGGCATTCAAGCTTTCGCGGCCGGCTTTCAACTTTTGAACGTTGCGAGTTGCGCTATCGTCTTCCGGACAGCGGCGGAGACCGCCCATGAGCGGCGCCCTCGAGAAGTCCCTCGCGATCCTGGAATACCTCAGCACCCGGCCCGACGGCGCGCCGCTGGTGTCGATCGCCACCGATCTGAACCAGTTGCGCAGCGCCTGCCACCGCACGCTGCAGGAGCTGATCGGCTACGGCTACGTGCGCGCGATGCCGCAGCGCGGCGACTACGCGCTGACCACCAAGCTCGCCTCGATGGGACTGAACTACCTCGGCAAGTCGGGCGTCGTCGACATCGCGCAGCCGTTGATCGAACGGCTCGCGCACAAGACGGGCGAGCTGGTGCGCCTGGCCATCGTCGACGGCGAGCGCCTCACGCTGGTGGCCAAAGCGCAAGGCGCGCGCTCCGGGCTGCGCTACGACCCCGACATGGGCATCGACCTCAACCTGTCGTGCAGCGCGGCCGGCCACGCCTGGCTGATGACGCTGAGCGACGAGCAGGCGATCCAGGCCGTCACGCGGCAGGGCCTGGGGGATCGCAAGCACTTCGGCCCGAACGCGCCGGCGACGCTGCAGCGCGCTGCTGCGGGTGCTCAAGGAGCACCGCAAGCGCGGCTACAGCCTGGTGCGCGAGACCTATGCCGCCGGCATGAGTGCGATGGCAGCGCCGGTGCAGCGGCGCGACGAGCCCACCACCGGCGTGGTGGTGATCGCGGGCCCCACGGTGCGCTGGACCGAAACGCGCATGCGCGGCTTCGGCGCCGAGCTGCTGAAGCTGGCGGCCGAAGCTGGCGCTGGCCGGCCACGCGTCGCCGCTGCTGAAGGCCGCCAACGTCGGCACCTGGGGCAACCGCATCGACGGCACGGTGCGCGTCACGCGCCGCATCGTCAAGCGTTGAGCGCGGCATGACCGCGACGACGATTCACTGCGCCGTGGAGTCCGACGATGTGCTCGGCGAAACGCCGCTGTGGTGCGACCGCACGCAGTCGCTGCTGTGGATCGACATCGACCGCGCGCTGCTGCACCGGCACCATGCCGGCAGTGGCAGCCGCGACACCTTTCGCTTCGAGGCGCGCCATCTCAGGCTCGCTGGCGTTGCAACGGGCGGGCGGCGTGCTGCTCGGCGCTCGACGCCTCGCTGCACAGCTTCGACTTCGACAGCGGCACGCTGCAGCCGCTGTGCACGGTGGAGCCCGCGTCGTTGGACACGCGCCTCAACGACGGGCGCTGTGACGCCGCGGGGCGCCTGTGGATCGGCACCATGGACAACGGCTCGCCAGACCGAGCGGCTCGTTCTACCGCGTCGACCCCGATGGCCGCGTGACCAAGCAGTTCGGCGACGTGATCGTCTCCAACACCGTCGCGATCGCGCCGGACCAGCGCACGCTGTACTTCTCCGACACGCGGCGCCACGTGACCTGGGCATTCGACCTCGACGCCGCTGCCGGTGCGCTGTCCAACCGACGCATCTTCGTCGACCATCGCGCCGCCGCCGAGCGCCCCGACGGCGCCTGCATCGACGCCGACGGCTGCGTGTGGATCGCGATCTTCGCCGGCGGCCGCGTGGTGCGCTACACGCCGGCGGGCAAGGTCGATCGCACGATCGCGCTGCCGGTGACGAACCCGACCTGCCCCTGCCTGGGCGGGCCCGATTTGCGCACGCTGTACATCACCACCGCGCGCAAGTTTCTCGAGCCGCGAACAGATTGCAGGCCGAGCCGCTCGCAGGGTCGGTGCTCGCGCTGCAGGTATCGGTCCCTGGCCTGCCCAGAGCAGCGATTCGCGGGCTGACCACGCTGCGGCGCGGCCCGCCCGCTTGGCTCATTTCTTTGTTGAACTTCTAGGCTGATCCGGCAGCGGGAACATCTCCATCACTTCGATCGAAGACTCCGGAATCTGCAGGTGCGGATGGCTTTCGAAGATCCTCGCAAGCGCATCTTGCGATTCGCCTTCGACGATCGCATACATCGCCAGGTCGTTTCTCGCGTGCAAGGCGCCGCTCGATGTGATGCGTTTGGTCTTGCCCAGACCGGCGCCCGGGTCGACGAATATCTTGGAGCGGCCCTTCGTCCAGGCATGGATCTCGCCGCTCATCTTTTCTTCCGCGGCCTTCCTGTTCTCTGGGGAGGTCCGCTTCCAGTCGTCCATGACCGCTGAAGGGATCATGTAGAGCACCAAAAACTTCATCGTTTTCACTCCTTGAAAAATGATGTGTTGAGTCACGTCTCAAGGGGCAAAGGACGCACCCGATCAGCAGCCATGTGTTCACCGCGCATCGGCCGCCGCGAACAATGTCGAAAATACCGTGGCCACGCCGGCAAGCAAACAAATGCACGCAGGCGGTCTCGCGGGAAGCGAGCGCATGTCAATCGCATTCACCGCGGCGAACTTGTCCCCACCGACGTGCAGTACATTGCACGCGGATCACCCGGTGTTACGCAACCCCGCCGCGATGCCGTTGATCGAGATGTGGATGCCGCGCTGCACGCGCTCGTGCACTGGCTCACCCTCGACGCGCGCGCGGTAACGGCGCATCAGCTCCACCTGCAGGTGGTTCAGCGGGTCGAGGTACGGGAAGCGGTGTTCGATCGAGCGCGCCAGCGCTGGGGTTGGTGGCCAGGCGCTGCGGCTCGCCGGTGATCCGCGCCAGCGCGTCGTACACACGCTGCCATTCGGCTTCGATGGCGGCGAAGACTGCGCTTGCCCAGGCGCGTGTCTTCCACCAGCTCGCACGTAACGTGCGGCGATGCCGAGGTCGGTCTTGGCCAGCACCATGTCCAGGTTGGACAGCAGCGGTGCGAAAGAACGGCCACCGCTTGACCATGCGCTTGCAACAGCGCGAGCCGCTGCGCGCGCTGACGTGCCGCCGGCGTCGCCGTCGAGGAACGCTCGACGCCCGAGCCGAAGCCGTACCAGCCCGGCAGCGCGACGCGGCACTGGCCCCAGCTGAAGCTCCACGGAATCGCGCGCAGGTCCTCGATCGCGCGGCGTGGCCTTGCGCGAGGCCGGGCGCGAGCCGATGTTGAGCTCGGCGATCTCGCGGATCGGCGTGGCGCTGAAGAAGTAGTCGGTGAAGCCCGGCGTCTCGTAGACCAGCTTGCGGTAGGCTGCCATGCTGGCCTGCGACGATCGCTGCGGCCGCTGCAGAAACGCCTTCGGCGCGGCATTGGTCGGGTGCAGCAGCGTGGCCTCGAGCGTCGCCGCGACCAGCGTCTCGAGGTTGCGCCGGCCGATCTCGGGGTTGGCGTACTTCGACGCGATCACCTCGCCCTGCTCGGTGAGGCGGATCTGGCCCGTTCACGGTGCCCGGCGGCTGCGCCAGGATGGCCTGGTAGCTCGGGCCGCCGCCGCGCCCCACCGTGCCGCCGCGGCCGTGGAACAGCCGCAGCGTGATGCCGTGCTGCGCGTGCCAGCTGTCGAACAGCTGCACCAGCGCGATCTCGGCGCGGTAGAGCTCCCAGTTGCTGGTGAAGAAGCCGCCGTCCTTGTTGCTGTCGCTGTAGCCGAGCATCATGTCCTGCTCGTCGCCGCTGGCGCGCACCATCGCGGCGATGCCGGGCAGCGCGTAGAACTCGCGCATGATCGGCGCGGCGTTGCGCAGGTCGCCGATGGTCTCGAACAGCGGCACGACGATCAGCGCGGTCTGGCGCGATCGTCGTCGAGCGTGCCGCTGGCAGCAGGCCCACTTCCTTCAGCAGCAGCAGCACCTCCGAGCAGGTCGCTCACCGTCCTCGGTGTGCGAGATGATGTAGTGGCGCAGCGCGCCGCGCGCCGTAGCGCGCGCAGCATCTCGCGCGCGGCCTCGAAGATCGCGAGCTCGCTTGCGCGCAGCTCGCTGTACGCGTGGCCCGCGCACGCGCAGCGGCCGCGCGTCGTCGAGCAGCTGCAGCAGCAGCGTCGCGCGCCGGCCTCGGCCAGCGCGCGGTAGTCGGCCTCGCATGCGCGCCACTGCGCAGCAGCTCGGCGACCACCGCCTCGTGCTGGTCGGAGCTCTGCCGCAGGTCCACCGTGGCGAGGTGGAAGCCGAACACCTGCACCGCGCGCGATCAGCGGCTGCAGGCGCGGCGCGATCAGCGCGTCGGCGTGGTGCGGCGCAGCGACGCCTCGATCACGCGCAGGTCGGCCAGGAACTCGTCGGCGCTCGTCATACGGCTTCTGCGGCGCCACCGCATGGCGCAGCGCCTCGGTGCCGGTGAGCTCGCTGCAGCGTGGCCGCCAGGCCGCGCATACATGCCGGTCAGCGCGCGCCGATACGGCTCGTCCTGCCGGTGCGGGTTGCGGTCGGGCGAGCGCTCGGCCAGCGCGCGCATCGCGTCGGTCACCGGCGCCAGCGTCTGCGAGATCGACAGCTCGGCGCCCAGCTCGTGCACCTCGGTCAGGTAGAAGCGCAGCGCCACCTCGGCCTGGCGCGCCAGCGCGCACGCGCAGCGTGTGCGGCGCTGACGTTGGGGTTGCCGTCGCGGTCGCCGCCGATCCAGTGGCCCATGCGGAAGAACGGTCGCGATCTCGTGGCCCGGGCAGCGCGCGTTCGATCTCCGCGGTACAGCGCGCGGCATCTGGCGCAGGAAGGTCGCCGTGGTAGTAGCGACAGCGCGTTCTCGATCTCGTCGGCCACCGTGAGCTTGGTGTAGCGCAGCATGCGCGTCTGCCACAGCTGCGTGACGCGCGCGCGGATCAGCGCCTCGTTGTCGTCGCGCGTCGCGCGCGCGTGGGCAGCGTCGTCGCGCTCGCCGACCAGCCGCGCGATCGCGCGCTCGGCGTCGAGGATGCTCTTGCGCTGCACCTCGGTCGGGTGCGCGGTCAGCACCGGCGAGATGTAGGCGTGCGCCAGCGTCGCCGCGACGTCGGCGGCGCGGATGCCGGCCCGCGCAGGCGCTCGAAGCGCATCGCCAGCGAGCCTTGCCTGCATGGTGGCCCGGCGCGCTCGTGGATGGTCGCGGCGGCGCACGTGGTGGCGGTCCTCGGCGATGTTGGCCAGGTGGCTAGAAGTAGCTGAAGCGCGCGGATCACGCTCACCGTCTGGTCGCCCGACAGGTTCTTCAGCAGCCGGTCGAGCGCGCGCCCGGCGCTGTGCGTCGCGCTTCAGGCGGTAGGCCACCGACAGCTGGCGGATGCGCTCGATCAGCTCGTAGGCCTCCGCGCCCTCCTGCTCGCGGATCACGTCGCCGAGGATGCGCCCGAGCAGGCGGATGTCCTCGACCAGCGGCGCGTTCTTAGCGGCGGCATCGTCGCGCGGCGGCTGGGCGACGATTGGCTGGTGGTTCGCGGCACGGTTGCGGTGCGGGTGGCGTCGTAGGTGCAAGCGACATGGCAGACGGCGACGCAATATATAGGCCAGCCGCCCGCGATCACCGCTGCCGCTCGCCACGCCGAGTTCACGCGATCCACTATCACCGATCTGCGACGTCTGCCTTCGAATAGCCGATCTCCGCCAGGATCGCCTCGGTGGTGCCTCGCCGAGCAGCGGCGCGCGGGCCGCGGATCATGCCGGGTGTGTCGGACAGCCGGATCGGCGTGTCCGCCACCGGCGCCGGCCGCGGCGCGCCGGGAAAGCGATCTCGCGCAGGATGCCGCTGGCACGCACGTGCGACATCATCGAGCGCCTGCTGCGGGCTGTAGTACCGGGCCCGCCGGGATGCGCGCGCCGCCTCAGAACGCACGTCGATCGCGCGTCATCGCGCGGAACGCGCCGCGCACCACGCGCCGAGGCGCTCGCTCACCACATGCGCGTGCTGGCCGCGCGCCGCACGTCATCGGCTGAAGCGCGGGTCGTCGATCCACTCCGGCGCATCGAGCATCGTGCAAAAGCGCTCGCCACAACGGCTGGCCCACCGCCTGCACGATCAGCCACTGGCCGTCGCCGCACTGGAAGGAGATCCCCTGGCGCGGACCCATAGCCGAGGTTGCCCTGCGGCACGCGATCGGGCTGGTTGATCGCCTGCTCGATCAGCACCGCGTTCGCGAAACGTGAGCGCGGTGGCCATCAGCGAGCCGCTCACCTCCTGGCCGCGGCCTGTGCGCTCGCGCGCCATCAACGCGAGCAGCGCGCCGAACGCCGCCGGAGATTGCGGTGCCGAAGTCGACCCAGTTGCACGCTGGCGCGGCGCGGCGCACCGGGCTCGCCGCTCATGTACACCGCGCCCGACAGCGCCTGACCCAGGCCATCGAAGCCGAGCCGGTGCGCGTACGGCCCGGTGGTGCCGAACGCATTGGTGGCCACCAGGATCGCGCGCGCATTGATCGCCGACACGCTCGCGTAGTCGAGCCCCATCGATTGCAGCGGTGGCGCCCGGCAGGTTGGCGATCACGATGTCGGCGCGCGCGATCAGCTTGCTTGCACGATCTCGCGGCCTGCCGGCGCGTTGGGGTCGAGCGACAGCGACCGCTTTGCCGCGATTCACCTGCATGTACAGGCCGCCCTCGCCGCTGTCGGCCAGCGGCAGGACGAAGCGGTCTTCGCTGCCGCCGACCTTGTCGACGCGGATCACGTCGGCGCCGTGGTCGGCAAGCAGCGCGCCACAGAACGGGCCGGCGATGAAGCGCCCGGAAGTCGAGCACGCGGAATGCCTGCGAGAGTACGCCTTCGTTCATCGGGTGTTGGGGTCGCGGTGGCTTGCCGTGGAGACAACGTAGTCGCAGCGCAAGCAGGCATCCCCAGTTCTGCAGATGTGATCGGCCCCTCGTCTGGCGAGACTGGGGCTGGAGAGCCGAGACCCGATGCGTGCCGCGTATCTCAATCTTGGGCCTAGGGTCTGAAGCAGCCTCCAGGCCCGGCACGCATAGGGAGCGATCATGCAACTGCTGCTGATGAAAGGGCCCCGGCCCCCGTGGTGCGCAACTTGGCCAAGGCGCTCACCCGCGAGCTTCGGGCAGCGATGCGCGGGCATTCCCGGTGCTGGCCCGAAGCGAATGTCCACGATCGACGAGCACCTTCGACGCCGCGATCCGCCGCTGGCAGAGCAGGCATCGGCGTCATCGCCGACGGCATCGTCGGGCCGCGCTGCCAGGTTCTGCTGAACATCATTGCGCCCCAAGGCGACCAGTTCGGCGCACTGGCGCTGAACGTGAGCCACGTCAGCCAGCTGTTTCCGGCAACGAAGCCGGCGAACATCGCTCGCTATCTGCCCTACGTGGAGGCCGCGCTGGCGTGGCCGGCTTGACCGACCGGCCGATGGTGGTGGGCGCTCTCGGCCACCATCCGCGCGGAGACCGAAGGCTTCGTGCCGATCTCGGAGTTTCAGTCGAAGTTCAACACCAAGCCCGGCGGGTGCGCCGTTCGGGCTCTACGACGGTCGCCTGGCAACAGCGCCCTGGCAGACGGCGCGCTACCGCGGCCGCGGTTTCGCCAGCTCTCCGGCCGGCACCAACTATGCGACGTACGGCGCCAAGATCGGATGTGATCTGGTGAGCAAGCCCGAGCTGGCCAACGCGCCCGAAGTGGCAGCGCTTCTGCTCGCCGTGTTCCTCTCCGACGCGGCGAAGGATTTCCGCAAAGCCGTTGCCGGGGCAAAGTCTCGGCGGCGGCGCGCAGGTTGGTCAACGGCGGCACGCACGGCCTGGACCGCTTTTGCCAGCGTGTTCAAGCTCGCCGATGCGGTCTGGCCCACCGGCGCCGTCCGCAGAGCACCGTCGCCAACGAAGGCAGCGGCCGCGGTTCTCGCAGAGGCCGCCGAGCCTGCACAGCGTCTCGCGAACGAAGAAGGACTCCGCTGACCTGCGCGATCGGCAGCTCATGCCGCCGCCTTCAGCCTGCCCTGACGAGTACCCGGGCGCCAAGGAAGTCGCCACGTATCCTGCCCGCATACACCAAGGCCAACCTCATCCTGATCAGGGCAATGAAGGAGCGTGCACCGGGTTCGGCCTGGCCTGCGTCATCAACTACCTGCGCGTGGGTGAAGGCTGGCTAGAACCGAAGACCATCGAGATCGGTCAGCCCCCGGATGCTGTACACGCTGGCACGCCGCTACGACGAGTACGACGGTGAGAACTACGAGGGTTCGAGCTGCCGCGGCGCGATCAAGGGCTGGTTCAACAACGGGGTCTGCCCTCGAACCGGATTGGCCGTATGCACCCGACAAGGCGAACCCGGCCAAGTACGGTTTCGCCGACGCGCGCCACGCAAGAACACGCTGGGCGTGTACTACCGCATCGACATCAAGTCGATCACCGACATGCAAGCGGCGGTGGCTCAGCACGGAGCCGTCTTTGCATCAGCCTTCACGCACGATGGCTGGGACCGAGTCCCAGCGTCAACGAAGCTGCCGAAGGGGCACGCCGACATCCCGGTGATCGTCTTCAACGGCAAGCCCTCCGAAGGACGGCGGCCATGCCTTCGCCATCGTCGGCTTCAACAATGCCGGGCTTCCTGATCCAGAACTCCTGGGGCAACAAATTCGGTGCTGGCGGGTTTCGCCGTCGTCGACCTACCTCGACTGGCTGGCCAACGCCATGGACGCCTGGGTGGTCGCGCTCGGCGTGCCCGGCGTGGTCGCAGGGCGCCTGGCAGTCGGCTCCACCGGCGACGCAGCCGCCACCGCAGCGGCCGGCGCCAACCAGGCCAAGTGGTGGGACAGCGGGCTCGCCTACCGGCACAGCGTGGTGTTCGGCAACGACGGCCGCGTGCAACGCTATCCTGACCGAAGACGAACCAGCCGCGCAAGCTGCAGCAACAGGTCTATGCGCTGCCCGACCAATGGTTCCGCGGCACGCGACCGGCCAACGAGCTCAAGCGCCTGGTGCTCTACGCACATGGCGGGCTCAACAGCGAGGACGACGCGATCAAGCGCGCCGAGCGCGCATGGGCCGCTTCTTCGTCGGCAACGGTTGCTACCCGATCTTTCTGGTCTGGAAGACCGGCTTGGGCGAATCCATCCGCAACATCCTGGAAGACTCCCGACAGAAACAGCCTGCGGTAGGCGGTGCCGGCGAGTGGTTCACCGAAAAGACCGACTTGCTGATCGAAGAAGACGATCGGCCGCCCCCTGGCCAGGCCGGTGTGGAGCGAGATGAAGGAGAACGCCGGGCTGGCGTTCGCGCCCCGTCATGGCGGAGAACTGCTGCTCGAACGCGATTCAAGCGCTGTCGACCACGTGGGGCGCGCAGTTCGAGCTGCACCTGGTCGGGCACTCGGCCGGCTCCATCCTGCTTGGGCATTTGCTCGAAGGCGGCGCGCGCCCGAAGTGCCGTCAGGACAGCCGTCAAGTCAGCGTGCATCTCTACGCGCCGGCCTGCACGGTGGCGTTTGCAAGCCAGCACTATGCCGCCGACACCGCGGTGATGGACTGCCCCGCACCTGGACGTGCTGTCCGACAAGCAAGAGCGCGACGACAGCGTCGCCTCCATCTATCGCAAGTCGCTGCTGTACCTCGTGTCCAACGCGCTGGAGACCGACCTTCGCACGCCGATTCTCGGACTCGACGCCATCAACGACGCCCGCGTACGACGGCTGGGACGGCTCGTCGGACACCGGCGAAGCGCTGGCCAGCGTGGCGCACCGCCGTCGAAAGGCGCGTCGCTGACCAAGCGAACCACCGTGGTGACATCCGACCGCATCCGCGTGGCTATCGAACCCAGCGGTGATGAGGTCAAGCAGCCCTCGGCGCACGGCGGCTTCGACAACGACATCGATGCGTCATCACCAGGACGCTGCAGGGAATCACCGGAAAGAGTGCGCTCGCGGTGCCGGTCGATGATTTGCGGGGTTATTGATGCAACGCAACCGATTTCACGGTCAGCCGCGGGATCGGCGCGGCGTTAACCCGCTCAGCGGGTGAAGATTTCGTCGGCGCCGAGTCGGCGATCTGCGTAGTCCTGAACTAACGACGGCTCGAAGGTCTGCAGCCAGCGGACGCCGGTGCAATCCACGCCTCCACAGCGATGGCGCGCGTCATCGGCTTGGCGAACAGGTAGCCCTGCAGCTCGTCGCAGCCCATCTGCATCGAGCAGGATCGCGCTGCGCGGTCGGTCTCCACGCCTTCGGCCACCACGCGCAGGCCGAGCGTGCGCGCCATCGCGAGCATCGCCTCGACGATCGGCCCGGGCGTCGGCATCGTGGACCATGTCGGCCACGAAGCGCGGTCGATCTTCAGCTCCTGCGCCGGCAGCCGGCGCAGCGTGGCCAGGCTCGAGTGCCCGGTGCCGAAGTCGTCGATCGACACGTGCACGCCGAGCTTGCCCAGCCGCGCCGAGCGCGCGCCGCGTGACCTGCGTGTCTTCCATCGCCACCGATTCGGTGATCTCGCAGGTGAAGCGGTTGGGCTGCAGGCCGTGCGCGCGCAAGCCCGTTTCCAGCAGCCGCGCAGAGTTGTCCTGGCGCATCTGGTAGCCCGACACGTTGATCGCCACGCGCATGCGCATGCCCGGCCTTGCGCCACTCCGCCGCCTGCTCGAGCGCCGCCTCGAGCACCCAGTTGCCGATGGCGCCGATCAGGCCGTGCTTCTCGGCGATCGGGATGAAGCGGGCCGGGCTCACCATGCCCAGGTGCGGATGCTTCCAGCGCAGCAGCGCCTCGACCGCCGTGACCTGCAGAGCTCGCGCGCATCGATCTTGGGCTGGTACACCAGCTCGAGCTCGTGCCGCGCGATGGCCTGGCGCAGGTCCTGCGCGATCTTGAGCTCCTCGCGCTGCTCGGTCTCCACGCGCGGATCGAACAGCGCATGCGAGCCGCCGCCCGCGCGCTTGACCGAAGCGCATCGCGGCGCGCCGCGCGGGCGATCAACTGGCGCTGCTGCCGTGCTTCGGAAACAGCGCCACGCCCACCGAGATGCCGGCCGCAAAGCGCTGGCCGTCGACCTCCACGCCGCCGGCCAACGCTCTTCGGCCACGCGCCGCGCCATCACGCTCGCAGTGGACGCACCGGCGTTGAGCCAGATCGCGAATTCGTCGCCGGCCATGCGGCACATCGGCACGCGCTGGCCGCACAGCTCGCGCAGGCGCCGCGCCGCCGCGGCCAGCACCTTGTCGCCTTGTCGCGTGGCCGTGGCCCTCGTTGACGAGCCGAAAGCCGTCGAGCCCTGCATAAGAGCAGAGCGCACCGTGTGCGGTCGACGCCGCGTTCGGTGTCGAGCGCGTGCGCGAGTTCGGCCTCGAACGCGGCGCGTGCCATCAGCCCGGTGATCGCATCGGTCTCCGAGCGGCGCCAGCGCTGATCGGGCGCAGCGCCTCGCGGCGCGACGCCTGACGAACCCGGCCGCGCACGGCCCACGTCGACGCCGGCGCCGACCAGGACGATGGCGATCGCGATGGCCAAGGCCCAATAGAGGTGGATGGTGAGTGACGGAGATCAGCTTAGGCCCCTTGGCGACCCGCCGAGAAACGCAGGAACGCAGCACGCCCATCTTCGCCCGCCGCTGTACACGCGCGCAGTCGCGCGAAATGGCGCGTGATGACCCGCCAATTCGCGCCACTGCAATCCGCGCTGGTGGCGCGCGGCTCTGGGGTCGCCGAGCGCTGCAAGCGAGGCTCCGCCGCGCGACAACGCTGAACTGCCGCCCGTTCACTATTGAACCTCCATCGGCGCGAAAGATTTCCGCTGCTGCAATGACCTACACGCGCCGATCCACCCGGGAGACGCGCGCACCGACACAGCCAGCATCGGAAAGGACCCGTCATGAGCGCAACGAACGTTGAACCCACAGCCGGTCGCGCCGCCCGTCGGATGCCGACAAGCTCAGCGCCTTTCTCGGCCGCATGGTCGGCGACCTTGGCGCCATCGCCACCGGCGCGCTTGGTGCTTGCTCGGCGACCGGCTCGGTCTGTACCAAGCCATGCGCTCGGGCGACGCCGATGAGCGCCCGACGACCTCGCGCAGCGCACTGGCACCACGAGCGCTACGTGCGCGAGTGGCTGCCGGCGCAGGCGGCGGCCGGCTACGTGGACTACGACGACGCGACCGAGCTGTTTCCGCTCAACCCCGAGCAGGCCGGCCGTGTTCGCCGACGAGGGCAGCCCGGCGTCGATGGCCGGTGCGTTCGAGGCACTGGCGAGCCTGTGGCTCGACGAGCCCAAGGTCGCCGAGGCGTTCCGCCACGGTCGCGGCCTGGGCTGGCACGAGCACAGCCAGTGCCTGTTCCGCGGCACCGAGCGGTTTTTCCGGCCGGGCTACAACGCCAATCTCGTGTCGGCGTGGCTGCCGGCGCTCGACGGCGTGGTGGCCAAGCTGCAGCGCGGCGCCGTGGTGGCCGATGTCGGCTGCGGCCACGGCGCCTCGACGCTGGTGATGGCGCGCGCGTTCCCGCAATCGCAGTTCGTCGGCTTCGACTACCACGCGCCGTCGATCGCAGAGCGCCACGCAAGGCAGCGCGCGACGCCGGCGCTGACCAACGTGCGCTTCGAGGTCGCCGCATGCCAAGAGCTTTCAGCGGCCGCTTCGACCTGGTGGCGTTCTTCGACTGCCTGCACGACATGGGCGACCCGCGTCGGCGCCGCCAGCGCACGTGCGCGAGACGCCTCAAGCCGCGACGGCACCTGGATGATCGTCGAGCCGTTCGCCGACGACCGGTCTGCGGACAACCTCGAACCCGGTGGGCCGCGTGTACTACGCCGCCTCGACGATGGTGTGCACGCCGTGCTCGCTGTCGCAGGAGGTGGGCCTCGCGCTCGGCGCGCAGGCCGGTGAAGCAGCGGCTGCGCAAGGTGGTCACCGAGGGCGGGTTCGGCCGCTTCCGCGCGCGCAGCCGAGACGCCGTTCAACCTCGTGCTCGAAGTGCGGCGTTGAGCTGGCGGGTGCCGCGCCGGTTGGAGCCGGGCGCGCCGCGTCCGCGCTGCCTATACCTAGGCGCGACTCAACGCAGGCCGCGCCGGATCAACTCTTCGGCGATCTGCACCGCGTTCAGCGCGGCGCCCTTGCGCAGGTTGTCGCCCACGGTCCAGAGCCAGAGGCTGGTCGCTCGCGAGGTCGCTGGCGGATCCGCCCGACCAGCACGTCGTCGATGCCGACGCCGTCGGCTGGCAGTCGGGAGACACGTTGTGCTTGGGGTCGTCCATCACGCGCACACCCGGGAATGCGCCGCGAGCGCCGCGCGCGCCGCTTCGGGCGTGATCGCCGGCTCGGTCTCGAGCAGCACCGTCGACGAGTGCACCCACCGACACCGGCACGCGCACGCAGGTCATCGCAACGTTCGAGCGTCGGGTCGTCGAGGATCTTGCGCGTCTCGAGCAGGAGCTTCATCTCCTCGGTCGAGTAGCCGTTGTCAGTGAACGTCTCGCACAGCGGGACCACGTTGTTGGCGATCTGACGCGCGAACTGCTTGGGCGGCGGCACCGGCTGCCCCGCGGCGATCGCCTTGATCTGGCCCGTCGAGCTCCTGCTGGCCGGGCAGGCCCGCGCCCGACGCCGACTGGAACGTGGTGACCACCGCGCTCTTGCAGCTTGGCGAGCTGCCGCAGCGCGCGCGAGCGCCATCACCACCGGCGTGGTCGGTGCAGTTCGGGCTGGCGATGATGCCCTCGTGCTTCTCGAGCGCAGCGCCGTTGATCTCGGGACGACGAGCGGCACCTGCGGGTCCATGCGCCAGGTGTTGGACTTGTCGATCGCGATGCCGCCGCGCTTCAGCGACCTCGGGCGCGAGCTCCTTGGCGAGCGCGCCGGTGGCGCGCGAAGAACACGAAGTCCACGCCGATCGAACGCCTCAGGCCGAGCGCACCTCGACCGCGCAGCTTCTTGCCGCGGAACGTCACGGTGGCGCCGGCCGAGCGCTCACTGGCCAGCGGGCGCAGCTCCGGATACCGGAAAGTTGCGCTGCTCGAGCAGCCGCAGCAGCACCTCGCCGACCGCCCCGGTGGCACCTGCAATGGCGACGACGCGGCCGCGTTGGCCATTGGAAGAAGAGTTGGTCTGGGTCATGGCGCAGGATCGTAGCGCGAGCGCCGTCGGTGGCACGAGCGCAGAGCCTACCCTCGCTTGCGAGTAGATTGGCGTTCCGTTCGCGTGCCGGGCGCGTGAAGTCGCAACATCCACTCTTGGAGTTCCATTCATGGCGGTTCTTCCACAGCACGGCGTCGGTAGCGCCCTCGACATGCGCGCGCTTCGAAGCCGAGATGCCGCTCGACCAGCGCCTGCCCGAGCGCAGCGTGCTCGACGTGTTCATCGGCGGCGCGGCAGCGCCATCCCGATCGCACCGCGCTGACGATGCTGATGACCGGCGCGCCCGACGAGCAGCCGCGCCGCGTGCAGCTACCGCGAGCTGCTCGGCGCTGGTGCGCCGCGCGGCCAACCTGTTCGCATCGCTCGGCGGCCCGCGTCCCGGCGTGGCCTACATGCTGCCGAGCCTGGTCGAGACCCACGCCACGCTGTGGGGCGCCGAGGCCGCCGGCTACGCCGTGCCGATCAACTTCCTGCTGCAGCCGAGCACATCGCCGAGCTGCTCGAAGGCGTCGCGGCGCGCATCCTGGTGGCGCTGGGCCCGCATCCGGTGCTCGACATCTGGCAGAAGGCGCTCGCACTGCGCGAGCAGGTGCCGAGGCTGACGGTGCTGCGCGTGGCGCCGCCGGGCACGCCAGCGGTCGGACGGCGTGCTCGACTTCCATGGCGGCGCTGATGGCGCAGCCCGACGACCGCCTGGTGTTCGGCGAGCCCGGCCGCGACGACGACGTGGCCGCGTACTTCCACACCGGCGGCACCGACCGGCGCGCCGAAGCTGGTGGCACACACGCACCGCAGCCAGCTCGTGGCCGCGCTCGGCGGTGCGGTGCTCGGCGACATGCAGCCGACCGACACGCTCACCGCCACGCTGCCGCTGTTCCACGTCGGCGGCACGATCTTCTGCGGCGCTGAGCGTCCTTCATGGCCGGCGTCGGCCTGCTGATCATGTCGCCCGGCGGGCTGCGCAACCCGGCGATGGTGCAGGGCTTCTGGCGCCTGGCGGCGCAGCACCGGCGCCACGCTGGTCGGCGCGGTGCCGACGTCGGTGGGCGCGGTGCTCGACGTGCCGCTCGGCGGCGCCGACATCAGCGCGGTGCGCGCCGGCTTCTGCGGCGCGGCCTCGCTGCCGCCGGCGGTGCGCGAGCGCTTCAGGCAGGTCACCGGCGCGCGGCCTGTTCGAGGTGTACGGCATGACCGAGGCCTCGGGCCTGATCGCGATCGACCCGGTGGCCGGCGACGGCGGCATCGGCTCGGTCGGCTGGGCCCTGCCCTACACCCAGGTGGTGGTGCGCCGGCTCGAGGCCAGCGGCCGCCTCGGGGTCCGCGTGTGCGACCGCACGAGATCGGCGTGATCACCGTGCAGCGGGCCGCACGTGTCGCCCGGCTACCGCAACCCGGAGCACAACGCGGGCGTGTTCGACGGCGGCGTGCTCAACAGCGGCGACCTCGGCTACACCGACGAATCGGGCCGCATCCACATCGCCGGCCGCGCGAAGGACCTGATCATCCGCAGCGGCCACAACATCGACCCGCTGATGATCGAGAACGCGATGGCCGCGCACCCCGCGGTGGCGCTGGCCGCCGCGGTGGGCATGCCCGACGCCTATGCCGGCGAGCTGCCGGTGTGCTACGTGGCGCTGCGGCCCGGCGCTCGCGCCACGCGCGGACGAGCTGCACGACCACGCACAGCGAGCGATCGGCGAGCGCCCGGCCTGGCCAGAAGCAGATCCATCATCATCGACGCGATCCCGCTCACCGTCGGTGGGCAAGATCTACAAGCCGCAGCTGCGCTGCGACGCGGCCGCACGACTGGTGAACGCGCGTCGTGCGCGAGCAGCTCGCGCTGGCCGATGCGCGGGTGCAGGTGAGCGAAGGCGGTCGACGCGGCATGCGCGTGAGCGTGACGCTGCCGCAAGCGGCAGCAGTCGTCGGTGCCAGCGGTGCAGCAGGCGCTTGCGGCCTATCTGTTCGAGGCGCAGGTCACGGTGGGGTGATATCGACGCCCTAGCGGCCCAGCAACTCAACAACACCGCGCTGCCGCCTCGCACTGCGCGCGGCTCACGTCCAGGTGCGTCACCGCCCGCATCGTGCGCGCCCCATCGCATTGAGCAGCACGCCACGCTCGCGCGCACGCGCGCTCAGCGTCGGCGCATCGATCGGCACTGAATCCGGCAGCTGGAACACCACGATGTTGGTCTGCACGCTGGCCAGGTCCAGCTGCACCGGCGCGCCGGCTTTCAGCACGCTCGGCGAACGCACGCGCGTTGGCATGGTCTTCGGGCAGGCGCTGCAGGTGATGATCCAGCGCATACAGCGCGGCAGCGCCGAAGATGCCGTTTTGCCGCATCGCGCCGCCCATGCGCTGGCGGTGGCGATGCGCCGCGGCGATCAGCGCCTTCGATCCCGCCAGCAGCGAGCCGCCCGGCGCCCCTAACCCCTTGCTGAAGGCCACCGGCCACGAGATCGAACGGCGCGGCCAGCTCGTGCAGCGCCACGCCGCTGGCGGCGCTGGCGTTCCACAGCCGCGCGCCGTCGAGGAAGGTGGCCAGGCCGAGCTCGCGCGCCACGGCGCAGATGCGCAGCACCTCGGCCTGCGGCACCACCACGCCGCCGGCGCGGTTGTGCGTGTTTTCGATCTCCACCAGCGTGGTGGTCGGAAAGATCGGAAAGTTGCGCGGCTTGGCGGCGGCGCGCAGCTCGTCGGCGCTGAACACGCCGGCGTGCCCGATCTCGTGGATCTGCACCCCGGCGTTGGCCGCCGCGCCGCCCAGCTCGTGCCACGCCGGCATGCGATTCGCGACAGGCCACCACCTCGTCGCCCGGCCGCGTGAGCGTGCGCAACGGCCACCTGGTTGGCCATGGTGCCGGTGGGCAGCCACAGCGCCGCCTCCTTGCCCAGCAGCTCGGCCATGCGGGCTTGCAGGCGGTTGGTGCTCGGGTCTTCGCCGTACTGGTCGTCGCCCACCGGGGCCGCGGCCATCGCGGCGCGCATGGCGTCGGTGGGGCGGGTGACGGTGTCGGAGCGCAGGTCGATGACGGTGGCCATGGGTGGTGCAATCCAGGTGAGTACGCAGCCGCCAACGATACGCCGGCGCTGTTCCAACTACCAATGCCTTGAGCCTGCGCAAGCAAGCGATCGGAAAAGACTGCCCCTGCGGTTGCTGCCGGTCGCGAAAGCCGCCCCGTTCAGCGGTAATCTCCTCGACCGATGTCCAAGGAGACTGCCATGGCCGAGCACGCAAGTCGCGACAAGAAACTGAGCCCTGCCGAGCAGGCGTTGCGCGAAGCGGCGCTCGACTACCACCGCTACCCGGTGCGCGGCAAGATCTCGATCACGCCGACCAAGCCGCTGTCGAACCAGCGCGACCTCTCGCTGGCCTATTCGCCCGGCGTGGCCTACGCCTGCCTGGCGATCGCCGACGATCCGACGCTGGCCGCCGACGTACACCTCGCGCGCCAACCTGGTGGGCGTGGTCACCAACGGCACCGCGGTGCTGGGGCTGGGCGACATCGGCCCGCTGGCCGGCAAGCCGGTGATGGAGGGCAAGGGCTGCCTGTTCAAGAAGTTCGCCGGCATCGACGTGTTCGACATCGAGCTCGCCGAGAAGCGACCCCGACAAGCTGGTCGAGATCATCGCCGCGCTCGAGCCCACGCTGCGGCGGCGTCAACCTCGAGGACATCAAGGCGCCCGAGTGCTTCTACCATCGAGACGCAAGCTGCGCGAGCGCATGAACATCCCGGTCTTCCACGACGACCAGCACGGCACCGCGATCATCTCAGCGCCGCGGCGCTGCTCAACGGCGCTGGAGCTGGTGGGCAAGACGATCGGCGACGGTCAAGATCGCGGTCTCCGGCGCCGGCGCGGCGGCGATCGCCTGCCTCGACGTGTTCGTCGGCCTCGGCGTCAAGCGCGAGCACATCTTCGTCGTCGACAGCAAGGGCGTCGTGCGCGCCGGCCGCGACGACTTCGCGGCGCCTCGACGAAGCAAGCTGCGCTACTGCCAGAAGACCGAGGCGCGCACGCTGGCCGACGTGGTGAAGGACGCCGACGTGTTCCTGGGCTGCTAGCGCCGCCGGCGTGCTCACCGCCGAGATGGTCAAGACGATGGCCGAGCAAGCCGATCATCCTGGCGCTCGCCAACCCCGAGCCCGAGATCCGGCCCGAGCATCGCGCGCGCCGCGCGCCCGACTGCATCATGGCCACCGGGCGCAGCGGACTACCCGAACCAGGTCAACAACGTGCTGTGCTTCCCGTACATCTTCCGCGGCGCGCTGGATTGCGGCGCCACCAAGATCACCGAGGCGATGAAGCTCGCCTGCGTGCGCGAGATCGCGGCGCTGGCCAAGGCCGAGATCAGCGACGAAGTGGCCGAGGCCTACGCCGGCCAGGAGCTGCGCTTCGGGCCCGACTACATCATCCCCACGCCGTTCGACTCGCGCCTGATCCTGCGCATCGCGCCGGCGGTGGCCAAGGCGGCGGCCGAGTCCGGGCGTGGCCACGCGGCCGATCGCCGACCTCGACGCCTACCGCCAGAGCCTGACCCGGTTCGTCTATCAAACCGGCATGCTGATGCGGCCGGTGTTCGCGCGCCGCCAAGGCCAAACCCGCCCGTGTGGTGTACGCCGAAGGCGAGGACGAACGCGTGCTGCGCGCGGTGCAGGTGGTGCTCGACGAGGGCCTGGCAAGCCCATCCTGGTGGGCCGGCCCGAGGTGGTCGAAGATGCGCATCGAGCGCGCAGTCGCTGCGCCTGACGGCCGGGCGCGACTTCCAGCTGGTGGACCCCGAGAACGACCCGCGCTTTCGCGAGTACTGGGAGCTGTACGCCCAGCTGATGGGCCGCGACGGCATCACGCCCGAGGCGGCCAAGGCCGCGGTGCGGCGCAGCACCACGCTGATCTCGGCGCTGATGCTGCACCGGGGCGAAGCCGACGCAATGCTTGTGCGGACTGGTGGGCCGCTTCGACCACCACCTCGAGCACGTGCGCAACGTGATCGGCCTGGCGCCCGGCGCGCGCACGCTCGCCACCGTGAACGCGCTGATGCTGCCGCAGCACACGCTGTTCCTCACCGACACCTTCGTCAACGAGGAGCCGAGCGCGCGAGCTGGCCGACATCGCGCATCACCGCGGCAGGCGCGATGCAGCGCTTCGGCATGCCGCCGCGCGTGGCGTTCCTGTCGCACAGCGTGTTCGGCCGCAGCCAGCGTGCCAGCGCCAGGCGCATGCGCGCGGCACGCGACCTGTTCGTCCGCGCGCACCGCACATCCGTGCGACGGCGAGATGCAGGGTGACGCCGCGTTGTCGGAAACCGTGCGCCACGGCTACCTGCCCGGCAGCACGCTCACCGGCGACGCCAACCTGCTGGTGCTGCCCAACCTCGACGCGGCCAACATCCTGTTCAACGTGCTGAAGATGACCGGCGGCCATGGCATCACGATCGGGCCGATGCTGCTCGGCGCGGCCAAGCCGGCGCACGTGCTGACGCCCAGCGCCACTGCGGTGCGCCGGGTGGTGAACATGACGGCGCTGGCGGTGGCCGACCTCGCGGCGCAGTAGCGGTTGCTGACGCGCGGCTCCGCGGCCGCGCGCAGTTCGTTCAACAGATTTGCCTTGACGCATCCCCGCCACGGGGATGGTTGTGATTGCCGAGCGCATGCGCTTACTCGATCACCTCATCGGCGCGCACCAGCAGCCATTGCGGAATCGTCAAGTTCAGCGCCTTCGCGGTCTTCAAATTGATCACCAGCTCGAACTTGTTGGCTGCTCGACTGGGAAGATCGGCTGGCTTGGCGCCCTTCAGGATCTTGTCCACGCACGTTCGCCGCGTGGCGGTGAAGCTGGCGGCGAGGTCGACGGCATAGCTCAGCAAGCCGCCCGCGACCACCATGCTCGCGCCACATGTAGAGCCACCGGCGGCGGGTCGTCTGCATTCGATTGAGCGGTCGGTCGCGCTCCGCGAAGAACGTGGCGTCCGCGCAGCGACCACCACGGCCTGCGATCGACTGCTCCAAGGATCTCTGCTGTGCTGCGGCCGGAATTCCGCCGCCGAGTTGGCGGCAACGGGCAGCGCAACCAACTTCGGCTGGCGCAAGCAGCCTGGGCGCTTGCCCAGAGCACCGGGGACGTGGGATTGCCTTCGTTCAACAAGAACGAGATGCGCCGTACCGCTGGACCCACGCCATGCAGGATCTCGATCAGCTTGCCCAGCACCTCTTCGCTTTGCGCGCTGACGCCGGTGACGTTGCCGCCGGGGCTCCGCCGAGCTGGTGACGAAGCCGCTGTCGACGGCGTTACGCCACCAGTCGATCGACGATCGTACCGTCGTTGGTGGCTTTCTGTGCAGCGAGCGCAGCCTGGGCGCTCCCGACCGCGATCACCTCGACCTGCTGGCTCAGCAACGCGCGCGCCAAAGCCGTCAGGCGCATCACCTCGCCCTCGGCATACACCACTCTGAGTATTCGATGTTGGTGCCTTCCACCAACCGAGATCGCGCATGCCCACTGCTTGAATGCCTCGACCAGTTGGCCGCCGGTTGGCAATCGAGTGACACCCAGGTAGCCGACCCGACGCACCGCCACAGCGCAGCCAGAGCAATGCCGAGCCGATGCGTAAGCACCAGGCCAAGACACGACGCCAGCGTAGCGTGGCGCCGCGTGATCACGCGATCACCCCAGAGTCCGTCGTGATCTGACTCGCAGCGCGCGGTCCATCGGTTGTCTCTCGATGCATCGCGCATTGAAGCACCATCACGCCGGCGCGGTTATCGCGCCCCGCGCCGGGCTCGGACCGCGGCCCGTCATGCCAACGCTAGTGCGCCGCCGGCTCGAAGAGCTCGATCGGGTTTCCGTCCGGATCTTCCAGCCTGGATCTGTTTCCGCCGGGACCGTTTCCATCTTGTTGCCGAAGTGCAGCTTTGCTCTCGACAGCGCTTCGACGAAGCCTTGCAGATCCTCCACGCGCAAGACCGCGCGATTCCATCCACCGGGCTCCTGGTGCCGCCCATCGGGCAGTGGGCGCGAGCCCGGCGCCCCAGGGCCACTCAGCCAGAATCTGCAGCGGACCGAACTGCACGTTGGCGAACGCCGGAAGCTTTTGAGTTTCCAGCTTGAAGCCTGGTTGCTCGGTATAGAACGCGACCGCGCGAGCCACGTCGCTCACTTGGTGGCGAACGCCATGCAAGCCCTTCACGAAGGCGTGCGATTCAGGCGCAGGCGGCTTGTCCATCGGTCTGCCGCGAAGAGTGGACTCATCTCTCAAGGGGCAACTTTCGAACCTGCAAGGGCGTCCGCAAGAGCCCCTTGCTACGAGACCGGTTGCAACGTGTTCTCGACGGTGAGCCGCCCGATCGCGCGGCCCATGCGCTCGCCACCTCGGTGGAGTGGCGATAGTGGATGCCACCCCAGATGCGCGCGATGCCTCACCTCGTCGACGTAGTCACGCGATTCGCTCCCAGCGATGCGTCACGCCGGGCGCGGTGGGGCTCGTCATGCGCGATCGTCGCGATCGCGCCCGCTGCCGAAACTCGGCTTCCGAGCACCGCCGCCACGCCGCGCTGGCGCTGATGCAGTGCGCGCACGGGTACTCGGGATGCAACGGCGTATCCACCAGCGGCAGCCACGCCGCGTCGGAAGCAGTGGCGTCATTGCCGTCGATGTCGCCGTTGCGGATGGCGGTGACCGGCCGCCAGAAGTTGAACGCGTACTTGGCATCGAACACGGCCACGAGAGCGTCACTGGCCGCCATATTGGCCAGCGCAAAAAGTCGTGCGTTGTCGATCTGGCTGCGCGAGTCGCGAGACGCGAGCGAGCGAACGACCGGATTCCAGGTGGCCACACCCACCGCCGCCCAGAAGCGCGCGCGGTTTCGGTCTGTGCGGGGGTGCGTTGCGTGCTGTCGCGCGCACCGAGCGCCTTGATCTCGTTGTAGTCGCGCGCCCAGACGGCGCTGGTCAGCGCCGGCGGCGGTTCCGGACGCTGCATCTGCGGAGGGCCGCTCCATCAGCAGGGCCTCACCTCGCGCCAGTCGTGGCTCACCGGCAGCGGCGTCGCCACGTACACGCCAGGCTGCGTCAGCGGCCGGTACAGGTTGGCAGCGCCGACCCGTCTTTCACGCGCAGCGCGAGGCAATCGGCAGCCGCCCGCTCGCCCGGCGCGATGCCGGCGTCAGCGCCACGCTCGCCGCTCAGGCGCTGCTGCGTGGTCCTGCCAGGCCAGCCGTCGAGCGTGTCGCGCTGATCCGGCACCAGCTTCACCAGCACGGCATGCGCCGCCGCCGCGGCCGCAGCGTCGGCCGACGCGCCCGCCGGCGCGTCGACCCCGGCGCCATACGACCGGAAGCGCGGCTCGATCGCGTTGACGGCGTTGAACATCGCCCGATGCACGATCGCCATCGTGCGTGCGCCGTCGCACGACCGGTTGCCGCCGGCGACCACGGCAGTCACACCGAGCTCCGTTCCAATCGAGCACGGCATCGGCCATCGATGCGCAGGGCATAGCAGAAGCGCCAGCGCGCAAACGACCCAGCCCAGCTGCGCGCCTGCGTGCGGTCACGGCGTCCGATCATGGTGATGTCTCCCTGAAGTGCAGAGTCGGTACGCTGCCGCCGCGGCGCCCGCCAGTCCAGTTCACAAAATGAACTTGCCCGGTGCGGGGTGCAGGCGAGTCTACGCTGCGCGCATGAACGAGGGCTTCGGTCAGTTCTGCTCCGGTCTCGGTGGCCTGCGAGGTGTTCGCCAAGCGCTGGACGCCCTTGATCCTGCGCGAGCTGCTGGCCCGGCAGCCACCGCTTCAACGAGGATTCACCGCTGCATCCACTTTGATGTCGCGTGCCCTGCTCGCCCGCCGCCTAAAGAGCTCGGAGGCGGCCGGTGTCATCTCGAGTGGCACCAGAGCGCAGCGTCGGGCAAAGGCGGGCCTGGGCCTGAATCACCTCACGCCGGCCGGCCGCGAGTTCCGCGAGGCGCTCGAGGCACTGGGCACGTGGGGCCAGCGCTGGGCGGTGCGGGTGCAGCCGCACAACCTGGACGCCGGGCTGTTGATGTGGAACATCCGCCGCCGCGTCGCGAAAGACCGGCTGCCACCGCGCCGCGGTGGTGGTCGAAGTTTGTCTACTGACGGCCTGCCCGCCCCAGCTAGTCGCGGCGCGCGGCACTGTCTGGCTGATCCTCGAGCGCTCGGCGGTGGACGTGTGCCTCAGCAACCCGGGATACGACGTGGACCTTTGGCTCGAGGCTCGACACTGCGGCGATGGTCCGCGTCTGGCTGGGCGACATCCATCCCCTTCGCCGACGCCACTGCGCGCCAAGACGGTCCGCTTGAGCGGCGACCCGACGAGCTCGCGAAGCAGTTTCACGTCGTGGCTGCTGCTCAGAGCCAGCTTTGCGGGGCGTGACCACGGCCCGACGCGTCGACGACCGCCGCCGCGCAGGCTCGCGTAGATCGCGCGCCGGATCGATTACAGGCGCTTGACAAGCAGACACCGCAGCCGCGCTCATCGATTCCAGTAAGGCTGTCCTCCGCGGTCCAGACGGGGCCGCGGAGCCTTCGCATGGACGACCTGCTGCATCCGCCACGCCACCCTCTACGACGGCACCGGCGCCGACCCCATCCGCGCCGACCTCGCCGTGCGCGCCGGCCGCATCCGCGCCATCGCCCCTCGCTGCCTGCGCAGACGCCAAGCAAGTCATCGACGCCGATGGCCTCGCGCTGATGCCCGGCATCATCGACAGCCACACGCACTACGACGCCCAGCTCACCTGGGACCCGTATGCGCGCCCCTCGCCGGCGCTGGGCGTGACCACGGCGGTGATCGGCAACTGCGGCTTCACCATCGCGCCGTGCCGGCCGCAGGACCGCGAGCTCACGATGCGCAACCTCACGCAGGTGGAGGGCATGTCGTTCGAGGTGCTGCAGCGCGGCGTGCGCTGGGAGTTCGAGACCTTTGCCGAATACCTGGCGCAGCTGCGCCGCACCGGCTGCGCGATCAACCTGGCCGCGTACGTGGGCCACTCGTCGCTGCGCACCTGGGTGATGGGCGCCGACGCCAACCAGCGCGCCGCCACCGCGGACGAGATCGCGCAGATGGCCGCGTTGGTGCGCGAGGCCATGGCCGCCGGCGCGGTGGGCTTGGCCAGCTCCACCAGCCCGGCGCACAACGGCGCGGGCGGCGCGCCGATGCCCTCGCGCCTGGCCAGCGACGACGAGCACCTCGCGCTCATCGAGGCCATGGGCGCCGGCGGCCGCGGCGTCTACATGGTGACCAAGGGCGCGCAGATGCCGGTGGCGCTGCTCGAGCAGATGGCCGCGCGCGCACGCCGCCCGGTGATGATCGCCGCGCTGCTGCACAACGGCACCAACCCGGGCGCGGTGTTCGCCGACCTCGATGCCATCAGCGCGCGCCAACGAGCGCGGCCACCGATTGATCGGGCAGGTGTCGTGCTGCCCGCTGACGATGGACTACCACCATGGCCTCGCCCTACCCGGTGGAAGGCCTGGCGAGCTGGAAGCCCGCGCTCGGCCTGCAGGGCAAGCGCCTGTGCGCGGTGCTCGCCAACCTGGCGTTCCGCCAGGGTGTGCGCGATGAACTCGCCGCGCCATCGGCGCTTCGCCTCTTCAACGGCGAGTGGGACAAGGTGCACGTGGTGGAGGTGGCGCAGCCGCGCCACCGCGAGCTGGAGCAGCGCAGCGTGCGCGACATCGCGCAGCGCCTGGGCAAAGATCCGCTGGATGCGATGCTCGACCTCGCGCTCGACGAAGACCTGGCCACCATCTTCACCGCGCAGCTGCTCAACAGCGACGAGGCCGCGGTGGCGCGCCTGCTCAACCACCCGCACAGCCTGATTTCGCTGTCGGACGCCGGCGCGCACCTCACCTTCTTCAACGACGCCGGCTTCGGCCTGCACCTGCTGGGCCACTGGGTGCGCGAGCGCGGCGCGATGCGCCTGCAAGACGCGGTGCGGCGGCTGACGCACCAGAGCGCGGAGATCTTTGGGCTGCCGGGGCGCGGGCTTGCTGCGCGAGGGCTATGCGGCGGATCTGCTGTTGTTCGATCCGGCGACGGTGGGCCGCGGCCGCAGCCACCGCGTGTTCGACCTGCCCGGTGGCGCACCACGGCTGCACACCGATGCGGTGGGCGTGCACGGCGTAGTGGGTCAACGGCCAGCAAGTGGCCGGCGGCGACGGCGTGCGCGCGCGAGCGCGCCGTTGGCCGGCCAGCTGATCGCCGAGTTCGAGCGCTGAATCCAAACCAGCGCGTCAACGCGCCGGTGCCAGGCTGGCCTGTTCCACCTGAAGGCGCTGCCGCCGCGCCACGTTGATCGACAGCACCTGCACGTTGCCGGACGCCTGCAGGGTTCAGGCCTCGATGCAACACTCGCTCGGGCACATAGCGCGCCTGGCCGGGTTGCGTGGTCTGCGCAGGGCCGTCGCCAAACTCGGTGGTCAAGTCCCGCGCAACACGCACAACACCTCGTGGCCATGCGTGTGGTAGTGAGGCTGCGTGGTTTGTCCCGGCGCGAAGTCGATCATGTGCACCGTCGCTTCCATCTCGCGGGCTTGCGTGAGCTCGCGCACCACCGCGTCGTGCAGGTGTTGCACGGCGGCGCGGCGATAGGGGTTGCGTGTCGGCGCCCCGCGCGCTACCAGATCGAGACCCACCCGAATGCCGTGGGCCATGCTGCAGGCGTTGGCAATACTGGCGAGCAGTTTCACGAGTTCCGCCTGGCGCCTGACGCCGCACTTCATGAACACGCGGCTGAGCAGCGTGCGCACGGTGGCCACGCTGCGGCCGCGCGCGAGTGCCGCTTCGGCGGGCGTGAGCCCTTCGTAAGTGGCCATCGCGATCTGCGTCTCGGCCGGTGTGAGGCCGAACATTTGCGCCAGCGCGCCACTCGGCAGCAGCGGCGCGGTTTGTGGATCCCATAGCAGCGCCAACGCCGCGAGATCGTCGATGGCGCCCGGCAGCGCGACGATCAAGCCCATCAGCGGCGCGCGCGCGGCCTCGGCACCGACAACAAACGCGGCGCGCCACCGTGGCGCTCGGGCCCTACTGCCGCCTTCCGCAGCGCGGCCCTGCAAAGCGGCCTCCACGCTCGGCGGCGCAAGTGGCCAATGCCTGTCGCCGCTCGCCGATTGCCGCATCGCTGGAAAGCAGAGCCTCGGCGCACGCGTTCTTGAACACGATGCGCCGCGCGCGATCGATCACCACGATGCCGGGTGCGTCGGAACCCGACACAGCCAAGCCGCTGGGCGACTCGATGAGGTGCATGCCAATGACTTTCGCAGACGCAGCCACTGTAGCGCACGCCGCGCGCACGACCGTCAGAGGAATGAATGACGACCGGCGCGCGCGTTTCCGCTAACGTCGATCTCCATCGGGCGTCATCGAACTCGGGCATGTCAACCTCTGGGTCAGCGGTTTGGACCGCTCAGCGGCCTTCTACCGCGACGTGCTGGGTTTCGCCGAGGTGACGCGCGCGGCGTGCTCAACGGTCGGCAGGTGGCGTTCTTTTCATTGGGCACGCGGCATCACGACCTGGCCCTGGTGGAGGCACCGGGCGCCATGGCGCAGGGCGGGCCGCCACGGCTGGGGCTCAACCACATCGGGCTGAAGGTAGGCAACGGCCTCGGACGATCTGCGGTGCATGCGCGACGCGTTGATCGCGCGCGGCGTGATGCCTGAGCCGCTATGTGGAGCACCGCGTGTGCCAGTCGATGCACGTGGACGACCCCGATGGCAACACCATCGAGCTCTACGTCGATGCAGACCCTGCCATCTGGGCGCGCGACCCGCAGTCCATCGTGTGCTCCGAACCCTTGATGCTCGACTGATGGCAGGACGCAACGCGATGAACAATGACCTCTCCTTGCCGCGCAACGGCGTGCTGGTTTGCAGGCCCTGGCCGCATGGGCCTTGTCGGCCCTCGTCGCGCCGGCGCGGGCACAGGCGTACCCGTCCCGGACCATCCGGCTGGTGGCGCCGGTGGGCGCGGGCAGCGGCCTCGATGCGCGCGCCCGCGAAGTGGCGCAGAAGTTGTCCGACCTGCTGGGGCAGCAGGTGGTGGTGGAAAACCGGCCCGGCGCCGGCGGCATCATCGCCATCCAGCAGGTGGCCAAGGCGCCGGCCCGATGGCTACACGCTGGCCGTGTCGGGCATCGCACCCGTGGCGTACTCACCCCGTGCTGTATCGCAAGCTGCCTTACACGCCTGATGAGCTGGCACCGGTGAGCCTGCTGGCCACCGGCCCCTCGATCGCTGTACGTGAGCGCGGCGTTTTCTGCGCACACCGTGGCCGAGCTGGTGGCTGCGGCCACGGCCAAGCCCGGGTCGCTGACCTTTGCCTCGCAGGGCAACGGCACGTTTCAGCACCTGGCCGGCGAGTGGTTCAAGGCCACCACGAGCACCGACCTGCTGCACGTGCCCTACAAGGACTACGCGCAGATCCTGACCGATCTGTCGAGTGGACGCATCTCCATGCTGTTCGACAGCACCGGCGCGGTGCTGCCGCACGTGCAAAGCGGCCGGCTGCGGGCGCTTGCCGTCACCGGCGCGAGCCGACTCGCCAGCCTGTCCGACGTGCCCACGTTCACCGAAACGGGCTGGCCGGCTACGACCCGCACGTGAACTACGGGATCTTTGCGCCGGCGCCACGCGCAAGGATGTGATCAACGCCGTGAGCGAGGCCTGTGCCAAGGTGCAGGGGTCACGCGACATTCGAGACATCCTGGCGCGCTTTGGTTTCACGCCGGTGGGCAGCACCCGGCCGAGTTTGCGAGCTATCATCGCGAAGGAACGCGAGCGCTGGAGCGCCGTGGTCAGGCCACCGGCTTGCAGCTCGACTACTGAAGCCCCTTCGCGCTACTTCCCACGCGGCTTCGCCGCAGAGCTTGCTCGAGGACTGCAGGCCCTCCGACATGCCGATCAGCACGCCGCTCACCAGCGCCGCGTAGCTGTCCATCATCGCCTGCGCGCTGCGCAGTTGGGCCGAGCGGCCCTCGCGCAGCGCCGTCTGCGCCTGCGACATCAGCGCCGCGACGCTGGTCTTGGCCTGGGCGCGCCGGTGTCGGTGCCCTTGACCTTCATCGTCTCGAGCACGTGATCCCACGGGCCCTTCAACGCGCCGCCGGCGCCTCTCGGCAGCTTTGCCGACGGTGCTGAAGAACACGTCTTCCATCTTTTCGAGGTTGGCCAGCGCGCCCTTCATCTGCTTGTTGTTGACCTCGACGCCCTGGCTGACGAACTGCTGCAGCGCCGCGCGCTGCGCCTGCACCGCCTGCAGCAGTGCGGCGTCCATGCCGGCAAAGGCCTTTTTCGAGCATCGCCTCGACATCCACCGCGGGCATCACGTTCTTCGCCGCGCCGCTGGAGGCCGCCTGCGTGACCGACTTCAACACATTGCGGATGTTGGCGACCGTCAGCTCGCGGCCCCGCAGCGCCTTGAGCGTCGCGCTGGCTGACAGCTTTGCGAATGTGCCTCGCCTTAGCTGCGCGCTGGCCTTGGCGAACATGTCGATGAGTGCGTCTTGATCGATACCCGACTTGAACATGGTTGATCTCCCTGGTCTGACGGTCGATCGGCCGATGCCTTCAACCTCATGGCCTGGCCGATTCGCGCCAGTCTGCGCCCGCCGCGCCGCGTCGCGCCATTGGGGCTGCCACGCGCGATCGCTGTACCTCGCGCGCTACTACAACGCCGTGGTCCAGAGAGATGGAGCCAGGACACCGCCGACGAAACGGTGAAGCTCTTTCTCGCGCCGGCCTAGTGCGAGGGCGACTTGCTGAAACGACCATGCCGCGCCGCGCGCATCCAGCCCTGGCGAACTGCTCGCCCGGCATCCTGAGCAGGCGCCTGTGATCGCCGCCCTCGAGGTGAGACGACCTCATGCCCCTCCAGCTCTTGGTCGACGACCGTTTCCTGATGCCCCATGCCATGCCCACCGGCGGCACCGCGCCACGATCGCAATCGCCGAAGACCGCTGCAATGCGGTTCTCGTCGGACAGATGCAGCTCGCGCCGGCCCAGCAGGCTGGCCAGACGGCCGACCATGACGTAGCGGTCGGCCGGGATCACGGCCATGACGAATCCGTCGTCGTCTTCGAGGATCACCGACTTGGCCACCAGGCGCGGCGGCACATGGGCCACGCGAGCGGTCTGGGCGCTGCTGCGGCTAAAGCGATGCTCGCTGACCTCGTACCGCAAGCCACGCTGATCGAAGTACTGGGACAGACGCGATGAAATCATGACCATCTCCAGGCTGAAGTGATCGGCACGCGGGTCGATAGGGCCCGTGCAGCGGTCTGAACCACTCGCGCTCGACGCATCAATCGTCGACCTGTTGTCCAACTTTGTGGGCATCTGGCGCAAAGCCGAGCAGCCCCGCCCTGGGTCAGCCGAACGAACCGCCCTGCAGATCTCATGTCGCTTCCCAAGGCTTGCTGGTCTTTGCAGCGGTGACGATCCTTGTTGGGATCGCCTTTGCGATCCTGCTGCGGGTCAGTCTCCGTCCAGGGTAGGGCCGGTTCCGTCGGGCTCCACACCGTCACCTTGTCGGTCAACGCATCTTCCTTGAAGTTGCGCGGTTCGTCGCGATTGGCTTTGCGCTCGGCGTCGAGCAGATCGTCGCGCTTCTTGGCAGGTGGAATGGATTTCGTGGTCGATCGGGCGGTGGATCGTTTGGCCATCAGGTCTCCTATCTCAGTTCATCGAAGCGTAAGAGGCCGCGCTTCGCTCGCCGACAATAGGAAGCGCACGTTGTGCTGTCCGTCAGCGCCTGATTTTCCCGCCCTCACCCCGCGCGCACCGCGGCGGCGGCCACACCCATCAAAGATTCTTCGTCCCCCAATCTCGCATCGCCCTTCACGATCCCGGCCCCAGGCTCTTGCCCGCCCGTCGGTTAGCAGGTACTCGACGCGCGGTGGGCGTTCGCTGTAGAGCTGGCGACGAATCAGGCCTCCCTCTTCCATCGCCTTGAGCCGCGCCGACAGGATGTTGGGCGCTACGCTTTAGCGGGCCTGAAAGTCCTGAAAGCGCCGCGGCCACTTGGGCAACGGAATGGCGCTGTGGGATGGTCCAGCGCTCGCCGATCAGATCGAGCGTCTGCGCCGCAGGGCAATCGGGGATGTCATTAGCTCTTGGCCATGACGAGAGCATAGTCGTTTGACTTTTTGTTTGCAAGTCACTACTCTTTCGCTAGTCTTGCATCCAGCAAGTCTCAGCGAAGGACACGCCATGAATCCCATCTTCCGCAAACTCAACGCGTACGCCCTGTGGGTCAGCCCCACTCCCCCGGGGCCCACGCCGCCCCGTGATGAGCACCGCGCCCGTCGTCAGCCGCTTCCGCCTGTATTGGCCGAAGCGGCACGGCCATGTCGGGCGGCATGGGCTGCATGGTGCCGCCCTGGGGCGTCGCGTCGAGGATGAAGAGATCCGCGGCCTTGCTCACCAGGCCCATCGGGTCAGCGATCCCTCCGACGAGGAGGATCGAGCCGTCGACCAGCGGCGTGCCCGTGTGGAAGAAGCGGCCTGATCCCATGTTGGGCCCGGGCATGAACAGGCCCGTCGTCGCGTCGTAGACCTCGGTGCTCCGCGCGTTGGCGACCGACGTGATCGCGGGCTCGGGCGGCGTCGCGTTCATGACCTTACCCGCGCCGCCCGGCGATCAGGATCCGGCCGGCGCTCTGGTGAACGAGCGTCGCGGTGTGGGCTGCGCGCGGCACGTTCATGGCGCTCGTGACGCTGAAGGTGCGGCTCAGCGGCTCGTAGATCTCCACCACGGGATGAGGGCTGGTTGCTCGTGTCGAACCCCCCCCGTGATGAGCACGCGGCCCACGCCGCCTGCAGGATCCACCGGGTTGGGGGAGCGGCGCGACGGCGATGGCCCACCTCTCGACGAGCATCGGTCGTCGAGAGCCACGGGGATCCACCAGGATCGGGTAGGCGACGCCCGCCTCGGGCCAGGCGACGCGCGCCGTGCACCAGGCCGCGCCGGGCGGCGTGGGCGGGAGCAATACGTAACC
>ERZ1370068.7247-contig-6176_pt1 | contig 38417 bp, 39 predicted proteins | sample MGYA00561227_ERZ1370068 | MGnify/ENA primary metagenome ERZ1370068 (study PRJEB38410, sample SAMEA6850437) | metagenome | study: Metagenomic assessment of the ecological functions of the soil: analysis of the soil microbiota associated with the...
TGGTAGCTGGTTCAGTTTATGTTAAAAGCTAGAGCGCGGCGAGAGAAAGAGCCTCGCGGCGATGGAGAAGAAGCTCAGCTGCCCCAGCCTGACGCGCAGTGGTCTACACTGCCGAGCTCGTCGGGGCCTTTGAAGCCCCGCTGAAACGTAGCGCGATGGAGTGTTTCATTATCATCATTACCAGAACGGGCCAGCTGGCTTCCACCCTGGGGACGGGGCTTTGCCACCACAGGGTCACCACCGCAACACCTACTTCCGCTGCTTTCGCACCTGTGACCAGTGACCACCACCATGGCGTCCCCACTGAAGTCGCTGCTGATCAGCGCCAGCGGCGCGGCTGGACGCCGGTGACCAGGCGCGCCACGCCACTCGACGCCGATGATTACCCAGACAATGGCGCGTCGGCCTGATCTCCCGGCTTCCGCCGGGGACGCAGGAGCGGGCGTCGGTCCGGCGCACCCACGCGCAAGGCTCATCCCTGGCGCTGGCGGGATTCTGTCCGCGCACGCTGCCGCTCGCCTCGCCTTCGATAGCCATCGGCATCGTTGCCCGACGCGGGACGATATCGGGTACTCGCGTGGCGCGGCACTGGAAGCTTCCCACCGGGTCTCCTTCCGCGACCTGTACGAGAAGGTCAGCCAAGTCCGAAGCGCACGCGCCCCACCCGACAGGCGGTTTCACCAACCAGATCAAATCATTTGGCAAACGGCTGGGGACCGCGCGTCCGCCGCTCGACAGCCCCTACACCCCAGCGCCGGGGATCTGGCACCGCGATCGAAACACAAGAACAGCGCCAGATACGCTCGCGGCCTCGGTGTGGCGCTGACCGGCGCCAGCATCATCAACGCATCTGCCTCGCCGCACCGGCGTCAGCCGCTCATCCACCGGCGCGCCACTCGCCGGCGCAACGCGGGACTCGTGGCGAACTGGCTGGGCGATGGTCGACGGCGCAGTTGCGCCTATCTCTACCGGTGTCGCACTCGCCGCCGCCTGGGTCCTTCTTCGCTGCCGCGCCCGCGCATTCCTGCGCGAGCGGCCTTCACCGGCGGCAGGCAACGATCGCTGCAGTTCTCGCCCTTCCACCAATCCGCACGTCGCGACTGCTCGATTCATGGCATCATTACCAAACATGGGCGCGCGAAAGTGGCGCGCAACGATTCGCCGACAATAAAAACTGCCACCTCGGAGACGCTGGAGCCCAAGGGAGGTGTCGCGCTCTGAACCACCAGCGGCCTTCTCACTGCACCCGGGTCGGCGTCGTGTTTCATGCTGACTCAACCTCCATCGTTCATCTCAGCAACTATCATGGCGATCATTTCCATCAACGATCAAACACACTGAAGCTTGCGGTCACGCCTGCGCCCTCAGATGGTCTGTTCACTCAATAACATCACGGCGTGCGCTGGTGCTAGAGACCGGCTGGGCCGATGGCAGCAGATGGCCTGGATGATGGCTACTAAATGGGACCTGCAGGTGCCGGTGAATCTTTACTCCGCGATCTGGCGGCGCACGTTGGAACCTCGCAAAGCCGCAATCTGGAAGATGCTCCACCCTGGGGGCGAAGCGCCTGATGATCAGAAGGCCACGGGCCGGCGTCTGGTGCCGCCTGAAACTGCCTCTGCGCCGCATTTCCTGCAAGTCGGGGCGCAGCCGGGCCGGGGTCGTTCCGAGCCGAAGAAGAGACGCGAGATTCCTGAGTTACGCGCCGCTCGTTCCTGCTCACGCTCAGAGCCAGAGCCGGCGACGCTGGTCAGGGCGGCAGGCTGGGCGCAACCTGCGACAAATCACCACTTCCCCGTGACCCAGCTCGCCGCCGACGACGCGGCGGTCGATGCCCAGGAGCTTCTGCCGCCGGCTTTAGATGTCGGGCTGCAGGAATAGCGCTGACTGGTGAAAGATACTCTCGCTGCACTGGCGGCCCCGGGTGCGCAGCCGCGGCGTGCTCAACAGAATGCCAGACGGTGGGACAACCACCAGCCTGGCGCGCCACACAATTGACCTTCTCAGCGTGCGCGGCTGTGAACTGGTTTATCAACACCGGCCAATCTGATGAAGGCTCAGGGAACCTACCGGTCGAAGCGGTCTTCGAGGCGGCTTCCGCCGGCAACGACACAGAAGCTGAAGCACCAGCGCGTGATCCATCCAGCTCGGGATCACTCCTTATCATCGCACAAAACCACCGCGTGAGGATGCACCACCGCCTGGTTCAATAATCTCGACCGGCTGAACATCAACAAACTCCTCGATACAACGAAGGCGTCGTCTGAGCGTTATGCACAACTGACATCGTGAGAGCCCCAGGAGATCAGCAAGGACCTGGCGACGCGCCTGCCAGCGCCGCCGCCGCTATGGCGGAGACGAGAACCGCGGCGCTACGTCAACCGCGTCGGCCTTGAAAACAAGCGCTGGAATAAACGCCCGACCCGCCACAGCTGGCGGTTCAGAATTAATGGAGAGCACCGCAGTTGAACGCGCTGCCGTCCCCGGCGGCACGATCTTCGTCACCACGGCCTGGTCAAAGGCGCATGAAGAGCGAGGCTGAAACCTGCCGGCGTGCTGGCACTACGAAATCCTCGCACGTGCTGCGCAAGCTTGCCTGAAACGTCAGAAGGGCGCGCGAACCGCGCTCGCCAGCGGCGCGCTCAACAGGCGCTGCGCAACCAGCGCACCGAAGCGCGTGCGCGGCTTGGTCTCGTTCGCTCAGAGATATTACACCCCACTGGCCTCAAACAAGAGCGACAAGCCAAAGCCGACCCACCTCAACACGGTAGTGATCGCGACGCCGCACACCATTCCGAAACACCTACGGCTTTACCCGGCGGCGGTCGGGCTGCTGGGCGAAATGTTTGCGCGAGATTAAAGCGCTGACGCTGATCATTGAGACCTTCCACACCGGCGCCGGCGAGGCGTCAGCCTCGGTGAAGAGACGATTGCGACATGCTCGACGCCTCCGCCTTCAATGACCGCAGCTGTGGGCATTTATGGCAAGTCAAGTCTGGGGCCGCTGTTGGCCACCGGCGCGCGCCAGGCATAATCACGCCAGCACGCCGCCATGTAGCGGAACGGCGTCTCCCGCCACGCGCCCTGGCGTATCGAAGCGCAGATCGACGGAAAGTACAGTTCTTCTCCTTGCCGATCGAACGCCGGCGAATCGGCGACCAACGGTAGAAGGCTGGCCAGCTCCGATGACGCGAAGCCTCATTAAGCGCTCGTCGCCGCCTTCACTGCCAGCCCAACATCCACCACCAGATGGCGGCGTGCCATCGACGTTCAGGGTGGGAATCGGTCTGAACGATGAAAGCCGTCGCCAGCCGAAATAGGATCACTTCCAGTTTCGGGAAAATTAAATGCCGGGCAAAGGCGGTGGGCGCGCTCGTCGCTCCACGAGAACACCAATCGGATTGAACAGCGTCACGAGCTAAGCTGGCTGCCCGCGATGGTCTACATTGCATAAGCAGACCGCGCCGTGGCGTCGCCTGGCACCTGAACTCAGTCCACACCACTCCAGCGCTGTTGCATCGACCGACGTAGCGATAAACATCGACTCGCCACGGCAGGAATCATGTCTTTCTGAAAATCAGACGAAACACCAGTCCGCAACGATGATTGCTGAAAAAAGCGGTCGATGATGAATGTGGTGCCCGATGCCGGCGCGCCAGTCGGAGAGCGGCGCCAGCACCATCATTGCCGCGTAGCTGGTGATGAGATCGCCGGCGATTGTGCGCGGCCGATCGCCATCGCCGTGATGCCGTAGAAGGCGCGCCATCCGCCCGACTCGCGCAGGATTTTCGCCAGCAGCCAGGAAGCGCAAGCGCCCAGAGCGGCAGCAGCGGCAGCGAGTGCGTCGCGCCGCGATGCTGCTCGAGGTAGACGACGGGCCCGAACCAGCCGGTGACGAAATCGAGGTCAGGCGCGGCGCAGGCGAAGAAACCGGCGGCGACGCGCCGCGGCCAGCGACGCGGCGGCGCGATCGCCGCCTTCGCCGCGGTGGCACTAGGCGAGAAGTGCACCCGACAGCGCGTGGGTCAGCGTGTCACGCGTTAGCTGCTCAGCCCGCTGCCTCCTCGGCAGCCACGTTTCCGCGAGCGTGCAGGTGCCAGGAAGTTGCGCACCATCACGTCGCGATTCATGGCAAGCAGGGTTCATGAAGTGCCGTTGGCCTTGTGCGCCTCTGGCGTGCGATGGACACGAGCGCGATGCGGTGCTGCGAGCGTGAAGCCGATCTGCGGCAGGCGCGTCACCAGCTGGTGCTGGCTGGTCGGCGAGAGCGGGAACTTCTGGTCGAGCTCGATCAGGATGCGCGGGCGCTCGGGCTTCGCGCTCTCGCTGCAGGCACGGCGGCGCAAAGCTCGGAGGGCGGCGTGATCGGTGTCGCGGCCCGGACACCTTCACGCGCAGGAATTCCGGCGTCGACCTGGATCGTAGTACTCCATCCTAGGCCGCTCGCTTCTTGCGTTGCGCGTCCTTGACGTGCATCTGCGCGTACGCGCCGTGCGCCGCGGCTTCGGCGTCGCCGACGTGCACCGGCATGCCCATGTCGGAGAGCACCGAGCCGAGCGCCGACAGGCACAGCATCACGTTGTCCGGGCGGCAGCGAGTAGCCCATCAGGCCGAAGCGCCAGATCTTGCCGGCGAGCGGCCCGAGGCCGGCGCCGATCTCGATGCTGAACTCGTTGAGCAGGCGTCTTGCGCACCTCGCGCCTCGTTCACGCCTTCCGGGCAGCAGCACCGCGTTCATCTGCGGCAGCTGGTACTTCTCGTTCGACCAGGAACTTCGAGGCCCATCGCCTCGAGGCCGGCCTTGAGCGCGAGGTGGTGGCGCGTGGCGCGCGCCCAGGCGTTCTCCAGGCCTTCCTCGCGGATCAGCAGCAGCGCCTCGTGCAGCGCGAAGAGCGAGTTGGTCGGCGCGGTGTGGTGATAGGTGCGCGTGCGTCGCGCCCCAGTAGCCGAGCAGCAGGTTCATGTCCATGAACCAGCTGTGGATCTTGTCCTTGCGCTTCTTCACGTGCTCGACCACGCGCTCGGAGAACGACACCGGCGACAGGCCCGGCGTGCAGGACAGGCACTTCTGGCTCGCCGAGTAGATCGCGTCGATTTCCCACTCGTCGACCTGCACCGGCGTGCCGGCGAGCGAGGTCACGGCGTCGACGATCACCAGCGCGCCGTGCTTGTGCGCGATCTGCGTCGAGCGCCTTCGCGTCCGACTGCGCGCCGGTGGAGGTCTCGCGCGTGCACGAAGGCGACGACCTTCGCGTCGCTTGTTCTTCTTCAGCGCGTCCTCGACCTTCTGCGGGTCGACCGGCTCGCCCCACTTGTCCTCGACCAGCGACCGGCGTGCCGCCGCAGCGGATCGACGTTCTCGAGCATGCGGCCGCCGAACACGCCGTTCTGGCAGACGATCGACCTTGTCGCCGGGCGCGACCATGTTGACGAAGCAGTACTCCATGCCGACCGAGCCCGGCCCGGAGAGCGGGAAGGTGAGCGGGTTCTTCGTCTGGTAGACGTAGCGCAGCAGCGACTTCAGCTCTTCCATCATCTCGACGAAGACCGGGTCGAGGTAGCCGATCGCCGGCTGGCTCATGGTGGTGAGCACGCGCGGATGGATCTCGGTCGGGCCGGGGCCCATCAGCGTGCGCTGCGGCGGGTGGAAGGACTGGATGCGTTTCGCGGGGGCGTACTGGCTCATGGGATCTTCTCTCGGACAGATCCAAATGGAGCGTCGTCCGGGCGCGACTTCACGCGCACCGGGTTCTTCTGCGCTGGCTTCGTTGATGACGTCGTTCGAGCTGATGCGGCCCTCGGTGACGCGCTCGACCTCGCCGGCCCAGCGCGCCGGGACGTAGCCGGTCTTCACCCAGTTGTGGACCACGGCGCGGTCGAGCTGGAACGCGCGGGCGACATCAGCCTGGCTGCCGAAAATGTCGACTAGCTGCTCCGCGCAGTTCATCGACGTGCAATTTTAGGCTGTCAAACTGAGTTTGACAAGAGGACTTCCGTGATGAAGCCCTGATCATCCGCAAACCCAAGGCGGAAACCAGCCCGCTGCCGCAGAGGCGGAGAGGCCCGCGGAAAAGCCAGCCTCCAAGGGCGAAGCGCCGAAGATCGAACCCGACCCTCGGTCCGCCATCGAAGCCGGAGACTCGGGGTTCAAGCCGAAACGGCAGCCGACGCCTGGCTCGGCCTCGCGCGCGCGCGGCATCGAGTACCTGTTCGCCAATGGCGGCACCGACTTCGCGCCGGTCGTCGAGGCCTACGCCAAGGGGCAGAAGCTCGGCTGGCGGCTGCCGCAGATCGTCATCGTGCCGCACGAGAACATGGGCGTCGCGATGGCGCACGGCTACGCCATGGTCACCGGCAAGCCGCAGGCGATGATGGTGCACGTCGGCGTCGGCACCGCGAACTCGCTCAACGGCCTGATCAACGCCTCGCGGCAGAACATCCCGATCCTGTTCACCGCCGGGCGCACGCCGATCACCGAGTCGGGCGCGCTGCCCGCGGCGCGCAACAACTACATCCACTGGGCGCAGGAGCACTTCGACCAGGGCGGCATGCTGCGCGAGTTCGTGAAGTGGGACTACGAGCTGCGCCACGCCGAGCAGGTCGAGACGGTGATCGACCGCGCGCTGGCGATCGCGCAAGAGCGAGCCGCAGGGTCCGGTCTACGTCGACGCTGCCGCGCGAGATTCTCGCTTCTGATTTTCCAATCAGAATTTTCCGGACACGACGACCATCGCGCCGGCCTCGCCCCCGGCGGCCGATCCCGAGGCGCTCGAGGAAGCGGCGCAAGCTTCTGGCAGCGCCGCGCATGCCGCTGCTGATCACGGCGAACGGCGGCGCGCACCGCCGAGACTTCGCAGCGCGATCGAGCAGCTCGCGCAGGCGATGGCGGTGCCGGTCGATCCACTACCGGCCGCGCTACCTGGCGCTGTCGACCGAGCACCCGATGCACTGCGGCTGGGATCCGCACGCGCTGCTGAAAGCCGCCGACGCTGGTGCTGGTGGTCGACTGCGACGTGCCCTGGATCCCGAAGGAAGGCCAGCCCAGGCCCGACGCGAAGGTCATCCACATCGGCCCCGATCCGCTCTTCGCGCGCTATCCGCTGCGCGGCTTCCGCACCGACATCGCGCTCACCGGCGCTGGTCGGCGCCGACGCTGCAGGCGCTGTGGCGCAGCGCGCAGAAGCATGGCGCGTCTCGCTGAAGCAGATCGAGGACCGGCGCAAGACCGTCATCGAGATCTATCGAACGCAGATCCGGGCAAAAGGCCGCGGCGGACGTCGACGCCGATGCCGCCGAGCGATCACCGGCAAGTGGCTCTCGGCCTGCATGAACAAGGCTGCTCGACGCGAACACGATCCTCGTCAACGAGTACCCGACGGTGCTCGAGGAGATGACGATCACGCGAGCCGGGCCGCTACTTCGGCAACACCTCGGCCGGCGGCCTCGGCTGGGGCATGGGCGCGGCGCTCGGCGCCAAGCTCGCCTCGCCCGACAAGACCGTGATCTGCGCGCGTCGGCGACGGCGCCTACATGTTCGGCAACCCGACCGCGGCGCACTACGTCTCGGAGGCGATGCACCTGCCGGTGCTGTTCGTCATCGCCAACAACGCGCGCTGGGCGGCGGTGCATCGCTCCACGCTCTCGACCTATCCGAAGGGCGCATGCTGCCGGCGATGAAGCAGCCGCCCTTCGCCACGCTCGAGCCCTCGCCGCGCTTCGAGCACGTCATCCAGGCTCGCGGCGGCCACGGCGAGCGCGTCAGCGAGCCGAAGGAGCTGATGCCCGCGCTCGAGCGCGCGCTGAAGGTGGTGAAGGAAGAGAAGCGCCAGGCGCTGCGTCAACGTCTGCCTCGAAGTCAGCTACGTCAAGACGAGCTAGGGCGTCACTGGCTCGGCGACCGGCGGCGAGGAAGCTCGGGCTGCCGATGCCGGCCGATGAGCGGCAGCTTGATCCCGGAGCCGCTGATGCCGAAGTTCAGGCTGAGGATGTTGAGCTCGAGGCCTTCGATGCCGCTCGCGGAGAGGCCGAGCACGCCGCCGAGCGAGAGCTGCACGCCGCGGCCGCTCGGCGCGCGCGAGAAGATCGACGTGCCGAGTGAAGTCCTTGCCGATCGCGGTCGCCGGCAGGTCGATGCCGAGCTCGGGCACCGCGCGGCCGATCCAGGCGGTGAAGGTGTTGGAGTTCGGCCCCGGCCAGAGCGTGTATTCGTCGGCGTACGGATAGCTCTGCGCCGCCTCGTCGATGCGCTGGATCAGCTCGTCCACGCCGGCGCCGCGCTTGTCGGCGTAGAGCTCCGGCTCGTAGCCGAACCAGCGCGCATCCGGATCGCGGTCACGCACCACCACCGCGGAATCGGACTAGCGCAGGCGCCAGCCGATCACCTCGTAGACCGTCCATTCGCCGCGCGTCGGTCGGCTTCACCGCCACCCAGGTATGCACGCCGAAGATGCCCTTCAGCCCCAGGTGCGCGCGCCGTAGACCTGCACCACCGGCTTCGCGCACCTGCGCCGGATCAGGAGCGAGCGCCAGCCGCGTTCGCGCGAGCCGGTCACAGGAAAGAAGCGTGAGAAGGGCGAGCAGCCGCATCAATCGGATTGGACGGCCGCGAAATCGAAAGAGTTTTCGGTCGAGAAGATGCGACGCGCTGACGTCGCCGAGGGCGCGCACGATCGACTCGACGCGGCCGGGATGGCGCCGCTCCCACTCCGCGAGCATCTCGCCGATCTCCTTGCGCTGCAGGTTCTCCTGCGAGCCGCACAGCGTGCACGGGAATGATCGGGAAGTGCCTTGCGCCTCGCGCGTACGTCGACGAGGTCGCTCTCCGCCACGTAGGCGAGCGGCCGGATCACGACGTGCCTGCCGTCGTCGGAACGCAGCTTCGGCGGCATCGCCTTCAGCTTGCCGCCGTGGAACAGGTTGAGGAAGAAGGTCGCGAGGATGTCGTCGCGGTGGTGGCCGAGCGCGATCTTGGTCGCGCCGAGCTCGCCCGCGACGCGGTAGAGCACGCCGCGCCGCAGCCGCGAGCAGAGCGAGCACATCGTCTTGCCCTCGGGGATCACGCGCTTCACGACCGAGTAGGTGTCCTGCTCGACGATGCGGAACGGCACGCCGCGCGCCGTCGAGGTACTCGGGCAGCACGTGCGCCGGGAAGCCCGGCTGCTTCTGGTCGAGGTTGACCGCGATCGAGCTCGAACTCGACCGGCGCTTGCTCCTGCAGCGAAAGCAGGACGTCGAGCAGCGCGTAGCTGTCCTTGCCGCCGGACAGGCACACCATCACGCTGGTCGCCCTCCTCGATCATGCTGAAGTCGGCGATCGCCTCGCCGACCTGGCGGCGAATGCGCTTCGCGAGCTTGCCGGCTTCGTAGATCTCTTTGGGCTTGTACGAAAGCAACATTCATAGTGAAGATCGAGCGGCCGCCGTCCACCGCCAGGATCTGGCCGGTGACGTAGGGCGCGCAGGCGAGGAAGTGTACCGCCTGCGCGATGTCCTCCGGCGTGCCGAGTGCGCCCGAGCGGCGTGGTGGCGACGATGCGCTCGCGCTCGGCGGGGTCGAACTGGCCGTCCTCGGGCCAGGCGATGGCGCCGGGCGCGACGCCGTTGACGCGCACCCGCGGCGCGAGCTCGAGCGCGAGCGAGCGCGTCAGCGCCGCCAGGCCCGCCTTGGCGATGCTGTAGACGGGATAGCCCTTCAGCGGCCGCTCGGCGTGGATGTCGACGATGTTGACGATCGCGCCCTCGTGCTTCGCCAGCTGCGGCGGCGGCTTCCTGCGCGATGAAGAGCGGCGCGCGCAGGTTCGAGCCGACCAGCTCCTCCCAGTGCGAGGCCTCGATCGCGCCGAGCGCGACCGGGAAGAACGCCGAGGCGTTGTTCACCAGCAGGTCGAGGCGGCCGAAGCTCTCGCAGCGCGCGCGCTGACCAGCGCGCGCGGCGCGATCGGCGCCAGCAGCTCGGCCTTCACCGTCGCGCGCGCTCTTGGCGCGCACGCGCGTTCAGCTCGGCGACCAGCTTCGCCGCGTCGGCGTCCGAGTCGCGGTAGTGGACGCAGCACGTTCGCGCCGGCGGCGTGCAGCCGGCGCGCGATCGCCGCGCCGACGCGCCGCGCGCCGCCGGTGACGAGTCCGGTTTCCCGTCAAGCGACGGCGTTCATCTGAGCGCGCTGAATTCTAGGTTAAATTCCCTCGCATGCTCGCCGCGCGACCGCATCGTCCAGGAGATCGCCGCGACCAGGGCGGCTGGATCTCGTTCGCGCGCTACATGGAGCTCGCGCTGCACGCAGCCGGGCTGGCTACTACGCGAGCGGCGCGCGGCAAGCTCGGCGCCGAGGGCGATTTCGTCACCGCGCCCGAGCTCGGCTCGCTCTTCGGCCGCACGCTCGCGCGCCAGCTGCGCGCAGTTGCTCGGCGACTGCCGATCCTCGAGCTCGGCGCGGGCAGCGGCGCGCTCGCCGAGACGCTCCTCGCAGCGAGCTCGACGTCGAGTACTCGCATCCTCGAAACCAGTCGGCCCTGCGCGCCAGCGGCAGCAGACGCGCCTGGGGACAAGAGTCAGTTCCTCGACACGCCTCCCGAGCGCTGTCCGCGGCGTCATCCTCGCCAACGAAGTCGCCGACGCGATGCCGGTGCACGTCGTCGCCTGGCGCGACGACGGCGTGATGGAGCGCGGCGTCGCGCTGGACGCGACCAACTCGTATGGCAGGAACGGCCGGCGTCCGGAGGGCTGCACGAAGAAGCGATACAGATTCGCGTGTCGACCGTCCTTACGAGAGCGAGATCGGCCTCGCCGCGCGCGCCTGGATGCGCACGCTGTGCGAGCACCTCGAGCGCGGCGCTGATCCTCGTCATCGACTACGGCTTTCCGCGCCGCGAGTACTACCACCCGCAGCGCTCGACCGGCACGCTGATGTGCCACCACCGCCACCACGCGCACGCCGATCCCTTCGCACGCCCCGGCGACGAGGACATCACCGCGCACGTCGACTTCAGCGCGCTCGCCGCGCGCCGCGCGCGAAGCCGGCGCCGAAGTGCTCGGCTACGCCACGCAGGCGCAGTTCCTCGTCAATTGCGGCATCACCGAGGTGCTGGCGCAGGCGAACGTCGAGAACGCGCTGCACTACGCGCCGATCGCGGCGCAGGCGCAGAAGCTGCTGTCGCCGGCGGAGATGGGCGAGCTGTTCAAGGTGCTCGCCGTCGGCGCGGCATCACGCGAGCGCCGCTGCTACCGGCTTCTCGCGCGGCGATCCGCTCGCATGCGCTATAGCGCTCCTGTTCTTCTGATTTTCCTGGCAGCTGCATCAGTGCGGATGAGATCGCCGACGCGCGCAAGCGCTGGTCGGAACAGCCCGCACGGGCCGCTGCTCGAGCGCATCCTGCCGCCGACCTTCGACGCGCGGCCAGCTGCCCGAGCCGGCTCGCGCGGGCGCGCGGCTGACGATCGCGCTACTGCGTGCAGTGCCACAACCTGCCCAACCCGGCCATGCACCACGCCGCGAAGTGGCCGGCGGTCGTCGAGCGCATGGTGCGTGCGCATGGAGGGCCGCGGCAACATGGGCACGCTGATGGCCGAGATGATGGCCGGCGTGAAGGCGCCGAGCGCCGAGGAGAACGCGACGTCGTCGTCGCCTACCTGCGCAAGCACGCGCAGCAGCCGCTCGATCCGTCGCGCTATCCCGAGGTCAACCGCGCGCTCCGGCGAGGCCTTCCGCCTCGCCTGCAGCCAGTGCCACATGCTGCCCGACCCGAAGCGCCACACCGCCGACGGAGTGGCGCGCGGTGGTGGCGCGCATGCAGGAGAACATGGAGTGGATGAACCGCGTCGTCGGCTCGCAAGCCGGTCCCGGGCGAGCCGCAGCTGCGGGTCGAGGAGATCCTCGCCTTCCTCGAGAAGCACGCGCGCAAGCGTAAGCTAGACCTGCGGTACCGCCATGCCCTTCACCACCGCGGGCCGCGCGCCGATCGTGTCGTACCAGCGCTTCACGTTCTGGAACGCGGCGATGTCCACGCGGTGCCACTCGTAGCGCGCCGTCCAGGGATAGATGGCGATGTCGGCGATGCGAGTACTCGTCCGGCGAAGAACTCGTTTTTCGCGAGATGCGCGTCCATCACGCCGTAGAGGCGCTTCGCCTCGTTGCCGTAGCGCTCGCTGCCGTACGGAATCTCGTCCTTCTTCGCGCGCATGAAATGGTGCGCCTGGCCGAACATCGGCCCGACGCCGCCCATCTGGAACATGAGCCACTGCAGCACCTGGTAGCGGTTCTTCTCGCGGGCAAGAACTTTCTCGTCTTCTCGGCGAGGTAGATCAGGATCGCGCCCGACTCCATCATCGCGATCGGCTTGCCGTCCGGGCCCGTCGGGATCGACGATCGACGGGATCTTGCCGTTCGGATTGATCTTCAGGTACTCGGGCGTGAACTGCTCGGCGTTGGTGCCGATGTTGATCTTGTGCACGCGGTACGGCAGGCGCGCACTCCTCGAGCATGATCGAAACTTTCCGGCCGTTGGGAGTGCTCCAGGTATATAAATCGATCATGATCGAAGTGGCTCGTGACGGTTGTGTTGGTGCTGGTGGTGTTCTCGATGCATCGCGCAGCGTCTGCGTCTCGGCGCCTTCCGGGAGATCTTCAGCGTCCCGGTGCGCGGGCGAATGTACTACATCCCGATCGCCAGCACGCTGCTGCTTTCGCTGCTGGTCTGGGCGATCAGCCGAGTGATTTGATCGCCTGCAGGCGGGCCGCATCGACCCGCTTGCCGATTTCCGCTGCCGGTAGCCTTGCCCGCGATCGCGCCGGCGTCGACCGCTGCCGCGGCGGCGCGCGCCTTCTCCAGGCGCGCGAGATCGGCTTTCGGCGCCGCCGTCCTCGCCACCTCGAGCAGCTCGGCGAAGCGCTCCGGCCGGCGGAAGGCGTCGGTTCGCTTGCAGCAGGTCGAGGATCTCGTCCGGCTTCTTCGCGTGCTTGATCTGCTCGCGGTAGCCGCAGGCGAGCAGCGCCAGCTCGCGCACCTCGTTGGGCGCGCGCAGCCGCTTGCACAGCGCTTCGACCGCCTTCTCCTCGAGCGGCCACGCGAGTAGCGCGAAGCGCACCGGCAGGCTGCCCTTCAAGGGGAACTTCGGCTCGGGGAGAAGCTTCAGGCCGGCAGGACTTGAGCACCTCGAACATCCTTTGCGGGTGCGCCTCCATCAGGCCTTTGGAAAACTCCTGCCAGACGCGCTCGGCAACGAGATAGTCGGTCTCGCCGGCGGCGACCATCTTGCGCATCAGCGCCGCGGTCGTCTTGTGGACGAGGAAATTGAAGCGCGCGGCGAACCGCGCGACGCGCAGGATGCGCACCGGATCCTCCGCAAAAGCGTCGCTCACGTGCCGCAGCACGCCCTGCCGCAGGTCTTCCTGGCCGCCGAACGGATCGATCAGCTTGCCGTTTTCGTCCTTGGCGATCGCGTTGATGGTGAGGTCGCGCCGCCGCAGGTCGTCCTCGAGCGTGACGTCGGGCGCGGCGTGCACGGTGAAGCCCTTGTAGCCGCGGCCGCTCTTGCGCTCGGTGCGCGCGAGCGCGTATTCCTCCGTGCGTCTGCGGGATGCAGGAAGACCGGGAAAGTCCTTGCCGACCGGCTTGAATCCGCTTGGCGACCATCTCCTCGGGCGTCGCGCCGACCACGACCCAGTCGCGATCCTTGACCGGCAAGCCCAGCAGCTCGTCGCGAACCGCCCCGCCGACGATGTAGGCTCTTCACTTCTTGGCGTACGGTTCGTCGGCGGCGACGAACTCCATTTCCTTGCGCGCGGCGTCCATCCATTCGCGCACTGCGGCGAGCGATCTCGACGGCGGCGCAGTAGTCCTTCGCCGGCGCGCGGCACCTCGACGCCGTAGGTGCGAAAGCGCATCACCACCGGCGTGAAGAAGGCGTCGGCGATGGAGAAGCGGCCGAAGAGCAGCGGCCCGCCGCTGCCAAAGCGCTCGCGACACTCGCTCCACAACGCGACGACGCGATCGATATCCTTCTTCGACTCGGGCGTCAGGCCCTTGCCCGGGTAGCTGCGGCTGATGTTCATCGGCATCCTGTCGCGCAGCGCCTGGAAGCCTGAATGCATCTCGGCGCAGGCCGAGCGCGCGACGCGCCGCGCGCGCGCGTCCTCGGGCCAGAGCTGCTTTTCGGGATGCAGCTCGGCGAGCGTCTCGGCGATCGCGAGCGTGTCCCACACCGCCTCGCCGTCGACGACCAGCACCGGCACCTTGCCCGCGCGCGAGTACTTCTCGATGCCGATGACGCGCACGTCGTTGTCGAACTTGAGCTGCACCTCTTCGAAGGGGATCTGCGCCTGGCGCGCGAGCACCCACGGGCGCATCGACCACGAGGAGTAGTTCTTGTTGCCGATGACGAGCTGGAGCCTGGCCATCGGCCTAGTGTACCGATTTCGGCTTGCCGGATCGCGCTGCCAGACGCGCTCGGGCGTCGCCGGCAGCTCGACGTGCTCGACGCCGAGCGGCGCGAGCGCATCGGCGATCGCGTTCGCCACCGCGCCGAGCGCCGGCGTGGTGCCGCCCTCGCCGCCGCCGCGCAGGCCGAGCGGGTGCGTGGTCGAAGGCACTTCGCTGATCTCGGTGGTGAACATCGGCAGCATGTCGGCGCGCGGCAGCGCGTAGTCCATGCAGCGTCGCCGACTGCAGCTGCCCGCTCCCCGCCTCGTAGACGCAGCGCTCGAGCAGCGCCTGGCCGATGCCGGCCGCCATGCCGCCGTGCGCCTGGCCGTGCAGGATGAGCGGGTTGATCGCGCGGCCGCAGTCGTCGACGTTGGTGTGGCGCACCACCTCGACCACGCCGGTCTCCGGGTCGATCTCGACCTCGCACACCGCGCAGCCGTAGGCGAAGGACGGCAGCGGCGTGCTCTCGTCGTAGACGCCCGTCCAGCGACGCCGCGACTTCGAAGAGACCGACCGAGCGATCAGTGCCCTTCACGGTGAAGCGACCGGCGACGAACTCGATGTCCGCCGCGGCGGCCTCGAGCAGATCGGCGGCGATTTTCTTCCCTCGTCGATCGCCTTGTCGGAGGCCCGCCGCATCACCACCGCGCCCATGCGCATCGAGCGGCCGGAATGGCGTGCCGCCGCCGACTTTCGCCACGTCGCTGTCGCCGGCGAGGAGCCGCACCTGCGAAGGGTCGACCGAGAACCAGTCGGCGACGAGCTGGGCGAAGCTCGTCTCGTGTCCCTGTCCGGACGAGAGCGTGCCGAGCACGACGTCGATCCGCCCTCGGGCCTGACGGTGATCTCCGCCTGCTCGCGCGGCGCGCCGGTGTTGAGCTCGATGTAGTTGGCGAGGCCGATGCCGCGGTAGCGGCCGCGCTTCAGCGCTTCGGCGCGCCTCGCCTCGAAGCCCGCCCAGTCGGCCGCCGCTGCCGCTCGCTCCTGCGCCGCGGCGTAGTCGCCGCTGTCGTAGACGAGGCCGAAGGGGTTGCGGTAGGGCATCGCCGCCGCCGGCACCAGGTTGCGCTTGCGCAGCGCGAGGCGGTCGAAGCCGTGGCGCCGCGCCGCGAGGTCGATCAGCCGCTCGATGACGAACATCACCTCGGGCCGGCCGGCGGCGCGGTAGGCCGAGGTCGGCGCGGTGTTCGACAGTACTCCCCGAGCGCGCGCGGCAACTGCGGGCAGGCGATAGACGCTGGTCGAGACGCCGATGCCTTTCGAGAGCGGCACCGCCGAGACCGGCGTGCGCGCCGAGATTGCTGGTGTTGACCGTGCGGAAGGCGAGGAAGTTGCCGTCGCCGTCGAGCGCGAGCTCGGCCTGCACCGCGAGGTCGCGCGAGTGGTCGTCGCTGAGGAAGCACTCGTGGCGCTCGAGCGCGCATTTCACCGGGCGGCCGACGCGTTTCGCCGCCCAGGCGGTGAGCGCGTACTCGGGGTAGAAATTGTTGCGCGCGCCGTAGTTGCCGCCGAGATCGCGCGTCACGACCCGCACCGCCTCCTCCGGCACGCGCGAGCACGGTCGCCAGGTCGGCGCGGTGCCGCTGCACCCACGCCGAGGTGGCGTGGATCGTGTAGCGCCCGTCTTCATAAGCCGCGATGGTCACGCGCGGCTCGAGCGGCACACCGGTGACGCGATTCAGCTGCGTTTGCAGGCGCACGATGTGCGTGGCGCTCGCAAAAGCGGCGGCGACGGCGGCAGGATCGCCAAACTCGTTGTCGATGCAGGTATCGACCGCCGTGTCGAGAGGCTCGTAGTCGATCTCGACGCGCTCGGCCGCGTCCCGCGCGATGGCGCGCGTCTCCGCGACGACCATGGCGACCGCTTCGCCGACGAAGCGCGCCCTTGTCCGCCGACAGCAGCGGGAAAGGCGGGAAGCTGCCCTTCAGAGGCACCTCGTGCGGATTGGGCGAGATCGGCCGGAACGGGATCGGCTGCAGGCCGTCGGCGGCCGCGTCGCGGCCGGTGAGCACCGCCAGCACGCCCGGCATCGCCAGCACGCTGGCCGCGTCGATGCCGCGAATGCGCGCGTGCGCGTGCGGCGAGCGCACCACGCAGGCGTGAACCTCACCCGGCAGCGTCAGATCCGCGGTGAAGTTGCCCGCGCCCGACAGGAGACGATCGTCCTCCTTGCGTGGCAAGCGGCTGTCCTATCCATTTATTCAAGCGCAGGCAGGATAAACTGAAACGGTGCACGTCGCTGTCGGCTAGTGTCGCTGGCCACTTCGCCGCGCGAGGCGAGGGCGAGGTTTGCGCGGTTTTCAAGCGCTCCTTCTATCTGCGCTTCGCCGACAACGCGGTACGCCTCGCGTCGGCGACGAGTCGATCGGCCACGGGCCGCTCAACGCGATCGTCGACGACTTCGCGGCGCCGGCGCTGGGAGAGAAGATCGCGCTGGCGGCGAACAGCACCTGGCAGCCCGCGAGCCTGGTCGATGTCCGCGTTCCCGGACTTCTACGGCTTGCGCCAGGCGGCGCGCACCTGCACGCCGACGGAGGGGCTCGGCTGCCTCGTCGCGGGCACGCACAACGCGCTCAGCGCGCACGCTCAGCCCGCCCTCGACGCGGTCGACGACTGGATCGCCGGCAACGCCCTCGATGCCCGCGCCGAGGAGCTCATCGGCCTGGGCCCGGGGCTCACGCCGGCGGGCGACGACTATCTCGGCGGCGTGATGGTGGCGCTGCACCTCCTCGACCGCGCCGGCCAGGCCGCCGCCCTCTGGCGCTGGCTCGAGCCGCGCCTTGCGCAGCGCTCGAACGCGATCAGCGCCGGCGCACTCCGCCGCCGCCGCCGCGGGCGAAGCGCACGAGCGCTGCACGAGCTGCCTTTCAGCAGCTTGTTTCAGCGGGAAGCTGGACTGGGACCGGTTCTCGACCGTCCTCGATGCGCGTCGGTCACGGCTCCGGCTGGAACGCCCTCGCCGGAGCGCTAGCGGTACTGCAGAAGCAGCGGTACTAGCGCGCGCGCGCGCCAGCGAAGCTGCGGTAGCGCTCGCGCGGACTCAGGGCGCGAGGTAGGACGGCGCGATCGCTTCCAGCGCCTGCGGCGCGAGGTCGAAGGGCAGCAGGCAACCCGCGGCGCAGACGTTCGGCACCTGCATCGAGCGCACGTTGTCGCGCGTCATCAGCGGCCCCGGCAGATGCTCGAGCAGCCACGCCTGCAGCAGCGACAGGCCGTCGGCGAAAGGCCGACGATCAGCCGCCGCGCGCCCGGTCACCGCGCAGACGTACTCGACGAGCTGCCGCAGCGTGCAGACGTGCGGCCCGCACAGGTCGTAGCGCTTGCCGAACGACGCGGTCTCGCCGAGCGCGGTGACCATGACGCGCGCCACGTCGCCGACGTACACCGGCTGGAACTGCGCCTTCGGGCGAGGCGAGCGCCAGCGCCGGGAGGAAGCGCGCGAGCTGCGCGAACAGATTGAGGAAGCGGTCCTCGGGCCCGAACACCACCGAAGGCCGGAACACGGTCGCCTCGAGGTCGGTCGGCGGCGAGCACCGCCTTCTCGCCGAGCGCCTTGGAGCGCAGGTACTCGGACGGCGCGTCGCGCGAGGCGCCGAGCGCGCTCATGTGCAGCAGGCGCTTCACGCCGGCGGCGCGGCAGGCGTTGACGATCGCCTGCGGCAGCTCGACGTGCAGGCGCTGGAAGTCGCCGTGCAGGATGCCGACCAGGTTGATCACCGCCTCGCTGCCGGCGGCGAGGCGCTCGAGCGCGCCGCGCGCGCAGACGTCGGCCTCGACGACGTCGACGGTGGGCAGCAGGATGAGGTGCTTGGCGCGCTCGCGGCGCCGCGACGGCACGGTGACGCGCACGCCGCGCGCGGCGAGCGCCGCGACGAGGTGCCGGCCGATGAAGCCGGAGCCGCCGACGACGAGCACGTTGTCGAACTTCACGACGGCCTCAGGGCAGCTCGTCGTCCTGCGCGGTCGCCGACGCCGCGCGGCGGGATGGTGCCGAGCCGCTGCTTGAGCGGCTTCGGCTTCGGCGTGCATCAGCTGCGGCGTAGAACACCGAGTTCGCCATCACCTTCTTCACGTAGTCGCGCGTCTCGCCGAACGGGATGGTCTCGGCGTAGATCGCGCCTTCGAGCGGCTCTCGGGATCGCGCCAGCGCGCGGCGCGGCCGGGACCGGCGTTGTAGGCCGCCGAGGCGAGCACCGGGTGGCCGAGCTGATCGAGCACCAGCTTCAGATAGCCGGTGCCGAGCGTTGACGTTGGTCTGCACCTCGGTGACGCTCTTCGCGCGGTAGTTGCGCATGCCGATGCGCGAGGCGACGTAGCGCGCGGTGCGCGGCATCACCTGCATCAGCCGGCGGCGCCGGCGCTCGAGCGCGCGTCGCTGACGAAGCGGCTTTCCTGGCGCACCAGGCCGAGCACCCAGGCCTCGTCGAGGCCGTGGCTCTTGGCGTACTCGCTGAACACGTCGCGGTAGGGCACCGGGTAGCGCAGCGCGAAGTTGTGCAGGTGCACGGTGCGGTCGGCGGTGTGGATGGCGCGGTCGTAGACCTCGGCGCGGCGCGCGAGCTCGGCGGCGGCGATGAAGCTGCGGGTCGTCGAAGAAGCGGATCGCGAACTGCCACTCGCGCACGCCTTCGTTGCGCAGGCCGAGGCGGATCAGCTCGAGCGCGCGCGCGAGGCCGGGATCGCGCTGCGCCGCCTCGAGTTCCTCCTCGCTCGGCGAGTAGCTCTCGCGCGGCGCGGCGTTGGCCTGGCCGAGCTCCTCGTTCGGCGAGCAGGCCGTAGAACTCGGGCTGGCCGGCGATGCGCAGGAAGTAGGCGCGCGCGCCAGCCTCGTCGCCCTGCGCGGCGAGCGCGCGGCCGTACCAGTAGGTCCAGGTCGGGATCTGGCGCTCCTCCGGCGACATGCGGTCGATCGCCGCGCGCACCGTGCTGCCATTCGCCGACGCGCAGCGCGGCGCGCGCTTTCCACGCGAGCTGCTCGTCGTCGAGCGGCGCATCGCCGGCGCGCGCGTACCAGCGCGAGCGCGTCCGGTGGTGCTGCGCGCGCGCCCTCGAGCGCGACGCGGCCCCAGAGATAGCGCGCTTCGCGCTCGGGCAGGCGCTCGCCGAGCCGGCCTGCGCAGCATCCGGCCGCGCGCCTCGGGATCCTCGCGCGCATAGCGCACCGCGGCGAGCACCGCGACCTCGCGCGTCGGGCGCCGCTCGAGGCTCGGCGGCAGCGCTCGCAGCAAGCGCTTCGGCCGGCGCGCCGCTTCGGCGAGCGCGCGCTCGTCGGGCGATTCGTCCTTCTTGCAGGTAACCGAGCGTCGTCTTCGCGGCGGTGATCTGGCCGTGCCTCGAACAGGATCCGCACGCGCTGCCAGATGTCGGTGATCGAGATCCGGCCGCGCGTCACCATCGTGTCGGCGAGCCTGGCGCAGCCCTCGGGCAGCTCGCGCGGCTCGGCCCAGATCGACGTTCGCCTCGGCGAAGGCGCTGTCGTCGCCCTGCTCCAGGCGGCGCACCCAGCCGTAGCAGCGGACTTCGAGCTCGTCCTCGCCGCCATAGGCCGCGGCCTCGCGCTCGAACTCGGCCCATTCGCGCGCGCCGGCCGAGCACCCGCAGCCATTCGCCGCGCAGCCGCTCGGCGACGTAGGCGTCGGCGTACTTTGACAAGAATTCACGAACCTCGGCGCGCGGCGCGTCCTCGAGGCGCAGCGACAGCGCGCCAGTAGTCGAGCCACGGCGTGAGCAGATGACCGTCGAGTTTCTTCGCGTGCTTGGCGAGCTTGATCGGGTCGCCGGCGCGATAGGCATCGAAGGCGCCGAGCACCGCGTCGTCCGTGCCGTTCGCCGCGAGCGCGGGCAGCGCGACGAGCGCGCCGCCAGGGCAGCGACGGCCGCGAGATTGCGGAACTCCTTCAGAATCATGAAACTCCCGACTGCATGGCGTCACTTCCCCAGATCTCAAAGCCTGGCGCCGGTCCGAGCGCGAGCGTCTCATCGCCGCTCGCGCCGCGCTGTCGCCGACCGTTCTCGAAGCCCGGCGGCAGCGCATCGATCGTTTTCTCGAGCTTTCTTTCCCGGGCTTGCCAACAGCCGTCTCGCTTTTTGTTGGCCCATCAAAGGCGAGTACGACGCCCGTCATCTTGCCAGAACGCTGCGCGGCAAGGGAGCGTTGACCGCGCTGCCTGTAGTCGTCGCGCCGCGCACGCCGCTCATCTTTCGCGAGTGGCATCCGGGAGTCGAGCTCGCCCATGGACCGCTCGACATTCCCTACCCGGTAAATTCTTCCGAAGTCACGCCGAGCGGCGTGCTGCTGCCGATGAACGGCTGGGACCAGCAGGGCTATCGCCTCGGCTACGGCGGCGGCTTCTTCGACCGCACGCTCGCCAGCCTGACGAAGAAGCCGATCGTGATCGGCATCGCCTACGAGATGGCGCGCATGGAAACGATCCACCCGCAGTCCTGGGATATCCCGGTCGACTACGTCGTGACGGAAGCGGGCGTCTACCGCCGCGATCCCGAAGGGCTCGGTTTTTCTGGGCAACCGCAGTCGAGGTGAACCGAGCTCGCTTCGCATTCGCCGGTGTGCTACGCCGACGAGGTCAAGAGCGACTAACCCAGGAACAGCCGGTACGCGGGGTTGCGAGTCTCGTCGGCGTACGGATAGCCGAGCTTCTGCAGGAAGGCGCGGAACTGGCGCATCTCCTCGCGCGGCACCTGCATGCCGACCAGCACGCGGCCGTAGTCGGCGCCGTGGTTGCGGTAGTGGAACAGGCTGATGTTCCAGTCGCTGCTCATGCTGTCGAGGAACTTCATCAGCGCGCCCGGGCGCTCGGGGAATTCGAAGCGGTAGAGCAGCTCGTTCCTCGCGAGCGGCGCGCGCCGCCGACCATGTGCCGGACGTGCCACTTCGCCATCTCGTTGTCGGAGAGGTCGATGCGTCTTCAGTCCGTTGCTTCGCAGGTCTCCGACGATGCGCGCGGTTTCGTCGCGGCCGTCGCACCTCGACGCCGACGAAGATGTGCGCCTCCTTCGAGTCGGCGATGCGGTAGTTGAACTCGGTGATGTTGCGTGCCGCCGAGCGTCGCGCAGAACCTGCGGAAGCTGCCCGGGCGCTCCGGGATCGTCACCGCGAGCACCGCCTCGCGCTGCTCGCCGAGCTCCGCCTCCTCGGCGATGAAGCGCAGCCGGTCGAAGTTGGTGTTCGCGCCCGACGCGATCGCGACCAGGGTCTTGTCCGCGCACGCCGTGTCGTTCGACCCAGGCCTTCGCGCCCGCGATGGCGAGCGCGCCGGCGGGCTCGAGCACCACGCGCGTGTCCTCGAACACGTCCTTGATCGCGGCGCACATCGCGTCGGTGTCGACCAGCACCATCTCGTCGACGAGCTGCCGGCAGAGGCGGAAGGTCTCCTTGCCGACCTGCTTCACCGCGACGCCGTCGGCGAACAGGCCCGACGTGATCGAGCCTGATCGCGCCTGCCCGCCTTCAGCGACCGCGTCATCGCGTCCGCGTCGACCGGCTCGACGCCGACGATGCGGATCGCCGGGACTGATCGTCTTGATGTAGGCGGCGATGCCCGAGATCAGGCCGCCGCCGCCCACCGGCACGAACACCGCGTCGATCGGCTTCGGATGCTGGCGCAGGATCTCCATGCCGATCGTGCCCTGCCCGGCGATGACGTCCGGGTCGTCGTAGGGATGGACGAAGGTGAGGCCGCGCGCGCGCTTCAGCTGCATCGCCTGCGCGTAGGCGTCCGAGTAGCGAGTCGCCGTGCAGCACCACCGCGGCGCCGCGCGACCTCACCGCGTTCGATCTTGATGCGCGGCGTGGTGACCGGCATCACGATCACGCGCGCGGCAGCCGAGCTTCTGCGCCGCGAGCGCCACGCCCTGCGCGTGGTTGCCGGCGCTCGCCGCGATCACGCCCTTGCGCAGCTTCGCGCGCGGCAGGAGCGCCATCTTGTTGTAGGCGCCGCGCAGCTTGAACGAGAAGACCGGCTGCAGGTCCTCGCGCTTCAGCAGCAGCCGGTTGCCGAGCCGCTTCGACAGCGCCGGCGCGAGCTCGAGCGGCGACTCGCTCGCCACGTCGTAGACGCGCGCCTTGAGGATGCGCTTGCAGGTAATCGCTGCGCTTCATCGGAAGCCAGCCATACTGCAGCATGCAGCTGCTAGATTGTCGCATGATCTACGCGCGAATGGCCGCTACTGCTCAGCTACGGCACCGCCGCGCTGTTCTATCTGTTCCATCAGCAGATGCTCGAGCGGATGGAAAGCCCGTTGTGGGCGACGCTCGCCTTCGCCTGGCTGTTCGCGGTGATCCTGCTGTCGGCCTTCGCGGTGGTGCGCCACTCGGAGTGCCTGGCGTCGATCGTCGGCGAGCCCTTCGGCACGCTGATCCTGACCCTCGCCATCACCGCCATCGAGGTGATGATGATCGCCGCGGTGATGCTCACCGGCCCGCCGGTGTCGTTCCTCGCGCGCGACACCATGTTCGCGGTGGTGATGATCGTCTTCAACGGCATGGCCGGCCTCGCGCTGCTGCTGGGCGGGCTGCGCTACCGCGAGCAGAGCTACAACCTGCAGGGCGCGAACTCCTTCCTCGCGGTGATCGTGCCGCTCGCGGTGATCTGCCTGATACTGCCGAATTTCACCGTCTCCGGCGCAGGGCCGACGCTCTCCGACCCTGCACGAGGTATTCGTGATCATCATGTCCCTCGCCCTGTACGCCGTGTTCGTCGCCATGCAGACGCTGAGCCATCGCAAGTACTTCCTCGGCCCGGACGAGCGGCGAGGCGGCGCCGCACGCCGGCGGAGATCGGCGCCGCGCCCTGGCACGGCACGCTGCTCGTCGCCTACATCGTGCCGATCGTGCTGCTATCCAAGCAAATCGCGCTGCCGATCGAGTTCGGCGTCAACCTGTTCAACGCGCCCGAGGCGGTGGTCGGCTTCCTGGTCGCGGTGCTGGTGCTCTCGCCCGAGTCGCTCGCCGCGCTGCGCGCTGCGCTCGCCAACCAGCTGCAGCGCTCGGTCAACCTGCTGCTCGGCTCGGTGCTCGCCAGCATCAGCCTGACCATCCCAGCGGTGCTGGTGATCGGCCTGCTGACCGAGCGCACGGTGATCCTCGGCCTCGCGCCGGTGGACATGATCATGCTCGCGCTGACGCTGGCACTAAGCATGCTCACCTTTGCAAGCGGCCGCGCCAACGCGCTGCTCGGCGCGGTGCACCTGCTGCTTTTCTTCGCGTATCTGGTGCTGATCGTCGAGGCGCTCAGGCTGCCTGCAGCTTGGCGACGCTGACGGCGAGCCACTTCACGCCCTGCGCGCCGAAGTTCACCTGCACTCTCGCGTCGTTGCCCTGCCCTTCGGCGTCGATGATCACGCCCGAGCCGAACTTGGGATGGACGACGTTCTGGCCGATGCGCCAGCCGCCGACACGCGCGTACCTGCTGTTTGTTTCAGCAATGAAGTCATCCGTCTGTCGTGAGAAATCGGGCGTGAAGGCCTTCTGCCGCGAGAAGCGCGGCGTCAGCCACTTCATCAGGCCCTGCGGGATCTCCTCGAGGAAGCGCGAGGGGATGTTGTAGCGGGTCTGGCCGTGCAGCATGCGCGTCTGCGCGTGCGAAAGGTACAGGCGGTTGCGCGCGCGGGTGATCGCCACGTAGGCGAGCCGCCGCTCCTCCTCCAGGCCGTCGCGCTCGCTGACGCTCTGCTCGTGCGGGAAGAGGCCTTCCTCCAGGCCGGAGAGGAAAACCACGTCGAATTCCAGGCCCTTGGCCGAGTGCACGGTCATCATCTGCAGCGCGTCCTGGCCCTCGCCCGCCTGGTGCTCGCCGGCCTCGAGCGCGGCGTGGGTGAGGAAGGCGGTGAGCGGATCGACCGCTTCGCCGGACTCGACCTCGCGCTCCTCGTCGTTGAAGGTCGCGGCGGCGTTCACCAGCTCGTCCAGGTTCTCGATCCGGTCGGCGCCTTCGCGCTCGGTCTCGTAGTGCTTCGTTCAGGCCGCTTTTCTCGACCACGATGCTCGACGCATCTCGGCGAGCGGCAGGCCCTGCGTCTCGGCCTTGCAGGTCCTCGATCAGCTTCCTGAAGACCGCAGCCTTTCCCGTCGGCCGCCTTCAGCAAGAGAAACTCTGATTGCTTTCGCCGCGTCCTGCAGCTGCTCGATGGTGCGCGCGCCGATGCCGCGCGGCGGGAAGTTCGCCACGCGCAGGAACGAGTTGTCGTCGTCGGGCATGGCGACGAGGCGCAGGTAGGCGAGCGCGTGCTTGATCTCGGCGCGCTCGAAGAAGCGCAGGCCGCCGTAGACCCGGTAGGCGACGCCCTGCGAGAAGAGCGCGTGCTCCAGCACCCGCGACTGCGCGTTGGAGCGGTAGAGGACGGCCATCTGCGAGAGCGGCGTGCCGTCGCGCGACAGCGCGCGCACCTCCTCGACCAGCCAGCGCGCCTCGTCGATGTCGGACTCGCCCTCGAAGATGCGCACCGGCTCGCCGGCGCCGCGTCGAGGTCCAGAGGTTCTTGCCCAGGCGGTTGCGGTTGTTGGCGATCAGCGCGTTGGCGGCGTCGAGGATGTTGCCGTGCGAGCGGTAGTTCTGCTCCAGGCGCACCACGCTGCTTGATCGCGAACTCGCGCTCGAACTCGGCCATGTTGCCGACGTTGGCGCCGCGGAAGGTGTAGATCGACTGGTCGTCGTCGCCGACGGCGAAGAAGCACGACTCCTTGGTGCGGAACAGCTTCAGCCACCGGTACTGCAGCCGGTTGGTGTCCTGGAACTCGTCGATCAGGACGTAGCGGAAAGCGCTGCGCGTAGTGCGCCCGCAGGATTTCGTTCTCTTGAGCAATTCATACGAGCGCAGCAGCAATTCCGGAAAATCCACCACGCCCTCGCGCTGGCACTGCTCGTCGTAGGCGGCGTAGAGCTCGATCAGGCGCTTGGTGTTCTCGTCCGAGATCGGCACCTCGCCGGCGCGCACGCCCTCTTCCTTGTTGCCGTTGATGAAGTACTGGATCTCGCGCGGCGGGAAGCGGTCCTCGTCGACGTTCGAGCGCCTTCGCCAGGCGCTTCACCGCCGCGAGCTGGTCCTGCGAGTCGAGGATCTGGAACGCCTGCGGCAGCCCGGCGTCGCGGTGATGTGCGCGCAGCATGCGGTTGCACAGGCCGTGGAAGGTGCCGATCCACATGCCGCGCGGGTTCGACCGGCAGCATCGCGGCGACGCGCGTCAGCATCTCGCGCGCCGCCTTGTTGGTGAAGGTGACGGCGAGGATGTTGGCGGGCGCCGCGCGGCCGCCCTTCACCAGCCAGGCGATGCGCGTGGTGAGCACGCGGGTCTTGCCGCTGCCCGCGCCGGCGAGGATCAGCGCGTGCTCGTCGGGCAGGGTGACTGCGGCGAGCTGTTCCGGGTTGAGGTGTTCGAGGTGCAGCGACAAAACGGCTAGATTCTAGTTGAATTGCGCATGCTCTTCGCGACGCTCTCCGCGTTTCTCGTCGCCGCCGTCACGCCCGGCGCGGAGTACGAGCCGACGCCGATGCCGGTGGCCGAGGCGATGCTCGATCTCGCGGCGGTGCGAGCCTGACGACGTCGTCTACGACCTGGGCTGCGGCGACGGCCGCATCGTCATCGCGGCGGCAAAGCGCGGCGCGCGCGGGGTGTGCGTCGACATCGACCGCAAGCGGATCGCCCAGAGCCTCGCCAACGCCCGCAAGGCCGGCGTCATCGACCGGATCCGGTTCCGGCAGGAAGACGTGCTGGCCACTGATCTCGCCGACGCCACGGTGGTGATGCTCTTTCTCTCGCCGGAGCTGACCAACGCGCTGCGTCCAAAGCTGGAGAAACTGAAGCCGGGCTCGCGCATCGTCGCGCACTGGTATCCGGTCGGCGACTGGAAGCCGGACCAGGTGGTGAAGATCCGCGGCCCGTGGGGCCGGGAGCGAACGCTCTTCTCTGGCGCCTTTAGCCGGAGATCCTGGGCTCGGTGATGCCGAACTTGCCCTTCAGCTGAATTGGCGAGCGCCTGCGCGTCGGCGCGCGTCGGCAGCTGGCGGATGCGGATGATGTAGAGAATCGCCTCGCCTTCCTTGCGCGGCAGGATCTCGGCCGGATAGCCGGCGGTTGCGCAGCTCATCGTACAGGCCGAGCGCCGTGCGCTGGTCCGGCGCCGACGCGAGCGCGACGGCTGAAGCGGCCGCCGGCGCGCGCCGCGCCCTTGCCCTCCTCGATCTCGGTCTCCAGCGCCCACTGCGCGAGCTGCTTGGTGTCGATGAAGCCGACCGGCTGCGTCTTGGCATCGACGCGGCGGTAGAACTGCAGCGGCTGGTTCAGCGTCTGCGCGGTCTCGCCCTCGGCGCCGACCTGGATCTCGCCCTCGATCAGGCAGACGACTTCGTTGTCCTTGCGGCCGCGGCCCCACAAGTCCGTACCGCGGATCCCGGCGGTGACCTGCGCGACGCGGATGTCGACCTCGCGCTTCCTCTTCTGGCCGACCAGCTCGGTGGTGAAGCGGAACGCGCCCTGCAGCACGCCGAGCGCGGCGCGGAAGATCTCCTGCGAGCGGTCGATCTGCGTGAAGCGCAGCGTGCCGTTCTCGCCCAGCTTGACGACGCTGCCCTCGGCGAGGCGCACCAGGGCGCGCGAGCCCGCGCCGGTGAAGATCTGGTCGCCGGCGCGCAGCTCCATGCCGGGCAGGAGCGGCGTGCGCCTGCCGTTGCGTTCGACCCAGGCGGGCATCTGCACGCCCTCGACGCTGGCGGCGGCCTGCGCATACGCCTGCGCGGCGGAGAAAAAGGATGCGGCGAGAAACAAACCGTACAGAATGGGTTTCATGAGCGGCTCCCGTTATGCCTCGAGGTACGGGCGATCGGCAGGATTGGATGCTACCGAAAGCTATAATCCCCGGCTTTCTGCGCATTAAGTCACAAGCAGAGCCCGCTTTGCAGCCTCGAATGCAAGACTCCTACGACCCTCGAGCCGTCGAACGCGAAGCCCAGGAATTCTGGGAAAGCCGCCGCTCGTTCAACGTCAGCGAGGATCCCGGCAAGCCGAAGTACTACTGCCTGTCCATGTTCCCCTATCCCTCGGGGAAGCTGCACATGGGGCACGTGCGCAACTACACCATCGGCGACGTCCTCACCCGCCACTACCGGATGCGGGGATACAACGTGCTGCAGCCGATGGGCTGGGACGCGTTCGGCCTGCCCGCCGAGAACGCGGCGATGGCGAACAAGGTGCCGCCGGCGAAGTGGACCTACGACAACATCGCCTACATGAAGGCGCAGCTGAAGAGCCTCGGCTTCGCCCTCGACTGGTCGCGCGAGCTCGCGACCTGCCGCCCCGACTACTACCGCTGGAACCAGTGGCTGTTCACGCGCCTGTTCAAGAAGGGCCTCGCCTACAAGAAGACCGGCGTCGTCAACTGGGACCCGGTCGACCAGACGGTGCTCGCCAACGAGCAGGTGATCGAGGGCCGCGGCTGGCGCACCGGCGCGCTGGTCGAGAAGCGCGAGATCCCGATGTACTTCCTGCGCATCACCGCACTACGCCGAGGAGCTGCTCGCCGCGCTGGACGACCTGCCCGGCTGGCCCGAGCAGGTCAAGCTGATGCAGAAGAACTGGATCGGCAAGTCGGAAGGCGTGCGGATCGGCTTTCCGTACGAATTGAACAGTGAAAAGAAGATTCTCTGGGTCTTCACCACGCGCGCCGACACGCTGTTCGGCGCGACCTTCATGGCGGTCGCGGCGGAGCATCCCATCGCCACCTTCGCTGCGCAGAAAAATGCCGCCTTGAAAGACTTCGTCGAGGAGTGCAAGCGCGGCGCGGTGATGGAAGCCGAGCTCGCGCAGATCGAGAAGAAGGGCATGGCCACCGGGCTCTCGGTCTCTCATCCGCTGACGGGCGAGAAGATTCCGGTGTGGGTCGGCAACTACGTGCTGATGTCCTACGGCGAGGGCGCGGTGATGGGCGTGCCGGCGCACGACGAGCGCGACCTGGAGTTCGCCCGGAAATACGGGCTGCCGATCAAGCAGGTCATCCAGCCATCCGCCGGCGACCGGCACGCCGGAGCCGCTTACGCGGACTGGGTGCATCAACTCGGGAAAGTACGACGGTCTGGACTACCAGCAGGCTGTCGACGCAATCGCCGCCGATTTGGCGAAAAAGGGATCTGGGAGAAAAGCAGATCCAGTGGCGGCTGCGCGACTGGGGCATCTCGCGCCAGCGCTACTGGGGCACGCCGATCCCGATCGTGCACTGCGCCGCCTGCGGCGACGTGCCGGTGCCGGACGAGCAGCTGCCGGTGCTGCTGCCCGAGGACCTGGTGCCCGACGGCACCGGCAACCCGCTCAACAAGCTGCGCGGCGTACGTCGACACCAAGTGCCCGTCGTGCGGCAAGCCGGCGAAGCGCGAGACCGACACCATGGACACCTTCGTCGACTCGTCCTGGTATTTCGCGCGCTTCGCCTGCCCGGGCCAGGACAAGGCGATGCTCGACGCGCGCGCCAACTACTGGATGCCGGTCGACCAGTACATCGGCGGCATCGAGCACGCCATCCTGCACCTGCTCTATTCGCGCTTCTTCCAGCGCGTGATGCGCGACGAGACGGGCTGATGCCGAACGTCGCCGAGCCGTTCACCAACCTGCTCACGCAGGGGATGGTGCTCGCCGAGTCGTACTACACGGATGCCAACGGCCGGCGCGAGTGGGTCAATCCCGCGGACGTTTCGACGTCGAACGGGATGCAAAGGGAAAATCCTTTCGGCCAAAGCGCAAGGACGGCGACGCCGTCGTCTACGACGGCATCGGCACCATGTCGAAGTCGAAGAACAACGGCGTCGACCCGCAGGCGCTGATCGACAAGTACGGCGCCGACACCGCGCGCTTCTTCATCATCTTCGCCTCGCCGCCGACCAACACGCTCGGAATGGTCGGACGAAGGCGTCGAGGGCTCGTACCGCTTCCTGCGCCGGCTCTGGACCTACGCGGCGCGGTTCTCGGCGCGCAAGGGCATGAGGGCACGCCCGGCAAGAGCGCGCGCTTCGAGATCCACTCGCTGCTCAAGCAGGCGAACTACGACCTGCAGAAGCTGCAGTTCAACACCGTCGCCTCGGCGTGCATGAAGATCCTCAACGCGCTCGAGCGCCTGCCCGAGGAGGACAGCGCCGCCGACGAGGAAGGCATGTCGATCCTGCTGCGCCTGCTCTCGCCGATCACGCCGCACCTCTGCCACCACCTGTGGCGCGAGCTGAAATTCGGCGACGACGTGATGCAGGCGCCGTGGCCGGAGGTCGATCCGGAGGCGCTCGAGCAGGACGAGATCGAGCTGGTGGTGCAGGTGAACGGCAAGCTGCGCGGCTCGATCCGCGTGCCGAAGCAGCCGCCGACAAGGCGGCGATCGAGAGCCTCGCCATGGCGAACGCCAACGTGCAGAAGTTCGTCGCCGGCCAGAGCGTGAAGAAGGTCGTCGTGGTGCCCGGACGCCTGGTGAACCTTGTCATCTGAGGACGGCACGCTCCTCGTCTTGCTGGTGCCGCTCGCGGGCTGCGGCTTCCACCTGCGCGGCACCGCCGACGTGCCGTTCCAGACGCTGTACGTGCCGAACGCCGACTCGCGGCATCGCCCTCGATCTCAAGCGCAACGTGCAGGCCGGCACCCAGCGCGCGCGTGGTCGACGACCCGAAGCAGGCCGAGGCGATCCTCGCCTTCACCGAGGAGAACCGCGAGAAGAACATCCTCTCGCTCACCGGCGCGGGCCGCGTGCAGCGAGTTCCAGCTGCGCTACCGCGTCGGCTTCCGCGTGCACGACGGCAAGGGCGGCGACTACGTGCCGCAGACCGCGATCGCGCTGACGCGCGACATCACCTTCAACGACACCGACGTCCTCGCCAAGGAAGCGGAGGAGCAGCTGCTGTTCCGCGACATGCAGAGCGACATGGTGCAGCAGATCATGCGGCGCCTCGCCGCGTCGCGAAGCCGCGGCAGCCGAGCGTTCCTGATGCAGCTGCGCGCCGGCGACCTCGACGCCCATCTCGCCAAGACGCTCGCGCCGGTCTACGCGGTGCACGGCGACGAGCCGCTGCTCGCCCTCGAGGCCGCCGACGCGGTGCGCGCCGCGGCGCGCAAGCGCGGCTTCAGCGAGCGCGAGGTGTTCGAAGCCGGCCGCGGCTTCGACTGGAGCTCGTTCCGCGGCAGCCTCGGCAGCCTGTCGCTGTTCGCGACGAAGAAGATCTTCGAGCTGCGCCTGCCGAACGGCAAGCCGGGCACGCAAGGCGGCGAAGCGCTCGCCGCGTATTGCGCGAAGCCCGCCGCCGACACGCTGCTGCTCGTCTCGCTGCCGCGCGTCGACCGCACGACGCAGAACGCGGCGTGGTTCCGCGCCATCGTCGACGCCGGCGTGCTGGTCGACGTCTGGCCGCTCGAGCGCGCGCGCCTGCCGGCGTGGATCGCCGAGCGCCTCGGCCGCCAGGGACAGAAAGCCTCGCGCGACGTGCTCGAGTTCCTCGCCGCGCGCGTCGAGGGCAACCTGCTCGCCGCGCACCAGGAAGTGCAGAAGCTGGCGCTGCTCGCCGCGCCCGGCGAGCTGGCGCTGAGCGCGGTCGAAGACGCGGTCGCCGACGTCGCGCGCTACAACCCGCAGGACGCCGCCGAAGCGCTGCTCGCGCGGCGACACCGGGCGCTACGTGCGCATCATCGAGGGCCTGCGCGGCGAAGGCGAGGCGCCGACCTTCGTGCTCTTCGTGATCTCGAACGCGCTGTTCGTGCTGCAGAGCGCGCACGCGAACGGCTCGATCGATGCGGCGTTCCAGCAGCATCGCGTCTACAGCCGGCCGCTGCAGGCCGCGCTGCGCAGCGCGCTCGCGCTACCGCCCCGACGCCGTCGAGCAGGCCATCGCCGCACGCCGCCGCGATCGACCGCGCCATCAAGGGCATCCGCGTGCGCGACCCATGGGAGGAGTTCATCGCCCTTGGGCTAAAATTGGCCGGTGGATCAAAAGCTTGACGTAGCGAAGTACGTTCAGGACCTGGGCATCGCGGCGCGCGCCGCGGCGCGCGAGCTCGGCGCGCGCCGAGACGCGCGACGAAGAACCGCGCGCTCGAGGCGATGGCCGCCGAGATCCGCGCGCAATCCGACGCGATCCTCGCGGCCAACGAAGAAGATCTGCGCAACGCCAAGGGCCGCGACGCGGCCTTTCTCGACCGCCTGCGCCTCACGCCGAAGCTCGTCGAGCAGATGGCCGCCGGCGTCGAAGCGGTGGTCGCGCTCGAGGACCCGGTGGGCAAGATCTCGGATCGCGTGCGCCGCCCGACCGGCATCGAGGTGGCGCGCATGCGCGTGCCGCTCGGCGTGGTCGGCATCATCTACGAGTCGCGGCCGAACGTGACCGCCGACGCGGCGGCGCTGTGCATCAAGTCGGGCAACGCCTGCATCCTGCGCGGCGGCTCCGAATCGCTCGCCTCCAACCGCGCCATCGCCGCCTGCGTGCGCGCCGGGCTGAAGAGCGCCGGGCTGCCGGAAACCGCGGTGCAGCTCGTCGACAGCGCCGATCGCGCCGCGGTCGGCGCGCTGATCACGCTGCACGGAATACGTCGACATCATCGTGCCGCGCGGCGGCAAGGAGCTGATCGAGCGCCTGTCGCGCGAGTCGAAGATCCCGATGATCAAGCACCTCGACGGCGTCTGCCACGTCTACGTCGACGACAGCGCCGACGCGGAGATGGCGGTGAAGCATCGCCGACAACGCCAAGACGCAGCGCTACGGCACCTGCAACACCATGGAAACGCTGCTGGTGGCGGAGGGAATCGCGGCAAAGGTTCTGCCCCGCATCGGTTCGATCTATCAGAGCAAGGGCGTGGAGGTGCGCGCCGACGACGCGGCCCTGAAATTCCTCAAGGGCAAGAAGGCGCACCGACAAGGACTACTACACCGAGTGGCTGGCGCCGATCGTCTCGATCCGCGTGGTGAAGGGCCTCGACGAGGCGATCGCGCACATCGCCAAGTACGGCTCGCAGCACACCGACGCGATCGTCGCCGGCGACCGCGCGCGCGCCGAGCGCTTCCTGCGCGAGGTCGACTCCAGCTCGGTGATGTGGAACGCCTCGACGCGCTTCGCCGACGGCTACGAGTACGGCCTCGGCGCCGAGATCGGCATCTCCACCGACAAGCTGCACGCGCGCGGCCCGGTCGGCCTCGAGGGGCTGACGACGCAGAAGTTCGTCGTGCTCGGCCACGGCGAGGTCCGCAGCTGAAGATTGGGATCCTCGGCGGCACGTTCGACCCGGTTCACAACGCGCATCTCGCGATGGCGCGCGCCGCGCTCGCGCAGCTCGAGCTGGAGAAGATCCTCTGGATGCCGACCGGCGACCCGCGCTACCGCCAGGCGCCGGTCGCCGCCGGCCGAGCACCGCTTCGCCATGCTGCGCCTCGCGCTCGAAGGCGAGCCGCGAGGCCGAAATCGATCCAGCGCGAGCTCGCGCCGGGCGCCACGGGCTACACCGTCGACACGCTGCACGAGCTGCGGCTCGAGCTCGGCCGCGAGACGACGCTCGTGATCTGCTGCTCGGCGCCGACCAGTACGAGAAGCTCGGCACCTGGCACCGGCCCGACGAGGTGAAGCGCCTGGCGAAGATCGCGGTCTTCACGCGGCCGGGCTTCAGCAAGAGAATCGGCAAGGAGACGCTAGCTGATGCCGACATGCAGCCGATGGCCGTAGCTCGGCAGCGAAATCCGCGCGCGCGTCGCGCGCGGCGAGCCGATCGACGGACTGGTGCCGGCCGCGGTGGCGAACTACATCGCCGAGCACGGCCTCTGGCACCGACTGATGGACATCCGCGCAGAAGCAGCGCCGTGGTCGTAGGCGCTCGAGGACGTGAAGGGCCGCGACATCGTGGTCTTCAACACCGCGCGCCTGCCGACGATGTTCGAGCGCGTGGTGATCGCGAGCGGCGACTCCATCGCGCCAGGTGAAGGCGCTCGCCGACCACGTGCAGCGACAAGGTGCAGCGAGCACGGCGGCACGCGTGTACGGCGTCGAGGGCGAGAAGGGCGGCGAATGGGTGCTGGTCGACCTCGGCGACGATCGTGGTGCACATCATGCATCCGACGGTGCGCAGCTTCTACAACCTGGAAGAGGTCTGGGGCGGCAAGGAAGTGAAGAATGAAGACCGCCGTCACTGCCGAAGCGACCGAAGCGAAAGCCGAAGAAGAAGCCGCGCGCGTGCCAAGGCTGCGCGTCGTCGCCGTCGCCGCTAGGCTGCCCGCCTGGGCCGAGGCAGGCCTGCGCCGAGTACGCGCGGCGCATGCCGACGGGCTACGAGGTCGAGCGCGTTGCCGTGAAGAAGCTTCCCGCAGAAACGGGACAGCGTGGATCGCGCTCGATGAGCGCGGCCAGGACCTGACCACGCGCGCAGTTCGCCGGCGCTGCTCAGGCAGCGACGACCGCGTTCGTCATCGGCGGCGCCGACGGCCTGCCCGACGAGGTCAAGAGCGCAGGCGCGTCTCGCTGCTGCGCCTGTCGTCGCTCACGCTGCCGCACGCGCTCGCGCAGGTGGTGCTGCTCGAGCAGATCTACCGCGCGGCGACGCTCCTCACCGGGCATCCTTACCACAGGGCATAGTACACTCGGCGCATGATCGCTTCCGCTCGAGCGCGGCATCTATCTCGCCTCGCGCAGCCCGCGCCGGCGCGAGCTGCTGGCGCAGATCGGCGTGCGCTTCCACCTGCTGCTGTTCCGCGCCCGGCCCGAGCGAGGACGTCGACGTCGACGAGGCGCCGCTCGCGGGCGAGGCGCCCGAGGCCTACGTCGAGCGCGTGGCGCGCGCCAAGGCGCGAGGCCGGCTGGCGCCGGATGATGCAGCGGAACCTGCCGCGCGCGCCGGTGCTCGCCGCCGACACCACCGTCGCGCTCGACGGCCGCATCCTCGGCAAGCCGGCCGACCGCGCAGGAGGCGGCGGCGATGCTCGCCGCGCTCTCCGGGCCGCGAGCACGAGGTGCTGACCGCGGTCGCGCTCAAGCACGACGACTGGCTGGAGAGCGTCGCTGTCGCGCTCGGAAGTGCGCTTCAAGCAGCTCGTCCGCGGCGGAGATCGCGCGAGTACGTCGCCACCGGCGAGTGCGACGACAAGGCCGGCGCCTACGCGATCCAGGGGCGCGCGGCGCGCTTCATCGTCGAGCTGCGCGGCAGCTACTCCGGCGTCATGGGCCTGCCGCTGTACGAGACCGCGCCAGCTGCTCGAGCGCACAGACGCGCAGCGGACGCGATGCGAAGAAATCCTCGTTAACGTCACGCCGCAGGAAACGCGCGTCGCGGTCGTCGGCTCGGGCGTGGTGCAGGAGCTGCTGGTCGAGCGCGCCGCGAGCCGCGGCCTGGTCGGCAACATCTACATCGGGCGCGTGGCGCGCGTGCTGCCCGGCATGCAGTCGGCGTTCGTCGAGATCGGCCTGGAGCGCGCCGCGTTCCTGCACGTCGCCGACATCTGGGAGCACGCAACGGCGACGGCGAGCGCGGCAAGCCGATCGAGAAGCTCCTCGCCGAGGGCCAGCCGCTGCTGGTGCAGGTGGTGAAGGACCCGATCGGCACGCAAGGGCGCGCGCCTGTCGACGCAGATCTCGATCGCCGGCCGCCTGCTCGTCTACCTGCCGCACGACCCGCACATCGGCATCTCGCAGAAGATCGAGGACGAGAGCCGGGCGCGCAGCGCGCTGCGCGAGCGGCTGCAGCGAGCTGCGTGCCCGCCGACGAGAAAGGCGGCTTCATCGTGCGCACGCTCGCCGAGAGCGCGAGCGAGGAGGAGCTGCGCGCCGACCTCGACTACCTGCGCCAGCCTGTGGCAGCGCGATCCGCGAGCGCTCGGCTGCGGCGCCGCAGCCGCCGCGCGCTGCTCTACCAGGACCTGTCGCTCGCGCAGCGCGTGCTGCGCGACATGGTCGGCGCGCAGACCGACGCGCGTGATGGTCGACTCGCGCGAGAACCTTCCAGAAGCTCGCCGCCTTCGCCGAGCACTACATGCCGCAGCGTGCGCGACCGCATCGAGCACTACACCGGCGAGCGGCCGCTGTTCGACCTCTACGACGTCGAGGACGAGATCGAGAAGCGCGCTGTCGCGGCGCGTCGACCTGAAGTCGGGCGGCTACGCTGATCATCGACCAGACCGAGGCGCTGACCACGATCGACGTCAACACCGGCGGCTTCGTCGGCAGCCGCAGCTTCGACGACACCGATCTTCAAGACCAACCTCGAGGCGGCGCAGGCGATCGCGCGCCAGCTGCGCCTGCGCAACCTCGGCGGCATCATCATCGTCGACTTCATCGACATGGAGAGCGAGCGAGCACCGCGACGCGGTGCTCGAGGAGTTCCAGCGCGCGCTCGCGCGCGACCGCACGCGCATGACGGTGAACGGCTTCACCGCGCTCGGGCCTGGTCGAGATGACGCGCAAGCGCACGCGCGAGTCGCTCGCGCACGTGCTGTGCGAGCCCTGCCCGACCTGCGACGGGCGCGGCGAGGTCAAGACCGCGCACACCGTGTGCTACGAGATCCTGCGCGAGATCCTGCGCGAGGCGCGCGCCGTTCAACGCGCAGCGAGTTCCGCGTGCTCGCCTCGCAGCCGGTGATCGACCTCTTCCTCGAGGAGGAGTCGGCCGCGCTCGCCATGCTGTCGGACTTCATCGGCAAGCCGATCTCGATGCAGGTCGAGTCGAGCTACACGCAGGAACAGTTCGACATCGTGCTGCTGTGATGGACGATCTGCTTCACGCCGGCGCGCAAGCTCGCGCGTCTGCTGCGCGCAGCGCAAGCTCTCGGCCACCGAGGTGATGCAGCGCCTTCATCGCGCAGATCGAGCGCGTCAATCCCGAAGGTCAACGCGATCGTCACCTTCCTGCCCGAGCAGGCGCTGCAAGGCGGCGAAGGCGCTCGACCGCAGAAAAGCCAGAAGCGCCGCTTCGCCGGGCTGCCGATCGCCTACAAGGACAACGTGCCGACCAAGGGCATCCGCACCACCTTCGGCTCGCCGATTTACAAGGACAACGTTCCGAGCGAGGACCACCTGATCGTCGAGCGCCTGACGGCGGCCGGCGCGATCACGCTCGGCAAGACCAACACTGCCGGAGTTCGGCGCCGGCAGCCAGACCTTCAACGCGGTGTTCGGCGCGACGCGCAATCCCTACGACCTCGTCGAAGACCTGCGGCGGCTCCTCGGGCGGCGCGGCGGTCGCGGTCGCCAGCGGCATGCTGCCCTTCGCCGACGGCGGCGACCTCGCCGCGAGCCTGCGCAACCCGGGCAACTACTGCAACGTCGTCGGCTTCCGGCCCACGCCCGGGCGCGTGCCGGCCTGGCCGGCGCCGAACGCCTGGAACACGCTGGGCGTGCTCGGGCCGATCGCGCGCACGGTCGACGACGCCGCGTTCCTGCTCTCGGCGATGGCCGGGCCGGATCCGCGCGCGCCGACCGTCGATCACGCGAGCCGGGCTCGATTTTCTCGAAGCCGCTGAAGAGAAACTTCAGGAAAGTCCGCATCGCCTGGAGCCGCGACCTCGGCGGCCTGCCGATGGATCCGCGCGTCACTGCGGTGCTCGAAGCGCAAAAGCAGATCTTCACGGACCTGGGCTGCATCGTCGAAGACGCCGAGCCGGACTTCACCGGCGCGACCGAGGCCTTCGAGACGCTGCGCGCGGTCGGCTTCGTCGCAAGCTACGGCGCGCTGCTGCAGGACGCACCGCGACGAGCTGAAGGACACGGTGATCTGGAACGTCGAGCAGGGCCTGCGAGCGCAGCGCCGAGCGACATCGCGCGCGCCGAGCGCGCTGCGCACGGCGCTCTACCAGCGCATGCGCGCGTTCCTCGAGCAGCTACGAGTTCCTCGTCTGCCCGGTGAACCAGCTGCCGCCCTTCCCGGTCGAGACCGAGTGGCCGACGCGAGATCGCCGGCGTGAAGATGACGAACTACCTCGACTGGATGAAGAGCTGCTACTACATCACCATCACCAGCCACCCGGCGATCTCGGTGCCGGCGGGCTTCACGCCGACGAAGGCGCTGCCGGTCGGGCATCCAGATCGTCGGCCGCTACCGCGACGACTTCGGCGTGCTGCAGCTCGCGCACGCCTTCGAGCAGGCGAACCCAGGTCTGGAAACAGCGGCCGACCGCTGGAATAACACTGCCGCCGCCTTCCGCTTAATAGCGCAATCAACGGAGAGGAGCATCATGGAAGAGCATCCCGCAGAGACCTGCAGGACGACGACCTGAACAGCCTGCTGCCCGACGTCCAGGTCGACCGGCGCGGCTTCGTCGCCGGCCTGCATCGCCGCCGGCTTCGCGGTCACCGCCGAGCCGCTGCTCGCGCAGGCGATCAAGACGCCGATGGACGGCCTCGACGGCGGCGACACCAAGATCGGCGACATTCCCGGCGTACTACGCCGTGCCGAAGGGCGGCGGCAAGCGCCCGGTGGTGCTGGTGGTCGCCGAGGTCTGGGGCAACTGCACGAGCACATCAAGGACGTGATGCGCCGCGTCGCCAAGGACGGGCTACTTCGCGGTCGGCGAACGAGCCCTACTTCCGCATCGGCGAGCTGTGGAAGCTCAGCGACATCAAGGAAGTGCTCGCCGGCGCGAACCAGCTCACCGACGAGCAGGCGTTCGCGGACCTCGACGCGGTGGTCGCCTGGGCCGGCAAGAACCCGCGCGCCAACACCGCCAAGCTCGGCATCACCGGCTTCTGCCGCGGCGGCCGCATGGTGTGGATGTACACCGCGCACCAGAAGAAGATCGACGCCGGCGTCGCCTGGTACGGCGGCCTGAGCCCGGCGCTGCCGGCGCAGCCGACTCACGCCGATGCGACGTCACCGACAAGCTGAACGCGCCGGTGCTCGGCCTCTACGGCGGCGCCGACCAGGGCATCCCGCAGGAGCAGCGTCGACAATGCTGCGCGCCGGGCTGAAGGCCTTCGGCAACGAGAAGCGCAAGCACTCGACCATCCACGTCTATCCCGGCATGCCGCACGCCTTCAACGCCGACTACCGGCCGAGCTA
>ERZ1370068.1166-contig-11064_pt1 | contig 38411 bp, 65 predicted proteins | sample MGYA00561227_ERZ1370068 | MGnify/ENA primary metagenome ERZ1370068 (study PRJEB38410, sample SAMEA6850437) | metagenome | study: Metagenomic assessment of the ecological functions of the soil: analysis of the soil microbiota associated with the...
GCCATGTATTGCTCATCAAAAAGGCGCGCAAGAAAACGATCAAGGCTTTACAGGAATTGAAAGAGCGTCAAAAGGAGCGAAGTTTCCGAGCCAAGAGGATTTAGAAAGCTCGCCGCGGTCGAGCCCGTCTATCTTTGCGAGCCCAAAGACATGATCGCCCTTTGGGAATTTGCAACTTGTTTTGCGCCGGCCCGACTTGCCGCCGACTATTGAGGAGCTCGCGCAAAACATGGCGGAAACGGCTTCAAGCTCATATTATCAAAGTCGTCGCCGGGATGACCGATCTTTGTATTGCTGGCTGGAACCCGGAAATGGACCATGCAGCGACCCGAGTAAAAGACAAAAACGAAGCAACTTGCCCGAGGTGTGCCGCGATGTTTGCCCTCGGCTTTTAAGCGCGTCAAAACGATTCGCAACGAGCTTCAGCACCATCTTTACATGGCGCACCATTGCGACGTAATAGAATCGCACCGGATCGCCGGATCGACCTCACCGAGCGATCTTCAACAGCGCGTTTGGAAGAAACAGGGAATCGCCCGATGACAGACACGCCGCAATTTCGGAAGGGCTCGGTGATTGCCTTCTGATTCTGTATTTGATTCTAAAGCTCGCCGGTCAGGCCGAGCTTATACGATTGGAGCGGGTTTTAATCTGCTTGAGTCGCCGTGATATTCATTGCCGCAACTCGCGGCCTTACTTTGAGCTATGGCATTAACGATCAATCAAGAGAAACTGATTCGCAAGACCGCGAGGCCCGCGGCGCCGTGGCGACGCTTTGCATCGGACGTTGACTTACATTTTGAGCTCGCCCGCAAAGTCGCCGAGTATCGGCGCGCGCAAAAATACCGCCGGAAACCAAGGCGGGCGCGAAGCTAGGGTAACTCTACTCGCCGAGATTGACGTTTTGTTGAGCGAAAGCTCGGGGTCGAATGATTTTTCACTCGAAAACAAACAACCCGAATACTTTCTTTCCGACGGATCGCATGACTATGGAATACGTTTTGAAATTCCGCGACGGCGGCGTGTGGATGCCGACCAACGATTCTTCATCGCGCTCGTCAGGAATTAGGCGACGCGCTTCGGAATCGATGCCAGCGTGCAAGCGGCGAGGCGACGGCATTATATTTTACCTTCGAGAAAAAGCAAGATCAATGAAGGGTGTTTTGTCAGAACCAGATTATTACAATTTACAATTCCCATTGAATTGCGTAGGCAATATTCTTAAGGTGCTGATCGTTGCATTAGGATCTCGCCAACGTGGCGGGTTAGAGTCGCCATGAAGTCCGGCCGGCATACGCATTTTGCCCCGGTGTAGCAGCACAAGGAATGCTCGCAGATTACGCATTGCCGGCGCCCCGACGTTGTGATTTGCTTGGATTGCGCTCGCTTGTAGACTCATGGCTCTTGAAACCCGCCGCGATCGCTATCGGGCCTACCTCAAAACCAAACTAAAACCGTTAAAGTGCGCGATTTGCTCGGCGCCCTTCATGCAGGAACACATAGGGCAGAAATTCTGTTCGGAAGATTGCGCCGAGTCTTTCCGGCCGATGCCGCCGCGGATCAAACAAATCTTTGATGAGTTTCGCGCCTTTTGCTTGGATCACGGCATACCCCGCCAAAAAATATTGCAAAACGTTTTATGGGATAAGTGCACGCTTATAAATACCCGCAACGGAACGATTTCGATTCGCTCGCGCGTAGCGAATCAGCTTAAACTCATCATGGATCGCTTTCGCCGCGGCTTTTATGTTTTATGGCCCGACGGCGTTGCGCTACAAAACCCGCCATGGTTGCCCTTTTGTCCGATCGACAAAACCTATTGCAAGGGCGCGGTCTTGCCCGGCGATTGCCCAGCGGCGGCACCCCGAGTGCGCCTACAATCAAAAAACTGGAATCGAATTTTACAAGTGCGAGGGTTTTATGAAACTAATTTGGCTAAGACTCGGGCAGGAAATCCTGATAGGCGAAGTGGCCGACCGCTCCTTGGTTATCGATCTCGTTCACGAAAGAACGTTGACGCTTCAAAACCCGATGATGCTGCAATACGTGAACGTACCGGCGCCGCAAGTCCTACACGGAAAAAGCCCGACATGATCCTCGGCTTTAAGCTCGCGCCGATTCCATGTAGTGAAATTTTTATAAAAGATGTATCTTACGCCGGCATGATCAACGCGCACGATCCGATCGCGGTCACTTACGCCATAGGTCAAAGAGGCGGTCCGGGAACAAGCCGACTCCTCCTCATGGTCAATCAATGATCATCCCCGAAGTAAAAGACCGCGAGCACTTTTATAACGATCTCGTCGTCAAGTGCGAGGGCTCCTTGCCCGACCGCAAACAATCGAATCAAAGTTACCGGCAGTATTATTTGCAAGGCTCGCTCGGCAATCAGAAAAACGTCATGCAAAACCGTTTGCGCGACAAGGTGAATTTACTATCGAGTTTTCTTTATGCGCAAGAAACGACCAAGTTTGGAATTAAATTTGCCGCGCACGTCCCGCACGAGCAACGATTATACGCCGACATACTTCGTGAAATCTCTTTGGATAACTGGCACGACACTGATACGGATCGATCTTTGCCGACGCCGTTACATGGTCCCTCGTCTACGGTTGCCAGCTCAAAAAGTTATTTGGACGAACCACGGGCTCGAAACCTACCCACTAGAACCGCATTGTTTCGCCGTGCTCCGCGAGGACACCGACCGCATAGCGCACCAAGAGGCGCTTGTGATGACGTTTTTTATTACCCGCTCCGAGCTCCATCGCCAGCTTTACAAGCATCCTAACCGGGAGAGAATTTTAGAGCGCGTGTCGGCCCGCAAAAGGATGAAAGCTCGACGATACCCGAGGCCGTCAACCGAATCATAATCTCGCAAAGCTCGCCGAACATGATCGGCTCGGCCAACGTCGACGGCCAAGGCATACGGCAAAACTATGAGCCTATCGTCAACGAGGATCTTATCGAATGCCGCGAGCTTTGGGTTTGGGACGATAGCTTGAAAAACGGCGAGGGCGATTACCGGGTTTGGACCGCGGCCCTTCCAAATATCACGATTTACGATCGGACGAATTTTTTCATCCCGCAAGAGCACCCCTTTGTGAAAGTTTGCCCGGTATCGATCTACAATTATTTTTGGGGCTTCTCTGCTCGTCGGCGCCCTCGTCGGGCTTCAAGATTGGCGGGATAAACGCCTCTCGCAGATCGACGCCGTTTTAGTTAGGCAACTTCGGCCGAGTCGAATCGGTATCGGCGCCGGCCCGCTTTCCAGTGAAAAAGCCTTGGCTCTCGATTCCCCGGCGGCTATCATAACTTCGCGGCGCCCAACGCCAAGATCGAAACAGTACAAGCCCGACATGCCCGCGGACTCTTGGCAACTGATCGCCAACATTGACGAGCAAATGAATGAGATCATGGGGATTACCAAAACGATTCAGGCCGCGGCGAAGAGGGCGTAAGATCCGAGGGGCACGCGCAATTTCTCGGCCGCATGGCTTCGGCGCCGATTCGAAAGCTCGCCTTGCTCATCGAGGATTCCGTCGAAGATGAGGCAACCTTGATGCTTAAACTCATGGCCCGCGAGGATAAGCATCGCTATCTATCGGACAAAGACAAAGATGGAAAACGCAAAGAATTTTTACTCGCGCAAGTCTCCCCGACTTCCGTGGTCAAAGTCTCTGCTCATTCTTCGAGCCCGGTATTTGCGGAAGAGAATCGGCAGAGTTGCGGGCGATCTTTTCAAGGCCGGCGCGATCGACAAAACAACTTTAGTTGAAATGCTCGACCCGCCGATGATCGACACCGTACTTGCCCGGCTCCCCAAGCTCGAAGAGGCGCAAGCCCAAATGGCGCAAATGCAAGCCCAACAAGAAGCCTCCAAGACCGAAAAGAACGTCGCGCTCGCCAAAGGCCCTTGCCGCGGTTCCCGGCGGCTTAGGGCGTTAGCCCTTTCCCTTCAAATTTCACTTGCACCATATTATCCGAATCGGGCGTAAACGCCTGAATGTGAGTTGTTCGGCCAAAATAAAAGAGAAAGGAGTGATTTGAATGGGCAATCTCGGAACCGATCGCATATCGCCGAGGCAAACGCGGGCGGAGAAACGCCGATAGTTTGCGCGTGCGGGAATTTAAGAACCGTCGTAAGTGGCCGCGCCCTCGGGTTTGATCAGGTTGCTTACTGACGTTTCTCAAGCTCCCAAACGCGAAAACCCCTATGCCTGACATGCTCCCCCGGCGCCGACGCTCCGGCGGATCACCGCCCGGCGGGCCGTCAGTCGCCCCTATGAGCTCCCCGACCGAAACGGAAGGGTTGAAAGCTCAAGCTCTCCAAGGAATTCAGTTGGCAATCAAACTCCTCGAATCTTCTCTTTTGCCGTTTGGTACGCAAAGCCCGGAAGGAAAAAGATCCTATCCGCGATCAACGGGCTAACGAAGCTCGGCGGCGATCCGGGCGGACCCGACATGAACCAAGCTCAATCAAAATGCTCGCCGCTCAAGCCGGCCCGCAAGGTGCCGGCTCCTCGCCTCCCCGCCACAAGGCGGCGGCGGATCTCCGGGCGGGATACCAATGGGCGGACCCATGCCGAGGCCAATGTGAACGAAAAAGCGGAACCGTCGCCGATAATGAAATATTTCGACTTTGCTCACCTTCCCGAAAAATTGCAGGAAGTGAGCAGGGCCGTCGCTATTCTCGCAACCGGAAATGGACGAAAGCTTGCCGGCAGGCGCGGAAAAATCGGCTGGACTTCGAAAACTACTCGAAGCAAAGACTGTTTTGTGCGGTGCAAATTATAAGGAGAAAAACAAATGGCTTCCGCAGATAGAAAAGCAAAAGTCGATCACATTGCAAAGCCGTGAGCACTCGAGTCGCTTATCTTGAAACTAAAAGCGAAAGTCGCTCACCCGGACAACAACGGCCGAGGAGTTAGACACCGCCGCGGGACGCCGTGAACGATCACGACAAAAACTCTGAAAACGCCGTGAGCTAAATTTTTTAGGTTTATGGCTTTCATTAAACCGACGATCTCGAAGGTCCGCGAATACGACGCGACAGGACAGATGAACGGCATGATTTACAACCCGCCGCGCTACGAAAGAAATGGGCGGGCTCAAGTCCAAGTCGAAAGTAGCCGGACGGCAAAAACAAGATGGCCGTGACCGACCGCGGCAACGGCAAGCATGCTGGCCGTACTCGAAATAAGAGGAGTCGACTATGCCGGGCAAATGGGGTCAATTCAGCGAAGAGCAAAAAGACGCCTTACTTGAAAGCCTCGAAGGTCTTTATAACGACCCCGAAATGGGGCCGGGCATTCAAGAGGCCGTCGAAAAAAATTCGGTATCACTGATCCGGGGCTCGCGGCCTCACGTCGACACCGCAAAGAAACCGACGATCTTCGGACTCAAACCAGTCGCTTGAAGCAAAGCAAATGGAAAAAGATATTCGCTCGCGGATCGACACCGAAAAGTCTCAAGCTCTAGCCGAGTACAAACTTTCCGACGAGGACATGAAGGAAGTTTCAAAAACGATGATTGAAAACGGAATCGGCTCTTATGATATCGCCGCGGACTATTACAAAAAATCCCGCGAGCTCGCCAAGCCGACAACCGATCACTATCAAGAACATTCCTCGCTCGCTTTGCCCGGTGACATGGAGCTCTTTAAAGATCGCAACGCTTGGGCGCGCAAAGAGGCTCACAAGGCGATCAACGAAATCGAACGCAATAGATAGGAGATTTTGACATGCCCGTCTTAGGAACCGGAATAATCCCGGAGTGGCGCGCTAGGCGCCGAGCTCACCGCCTTGACGCGGCGTGCTTTTATCCCGAAGCTCGTCGTTCAAATCTATCAGGCGACGCCTCTTCTATCCGCCTTGATGGCAAACGCGACAGATGGCAAGCGGCGGCGTTTCCGCGGTCACTTGCCCGGTTCAAGGCTCGGCCTTTGTTACTACACAGGCGAGCGATTACACGGGCACGTTCAATCAACCCGTCGTAACCAACGGCGCGACGAACGCGGAATTCAATTTGAAATTGATCGTGACGCCGATTCCGTTTCTCGGCATGGAGGGCGCCGTTCAGATCAACGCCGCGGTTGTCCCGATCGTCGAAGCGCGCATGAACGACGCCGGCAACTCGGCGACCGATTACCTCGCAACGAAACTTTTCAACAATGCGACCGACGGCCTCGATATCGTCGGGCTCCCCGGCGCCGTCGACGACACGGGCCTTTATGGCAATATCGACGGAACGACCGAAACTTTTTGGCGCGCGAAGGTTTACGATCTCTCACCGAGCGAAGATCCGACCCGCGGACAACATGCTCCGGTTTATTGCCGGAACGGCGCTCAATTCCGGCGGCGAAATGCCAAACTTCGGCGTTATGGATCTCAGAACATGGGTGAAGCTCGCGCAGGATTTTACTTCGCAAGAGCAATACCGGATCACCCCGGATAGTTCTTTTGATCAATCGCCCAACGGCGCCCGCAGCGCTGTTTACCGCGCTCATGGTTGCCGGCGTGCCGATCTACGCGGACCCGCTTTATGACCGCGCACCAAGGCTATTTCATCAACACCAATTTACACGAGTTTTTATATTCACGAGGACGCGGCCTTTGCCTTTACGGGCTTCGAGTCGACTTTGCCGAATTTTCAAATCGGTTATATCGGCGCGCTCCTAACAATTCTCGAATTCGTCGTCACTAAGCGCAAGGCGAACACGCTCGTCATCGGCCTCAATTCCGTTTCGCTCTAAGGGGAAAAATCATGCCGAATCAACTTATCATCGAAGGCGCGGGCGTACCGGGAGCGGCGGATTCATACTACTCGCTTGAAGAGACTCTAACCGTTGTGAGCCCGCGGACCCTTATTCCGCAAGTCGGTTTTATCATGGCCGTCGCCGTCGCCGGCGTGAGCTATCAGCTTATGGTTGACGATAGCCCGGCAACTTTTGTCACCGTGCTCGCCGCCAACGCCGCGGGTATGGTCTGGTCGGACGGCTCGAACCTTTACGCCGCCGGCGCCTCGGGCAACGGCGCGCTATTTTGTACTCGCTCACAAGCCGTAAATTGGGAATGTGCTTTTATCCGAATATCGCACGCGGGTCAGGCGGCTTCTAAATGACGCTCAGGGAAATTATTGGACCAACCCCGAGCTCGACGCCTACATAAACGAAGCGCGGGAAAAACCGCGATCGACACCGCGTGCGTGCGCTCCTTCCAACTCGGCACGCTTCTAACCAACGTCGACAAATATCTTTTTCGGGATATCGTCCCGAACGGCGCCAAGACGATTGACATTCTCGGGATTCAACCGATCTTCGGAAACACCCGTTACTCGCTTCGTTGGTACGACTATACTTACTTAACGGCCTTTTACCGGCCGTGGACGCAATACCGTCAACTCCCCGTCGCGTTTTCGATCTACGGCCCGAACATTCTTTACATTGCCCTGGCGCCAAACGTCGACTATCCCAACACCGAATTTGATACGGCGATCGTGCCGGCTCAACTGATCAACGACAACACCGAGGACATTATCCCCGAGCCCTACACCGACGCCGTGAAGTATTACGCGGCCCGCCTGGCGAAACTCCGGATGCAGCAATACGAGGAGGCGTTAGCTTTCGATAAGCTTCCTGCACGCAACGAACCGAACGAATTGAACGCCATGTACCCGCGGCGAATTCACAAACATTTACGAGCAGGATTTTGACTAATGGCGCAAGCACCGGACGCGCCGGGCGGACGTGGCGCGGAGCACCCCGGCAAAACAAAACCATCAAGCAATTCTCGGGAATGAATACGCGGGAGTTTCGCAACGCGGTTCCCGAGGGCGCCTTCCCATGGCTTGAAAATATTCAACCGATCGGCCCCGGCAACCTTCATTCAGTACCCGGCCGCGGCCAAGCTCTAACGCAAATTCCCCCGACGCCCGTTCCCCCGCCGCGCCAGAATGCACCGACTCAACCGAGCGCGGACAGCAACCGCTCACAGGTTGAAACCGCCTTCTGATTTACAGTCGCCGATTCCCGGCAATCTCGCGCCGCGTGGAGTCACATCGAGAACGGCGAGCTTATGCCCTCGTCGGTGAGGCGTCTTGTGCGGGCGGGAACATGACTTACGTTAACCTCTGTTGCAAGATTTACCATTGCACCGAGGACAACCCGACCGTTTTTGAAGTTTTGCCGCTCCCCGTCGAATGCGCCTTTTGTCCCGGCATTAACACGCGCATGGGTGTTAAAGCGATCGGATCGCTTGGACAGACACAGCAAGACGGCAATTCTGGATTTCGCCTTTGGTTTGATATCGGCAATAGTTTTGTAAATTTGAACAATCCGCCCGCCTTCGTCAACGTCGAAAACTACGCAATCAAAGGCGATAATATTTGGGTTTGGGCTTACCATGGAACGGGGAGCGATCTTACCTGTGAACACTATTCTATCGACGGGACGTTTATCGGCGAGGCGCTTCCGTTTGGCTCGGTCGGCGACACAATTCGGAGTCGGTAATACTCAGTTCTACCGACAACTTTCTATATGCGACGATTTTCCGAACGACTGATAGCTCATCAAAGGTTTACCGGATTCGACCTGACGACAGGGGCGATTGTTTCATCGTTTGACTCTAACCGGAATATCGGCGCTATTTCTCGGCGTCGCCAACGACGATTTGATTTACATTATTTGCACGGGTTCCAAAAGCGGCCGTCTATAACATCGTCAATTTCACCGACCTGATTTACATCGGCAAAACGGCTTTTGCTTTACTCCCTTCGGATTTGGTACGGGAATTTGGAACAATGGTACGTTTTATTGGGGCTCCAAATGGCTTTGCCGGCCTTGATGTTAACGTGCATAAATCGCCGTGGCTTGCCCCGAGGAAGCCCGCCGGCGCCGGTTGTAGCGAACATTGAAACCGGGCAACCGTCGCCGCGGGCGCGGCAATCGCGACGTAACTTGGTCGGATATTTTGCTCCCCGACTCCACGGATCGGATCGATCTTCGGCCGCGCCCGCGGCTGGCGATCTCGGCTTTACTGGCGCCTCGCTTGCCAACCTTTCAACGGGCGGCTTGTCGACTGGTACTCTCCTGTTCACGATTCCGGCGCTCACGACACCGGGGATTATATTTTTCAACTTACGACTGAAGTTGGCACGGTGCTGATTGCAACCTCGGGCGAATTCACGGTGACTTGATGGCGGGATAACAGATCTCTTTGGCGTCAACATTGGGACGCCTTACTTGCTCGCCTTTATGAGCGACGGATCGGCGTTTGCCTTTAATATCAACACAACTGTCTTGACTCAGATTGCGCCATTCCAAACTTTTTCCGGTGTTATCGATCTCACAATCTGGCAAAGGCTCGACGGTTTTGATCGTCGATAGCGCGCGCGGATATTTTCAATGGCAACTCGGCATAGGCGCGCCATTTGGAATTGAGGGCGGACCCGGCAACGTCGATCCGGGCTTGCATTCTTGGGCGGTGACGTTTGTTACCGGCTCGGGGAAACCAACCTTGGAACCAACTCGGTTGCGCTCGATGTTATCGGGAGCGGAAGTCCAAACCTCGGGTCCGTCGTCAATGTCGACGCGATTCCGCTCGGCCCGGCCGGCACGACGGCGCGAAAACTCTATCGGACAGTCGCCGGCAATATCGGCCCTTTCAAACTTGTAACTATATTCGCGGATAACTTCACGACCGCTTACGCGGACAACACGGCCGACGCGGATCTCGGCGCCGACGCTCCTTCGGTTGGGCAGATTACTTTGATCGACCCCGACCGCCAAGGCACAACGATTGCGACCTATGCCGGGCGGGTTTGGATCTCGATCCGGCGGATCACGAGCTTTACGGCGCCCAACTCGACGACAAACTTTAACGTCGCCGACGCTGGCGGCTCGTTTGTTATGACCGACGCGAGCTTTATCGGCGACATAAAAACCTTTGGTCAACCCTCGACGTTCTTTGGATCTTCGGCGAGGCGTCGATCAACCAACTCTCGAACGTCAACGTCGGCGCCGGCAATGTCACGACGTTTAGCAATACGAATATTTCGACTTCGCTCGGGACGATCTTTCCGCGCTCGGTGCTTACCTATCAGCGGCAAGTCCTCTTCGCGGAATCATTCGGCGTCTATTCACAAATCGGCGGTAAGCCCGAAGCGGCTTTCCTCGGAGATCGACGGAACGATAAGACGAATCGATTTCCGCCGGCCGGTTATCGGCGCGCTCGGTATTCACAATTCGATCATGGTTTTTTGCTTTTCTGCTTTTATCAAGATCCGCGGCTTTGTCGGACCCGCCCGATCATGCTCACCTACTTTGACGAAAAATGGTACGTGAGCTCTCAAGGTGAGGATTTGAGGTTGATCGCTTACGTCGAAGATAACGGCACGTATCGCGTTTTCGGCACCGACGGGAATTTTATCTATGAGCTCTTTATCGAGCCCGGCATTGATCACCGCCTAGAATCGCCGCTCCTCGATCTCGACGACGCCGTGCTTACAAAAGAATTTTCCCGCTTGCAATCGTCAATTGCGATCGGCCGCATGGTGCTCAACGTCACCGTGACGCCGGAAACCGAAAGCGGCCCTCACCCGCTCACCGAATACGAGCCCGTCCGATCAAACGAGCTTGTCTTTATAAACGACGAGGGCAAGCATTTTAGATTTTACGCTTCCGGACGTGTCGCCGCCGCCGGACCCTTGCGACGTGCCGGCCGCGGACTTCACTACACTTTTTCCTGCAACCGCTTGTGAGATCGGCGAAACGCCGGGCTTTTTTACTCGCACGCTGGCAAATTTCCAATTTCGGAATTATGGTCGGCTTCGACTTGGACTTTGACAACGATCCGTTTGTGATCACGTCTTACACGCAAGAATTGATCGCCCGCGATCTTTGAGGAGCGGCTCGAAATGGGTAGATATCAAACCACTTTTCCCTACACGTTCAACAACGCGCCGGGCGACTTGCCGGCCTCGCGCTTAGACGATGATTTCGACGCGGTGAACCTCGGCGTTTTGACGCTACGCGCGCAAGAGCTTTCCGACGGCAACGATTACAACGTCGAACAAGACGACGAATATTCTTATTTCGTTTGCAAAGGTGTCGACGATTTTCAGATCATTCCGCCAGTCGCGCCCGCCCGTCAGGCTTCGGCTTCTTTTTCTCCAACGAAACGAGGCAAGAGGCAATCGAGATCGGCGTTACTCTTTGTTGCACCGTGGCGGTTGGAACGGTTGTTTATACCAACCCCGTTTTGAACCGAAATTTCCCGCCGTTTTTTCAACGTCAAAGGCGGGCTCGTTCAATTCGACGGCAACCAATATAATTTTTACCCGCTCTATTTCGCCAGCGGCGGCGGCTCGGGCATGGTGACGGGAACCGTCGACGTAGGGGTCGGCGACACCGCGGTTAGCTTCACGCACGGTTTTAATCAACCGGGCTTGGTGATCACGCTTTTACCGCTTTGGAATACGGTCATTTTTCAAACGTTTCAGGATGATACTTCGGTCACGTTTGCATTCAGCAACCCGGCGCCGGCCGATTTGACGTTGACCTATATCGTCGCTTTTTCTTAAAGCCATGTCGCACGAGGAAAGCATAGGCGTTGAAGTCGGCGGGCGGCAATTCAATATCCCGACGGTTTACAACGGCCGGCGAGTGAGCGACGAGGAGGCCGTTTATTTATTCAAAACGGGCCAACTTCGGCCCCTCGGGCAGTATTCAACACAAGTCGAAGCGGACAGGGAAGCGGACGCGCGGAGCAAGAGCTTTCACGAGGAGCAACCATCCCCCGCGACGATGCAGCAAGAGGGCGGCTTTCGAAAATTTCTAAGCGGGCTCTTGCGCTCGATTCAATCGGGAGCTCAAGGCACCGCGGACGCTTTTTACCAAGACGTTGACGCGGTGAAAAATCGGCAACTCCCGCCGCAAGCGTTAAAAGCCGGCGGGCAAGTGCTTAACGCCATGGGAACCCGTCAATCAATCCGGTTATTCCGGCGCTCAGGTACACGCGCATGTCGCCCGGCATGGAACCCGTTTCGAAAACCTATCCCGGCGGCGATATGTTGCAAATGCTCATGCGGACGGGCAACCTCGGCCCGCTCTTGGAAACGTTGATAAAGGGCATGGAGGCACCGAAACCGTGATCGATTACGAGTATCACCGGGCTTACGACAAGGAGCGCACGCGCGTTAGAAAACGCCGGACTTTGTGTTGTTTGCGGGAAAGAGGAAAAATCGAGGGGAGAAAATACGGGGTGAAATGCAAGGCGCGAAGTGCCGGTTATTACCGGGCAAAAATGCTCGAAACTAGAATGCTCGCCTTTGTAATCACCGACGATCGGGCCGCTTGGCAAGACTGGTCACGTCAACATATGGAGTGGCATCAGAAAATCTACACCGAGGCCGTGAATCAAGGGTTTAAAAAATACGAGATTTTTTCCGCAGATCCGCGACATGGACGACTTGGAAGGTTGGGCGTATTTTCATAGCGTGGAACATCAAAGCATCGCCGACTCGCTCAGAATCGGCTCGATCGATCTCTCGGGCTTTGATCCGAGCGACAAAGACGTGATCGAAAGTTGGCTCAACATTCACGCGCAAATTCATACCGATATACGAACCGTTTTGAGGATTGTTTGACCTTTGACGCCTTCAAAATTATCATCTTAACGAATGCCTCATCGTGTGTGGTCTTGGTCAGTCTTTACGATCCTTCCGACCCCCGGACGGCATTGCAACAATTGGGGTTAATGACATCGGACGGCTTTTTCATCCAACATACTTAGCTTAATGTCAACCATCGTTCGCAGTATAAGGGCGATCGTTACAGCTACATAGAAAACACCCAAGCGAAATACCTTTTCACGCAACAGCCGAGGAAAATCCCGGTGTCAAAATCCCTATCGTTGAATTTGAGATTCAGAAAAAGGCGGCGGTGTGGAGATTGAAGATAACCGCTTACCGCATTTTCGTAATTCTCCCTATATGGGCGTTGCGCTTGCTGGCTTTATGGGCGCGGCTCGGATTGGGATAATTGGAGTGGACTTTACGGAAAATCATTTTGGCTTCAAGATGGAAAACACCGCCTCGAATGCGAACTAGAATCGATAGACGCCCATTACGGCGCTCTCGCCGTCCACCTTTATCAATCGCAGGGCACAAGAGTTTTCAACCTATCGACGATCAGCCGGCTTTCGTCTATCCCGCGGATTACGTTCGACGACTTCGCCCGCGGTTAAGTATCGTTTTGATCGACTGGTCGGCGCGTGAGAGTTTTCATTCCCTAAAATACCTCGGCAAGCAAACCGTCGGGCGCGACTGGTATGAGCTCATTTGGGTTGAGTTTTATTCGACCAGAAAAGCCATGTATCACGACGCCGACCGTTACGTCATTATGGGAATGCCGAAAACTGTTTGCTATCACAAACACCTCATGTATAACGTCGGCATTTTTCAGGCCCGCGGCGACGTGGTTTGTTTTGCGATTCGGACGCCGGTTTATAAAACACCTTCGTTGCCTCGATACTCGGGCAATTCAACCAAGACGCGCACATAGTTTTGCACCTTTGATCAAGTGAGAAATCAGCGCCGGGATTTGTACCCGTTTTGTTACCCGTCGATCGAGGAGATTTGCGCGGGAAATACCAACTGGCGTGGCGACTCGACGCACGGAATGATTGAGCCCTATGATATCCCTTCACACGCGCAACTACGGTTCCTGTATGGCGGCGCTGAAAGAGGATCTTTTGAAGATCGGCGGCGCCGATGAGCATTTTGACTACTTGGGCTATATTTGCGGCCCGCACGATATGACGTATCGCTTGATCAATGCCGGCGTGCGGGAAGTTTGGCACCCGAGCGAATTCACCTATCACACTTGGCACCCGAACCAAGGCGGCTCGGCGGATCACGAGGGGCCGCACGACGGTAAAAAATGTCGATCCGGACCCTCGATTTACTCAACAACGGGAGAATTCAACCATGGGTTAAAAACCCGTGTTTCGATGATCCGAGCGCAAAGCTCATTGATGCACAATCGGATTTTGCAATGGTCATTGTGAGCTCGGCAAACCCCGAGTATGCAACTCATCATGGCGACGGCGCCGGCCGAGTGGATTAGACAAGACTGGCAACAGTTAGCCCCGGACCGCGATTTAGTCGTTTTGTGCGAGGAAAACACTTTCCCGTCGCTTCCGCCTCATGCCGTGGCGATCGTCCTCGACTCGGTGCGCTATCCGCCGGGCTTTTTACGCGACTTGCCGAACGCCGTCGTAACTCTCGACGCGCCGGCCGAGGGTGCGCGTTTGGTTGGACGCCGATCCGGGCCGAGCTCTTTCACCCTAAGCCATGGTCCGAGCGCGCCGGCGTCATTTGTCCGGTTCAGCTTAAAAACTATCCATGCGCCAAAAGTACGTCGACTGAAGCTCGTCAAGATCGGCGTCAAGATTATCGAAGCGCGACGACGAAAAGCGCAGCTATCAAGGTTAGCGTCGACGATCTCTGCTCGGCCAAGGCGGTGATCAATTTTTGTCAAGATCGAAAAACCGGCAAGGCGCAAGTTAAAGGAAGAGTCTTTGAAGCCTTGACCGCGGGCGCCGTGCTATTTGAAGAAGGCGAATAATCTTTCAAAAGTGTACCCGGTTGAGGCCTTTGGGTGAGCCCAACGGATTGAAGTATTTGATTCAATGGGTCAACGGTTGGCCCCGAAGCGGCGAAACACCGTCTGCCGAGATCGGTTGCGCCGAGTCGGCGCGGCATTTTTCCGCCGAGGCTTTTGGGAGGCTTGATAGAAGGCACGTTTACAAATTCAATCAGTGAAAATCATCGTCTATGCCTCGGCGGATCATCAAGGCGCGCCGCGGGCCGGTTTATCCGCGGGCTCAAGCGTCGATGACTCGGCGCCGAAATGCGCGTGCCTGCAAAACATAGGTGATTGTGACTTGGCGGTGTTTTTGGGGGCACCGTCAAGTCCATATCATCAACGCGCAGAAAAAGAAACGTCATTACACTCGTCATGGAGCGGGCCTATATCAGCGATCGCTTTACTTGGACTTCGCTAGGATTTGACGGGCTCAACGGGCGGGCGAAATTCCCGCAGATCAACGACGCCCGGCGCCCGCTGGCGAAAACACTTCGCGCAGTATTTGAAGCCTTGGAAAAAGACCTTCCGAAACCCCGCCGTGATTATGGGGCCAGTCCGCGGCGACGCTGCGCTCTCGGGAATCTCGATTATAAATTGGGTTAGCTACACGCGGGGCAACTCGCCGGCGCCGGTTATAAGGCGGTTTTTCCGCCCTCATCCCGGCGACCGCGGGCAACGCCTACGGAAATCCCCGGAATCAAAAACTCAACTCAACTTTAGGGAAGCGTTGACCGCGGCCGGGCTTTGCGTGACGTACAGCTCAAACAGCGGCGTTGACGCGATTTTGGCTGGCGTGCCGACTTATGCGCAAAGATCCGGGCTCGATGGTTTGGGACGTTTCGAGTAGAAACTTTTGCCCGATCACCCCGGACCGTGCTAAATGGTCTGAGGCGCATGGCTTACACGCAATGGCTCCCCGAGGAGATCGAAAGCGGCGACGCATGGGAAGCGTTAAAAACGGTGATTCGTGGTTGAGCTCCCGCAGCACAAATATCCAGTTCACTCAAGAGACTGAGATTACAGGAACGCCGCTATTGGCGCGGCGGATCTACGGCCCCGGAAAGCCCGGAAGCGGATCGCCGCCCGTGGCGGAAACGATTTACACCGTGCCGGCCGGCAGAAAGAACGACTATAACGATGCTCCTCGCAAACAACACCGATACGAGCTCGCCGCCCGTGTCGGATTTTATCAATTTATCGATCGGTCCGGACTCAGACGACACGCGATTTTTTCCGCCCAAGTGGACCCCGGCTTTCCCTCGCAATCGAGCTCGAATCTGACCCTGAAGCGGGCGAAGCGGTTCAGGCGTTGCCGTCGACCGTGACCCTCACCTGTGAACGCTCTTGAGGCGACGGCATGGATCCGGCGCCCGACCATGGATGATTTCGCGGCAATTTATGAGAATGGCCGGGCGTATCACAAAGAGTATCGGCGCGACGATGAAGCACCGCCTTTTGGCTTTGAGTGGCAAAAATCGCGCCTCGCAAATTTATAACTGGTTGCACGCCGAGGGCTCTATAAACTCACATTGCCGACCATGGTTGCATTTTGGGCGAGATCGCCGAACCGTGGTTTTCGAGCGACAAGCTCGGCCAACCTTTTGGTGTTACGTTTGGCCGGAATATCGAAACGGAATCGTTTTCCGCTCACTGGTTAAGGCTTTTGTCGAAGAGGCGAAAAACCGCGGCGCGGTCTATGTGATTTGGGACGACGCAAACGGCATGACCGACACGCGGATGCTTTCAAAATTTTAGGGCTCTTCGGTTTTCGATCAATAGGAAATGTGAACAGGCTTTTTTGGAGGAAAATCATCATGCCGATGTTAATTCCGTTTATTCCTCTATTGCGGCCGTAGCGGCCCCGCTCTTGAGTAAAGCGATCCGGGGAGCGGGCGGCGGCGAAGCGAAAGCGGATAAAGCGGCCGCGGCGCCGGCTCGAAAGCGGCGGCGGTCAAAAATCTGTTTCAGCCCGAGCAGATCACGCAAGCTCAAGATCAGTACAAGAAAGCGGGCCTTGCGAAGTGGAATCAGATCGGCGCCAACATGGGCGCCGGACCCGCACCGGGACAACCTAGTTACTCGGACGCGATAAACAATCAAAGCAAGCTCGCTTGGAACCCAACTCGGGCAACTTAATACCGACTCGGGCTTTGGCGACCAACCGATGAATAATCTCGACGCGATTATGAAATCCGCCGAGGGCGGAATCGGCGCGAAATATCCGGTTTATTAAAATGCCGAAACTTTTCGGCGGCGGCGGAAAACAAGCCTCGGCCGCTCCCAACACGGGCGGCGCCGGCGGCGGGGCCGCTCCGCAAAACTCTTTAACCCCGAGCAGATCGCCAAGGCGACAAAAGATTACACGTCGCAAGGCGGCGCCAAGTGGAATCAAATTATGGCGGGCATGGGCGCCGGCGGCGGAACCGGCGGCGATTTTCCAAGGCGATTGAAACGCAAGCGCAAACCATGGGCTCGAAGCTCGGCGAGCTCACCGATCAATCCGGATACGGGAACGACCCCGGCAAAGTCGCACAAATCATGCAACAGCAGCAGGGCGGAATCGGCGCGCAATTTCCGGTTTTATTAAAGAGGTGATTTATGGGCCTTGAAGATCTTTTCGGCGGGTTTATTCGGCGGCGGCGGCGGCGACACAGCGCAAAGTCAGCAACCGCAAGGAGAGCCGGCGCAAATCCAGCTTTGCGTCGATTCTCCTCGGCGTCGGCGCGCCGCCTTATCTCAAGCTCATGGGACAAAGCACCGAAAGCAACATCACCGGCGCGGAAAAACTTGAAAACCGCGGGCAACACCGGGACGAGCATTGGCGAGCAACGCTTTGAAGCGCGCCGCGGCCAGACGGCTTACCGACCCGCAGCAAGCCCAGATCGACACGATGAAGCGCGAGCAAAACGCGCGCAACTCGCAATACCTCGCAAGCCTCGGGATTCCCGTTTCAACGGCCAATGTCGAAATGCAGAATCGAAACCGATCAACAGGCGCTCAAAATGGCGAACGATTTAATCAGCCAAAGTTTTCAACGAGAATCAAGCAATGAACCTCGGCGGCACCGCCTCGCAGCAACTTTGACGCAAGCCATGGCGCAGAAAAAGAGCTTTCCAACACGATCCGGCGACGTTGCGAAGCAAATCGGCCAAGTGCTCAACACGCCGGGCCGCAAAGAAACGCCGGCCGTCGGGGCGCCGAACGCCGTCGAAGAAATCGCCTCGGGCGCGCAAAGTTGGGGCGCCGGCGATTTTGATCCTACGCCATACACGATACCCGCGGACGTGAGCTACGCCCAGATTTACATGGCCGAGCAAGACGCTTTCGAGCAATCAGTCACCGGGGACAAAAGGCGTATCAGGAACCGAGAGGTCGCCGCAGGAAGTTGCCGAGCAACGCGCGCTCAAAACGAAGCGGCAACAGGCGGCGGTTGCGGCGGCGCGTCAACAGCGCGAACCCGAGTGGGAAGAGCTCAAAAAGCGGCAATCCGGAATATAGAAGCGGTTCCGATTCCAAAACTCGCCAAAACCGCCGCCGCCGCCCAATACTCAAGAAATGCTCAAGCCGACGACGTTACAAAAAACCGTCGGCATGGCTTCTGTTTTTACGCTCCTCTCGGTTGGCTTATCGAAGGGCCAAGGCGTTTTACGGGCTTAAAGCCCTCGGCGGCTTCATGGAAGCGCGCATGCCAGCGCCGCAACGTTGAACAGGCCGGGGCCGCGCTAAGAATTTCAACAGCAATATGGAGTATGTCAGGGCAACGAACGAATACGCGCTCGCCGAAGTACAACGCGATCATCGGCAGCAAAAAATATTCGCTCGAAGTGCAAGACCGAATGTTTCGGCAAAAAGCCCTCGAAATGCAAGACGAGCTTTCAGATCCAACAGCTTGAGCAAGGCGGCATGAACATGCCGTACACACGCGACTCCGAGATCTCGCCAAGATGAACCATGAATTCAATAAAGAGCTCGATCGACACCGCCAGATAGAGGGGCCAACTTGCGAAGTTATGCCGCGAGGACAAAAGCGACGGGCGCCGGCGCGATCGGCGGCATGTCGGTTTTTTGGCATTCCCATGTCACAAGTTGAGCAAGCACCGCCGGGGAGAAAAACGAGAAATTTTAGAAATGCATCCCGCCAGTACAAGCCGATATCGTTCACGCCAAATGGAACGCGGCGACATGCCCGTGTCAGGCTTCGGCGGCTTATCGGTCAAAGATCGCAACGAGTTTTAAAGCGGCGGCGATTTACAACCCCGGCGGCAACTTCCGCAAATACGGCGTGCTTACTAAGCTGGCGAACAGAGGCGACGCCGGGCGGGCCGACGGGGTAAAAACGTTGTCGCAATTAACACGATGGCGCACCATATCGACGATTTCGCCGAGGGCTTTCGACAAGCTCGACAACTCGCAAGTTGCGCGGTGGAATAGCGCCTCGAATAAGCTCGCCGCGGAATTTGGCGACCCGCGGTTAAAGCGCGTGCAGATATCGGCGACCGCAGTTGCCGACGAATTCGCCAAAATCTTGAAGGGCGGCACCGCGGCGCCAACCGAAGATCAAATGAAATTATGGGAAGGCATTTTCTCGACTTCCATGTCGAAAAACCAAGCCCGCGACGCCGTTTGGCAATCGCTAAAACGGCCGGCGGACGGTTGGCGGCAATGGAGGACGCTTACCGGGCGCAAGGCGCAGAGTTAAACGCGCTTTCCCCGGAAACGAAAAGAATCATTGCGAAGCACAAGCCGAAAAAATGAGCCCGTGCCGCCGTGGCTAGGCGGACCGCAACGCGGCGCCAAGGTTACAGTTGAGCAAGCCAAGGAAATGATCAAAAAATATGGCGGCGTCAAACAAGCCATGGAAGAGGCGCGCAAACAGGGCTTGGTTTTGAATGAACGTCTTTTGAAAAGCGGCTTACGACGACAAAACCGAGTCTGTTAGGGACTTCGACGAGGCCGAGAAAAAGCGTCAAGCGGAATCGGTTGCCAAGTCGGGCTAAAATCCGTCGACGAGATCAAGTCGAATGTTTTTGAAAAGGCCGCGGCCGAGAGCTCGCACAAAGAAAAGACGCCGGACATGCCCGGCAAAATGCCGTCAGAATTAAACCTCATGCGGCGGCGCCTCCGGGATGAAGAAGCCGGCGTTGAAGCTCCCAGGACGCCGGCAAATCTTTCCCGCGCAAAATTTATGACTTCATGGGGCAGCGAACCGGCCTCCGGCGCAACCGCGGGCTCGATCCTCGGAACCGCGCTCGCGCCGGAGACGGGCGGTTTATCGATTTTACTTCCCTATGCTCGCCGCGGGCGGCGGCGCAGCAGTTTGGGCGCAATCAGCGAGGGCAGAAGACCCGCTAAAGGGGGCGGGAAGGAAGCCCTTATGCAAAGGCGCATTCGGCGGCGCCGCGAAGCTCGCAAAACCGGCGGCAATTTGCCAAGAAAGCGCGGTCAAAACCTTCGGCGGGCGGGCCGGCGTATCGGAAGCGGCCGAGGGCTTGATGAAAAAAATGGTTCGCGCCGCAAGTCGCCGCGAAACTTTATACAAGCAAGCGGCGGCGAAAGGCGTTCACGTCCCTTTAGGTGAAACGGCAACCGTAGTCGACGACATACTCAAAAACGAAGTCAGTCGAATGCCGACCGAGGCGCAAGAGGAAATATTAAAGTCGTCGCGCCGTTGCAGAGAATTTTATCACGCCGACCATGGGAAAGACGAAAACGCGATTCCTTACTTCACAACCCGTCGAAGATTCCTTGGCGGATATTCGCCGCTTGAGCGCGGCGGCGAGAAAAGCGTTTGGCGGCAAAAATCCAAATTCGGACTTAGGCAACATGATAAACCGCATTAGAGCGGCGATGTTTGATGACTTGGAAAAGGTCGGCGTGCCGGAAGCGCGCCAAGCATCCGAAGCATTATCGCCGGCAAATGGCGATCGAAACTTTATCCGAGCAGATCGCCCGGCCGATTCCGGCGTGAAACTCCGCGACGCTTACCGCAAAAATGCGCTTTTCGACAAATCTTTCAGCAAAGCCGAAAAAGAGCAGATTGACCAGGATCGTCAAAAAAGCTTGAAGTTGTCGCGCCGTCGGGCGGCGCCGGCAGTAGTTGGCAAAGATCGCAACCGCGCGGCGCCGGCGCCGCGATCGGCGGACTTTCCGGCGTACCGATGGCGCATGAAGCTCGGCGGCTTGGCCGGCTATGTCGGCTCGGAAAAAATCCGCGAGCTTTTAGCGAGCCCGGCCGAGCGTGACTTCATGGAAAAGGTTCTCGCCGATACCTATAAAATGGGAACCGGGAAAGTCGTTCAAAGTGTCGGCCCGGTGCTTTCGATCTTTGCCCGCGAGGCTCATGGGGCAGCGCGAAGAGGAGCAATGAAAACAAAGCACGAGGATCAGCTAAAGATCGATATCGAAAGGGACTCCGCGAGCTCCTCGGCGGCAAGTCGACAAAAACCCGAAGCGGAAAAAACGAATTGCGCGCCAACCTTAAATTGGCTATGCAATTTCGAGCGATCGAATCAAAAATCGGGGACGAGGAGTACGGGAGCGGCTTTTCAAATGGTGACGATAAACGAGTCGACGATGACGACTGACGCGCTTAAAATTTTGGGCTTTGCCGCGCTTACGCTATCGGTCCGCGTGCTCCACTTGGCTTCGCGCTCCTCGGCGGCATGGCGCTTTGCCTATGCGGTTTTATTCCCGGATCTCCAACGCACCGGGGCCGCGTGCGGCTATGCGTTGCTCGTTTTTCTCCGTCTTTGTGGGCGAAAAAAACAGAATCAGGCAAGCCGGCCCGCGGGCCGCGGCGATTCAACAAAACAGTTGGGCGCCCAACGGCGCAGCAGCAAGAAGGCGCAAACTTATGAGTGAGACAAACCGAATCCCCGAGCGGCGGCGAGCGCAAGCGAAATACGCAAGTTGTCGACGCCGTGAAAGACGCTAATTCGGGCCTAAGCGGCGGCGGCTTTACGCGCTTTGTGCAGAAATTCAATCACAATGAAGTCATGCGATCGCCGACAACTTCGTCGAAAGACTTCCGCGAGCAAGCGCAGAAAATCAAAATCCCGAAAGGGATTGCCGGCAAAGATTTCCGATTGATCCGAAGAGCTTCAGCGCGACGGGATAGCGATGCTCGGTTGTTTGACTTCCGAGCAAGTCGCCGAAATTCACCTACACTTACTCGACAAGGAAAATTTGGCTTGGCGGGCACGTCAAACGGTGCGCCTTGTCGGGCATGGCCGAAACGCGCGATTTCATCCGCAACAAAAAAATATTACCAACATTCGCTCGGATGCTACGATTTCGACGTGATCGTAAATTGTCCGCACTTGATAAAGCCCGCGCTCGATTACGCCGATCTCGCCGAGTGGTATTTAGGACAAGAGCCCGTCGTTTATTCGGCAAATATTTGGTGGAGTTTTCCCGGCGGCTTTGTCAATCCGGACGTGCAAGCGTTTCACCGTGACGTTGACGATAAAAATTCCTTGCGCTCTACTTTTACTTGAGCGACGTGGACGACTGACGACCGCGCACGTTTACGAAATATGGCATCACGGCGACGGCCCGGAAGGGACTAATTTTCGTGTTACCGGGCCGGCCGGGACAATGTTTATTGAGGACGGCGCCGGATTTCCACAAAGGCAACCATCCGAAGAAACGGCCGCGCCTTGCGGCTTGGGTCCGCTTCGGTGTGAGCGATCCGCCGGACTCTTATAAAGTCGATCGACTTTACCCCGTGACGGCGCCGGCCTTGTGGGATTGCATGAACGAGAAACAGCGCCGAATGACCCGCTTGATCGTGAAAAATGTTTGACCGCGCCGAATACAATCGATTTTGCTCAAACCTCAAAATCGACTCAAAGGAATTCGGAACCATCCCCTAAAGCCCCTCGGCACACAGACCTGTTTGATCGACGAGATCGTCGAAGGGCTAAACCGCGGCATTCACGATTTTTACGTTTTAAAGGCCCGCCAACTCGGCATTTCAACGGAATGTTGGGCGCTCGATCTTTATTGGCTTTTTAAACACCGCGGACTCCGCGGGACTCTCGTTACTCACGACGACGGAACACGCGCGAGGAATGCCGGGCAAACATTTCGAGTTCATATCGACTCTCTTCCAAAGGCTTACAAAATCCCGAGTCGCGTGCACAACCACCGCAACATGCTTGAGGCTTCGCAACCGCTCCCGGTTTCGTATCAAGTCGCCGGAACCAAAAAATCCGGCAAGCTCGGCCCGCGGCAAGGGGTATAAACTTTTGCCATGGCACCGAGCTTTCATCGTGGGGCGACGAGGAGGGCGTTGATTCGTTGCTTGCCAGCTTGGCCGAGAATTTCAGCGGACAGGCTCTATGTCTTCGAATCGACGGCCCGCGGCTTCAACCTTTGGTATGACCTATATTCAGAAGCCAAGTCCGCGGTGTCGCAAAAGGCGATTTTTATCGGTTGGTGGAGAAACAGGCTTTTACACCGTTTCACGTGAAACTGACATATTTGCTTGCTATGGCCCGGAATCGCCGACCCCTACGGAATACGAATGGATCGACGGGGTTAAAAAGCAGTACAATTTTTGACATTTCCGTCGAACAGTTGAAAGCTTGGTCACGCTGGAAGCTCTACGAAAAGCACCGCGGCAACGAACAGAGTTTTTTTCAAGAATTTCCCCCGCTTGAAGATTACGCATGGCAAATGTCGGGCTCGAAGTTTTCAGCAATCGAGCTCACCGATACTCAAGCTCATGCTCGATCAGGGGCAACCGCCGGCCGAATATTTCCGATATACGATCGGTCCGACTTACGACATGACCTTTTTGGCGACCGCGGCGCCGCATCAAGCTCATTTGACGGTTTGGGAAGAGCCACGACCCGCTCGGAATCTACGTTGTCGCCGCGGATCCGGCCTTTGGGAGCTCGAGCGGAATCAGACCGCTTTTGTATCGAAGTCTTAAAATGCTACGCCGACGGCATCGGGCAAGTCGCCGAATTTTGCACAACCGAGTGCACGACCTATGCCTTCCGCTTGGATTGTCGCTCACTTGGCCGGCGGGTACGCAACCAACCTCCTCGGCGCCGAAATGAACACCTTGGTTATTTTGGAGATCAACGGGCCGGGAAAGGCCGTTTGGGATGAGTTTCAGCGTTTGCAGCCAAACCGCGGGCTCCTCGACCATGGGCGGGACAAATCCCGGACTCCTCGAAATCGTTCAAAATATCAAGAATTACCTTTACCGGCGGACCGATTCCCTATCCGGTAACTTCGCCTATCACTTCAAAACGACGCACGAGCTCAAGGAGGCGATAATGAATAAATTCCGCGATTGTTACGAGCGCGGGATTTTCGAGATCCGATCCGAGGCGCTTTAGACGAAATGAAAACGATCACCAACGCCGACGGCGTGATCAGCGCCGGCTCGACGCGCCGAAAGACGATCGGGCCATGGCGACGGCCCTCGGGGTGCACGCTTGGCAAGATGCTTTTTTACCCGAGCTCTACGAAAAGCAACGGACTAAGGCCGAACACTTCAAGCAATCCGAGGCGCAGAAACGAAACGGCAGCGTTTTCCAAAACCACTTATCGGACTGGCTTTCCAAATTCACCGCGCGGCCCGAACAGTAAAAAATGGATCCAAAACGGGCAAAACTGGCCCGGAATACTCGACGAGCCCGATATGATTCGACACGACTTTGCTTGTAAGAAATGCGAAAAAGACCTTCACGGCATGGGACGACGAGGCCCGCCGTTTGCGCTTATTGCGGTTCGAAACGAGTCTTTAAGGTGTTTTTGACACCGATAGCCACGTCGACAGGGAATGCCGCTAGAATTGACAAATTGGCCGAAAAACAGCTAGAAGCGGCGGGGTTGTCGAGACTATACCAACGCCGGCGGATCGATCCGGCGCACGCGCAGACACACCCGAGCGAGATCGCCGCGGTTGCGGCCGCAAGGCAACTAACGTGCCCTTTCCCGATTGTGACAGGGCCGGCGGGCCGGCCGATAAACAACCCTTGCAAATCAATCATCCCATGGTGCAAGCGATCGCGGCCCGCGGCAAGGGCATGTCACGCAAAACCCGGGGAACCGGCGCGATCGTAAACCACTTGATACACCAAGCCCGCCAGCAAACGCCCTTGGAAAGAATGACTGGCGAGCGGCGATCACGCTCAAACGGAGGTCGGCGAGAATGGCGATCGTAAAGTCGCTGATGAAAAAATGAAAAAACTTATTTCGCTTATTTCGCTTGTTTCGCTCCTCGCAACAGGAATTCCGGTTTTCGGCGCCGCGGTTCCGTCGACGGGTATTTTTGTTTGCTCGACTCTTACCTCGCCGCCAAACGTCCCGAATCCCGTCACAAATCAAACATGGTGCCTCTACACCGGCGACGGGCAAATGTATGTCTACAACGGCGCCGGTTATACGAAAATCAGCGGCGTTAGCGCCGGCGCAGCGGTAGCATCGGTCAGCGCCGTCGCACCGCCAACCAGATCACCGTCACGGGGCTCAAGCCCGATCACCGGCTCGGGCTCTTGGACCTTTTCAATCCCGACGAATCCAACCTTGCCCGGCAGCCAACCGGGACGTTCATCGGTAATTTGACGGGCAACGTCACCGGGACGGCCTCAGGCAACACGACAAACGGGTCCGCCTAACTGCAAATCTCCCGGTGATCGGCGCCGGCGAATGCGATCGCGGTTGGCACGCGCACCGGCAACACGACGCAATTCGCCACGTCGACGGGCTCGCATACCTCGAGGAATTGCGCGGGTGGGACGCCAGCAGGAACGTTGTGCAATCGTCGGGCGCGTGCGGAATCGCCGGCGCGAGGTTACGGGACTATTCAGGAAGAGGGTCCAACCTCACCGCCCGAACGACACTGAATTTTGTCGGCGCCGGCGCAACGTGCTGCGGACGACGCGGGCAATTCTCGGACCAACGCTGACGATTCCAGGCGGCATAACCGCATTGACGGGCGACGTGACGGCCTCGGGCCTGGGAAGCCAAGCGGCGACGCTTGCCAACACCGCGAGTGACACCGGCGAGCTATACCAACAACAAGTATAACCGTGGACGCCAAGGGGCCGGATCACCGCGGCGGCAAATGGCGCGGCGGGTATAGTGCCTTAACCCTCATTCAAACACAAATCGTTACTGGCGCCGCGGCGGCGACGGTGTTACCTTTTCAGGCTCGACGGCGACACCGACGGAACCTATTTACTGGTAGGACGAATTAAACAGGCTAGTGTACCGGCAAGCTCTACTGCACCCAACCCGAACGGTGTAACCGCGATCAAACCGAGACTTTGGGATTGAACGGCAACGCGCGGCGACTCGCGCGAAATTCTTTTGACTTTATAGTGGGGACGAATGATTGCAGAACCTTTTCCTTGTCTCATCGAAGCGAGTCAAACCCCGACTCTCGAGGCGTTTGAGAGACAAGGTGCTTGCCATGGAATAAGACAAACACGGGCAGCACGTCAATTGCTAACATTGGATCGGGAACATGGGCCGATACTTCGACAAATATTACTAGCATCAACGCGGTAACCGATCGGCAAGCGGCATCGGCCGCGGATCTGTTTTTCGCTTTACAAATACGCGCAATGAGGGGCTTATGAAAATATTTTTTCGTCGCCCTTTTTCTTTTTGCATGGCGGCTTCGAGGGCCGAGGCGCAGAAAACTTGCGTGAAGAATCCCAGCGTGCTCAAGTCAAACTTAGCGCCGTGACTATTCAATGGCCCGCTGCTTCGATTGTCGACGCAACGCACGACGCGCCGCAGATCTACGCCGCGGCGATCCGACTCGGAAGCGCAAAGACGCCGCTTGGCAACGTCGCCCCAAATATTTTAAGTTTTCAAAATGTTTTCACTGACCATGGGCGGCATAACTCACTGTTGGGACGTGACCGCGACCAACGCCGGCGGCACGAGCGGGCCGAGCCCGAGGCGTGTTGGACAACCCGGCCCTTCAGAAAGGCCCGCCCAACGCGCCGCCTAATGCGACCCTTTCGAATAACCCATTAGCTAATGGCGAAACTTGAGAGTACGGTTAGGCATCTTTAAACCAACCACAAGGAGATTTTGTATGGCGAAAATTATTGTTACATGGACCGTCAGAAACGAGCCCGTACCGGGCGCGGATAAGATCAACCATTTCGGAATCAAGCTAACCGGCCTTGATGGCGCCGTGATCGACGACGCCAGCGAACCGCTAACCGCGACTTCGCACACGTTTTTAGACGTGGCGCCGGGCGACTATTTTGTCGTCGCACAGTCCCACAACGCGGACGAATCTTCGCCCTCGGCGTTGCCGCTTACTCAACCCGTTAGCGTTGTGGCGGAAGTCACCGCGCCCGTGATCGTGAATTTGACGGCAAATGCCGGATAAAGATTGCGACGAAGAGATCCGGGCGCTTTTGAGATCATCAAGATCCTTACGCAAATGCTATTGGATCAAGTCACGCCTCCAAAGGCGCCCGTGATCAAGAGCATTGAAACGTTTCTTTGCAAATGACCCGTGATCTCGCTTCCTGCTCGCCGCCGCGATTTGGTTGGTTCCCGGCTCGGGAAATGTTTGGACCGACGGCGTTTATGTTTCGGGCGGCGATGTCCCCGCATGTTACGGACCGGCTTTTTACTCCCCCCGATAGCCCCGCAATCGACTACGGCGTTTGGATCGAGGAGCTTCATTGCCAACGCCCGACGCGGACCCGAGCAGTTTGCCGTTGATGGTACGGCGCGCGCCGGCACCAGGCTTGTGAGACCGCTTCCCGAGCCCGCCGCGAACCACAAACGATCAATCCTCGAGTGAAGCTGGCAGCTATCTTTTATACGCCAGGGCATCCCACACGGGCCGACCCTAAAACTCGCTCAAAACACGACGTGCTGGCGCGCGACCACGGATTCACGCACGGGTCCTAGGTCGCGCGGCCCGGAAACAACGGCGTTGGTTAGCCGGGTGTGGTATGCGCTTATATCAACCGGCGCCGCCGCCGAAAGCAGTCATAGACAGCGCATGGAGCCCCAAGCGGTGCCTATAAAGAGTATTTTCAGGCGGAAAGCGGTAGAGGATGTTGAGGGCTCGATATGAGCGAGGCCGGCTGATATCAGTCAGGCAAACACGGCGGCGACGTTTCGATTCTTTCGATTTTCATTCTTTGGACCGTTGGAGTCTTAATAAGTACGAGGCTTCGCGCCGCGGCGAGCATGGGAAGAAGTTGTCAAGCTCGACGATATCCGCTCGAGATATTAAGAGGGTACGATAGCAAAGAACATCGCCGATATCGTTGCTGATAAAATGCGCGATGGCTCGCGCATGCCTTAGCCAAGCAATGACGTTGTTGAGCGGGCATAAAAAACTCAATAGGGGAATTTTCATGAGGTCGGACTCGTCGAAATGGTTGGTGACTCTGATTATTTTTATTTTTGGTGATCGGAATTCTGTACTACATTTTTAAAACGGGTCATGGCCTTGTCGAAGTCGACGCCAGAAAAGGCTGCAAAGAGGCGATCTTACGCTCGTGGCGCTCCTGTGTGGTCTGGTTTTGTTTCGCCGTCGGCTTTGCGTTTTACCGGAAGAATTGTCGCCGCTCTCGTTCGATTTGGCGCGGTAGGAGGCACCGCCACGCGGCGCCGACGGTGCCTCCTCCGTTTTAAAGGTTATCTCGCCGCGTTTTTCCGCCAGTAATAAAGCGCGATCATGCCGATAACTGCGATCGCTAGGGCTTCCAACATGGCGGGAACATGCGGCCGGAATATCTGATAGATCGTCGCCACCATCATTTTCTTTAGCTTCCATTGTTTTGAAACTCCCATCCGACCCAATCGGTTACGTCGGATACGTCGTCCAAAGACAGAAACAAGATCGCCGCCCCCAACCTCCCGCCTCTACCGCGTCGGTAATGGCTCGAAGGTTCACCGCCACGTCGCGCGTGACGCTAGCCTAACTGCGCAAATCCCCAATCGGCCCGTTTTTTTGTCTGGCGCAAATATCCAAATAGCCCAATTGGTAACAGGTACTAAGCGATTTGCGGTGACGCAATATGAAATCTGGCGTAGTAAGCACCCCATAGAGCATCGATGAGCCTATCCGTCCACCACCAACCGCTATATCCGCCGACAATCCCGACAGACTCCAATGAGGGCAAACCCATGCCTTCGTAATCTTGCCACCAAAGATTGTCCCAAGGATCTCGGTTTACTTGGTCGAAAAAGGTCTTTGAATTGCCCCGCCGCAAAACTCCCCCGCCATGCTACCGATGCAGGGAACACCCATTGCCATTGCTGCACCTAAATTTCCTGTAATCCCCGCCAAAATACCCGCCCCGCGTTGACACCTCGGCGGCTCCTAAAAAGCCCTTGGCGTTAGATAGATAATCGGAACCTTGAGCGGCCGCGGCTTTCACCCCGCGCCTTTGCCGCCGGCGGACATTTCAGGTTGCCACCATGGGCAACACGGGTTGATTATTGATTGCTGGCACGTGCAATTATAATCACGTGAAATTCGTCGCACGCTTTGCGCGACAGTGATTGTAACCAGCGAGGGCGATTCAAGAGTCGGGGGTTTAAGGACGTGACCGATGAAACTAGAAAAAACAAAACAGATGGCACTTTTCATTTTGGGACGCTCCTTCCCAAGTTGTTTCCCGAGGTTGATAAATGGGGCGGCTCGGTCCTTGTCCGATCGAGTCGCCCCGCGCGCCGCGTTAATCAGCGAATGAGCCTCAACCTTGATTCCATAAAACGCCTCGACGAGTTTTCTTTTTAATCTCGAATAGTCCGTGTCTTGCCCCTTGGCATCTTCGTAAATCCGCACGCTGTTCGGCTTGCTGTAAGCAAAATCTAAAATCACGTCGCAAATCCGCGTTTCCTTGCTAGGACGATCGGATAGACGGGATGGATCTTTTAAGTCGCTGATGAGCCCGGCCCCGAGCATCAATTTTAATTCGCTATACCTCGCGCCCTCATGTTTCGAGTCAAAAGTAATATTGTCGATCACGACTTTTTCGCGTTGTGTTTGTTTTCTTCGGCGCGCGCGATCGCGTCCAATGTGCTTTTATTCGCCGGTCGCCAAGCCCCGTACCTGCTCATTCATCGGGTTTATCATCCGCGGGCGGCTTTGCGCTATGCTTTTGTGTTCCTCTAAAACAACCTTGACGGTATCGGTCAAATTTTCAAAAACCGCCCAATCTAAAAAAATGATATTGGACGGATCAGTCGCAAGGCCGTTTTCCGTGGTTAGAGTGAGGCCGTCGGGCTCGATTCTCAAATACACGCTATCGCCTATATACGTTTTCATTCTTTTTGCTCCTCGGCCGGCTCGGGGTATTTCATATACAGTCGAATTTTTTTGTAGCGCTTGATGTTTTGAATTAAAAAAACGTATGGGCTAACCGAAAACGTCGGTCCAAGTTGCCGCCATGCCTTCGAGGATCTTGATATCCTTTTCGCTCAACACAACCGGGAGCTCACCGAACGCGCGCGTTAGGTGCACGCCGAAAAGGCCGGGCGCCGGCACGTCTATTTTTTCGCTTCCGGCGGCTCGGCGATCGTCAAAAATTCAGCTTCCGCCATTTTCGGGTTTTTCCTCGACTGGCGGCGGCTTTTCTTCCGCGGTCATTTTCTCCCAAGCTTCCGCCCATGCCGTTAGCTCGGGGAGTTTATCGGTTGTTATCTCATGCGTGCTTTGAAAACCGTACTCGGCAAGCTTCGCTTAGTAAGACGCTTTGATGTTTATGTTCGGACCCGCGGCAACGAACCGCTTTGCGCTCTTTTTCCGTGATCTTGCGCACGGGCTCGGCAGAGTACCTTGCGCGGCTCGGCCTCGGCGTCGGGCGCGTTTTGCGTCACGTCTAAAATTTCCTCGTGCACAAAGAGCCCTTGGAATTCGTCGCAGGCGCATAGGCGGCGCAAGCCCTGAGACTCGGCGACTTTGGCGATCATGTACGATTGATTTTCGTCGCGCCAAAACCACGTCACGGCGCCGTCGCTGCGTTTGTTTGACGTAGGGTTTAAGGTTCACCGACCATTCGTATTCTTCAATCCAATTCGCCGGCTTGGCTTTGAACCATCCGCCGAGCACAATATCGCCCCTCGGCCGTGAATGAGCCCGATGCGATGAACAAGCGCGCCGGCTTCGTCGCGCACGATCACGCCCGGATTTCCAACCTTGGCAATCCCTCTTGCGCCTTGGCGCGCGACCGAAAAATAGTCAATCGACACTATCAGCGCGGCCGGATCAGTCGTCTTTAGTGTACTTGACCAAATAGCAATCTTTTTCGCTCGGATTTAGCCCGCGGGCCTTGCATGTCCCCATGTAAAGGACGATTTCCGGCTCGGTGACGAATTCAGGCTTTCGCTTACGAAAAACTTCCGCACGATATCAAAGGAAAGTTTGATCGTTTGTCCGTCGCCGCGGATAAGTAAGTCGTTAAGCCTCGCTCTTTTTGCTCCTCGGCCATGGTTCCCGCCTTCAAATAATTCGCTCGATAATTAGCAGCAACGCCGCGGCACGCGCACGCAATCGCCGCGGCGTAATATTGGCGCTCAAGCAACATGCAGACAACTTCCGCGGCGAGGGCGCCGAAACAAACGCCGAGCCGAAAGCAAAAAACCCTACTCATTTTTCGCCTCGAAAAATCTTTGTTTTTGAGCTCGGGCGGAAACGTCACGCCTTGGCCGTTTATCCATTCAACCGCGGTGTGATCACCGCCGTCGGTTCACAATTACACGGACGACGACGCCGAGTTTGGCGCCGACCGAGTTGATAAAATGTGCAAACTTATTCATGGCCGTCGGCACGTCGACATGATCGGCGACGCGCTCATATTGGCCGTCTTTAAAAAACTGATAGACGGAAAACTCGCCGTCAGACGATGGTTTTCAGTCGGCTCTTCTCTTCGCGTAGTCTAAGCTGAAATGGCGGATCTTTGAGCGCGCCCGGCAAGCGGATTTGATGCTCGTCGTATAGCTTGAAGAGCTCGGCCCGCTGGCGATCGTCGGCCGGCGCGTCGTTAATGAAAACTATTATCTCGTCCATGTTTTTATCCCCGTGACGACGGCCTCGAAGTCCCGAAGCGCGTCAAATAGGGCCGCGGATTTTCGCAACATTGGAGTTTTGGCGATTCGAGATCGTGCGACATGCGAAACTCAACCCAAACGGCGAGGAGTTTTAGCACGGTTATATCGAGCTCACCGATCACCCGCGGCAACCGCTCAACTTGGAGGGCGGTTCGAGCCCGCGGGCCGCGGCGGCACGCACGCCTCGCAAACGAAATCCGCGATTATGTCGGACTTGACCAAATGAGTTATCGGCCGCTCCTCTTTACAACGGGCGCAAATCATGGCGTTCGCCCTCGATCTTTATGACGAGGGCGAGGGCGTCGGTTATAATTTTAACGGTTTTCCAGCGGTCAACATGCCCGCCGCGGGAGATCTCAATCCGAGCGGCTTTAAGGCGTCGACAAGCGCGCCGTGACTATTGCAAGCGTCGCAAATGAATTGAAAATCATCGAGGGCGCCGGGCTTGTACGTTGAGGTCCGGGCCGCGGCGCAAAACGCGACGATTCGATCGGCACAGTCTAAAATCCAACCGTTTTCGGCGTCAAATCTCCAGGCAGATTTTTTGCAGGGCATAGCGCTTATCTTTCGCCGGCCAAAATTTTAAGCCGGCGGAGCTCAACATTTGCTCCCCGTATAAGCTGGCGGAAGCCGTCAACCGCGCTTTCTAGCTCGGCCTCGGCCCGGCGCCTCATGCGCTCCTCGATCGCCGCCATTTGCTTTTCTATGTCGTTTTCCATGTTACCGGCTCCCAGTGATCGCGTTCATGAAGTCGTTTCGTATGTCATAAAGGGCTTTGTTCCCGAGGGCGAGCCCGCGGGCGTGACCGCCGACAAAAGCGAGCAAGAGTAGGGCCAAGATAATCAAGAGCGCAAGCGTCGCGCATGAATTAGGTTTTTGTTCGTTTTCATTTTTCCTCGAAACCGTCGCACCGTTAAAAGCCAACCGGATCAAAATTGAAGGGCCAAAAAGCCTAACCCTTGCGCGCGCCGTGCGCGTGTTCGGTAACATGCGCCGCGCGAATAAATCGTCGTCGCACCGTGACAGTCGCCGTGAATCTCGCGCCGGTGCGCGCATTTATAGCAGCTTTGGATTTTCCATTTTTAAAAGTTGCCGCGGCTTAACCGACCGCGGCCGAGGGCACTAACCCTACACGGTTTTTCGCGGGATGAATGGCAACCCAAGGCCCGCGAAAAATCAAGCCGTTAAACTAAGCCCGGCCGATATTTGCCCGCTCCTATCAGGTAAGCGATTGCGTCGGGCGATCTTTCCCTCTTTCGAACCTCCCAACCCGTTGAATGACGCCCGCCAGCTTTCAGATAATACCCGTGACCCATTGACCATTTTTCGCGGTGCTCGATCTCGTCCTCGTCAATATCCTATGCAAACGCGCCGACTACGCCGTCAAAGCAAGCTAATCGATTCGGGCGCCGGCGCGTGCGCTATGAAAATACTCGGCCTCGGTCCGCGTTTCAAACTTAATGCCGGCGTCGTTGTCTAATTCGCGGTGCCAATGTGAGCGCGTGCCCTTCCAGTACGCGGACCCGTTGCGAGTTGCCAATATCGTTTTGAAGTATCACGCGGGCCGTAAACACGCCGCAGCCCGGCCCGGGTGCCTGGTCGGTTCAAACGTCGCCGCGGCCTTGCGCATTTCGGCGAAATTGTCGCGCCCGTGCTTGGAAAATGCGAGCAAAATTGACTCCTCGGTCTTAGAGTTGAAATAGTCCGATTGAGAATCCGAGTCGTCTTTCATGCGGTTGGCGACGATTACATATTTAGCGCCGGCTGGAACCTTCGGCGCGCCCTTGGTTTTCGCTTCACGTCGCACGTTTTTTCGCAAGTTGCGCTTTGAGCTGCGCGGTTTTCTTGCTCAGAATGAAAAGCTTATTCGCGCGCGCTTCGAGATCTTGAATTTGAGGCACCGTCGAACTTCGTCCGGTTCCAACCGCCAACCGCCCGGCCCGTCAATCGCCGATTTGGAAACAGTCGTTTTGTGAAGCGATTCGATATAAATGCACTGGTTGCCCGTAACCGCTCCGGGTCGGCGTCAATGCGCGTCACGACGGCCCGGCGCCTCGGGTTGGCTTGATCGCCATAGGACACGACGGCGCCGAGCGGGAGCCCGGTTGTTTCGAGCGGAACCAATTTTTTTGTTTTAAAATCGATATGATAAACCATTTTTTTGCCTCATTCCGCCGGCCCGTGCGTGCGAGTCGGCTTGTTCTGCAAGTTGATGTTATGCCGCGGCCGACTCCTCGGCAGGCTCGGCGTCGCGCGTGATTTCGACTGATTTGATCGGGTTTAAGATTTCGCTTGTAAATTCGCCGGCTTGGATAAAAATCCGGGCCGTCACGGGCTCATGAGTCGGCCCGGCGCCCGTGCTGTAGTGGTTTTCCTTGAGGATTGAAAGCGGCCCGCGGCGTTTACAAAATGCCTTGAATTTCGCTTTAAATGCCTTATTGGCGAGGGCAAGGCGCGCGGTGTGATCGAAGACTCCGGCCGTTGATCGTTCGTCGACTGTATGCCCGAAAGCCGGGCATTGCGGCTGTCATTTCAAGGATGGTCACGACTTCACCCCCTCGCCGCAACCTTGGCACCGGCCGTCAATCACGGCCGAGGGGTTAATTTGCCACACTTGAAAGCCCGGCATTTCGACAAACGGGCTCGGCGTCGCGCGTTAATTCAACTAACTTGTAGCCCTCCCATTTTTCCGCCCATGCGACGGAATAGCTTGTGTTTGAGTGAACCCAATGCCAAGCGGCCGCGATATTGTCGCAAGTTGTGATCAACTTGCCGTCGCGCACATATCTCAACTTTTTTCATCGTCTTGCCTCTTTCCGCGCGCTTTGCGGGCGCAGCGATTCCCGAGTTAATAATTTTCTTCGGTTATATCCACCTCGTTTTTCTGCTCCTCGGCGTCGCGCGCGATAATGAAGCAATTTGCAGCGGCCGGCCGCGGGCGCCAGCGTCGCGCGATAAGGCGCGTGCGTCTTGCCGTCGTTGCAAGTCGGATTATTGCCGCGGTCATGCCATTCACCGCGCCGATACGGAAAAAAGTTTTCAATATCTTGCCCGCAATGCCGGCAAGATGTTTGTCTAACTCCTCGGTTATTCATAACTGCACCTCGGCGCCGGCCGTCGCGCGATAATCGATAAGAACGTCAAATGATTTTGGAATCGATCGGCGCCAGCGTCGCGCGATAAGTGGAAGGTCGGCCCGGTGCGCGTCGCGTGCATTCGAGATACCGCGCGCCGGTTCCGCGCGGCAAGCTGTTCAAGGTTAGTGACGGCCGGCGCCGATTTGCTTGGAATTATTTCCATGGTTAGACCTCTTTCATTGCTATCCTCGGCCGATCGGCGCCTAAGCTTGACAGTTTCAGGGAAAAACACCTCGCGCACATAACATTTATGCGGACCATTGCAGTCAATTTCGAGCTCGGCGCCGGCGCCGATGGTTGCGGCATATTGAAAGAGCTCGATCACCGGCCGGTGAGATTTTGAGTCATGACGCGCGCACCTATAACCGAGCTTTAAAACTACTTCGCCAAGTGTAACCTTCGGTCAAAATACCTTGAACCGCGGTTTTACATTCGGCCGAGGTGTTTAACCAAAGACCATACCGCGGCCGGAATTCGCCGTCATGACCTAAAATTCCCATGGTTGGATAATCGCCGAGCTTCGGCGACGGCCGCGCGGATCTTGTTTTCGTCAAACTTGTATTTTACTTGCATGGTTTGCACCTCGGAATCGCGCGCGACAAATTCGAATCAATATCGATGATATGCGCGCGAAACAGCTGAGCTTACGAAAATTGTTTTTTTCGCGCGCCATGGCGCCGAGCAAGCGGCCGCGCATGGTTGTCAATTCGTCGCGCGATAAAGCAGTCAATTTTTTCTGAATTGTTTCCTCACGATTGCACCTCGGCCGGCCGATTCGTATATGCTAGTTGAGGTGCGGTCAATTCAGTATTTTGTGAAAGCTTTTCCCATCGCGCGCGCGGACCGCGGTCAAAACCATTCCAATAGGTGAGCTCGGCCGAGGTGCGCCGATCGGCGCCGAGCTTGTCGGCCGGCCGACCAAATAGGTTGACGTTCAAGTCAATCGTGACTTGCTCAATCAATTTGTCTCACGATTTTTGATTTGAACGTTCAAAGTAATTTCCTCGGCCGAAAATGTTATGTGCCAAGGTGTAGAATCAAACACGTATTTCCGAATTCTATCTTTGCGAGCTTTGCGCAATCCGTTTAAAGCATTGCGCGCCATGGCGCCGAGCTCGGCCGCGGTATAACAGGCAATAAGGTTGCTCATATAATTTCACCGTCTTTCACCTTGCGCTGATACTCGGCCGCGGCCGCTTCCATGGAAACAGAAAAATATTTTGATTGCTCTTTATTCCAGTCAATCAAATCGAACAGTGCGGAATGAAATGTTTCATGGAGGTATTCTTTGATATCGTTTCGGTTGCGGCCGGATATCTCGAGCTCGATTCCGTGCACTAGGCTCGGCCGTACTGTCAAAGTGTGATCGGTCCAACCATCGTAAAAACCGTTTTCATTCATATGGTGAAAACTGAAATGAAAAATCAGTTTTTCGGAGTGGATTTGTCAAAGTCAAAGAGATCGCCGAATCGATTCCGGAACCGTGCGGCAAAAAATTCCGCGTCATAAATTCTATTGTTTCCTCGTGACGCTTGGTCCATTCGTGAGCTTGATTTGACTTTTTTCCGATTCAAGCAGTTGAGGCGCGCGGCCGCGGCCGACGCTAAATGCTCGAATAGTTTTCGCTGATAAACTGACATGTTAAAAACTCCATTCCGCTCGGTTGCGCCGAGCTTGGTTAAAGGTTGCTATTCGGAATCGGCCGCACATTTCAAACACAAAATCTCGCCGTTTTCTGTTTCCTTATAACCGGGCTCCCATGCATAAAAGAATCGGCCGAGGTGCGAACGGCGCGCATACAATCACAAACAAACCATTCATCCGACCATTCAACGGCAAAACCGAGCTTTTCTAAAATATTGTCAAGCTTTTTGGTAAGCAATTCCAATTGGCAAACAAGATTCCGCGCGCCGGCTTTGTGTAACCGGGCTCGGCGTAGTCGGTTGCAAAACCCATGTTTGGACACCTCGGCGCCGAGCCGGTTGTTCCAATTGGAGTAGATAGTCCGCGCGGTCAAATTCGAGCTCACCATGGTTTACATATCCGCGGCCGACTACGCGAGCAGAAAAACAATGTGGTTGCAGTTTTCCGCTCACCATGGCGCCGATCAAAGCTTTGAAAAACTTGTCTGGGTCAAAATTGCGTGAATTCATTTTTTGCTCTTTCTCGCTCGGTTAGCATCCGAGCTCGGTTAAGAGATTTTTATTCAGTCGGATATTTGGCGTTAAACTCGCAATGGGGACAAGTAATTGCGCCGACACTGAGGCTCCGGCGCGCTGATGCTACCTATTCCGCGGAATGAATTCGCGCGCACATAGGTTTTTTGGTTGCATTCTTTGCAGAGATAAACGAAAACCGTATACCATGGAGGTTGAAAACCTCGGCGTTTTTCGCGGCCGATCGGCGCCGATAGATTGATAATTGCCATTCTCGTTTTCCTTTTTCAGTTAATGCGGTTTAAACCATTGTGCGGAGATGAATTCAGCATTTTTGAGCCGTCATTGACTCCAAGGTGTAGATATCAGGCAACCCGTCGTATTCGCGCGCGCTGATGATTCGAAGTTTTAAAAACCTACTTTGACGACGGCGCCGATTTGCCAATTTTGTTTTGTCTTGGTTATCATTTGACACCTCGAATTTTTCTGAGCTCGGCCGCGGTCATTCTCGTTTCGATCGGCCGATACTTTCATGCACCTTAACGTCAAACGGCCGATCGATCTTTGACGGCCGCGCAATCAAAATGTAAGCTCGGCGCCGATATTGCCGCGGACACCTAAGAGCGCAGCGCGGCCGGCCGCTTACCTATCCATTCGCCGTTTGCCATGGCTTCAATAGTCCATTGAGCTTTTCTGTATTGTTCCATGGTTGCGTAAAACTCTGCTTTTGTGACTTTGACCAAACCATTTTTTGCACCTCGTTTGACATAGTTACCTTTATAGTAAGCAAAGCCGGTTCCAAACGTGAATAATAAAGAGTTTTGGACGGCCGAGGTTGTTTCGATCGGCGATCGCAAGGCAAAAACCCGAGGAAATTGCGTTTTTCTGCAAATGCCCGACTTTTTGTGAATGATATCAGGAGGTTATAAGGAAAGTCGTAGGACAATTTTGGCGATTCGCCGTTTTGCCCGGTGAAAGTCGTATTCTCGACTGATTCGGTCGAGATTCAAAAAACTACTGATTTCTAAAAGTTTTGACGCGCCGGTGATATAGCGCGCGCGCCGATCGATTTTCCGAGCTCGATTCCGCTCGGCCGAGCCCGGCGCCGGGCTCCTCGGCGCCTCTATATACTGGCGATCGGCCGCGGCCGCGGTTTTTCAAAGATCAATAGGTTAGCGCGTTTTGGTTTACATAATGATACTTATAAGACGACACTAAACGAGGAAAATTGGCACCTTACATTTTTCGGCGATTATCAGCGCGACACCTTAGTTTCTTAGGTGCCACATTTTTGGCACCTCGGCCGACGGCCGGCCGGCCGAGGTGCCATGGTCGGCGCGCCGGCGCCTGTCTACCTCGGCCGCGGACTTGGACTTCGAGAAAAAATTCTTTGAGCAGCAATACGTAACT
>ERZ1370068.8974-contig-7787_pt1 | contig 38408 bp, 39 predicted proteins | sample MGYA00561227_ERZ1370068 | MGnify/ENA primary metagenome ERZ1370068 (study PRJEB38410, sample SAMEA6850437) | metagenome | study: Metagenomic assessment of the ecological functions of the soil: analysis of the soil microbiota associated with the...
ATTCACTTCGTTCCAGTTACGTATTACTGGCAATGACGTGCTCGAGCGGCGGCAAACGGCCGTGACGATGCTCGAGGGGTGCACCGGCGACGACACGCTGAGCGGCGGGAACGGGCGCGACCGCGCCTCGACGGCGGACCCCGGAACCGACTCTCTCGACGGTGGGCGTGGCACCGACACCTGCGCCAACGGCGAGACAAACACGAGGGTGCGAGGCGTAGGTCCTCCCTCTATCTGGAGAACCGAAGGGCCGCGCTGCGGGCACTTCGTCTGCTTGGTCACACCAGCCGGGCTCGACGGCGCGGATGGGCTAATACCACTTCCCGCGCACGAACCCACCGAAGGCGACGAGCCCGATCAGGGCGATCTCACCAGCCCGATCCAGAAGCTCCAGATGACAACGACGACGATCCCGGCGATGACCAGGATCCCGCCGAGCGTTAGTCCCCGTACCGACGTTCTGGCGCGGCCATTTTCTCCCTCCCGCCTTCGAGGGTAACGAGTGCCGCGGGTTTCGGCCTCGGACAGTAGAGCGGACGACGGGGATCGAACCCCGCGACCCTCAGCTAGGGAAGCTGATGCTCTACCAACTGAGCTACGTCCGCGGGCTCCCACATTCAGCCGTTTTCTGGGCGTCCCTCGCGCGGTCGTGAAGCAGTGGGGCGCGTTTGGCAGGGGCTTGGCCGAGTCGCCTTCAATTGAACAGGACAGCCGGGGCTTCCGTAGCCTCGGGCAGCCGTAAGCCTGGGGCCGAGGCCGGCAGAACGGTTGGCCAGAACCTGGGGAACTGTCATTGAACTGCGCCATTCGCCGCAGAAGGGGCGCCGGGGGCTTCGGCTCCGCTCGGTACCCACAAACACAACGTTTCAAGCTGACGAGTCCCTGTCCATGGTCAAATCCGGCCCATCTTCCTCGCCATCGGTTGGGGTTTAGCGGCAGTGCGCCCGTTAAAGAACTCTTTACGCCGGCGCTGCGGCAGGGGTGAGGAGATGACCTCTCTCCCACGCACCACGCGTGGGCCGGTGCCAAAACAGCCCCTGCGTTGGTGACGCGCGCCGCCGCCCGGGCTCTTGCCGTCTGACAGGGCCGCTCTTCAAGCTGACGCGGAGCAAGCTCGACGTGCTGCCGTCGGCCGGAGCCGAGAGAACCGGAGGATGGCCGCGTCCGCGAGGGACCGCAGGGATTGGCCGGTCACGGCTTCCTCAGCGCCAAGACGGGCGCGGCCACCTAAACCGCCAGACGCAATGACCGTCTGGTTTCTTGCACGTCGCCAGGTCCGGCCGTGCCGCTCGCGTCTGATGAGCCAGCCCTTGAAGATGACTCCTTGGGTCAGCACAGCCGCTGGCTCACGCACGTCTTAGTCCAACGGGTCAGGCGCTTTTGGCCAGTCCGGTGTCTAGGGATGCCGAGACGTCTGGCCATTATGCTCAGCCCAAGAAGCCGTCCGGGCCCCAGCCGAAAGGCAGGGATGATCGGATGGCAGGGTTTCTGTTCAGGCTGGAGATCGGTCGAGGGCGCGCCGGTCAGGGCCGCCGACGCTGAGCGCGGCGGTTCCGAACTCGGAAGCACGGGCGACACAACCTGCGGTAGGAAGACGCACCTTGCGCGTCGCGGGCTGGCGAGACGTGGACGGCGTGATAGCGCCGCGCGGTCACTCGTGGTCGAGGACATCGCAGGCTTAGACGGCTGAGCGCGTCTCATCTATGTGAAGGAGCCGGGCGAGCTCCTTCTGGGGGTCACTGAGGCTAGTCCTGTCTCAGCGCCGGAGTGGAGGAGGTCGCCTCCTGCTCCCCACTCACCTGAAGAGGCGGCGAGCGGCGCAGCGCCTGGGGGAACCCGGGTGGCTGGCATGCCGCAGGGGAAGAGGTGGCGGGGCCCGCTCCTCGCCCAGAGCCGGCAAGTTGACCCTATGGCAGCCCTTCTGGCCTGTCCTAATCCGCCACTGGGGCGCAACGCGTCCCTGGCCGTAGGTTCAGGAGGGGCGGGTCGTGGCAAAAGCGTCCCTGGGCGTTCGGCTCGCCGCCCGGCTCCTTGAATTCTTTGTCATAGGATGATCCCTGGCTCTTGCCGCGCCGATCCCCTTGGTGCTCTTGGTTGCGGCGGTATTCCTTGTCCGTCGGGTCGACGCTGTCGCCGCGCTAATCCCGGGGGTGGTGTCGTTCGGCTACTACTGAGCTACGTCCGCGCTGGGAGCGCAGTCTAGCCGAGTCCGAAAGAGCGACTTTCGCGCGCGCGGGGTCGCTGGCACGCTCGTTGGATGCGGCGGTCCGCGGCGGTGATCGGCCTCTTTCTCGTCTGCTGCACGGCCGCCTGCACGCTGCGGCGGCGAGGTCGCGCCGGCCTTCGCCGTACTGCCGCTGGCGGGCAACCCGATGGCCGGCGTCTATCACCCCTCGCGCCTGCGCGTGAAGAGCCGCTGCCGGGTCGCGGTCGGGACGGTCAGCAAGGTCGTCTTCGAGCCCTACGACGGTGACGTCCACATCGATCTGCGGCCTGACGATCCCTCGTTGCTTGCTCTCGGACGGCAACGACCGCGTCGGCGGCAACCTCGTCGTCGAGGTGATCCCGTTCGACCGGGCGCGCGTGGCGGTGCCCGAGGAAGGCGCGCGCGGTCGAGGTCGTCGGCCCCTGGGTCGAGGACGACCAGCACGGCTGGAACGAGATCCATCCGGCCTGGTGGGTCAGCGCAGGCCGGATCGAGCCGGCGACCGCAGCCGAGCTGCGCGCCGTGCAGCTGCTGCTGCAGACGAACGCCTCGGACACGCTAGGCCGGGGGGCCGCTCGCCGCAGCAGGGCCCCTCGGCAGCGCGCATGCTACGACGCCGAGCGCGCGATAATCACTCCCAGCGGACGAACGGAGGCACCGAATGCAGGAACTAGCGGACACCGCGAGACGCGCTCGTCGCCGAGGGCAAGGGGATCCTCGCCGCCGACGAGAGCGACGGCACGATCAAGAAGCGCTTCGACTCGATCGGCGTCGAGTCGACCGAGGACAACCGGCGCGCCTACCGCGAGCTGCTGTTCACGACCGAGGGCGCGGAGGAGTACATCAGCGGCGTGATCCTCTTCGACGAGACGATCCGCCAGAGCGCTCGCGACGGCACGCCGTTCCCGAAGCTGCTCGAGTCGAAGGGCGTCATCCCGGGGATCAAGGTCGACAAGGGCGCGAAGCCGCTCGCGCTCGCCGAGGGCGAGACGATCACCGAGGGCCTCGACGGGCTGCGCGAGCGGCTCGAGCGAGTACCGCGAGCTCGGCGCGCGCTTCGCCAAGTGGCGCGCGACGTACTCGATCGCCGACGACACTGCCGAGCGAGTACTGCGTCTGGACGAACGCGCACGCGCTCGCCCGCTACGCGCGCGCTCTGCCAGGAGGCCGGGCATCGTGCCGATCGTCGAGCCGGAGGTGCTGCAGGACGGGACGCACACGCATCGAGCAGAGCTGCGAAGGCGACCGGCCGCGTGCTCAGGCGCGTCTACACGGAGCTGCACGACCAGCGCGTCGACTACCGCGGCACGCTGCTGAAGCCGAACATGGTGCTCTCCGGCTACGAGGCGTCCGATCGCGCCGGCGTCGACGAGGTCGCCGAGCGCGACGCTCGAGTGCTTCTACAAGCACGTGCCCGGCGGCGGTGCCGGGGATCGTCTTCCTCTCCGGCGGCCAGACCGACGAGGACGCGACGGCGCACCTGAACGCGATGAACGCGCGCGGGCCGCATCCGTGGCAGCTCTCGTTCTCGTACGGCCGTGCGCTGCAGGCGCCGGCGCTCAAGGCGTGGGGCGGCAAGCCGGAGAACGTCGAGGCGGCGCCAGCGCGCGTACTACCACCGCGCGAAGATGAACGGCGCCGCGCGGACCGGGATGTACGCCCCCGAAATGGAGCGCGAAGCGGCGCGCCGTCTCAGCGCACGGCCCGCGCGCCCACCGCGATCCCGGCGCAGAGGACGAGCTGGATGACCAGCGCCGCGCGCAGGCCGGCCGCCGGTGGCGGCGAGGCCGATCAGCGGCCGGGCCGGCGATCGAGCCGACGATAGCTGAGCGTCACGACGCGCGCCGAGCGCGCCCGGCGTGCCCGGAGGCGCTGAACGCGACCGGGACGACCGCCCCCAGGCCGAGGCCGACGAGTGGCGAACCCGGAGTACACCGCGGCCAGGTGCGGCACCGCGACCACGAGCGCGTAGCCGGTCGCCGCGACGGCGCCCCCGCGCCGACAAGCCGGACGGGGCCGAAGCGCGACGTCGCCTGATCGCCGGTGAAACGCGCCACCGCCATCGCGACGCCGAAATGCCGCGACCGCGATCGCTGCGGCTCCGCGCCCGCTCCGAGGCTGTCGCCGCGCGTAGATCGCGCTCCAGTCCTCAACTGCTCCGCTCGGCCACAAAGGCGGCGAATGCCGATCGCGCCCAGTGCGAGCACTCTCGTGCGCGGCGCGTGGAAACCGTTCGGCTGGAACCGGCGGCTCATCCGCCTTGGGGTAGCTGCCACGCGAGCATCGGCGCGCTCACGAGCGCGAGCACGGCCGCGACCAGCCCGAATTGCCAGGCAGGCGAAATTCCGCACCGCGGCCGCCACGGCCCCGAGCGCGCCGCCAGCGAACAGGGCGACGCTCCAGACGCCGTGCAGACCGGCCAGGATCGGCCGGCCGTACGCTCGCTGGACGGCGATCCCCTGCACGTTGAAGCCGACGTCGAGCAGGCCGCCGAGCCCACCCGAGTACCGCCAGGCTACGCGCAGAACCATGCGTACGACGAGGCGACCGCGGGCCCGACGGATGCAGAAGGCAGACAGCGTCCCAGTGCGAACCAGGTCTCGGCTGCCCACGCGCTCACCACCAAGCGGCGCTGCGCACGCGCAACCGACGAGCGTCGCGGCGGCCATCACGAAGAGCGCGAGCCCGACGCGCCCGGTTTCCGATCCCGAGCCCGTGCTTGAGCGCCGGCAGCCGCGCATGAAGCTTCCGCGACCGCGGCGTGGATCGGCGAAGGCCGCCGCCACGCCGACGCGCGCCCGGCGCAGGTTCAGCGGTACTCGCGGCCCGTGAAGCGCCTCGAGCTTGTCGAGCGCGTGCGTCGCCTCGATGCGGCGCACGGTGCCCGAGCGGGAGCGCATCACGATCGAGTCCGTCACCGCGCCGCCGGCCGCTGTAGCGGACGCCGCGCAGCAGCGCGCCGGTCGGTGACGCCCGTCGCGGCGACGAAGACGTCCTCGCCCGAGACGAGGTCGTCGGTCGTGAGCACCCGGTCGAGGTCGAAGCCGGCGTCGACGAGCGTCTGCGCGCTCCTCGTCGTTGCGCGGCCAGAGCTTGCCCTGGATCGCCGCCGCCGACGCACTTCGATCGCCGCGGCCGAGATGACGCCCTCGGGCGTGCCGCCGATCCCCATCAGCAGGTCGACGCCGGTCTGCGGCTGCGCCGCCGCGATCGCCGGCGCGACGTCGCCGTCGCGGATCAGGCTGCACGCGTGCGCCGGCCTCGCGCAGCTCGCCGATCAGCTCCTCGTGGCGGTCGCGCTCGAGCACGACGACCGATGACCTCGCTCGACGCGCAGCCCTTCGCCTGCGCGACGCGCGCGGACGTTCTCGGTCGGCGGCGCGTCGATGTCGATCGCGTCGGCCGCCTCGGGCCCGACCGCGATCTTGTCCATGTAGAACGCGGCGCCCGGGAAGAACATCGTCCCGCGCTCGGCGACGGCGATCACGGCGATCGCGTTCGGCTGCCCGAGCGCCGTCAGCCGCGTGCCCTCGAGCGGGTCGACCGCGACGTCGACCTGCCGGGCCGTGGCCGTCGCCGACCTCCTCGCCGTTGTAGAGCATCGGCGCCTCGTCCTTCTCGCCCTCGCCGATCACGACGACGCCGTCCATCGACGACGGTGTCGAGCATCAGCGCGCATCGCGTCGACCGCAGCCTGGTCGGCGGCGCTCCTTGTCGCCGCGGCCGATCCAGCGGCCGGCGCGCAGCGCCGCGGCCTCGGTCACGCGGACGAGCTCGAGCGCGAGGTTGCGGTCTGGACGGTTGCCCGTCTGCGCGGCTCGACTGACGCCTGCGCCATGAAGCGGATCCTACATCCGGTCGGGCGCTTCGACCCCGATCAGGTCGAGGCGAGCGCGCGATCACGGTCTGCGTCGCCGTGCACGAGGCCGAGGCGGAACGCCTGCGCGCTCGCTCTCGAGCACCCGCTGCTGGTGGTAGAAGCGGTGGAAGTCGTCCGCGAGGCGGATCGCGTAGGTCGGAATCGCGTGCGGGCCGCGCCGCTCGGCCGCCTCGGCCGCGACAGCCGGGAAGTCGGCGAGCCGCTTGATCGAGGTCGCGCTCCTCGGCGCGCGAGCTGCGGCCGGGACGTCCGCCGAGACCTCGGCGTCGCCGGCGTTGCGCAGGATCGCCGGCGATCCGCGCGTGCGCGTACTGGACGTAGTAGACCGGGTTCTTCTCCGAGCTGCTCGGCGGCGAGGTCGACGTCGATCTCGATCGTCTGGTCGGGCCCGCGGTTGACGAGGTACCAGCGCGCCGCGTCGACGCCGACCTCGTCCATGAAGTCGTCGAGGAAGACGACGTCGCCGCGGCGCTTCGACATCTTCGCCTGCTCGCCGCCGCGGGTCAGGTGGACGAGCTGGTAGAGCAGCACCTCGACGCGCTCCGGGTCGTAGCCGAGCATCCGCGCGATCGCCGCGTACCAGCTGCGCGGTGCCGTGGTGGTCGGCGCCGAGCACGTAGATCGCGCGGTCGAAGCCGCGGTCGAGCTTGTCCGCGAGGTAGACGACGTCGGCGGCGCGGTAGGTCGGCGTCCGCCCGTCTCGGCGAGCGGATCAGCACGCGGTCGTCCTCGTCGCCGTACGCGGACGAGCGCGCCCAGACGGCGCCGTCCTGCTCGTAGGTGTCCAGCCGCGGCAGGTACTCGGGAGCCGCTGTCTCGAGCTCGCTCTGCAGCGCCCACGAGTCGAAGTGGATGCGGAAGCGCTCGAGCGTCGCCTCGATCCGCTGCAGCATCTGCGGCACCGGATCGCTCGTCGGCAGGCTGCGCCAGCTCGGCGACGTAGTCGCCCTGGTAGCCGTCCTCGGGCGGCTCCTCGCCGCGCCGGACGCGCCTCGACCGACGCGCGGAAGCGCTCCATCTGCGCGCCGGCGTCGTTGTAGTAGTACTCGCGCTCGACCTCGTTGCCCGGCGAACTCGAGCAGGCGCGCGACCGAGTCGCCGTACGCGCCGTTCCGCGCCGAGGCGACGGTGATCGGCCCGGTCGGGTTGGCCGAGACCATCTCGACCTGCACCGTCTCGCGGCTGCTCGGCCGAGCCGCCGCCGTAGCCCGTCCCGGCGGCGAGGATCTCGGCCAGCGCCTCGCCGAACCACGCCGGCGTCAGCCAGAGGTTGACGAAGCCCGGGCCCGCGACCTCCGCGCGCTCGACCTCGTCCAGCGCCGCGGCGCGCTCGGCGAGCTCCTCGCGCGAGCTCGCGCGGCGGCCGGCGCTGCGCCGGCGCGAGCTGCAGCGCGACGTTGGTCGCGTAGTCGCCGTGCGCGGGATCGCTCGGCCGCTCGAGCTCGACCGGCGCTCCCGCGAGCTCCGACAGCCGCGCCTCGAGGCGTGCGACGGAGTCAGCGCAAGGCTTCGCGTCGGCGCGAACAGCTCCTCGAGCAGCGCGCAGCTCCTCGGGTGTGCCGGCGGCGATCATCACGTCGCCGACGTCGAAGCGTCGCATCGGGCTCGGGCGTGGTGTCGAAGGTGCCGTCGCCCTTGCGCAGCGCGACGATCATCGCGCCCGTCTGCTGGCGGATGCGCAGGTCGCGGATCGACTTGCCGGCCTCGCGGCACGAGTCCTGTGACCTCGATCTCCTCGAACAGCAGCTCGGGCCCGCCGCTCGTCGAGACGATGTCGAGGAACGCGGCCACCTGCGGCTGCAGGACGAGCTTCGCCATCTCCGTGCCCGCGCGTCGAGTACGGCTGCACGACCCGGTCGGCGCCGGCGAGGCGCAGCTTCGCGCTCGCGTCCTCGTCGGAGGCGCGCGCGACGATCAGCAGGTCGGGCCGCGCGTTGCGGGCCGAGAGCGTGATGTAGAGGTTGTCCGCGTCCGAGTCGGACGAGGCCACGAGCCCGGTCGCCCGCTCGAGCCCGGCCGCGCGTGAGGTCCTCGTCCTCGGTGCCGCTGCCGTCGACGTAGAGGACGTTCCGCTCACGGGCGGTTTCCAGCGCCTCGGGGCTGAAGTCGAGCACGACGAAGCGAACGCCCTCCTCGAGGAACTCGGCGGCGATGCGGCGGCCGACCCGGCCGTAGCCGCAGATGATGTAGTGGTCGCTCAGGTGCTCGATCGTGCGTCTCCTCCTCCGTTCGGCAAACGCGCCCGTGAAGACGCCCTGCGAGCGATGCCCTCGACGAGGACGGTCGCGATGTAGGCAAAGATAGTCAGCCCGACGAGCACGAGCACGATCGAGACTGCGCGCGACGAGTCGTTCTTGGGGACGGTGTCGAGCCCCGCGAGCGAGATCGTGACCACCGTCCGGTACGCGGACTGCATCCACGTCTCGTTCAGCGACTGGTGAAAGGCAACCGTCCCGCCTGCCAGGACGACGAGCAGGGCCGCGACGGCGTACGCCAGCCGGCGCGCGCTGAGCGACTCGATCACCGCCAGTAGTATCGTGGACGCGTGGAAGGCGACGACCAGGAGCGTCAGCTCAACATCCATCTCGACCCCGAGAACCTCGCCGGGCGTCTACGCGAACTTCGCCAACATCAGCTTCTCCGACTACGAGTTCACGCTCACGTTCGCGCGCATCGACCACGAGGTCGAGGAGGGCGACGTGCCCGGCGTCGTCGTCGCGCGGGTGAACATGTCGACGCGGTTCATGCAGCGAGCTGCTCGACGCGATGCAGGACTCGTGGTCGAAGTGGTCCGTCGCGGGAGGGGATCCGCAACCTCCCCGAGACGCCGCCCGGGAACGACACTTAGCGTCTGCGCTCGGCGCTAGGCGCGGGCCATCGCGATCCGCTGCACGATCGTCGGGTGGTTGTCGATCCAGATGTACGACCAGAGCGGCGGGTTCGGCTGCACCAGGTCGTCGCGGCGTGAACTTGCGGAAGACGCTCTGCCGCTGCCGCCGGGTCGTGCGTCGCCCGCAGCGCCGACCAATCGGCCTCGGCTTCGTAGCGGCGCGAGACGACGTTCCCGAGCGGCGTGATCGCGAGACCGATCAGCGCCAGCACAAGCAGCGCAAGGGCACGACCTCCGGGCGCTCGAGGCCCGCCGCGACGGCGTGTCGCCAGCTCCACGAGCCAGAACCCGGGCACCGCCAGCAGCAGCGACCAGGCGAGGCCCCTTCCAGATGTGGTGGTGAGCGATGTGCCCGAACTCGTGGGCGGCGACCACCTCGATCTCGCGGTTCGAGTAGCGGCCGTCGAGGAACGTGTCCCAGATGAAGACGCGCGCCGAGGGGCCGATCCCGGTCGCCATCGCGTTCGCGGCTGTCGTCTCGTTGTGCACTTCCTCGATCCGGACCGGCGTTCCGCCGACTCCTCGTCCCTGGCCAGCTGCCTGATGCGGGCGGCGGTGGGCGTGTCGTGCGGCAGGCGGGTGCCGAGCTGTCTCGAGCCACGGCAGCACGAAGACGAGCAGCGCGCCGCCGACGACGAACAGCGGCCCGGCGACGAGGCCACCAGCGTCGGCCGAAGCGCCCGGCGAGCAGCAGGAGGACGGTGAGCGCGATCGTCAGCCCGACGACCTGGGCGAGGAGCGCCGGCCACTGCTGGAACGCCCACTCGGCGTAGCCGACCCGCTCGAGCCCGTAGCGACGGCCCCACCAGAGCTGGGCCGCGCCGAACGGCAGGCCGACGGCCCAGACGCCCAGTGTCGTCACGGCTCCGACCATCACCCCGGTCGCCACCCGGCCGAGCTCCCAGGCGCGCGCTATCCGCGGGCCGAGGTGGACGAACAGCGCGAGCGCGCCCAGCGTGGCGAGCGTCGCGCCCACCCAGAAGCCAGCGCAACAAGCCGTCGTAATGCGCGCTCCGGTGCAGCAAGTCCCGCCGGGAAGACCGCGCGCGCGTCGACGTGTGGGGCGTGCAGGTTGCCCGGCACGGTCGTCCTGGTGAGGAGCCACGCGGCCACGAGCCAGCCCGCTGCGAGCACGACTAAGGTTGACGCCTTGGCGAAGCGGGTCGCCGTCATCTCGGACGTCCACGCTAACTGGCAGGCGCTCGAGGCCGTGCTGGAGGAGATCGAGCGCGAGCAGCCGGACGAGCTCTGGTGCCTCGGCGACCTCGTCGGCTACGGGCCGCGGCCCAACCCGTGCTGTGCCGCCGTCGAGCGACGTGCAGCGTTCTGCCTGGCGGGGAACCACGATCTCGGAGTGCTCGGCGAGATCGACCTCGAGGAGTTCGCCGGCGACGCGGTCGTGGCCGCGCGCTGGACGCGCGGCGTGCTCGCAGAGAGCTCGCGAACGTTCCTGCAGTCGCTGCGGCCGCTGGGCGAGCGCGACGGGGTCCGAGCTGTTCCACGCGAGCCCGCGCGACCCGGTTTGGGAGTACGTGCTCTCGCGCGGACGCCGCCCGCGTTGCGTTCGAGCTGACCCGGTCGCCGCTCGTGCTCGTCGGCCACAGCCACGTGCCGCTGGCGATCACGCTTGAGGAGGACGTCTCGCCGGCGGCCTCGCTCCGGGCGGAACGGAGACGCCGCTCGGCGCCGGCCGGCGGCTGCTCAACCCCGGCTCCGGTCGGCCAGCCCCGCGACGGCGATCCGCGCGCCGCCTGGCTGCTGCTCGACTTCGCCGCCGGGACGGCGTCGTTCCGCCGGGTCGAGTACGACGTCGCCCGCACGCAGGACGAGATCCCGCGAGAGGGGGTTGCCCGATGGGCTGGCGGAACGCCTTGCTCACGGCCTCTAGCGCCCTGCTGCTGGCAAGTTGCGGAGGCACGCACAGAGCGGCGCCGCCGCCTCCACCACCGCGCATCCCGGCAGACGTCGCGGCGAAGCTCGCGGACGAGGCCGACCAGGTGGCGGCACTCGCCCCGGGCAGCTGCGAGGCCCGCGATGCGGCCGCGCGCTTCCGCAACGACGTGATCGCGTCGATCGGCCGTGTCCCGGCTCGCTACCGGGAGCCGCTCGCCTCGGCTGCGAACTCGCTCGCCGAACGGCTTGCGAGCTGCGTCGAGCCCAAGCCGCCGAAAGCGCCCAAGCCGCACCACCACGACAACCACCACGAGAAGCACGAAGAGGGATGAGCGAGACGATCGTCCAGGGCGGCCGCTACCGGCTCGAGCGTGCGCTCGGGCACGGCGGCATGGCGACCGTCTACCTCGCCTACGACGAGGAGCTGCACCGCCCGGTGGCGATCAAGCTGCTCGCCGAGCACCTCGCCGGCGACGCGGACTTCCGCAGGCGCTTCTTGCGCGAGGCCCGGCTCGCCGCGCGGCTCTCGCACCCGAACGTGGTCAGGCGTCTACGACGCGGGCGAGGCCGAGGACGGGCGGCCGTTCATCGTGATGGAGTACGTGCCGGGGACCACGTTCGCCGAGCTGCGGCCACGTCACGCCCGGCAAGGCGGTCGAGCTCGCGATCCAGGCCTGTCAGTGGCCTCGCGCACGCCCACGCCGCCGGGCTCGTGCACCGCGACGTGAAGCCGCAGAACCTGCTCCTGCGCGAGGACGGGACGGTCAAGGTGGCCGACTTCGGGATCGCGCGCGCGGCCGAGATGACCGCGCTCACCCAGGTGGGCACGGTGCTCGGCACGGCGGCCTACCTCTCGCCGGAGCAGGCGCTCGGCGAGGAGGTGACGGCGGCCGCGGACGTCTACTCGCTCGGGGCCGTGCTCTACGAGCTGCTGGCCGGGCGGCCGCCGTACGAGTTCGACTCGCTCGCCGACCTCGCCGCCAAGCAGACCTCGGGCCAGATCACGCCGGTCGGCGAGCTCGCGCCAGGCGTGCCGCGCCGGCGTCGAGGACGCGGTCATGCGATCGCTCGCGCGCAACCCGGCCTACCGGCCCGCCTCGGCAGCCGCGCTTCGCTCGGGAGCTCGGCGCCGGCGGCGAGCCGACGGTGCCGCTACGCACGCCGGCGCCGCCGCGGACGAACTGGCTCGTGCCCGCCGCTGGCGGCACTGCTGATCGTGGCCGCGCTCGTGCTCGGAGTCGTGCTCGGCACGCGCGGGCGGCGGCTCCACGCCGGCCTCGAAGCCGCAGCAGCTCGTCGTGCGGCCGATTCCGCGCGGAACGAACGCCCAGGAGCAGGCGCAGAAGATCGCGGCGTGGCTGCGGGCTAGAGCTGCGCCGGCCGTAGCCGGCTGCTCTCGGTGCCGAAGGAGACGCCCTCGCGCACGAGCGCGATCTGCACTTCCTCGCGCGCCTTGTAGATCCGCCACTTGACGGTCGCGAGCGTGACCTCGAGCGAGTCGGCGATCTCGGTGTACGAGAGGCCGACGACGTCGCGCAGGAGCAGCGCCATCTTCAGGTCGACGCTGAGGTTCTCGACCGCGCGCCAGAGCGCGTCGATCGCCTCGAGCCGCTCGAACGGCGCGTCGAGCACCTCGAGCGGGGCGATGTCGTCGATCGCGACCAGCGCCCGCGGCCGCCGCTCGACCGCGCGCAGCTCGTCGAGCACGCGGTTCTTCGTCACCTGGAAGAGCCAGGTCGTGAACTTCGAGCGGAGCGAGAACTTCGGCAGGCCCTGGTAGACGCGGAGGAAGACCTCCTGCGTCAGATCCTCGGCGAGCGCCCGGTCGCCACCGACGAGCCGGAGCACGTAGTTGAAGACGGGCGTCTCGTACGCGCGCAGGATGAGCGAGAACGCTCGCTCGTCACCCCGTTGCGCCTTCCGCAGGACGCCGAGATCGGGCTGGGCCAGTGACAAGGTGTGCGGAGTATAGACGCGGAAGCGGTCGTGTCAAGCACCCGAAATGGGCTAATTGCAGAGATTTTCGCCCGTCATCTGTAAAGGTTTCCTTAGCCCCAGGTAAGCGAGAACGGTCGGGGCCAGATCGCTGCAGCTCGCCGTCGTCGCGGAGCCGCGCGTCCGGGTCGGTGACGATCAGCGGCACGAGGTTGGACGTGTGCGCCGTGTGCGGGCTGATGCCGTCCGGCTCGAGCATCTGCTCGGCGTTGCCGTGGTCGGCCGTGATCAGCGCAGACGCCGCCGCAGCCGCTCGACCGTCTCGACCACGCGGCCGAGGCAGGCGTCCGTCGGTCTCGACCGCCTCGACGACGGCCGGGATCACGCCCGTGTGGCCGACCATGTCCGGGTTGGCGAAGTTGACGACCGCGAAGCTGTAGCCCCGCGCTCGAGCTCGTCGCAGAACGCGGTCGGCGACCTCCGCGGCCGACATCTCCGGCTGCTGGTCGTAGGTGCCGACCTCGCGCGGGCTCGGGACGAGCATGCGCGTCTCGCCCGGCCACTCCTCCTCGCGGCCGCCGTTGAAGAAGTAGGTCACGTGGGCGTACTTCTCCGTCTCGGCGGCGTGCAGCTGGCGCAGGCCGTGCTCGGCGAGCACCTCGGCCAGCGTCTCGTCGACCTCGCTGCTCGCCGAAGGCGACCGGGCAGTCGAGCTCGTCGCTGTAGCGCGTCATCGTCGTCACGTCGATGCCGCGCCTCGAGCAGCAGCTGTCGTCAGCTGGCGCGCGCGGTCGGGGCGGAAGTTGAAGAAGATCGCCGCGTCGTCGCGGCCCGAGCCGCGGGCGGCCCGTCGAGCACGATCGGCTCGATGAACTCGTCGGTGATCGCCGCGCTCGTAGCTCGCCTGCACCGGCCGCGACCGGGTCGTCCGCGTGCTCGCCCTTGCCCTCGACGATCGCGTCGAAGCGCGCTTCTGCGTCCGCTCCCAGCGCTGGTCGCGGTCCATCGCGTAGTAGCGGCCGGCGACGGTCGCGATCCGCTCGGCCGGCAGCTCGGCGAGGTCGCGCACGGCCGCGTGCGGCGAGACGTCGCGGCCGTCGGTGAAGGCGTGGATCCACGTCCGCTCCGGCGCGAAGCGCAGCAGCGCCTGCAGGTGGTCGAGGTGCGAGTGCACGCCGCCGTGCGAGACGAGCCCGAGCAGGTGCACGTCGCCGCCGCGCGTCGAAGGCCGCCGTCAGCGCCGGGTTCTCGAAGAAGGAGCCGTCCGCGATCGCGCGGTTGACCCGCTGCAGGTCCTGGTCGAGCACGCGGCCGGAGCCGATCGTCAGGTGGCCGACCTCCGAGTTGCCCATCTGCCCGGGCGGCAGGCCGACCGCCTCGCCCGAGGCCTTGAGCGTCGTGTGCGGGTACTCGGCCCAGAGCCGGTCGAAGACGGGCGTCTCGGCGAGCTCGACCGCGTTCCCGGGCCCGGGCGGCGCGCAGCCCCAGCCGTCGAGGATGACGAGCGCTACGAGGGTCGGCGGCGATCCGGCAAATCGCCGTGAACGATTCCACGTCGAGCGAGGCGCCGCCGACGAGGGCGCCGTCGACGCCTGCCTGCGACGAGCAGCTCGCTCGGCGTTGTCGGGCTTGACCGAGCCGCCGTAGAGCACCGGCACGTCGAGCAGGCTCTTGATGAACGCGTGCGCCTCCTGCGCCTGCTCGGGCGTCGCCGTCTGGCCGGTGCCGATCGCCCAGACCGGCTCGTAGGCGATCACGAGCCGCTCGTGCGCGCCGGCCGCGTCGGCGATCGCCTCCGACCTGCAGCCGCAGAACGAGGCTCCATCTCGCCGGACTCGCGCTCCTCGAGCGATCTCGCCGACGCAGGCGATCACGCGCAGCCCGTGCCCGAGCGCGGCAACCGTCCGGCGGGCGACCGTCTCGTCGGTCTCGCCGAAGTACTGGCGCCGCTCCGAGTGGCCGACGATCGCGCCCCGCGACGCCGAGCTCCGAGCAGCATCGGCGCCGAGACCTCGCCCGTGAAGGCGCCCGTCGTCTGCCCAGTGCACGTTCTGCGCGAAGATCGTGTGGCCGCGTCTCGACCGCGGCCGGCAGCGAGACGAACGGCGGGCAGAGCGACCGCGTCGACGCCCGTCGGGCGCCGTCGAACGCCGTCGCAGAACTCGCGCGTCTCGCGCCGGCCCCTTGAACATCTTCCAGTTGCCGGCGATCAGCATTCATGCGCTCCGGGATCACCGCCACGCCCGGGAGCTCCTTGCCCTCGAGCAGCTCGAGCGCGGCGCCGCCGCCGGTCGAGACCCACGAGACCCGGTCGGCGAGGCCGAGCTCGTTCAGCGCGCGGATCGAGTCGGCGCCGCCGACGACCGAGAAGGCGTCTGCGCCGGCGACGGCCTCGGCGACCGCCTTCGTGCCCTCGGCGAAGCGCGGCCACTCGAAGACGCCCATCGGGCCGTTCCAGAAGATCGTCTTCGCCGGCGCGATCGCCGCGGCGAAGCGCTCCCGCGTCTCCGGGCCGATGTCGAGCCCGAGCCAGCCGTCCGGGCAGCTCGTCGTACGGCACCACCTTCGTCTCGGCGTCCTCGGCGAACGCCGCGCGCGGCGACGACGTCGACCGGCAGCTCGACCTCGAAGCCGAGCGGCGTTCTCCTCGCGCAGCTCCTCGGCCATCTTGCCGCCGACGAGCACGGTGTCGGCCTTGCCGCCGAGGTTGCGCAGCACGCCGAGCTTGTCCTCGACCTTGGCGCCGCCCGAGACGAGCACGAACGGGCTGCTCGACCTCGCCGAGCAGCTTGCCCGAGCTGCTCGAGCTCGCGCTCGAGCAGCAGGCCCGCGTACGCCGGCAGCAGCTCGCGCGACGCCGACCGTCGACGCGTGCGCGCGGTGCACCGAGCCGAAGGCGTCGTTGACGAACAGGTCGCAGCCGTCGGCGAGCTCGCGCGCGAACTCGGGGTCGTTCTTCGTCTCGCCGGGGTCGAAGCGCGTGTTCTCGAGCACGTCGATCCGCTCGTCGGGCAGCAGCTCGCGCAGTCGCCTCGCGCACCGGCGTCCATCGAGAACGCCGGGTCCGGGCCCTTCGGCCGGCCGAGGTGCGAGCAGACCGCGACCTCCGCGGCGTCGTGCTCGAGCAGGTAGCTCGCAGCGTCGGCAGCGACGGCGCGGATGCGCGTGTCGTCGGCGACGCGCGCCGTCCTCGAGCGGCACGTTCAGGTCGGCGCGCACGAGCACGCGCTTGCCGGCGACGTCGGCCTCGCGGACCGGAGCGCGGCAGCTCACTGCACTGACGGCCGCAGGCAGCGTCGCGCCGACCTTCGCGACGAGGTCGACGAGCCGGCACGAGTAGCCCCACTCGTTGTCGTACCAGCCGAAGACCTTGACCATGCGTCCCGTTCACCATCGTCAGCTCGCTGTCGAAGATCGCACGAGTAGGGCGAGTGCTGGATGTCGGTCGAGACGAGCGGCTCGTCGGTGTACTGCAGGATCCCCTCGAAGCGGCCGCGTGTCGGCCTTCGAGCGGAAGAGCTCGTTGACCTCGTCCGTCGGTCGTCTCGCGGCCGACGCGGACGACGAGGTCGACGACCGAGCCGGTCGGCACGGGCGCGCGCATCGACATGCCGTCGACCTTGCCCTTCAGGTCCGGCAGCACGAGCGCCGATCGCCCGCGCGGCGCCGGTCGAGGTCGGGATCAGGTTGATCGCCGCGGCCCGCGCCCGGCGCAGGTCCTCGTGCGGCAGGTCGAGCACGCGCTGGTCGTTCGTGTACGCGTGGATCGTCGTCATGAAGCCCTGCTCGATCGTGAGCTCGTCGTGCAGCACCTTCGCGAGCGGCGCGACGCAGTTCGGTCGTGCAGGACGCGTTCGAGATGACGTGGTGCGGCTCGGGGTCGTAGTCGTCGTCGTTGACGCCGAGCACGATCGTCACGTCCGGGTCCGTCGCGCGGCGCCGAGATGATCACCTTCTTCGCGCCGGCCGTCGAGGTGCTTCTGCGCGCCCGTCGCGGTCGGTGAAGAAGCCGGTCGACTCGATCACGACGTCGACGCCGAGATCGCCCCACGGGAGCGCTGCCGGGTCGCGCTCGGTGAGCAGCTTGATCTCCTGCGCCGCCGACGGTGATCGTGCCGTCGCCGGCCGCGACCTCGCCGGTCGAGCGTGCCGAGCACGGAGTCGTGCTTGAGCAGGTGCGCCATCGTCTCGGCGTCGCCGAGGTCGTTCGCCGCGACGATCTCGAAGTCGCCGCCGCGCTGCGAGGTGCGCCCGGAAGAAGTTGCGCCCGATCCGCCCGAAACCGTTGATCCCAACCCGAATCGCCACTGCTGCCTCCCCGTTGTAGTTCCGGGTCGAGTCTATCGGGCGCCTGCGGCTCGAAAGCGTCCAGCGCTTTGCACTTACAACGCGCGTGGTCTTCGGCGGGCCCTCTGCGTAATACTCTTGAGCGGCGGGTTCGCGCTCGTCCGGCGATGGATTCAGACCCCGTCCGTCGCCAAGCGTCCGGAGCGCGACAATGCGGAGGGGGAGAGTCGTCCTCGGAGCTTCCTCCGGCCCGCCCTGCCGGGACGGCAAGGGCGGGCCGGTCGGGCGCAAGACGCGCGCGCCGGCAAAGCCCGCACGCGCTCTAAGCGGCATCGCAAGCGATGCCTCAGCGGCCCGCCTTAGTTACTGCTTGGCGAGCTTGAGCAATGCGTTCATTCTTCGCTGCGCGGAGGACTTGCTGATGCTCGGCTGGGATCTCGCCCTAGCTCACGCAGGGAAGGCGATGGGTGCCTCATTCGCAGTCGCGCGATCTCCTTCAGCTGAGGGCGTGAGCGATTCGAGGCGGCCGCTGCGCTCGAGGCGGCGCACCGCCTTGTAGCTGGACGTGCGCCGCATGCCCCGCGCGAACGAGGTTCGCGTGGTCGGCGTTCGCCAGCCGGTTCGCGCGCGCGCGTATGGACCCCACCACCGCGCGCTCCTGGAGCGCGAGGCGCTGCCTCGCTGGCGCCGGCGGCCGCGAGGACGCCCGGCGATCCGGTCGATGCCCTTTGCGTAGGCGACCACATGGTCGGCTCGCTCGACGACGCGCAGCTCCCGCCCTCGGCGGCCGCGGCCGCGGCGAGCGGCCTCCGCGCCCTCGCGCGTCTCGCTGCGCACCTCGAGATGCGCCGATGGCGGCGCGCTCACCGAGCCCGACGCGAGCAGCGCGCCGCGGACGTAAGCCGAGCGGCAGCACGAGCGCGAGACGAGCTTGCGCGGCGGCCGGTCGCGGGGCCGGAAGCCGCGCATCGACCACGCCCGCCTCGCTCGAGCACCTCGCGGGCGTCTCGCTCTCGACGTGCAGCTGGTAGCGCGTCTCCCGCCCGAAGGCATGCCGCTGGTAGGTGCGGATCTCGGGCGGACGCCGAACCCGCGCAGCAGCGCGAACGCCCGCCGCGCCGCCGACGGGCTCGAGAGGTCGAGTGGAGGCTCACCTCGCCGCGGCCGAGCAGGTGCAGCCGGCCCGCGAAATGGAAGAGCGCCGACAGCTCTGCCAGCCGGTCGCACTCGCGCGCCGGCGCGATGCCGGCGAGCTCGGCGCGGACGTCCTCGAGAGAACGACACCTTCGAGCTCCAACAAGCGTCGCTTGTAGTCCGGGCCCGAGCGAGCCGTACGAGCCGAGCCCGTCGGCTCCGACCACGCGGTGGCACGGCACGAACAGGGCGAAGCGGTTCGCAGCGCAGACCGAGCCCGACCGCGCGCTGCGCGTTCGGATGGCCTGCCAGCGCGGCGATCTCGCCGTAGCTCGCCGTCTCGCCGTACGGGATCGAGCGCATCGCGCTCGCCACGGTCGCGCGCTGGAACGGCGTGCACCAGTCGAGCTCGAGCGGGACGTCGCCGAACGTCTCCTGGGCGCCGGACAGGTACGCCCGGATCCGGTCCACGAGCGAGTGATGTGGGTGTACCCCTACATCGGCGGCGACAGCCACCGGCAGCTCGTGCCAGGCGACGAGCCCGTCCACGAAGCCCAGCTCACCGCCTCCCCACCCTCCGCCTCGTACCGGATCCGCTCGACCATGTCCCTGAATCGTAGAATCCGGCGCATGAGCCGCCCCAGCGATCTTCCGGCCGCCGCCTCCGCACAACGAGCCCGTGCTCGGCTACGAGCCCGGCTCTCCCGAGCGCGCCGAGGTGCAGTCGCGGCTCGCCGCAGATGGCCGCGCGAGCCGATCGAGATCCCGGTCGTGATCGGCGGCGAGGAGATCCGCACCGGCGACACCTTCGACGCGGTCATGCCGCACGACAAGGAGCACGTCCTCGCGCACGTCCACAAGGCGGGCCGCCGCCGAGGTCGAGCAGGCGATCGACGGCGTCGGCCGACGCCTGGGAGGACTGGTCACCGGCTGCCGTGGGAGGAGCGCGCCGCCGTCTTCCTTCGCGCCGCCGAGCTGCTCGCCGGCCCGTGGCGCTCGACGCTCGTCGCCGCGACGATGCTCGAACCAGTCGAAGACCGCGCACCAGGCCGAGATCGACGCGGCCTGCGAGCTGATCGACTTCTGGCGCTTCAACGTCGAGTTCATGATCGCGGATCTACGAGGAGCAGCCCGTCTCCTCGCCGGGCGTCTGGAACCGGCTGGAGTACCGGCCGCTCGAGGGCTTCGTCTTCGCGGTCAGCCCGTTCAACTTCACCGCGATCGGCGCGCAACCTCACGGCTCAGCCCGGCGCTGATGGGCAACACCGTCGCTCTGGAAGCCGGCCTCGACCGCGGCGCTGCTCGGCGTACTACACGCTGCAGCTGCTCGAGGAAGCCGGCCTGCCCGCCGGGCGTCGATCAACCTCGTCTACGGGCAGCGGCGCCGACGATCGGCGACGCCGCGCTCGCGAGCGCCCGACCTCGCCGGCATCCACTTCACCGGCTCGACCGCGGTCTTCCACGCGATGTGGAAGACGGTCGGCGAGAACATCGACCGCTACCGCAACTACCCGCGCATCGTCGGCGAGACCGGCGGCAAGGACTTCATCGTCGCCCACCCGAGCGCCGACGTCGACGCGGTCGCGACCGCGATCGTGCGCGGCTCGTTCGAGTACCAGGGCCAGAAGTGCTCGGCGGCCTCGCGCGTCTACGCGCCGTCGAACCTCTGGCCCGAGCTGCAGCGAGCGGCTCGTCGAGCGAGGTCGGCGACGATCAAGATGGGCGACGTCAGCGACTTCTCGAACTTCATGGGCGCCGTGATCGACGGCAAGCTCCTTCGCGACGCAGCAGCGAGGCGATCGAGCGAGGCGCGGGCGACACGGCGACCGAGGTCGATCGTCGGCGGCGGCGTACGACGACAGCGAGGGCTACTTCGTCGAGCCGACCGTGATCGAGACCGAGCGACCCGAGCTACCGGCTGATGCGCGAGGAGTTCTTCGGCCCGATCGTCACCGACCTACGTCTACCCCGAGGACGAGTGGGAGCGAGACGCTCGAGCTCGTCGACGACGACGGCGCCGTACGGCCTGACCGGCGCCGATCTTCTCGCAGCGAGCGCGACGCGATCGACGAGGCGCAGGAGGCGCTCCGCTACGCCGCCGGCAACTTCTACGTCAACGACAAGCCGACCGGCGCGGTCGTCGGCCAGCAGCCGTTCGGCGGCTCGCGCGCGTCGGGGACGAACGACAAGGCGGGCTCGATGTGGAACCTGATCCGCTGGGTCAGCCCGCGCACGATCAAGGAGACGTTCGTCCCGCCGACGCGACTACCGCTACCCGTTCCTGCGACGCCGAGAAGCGGCGACGGCGTCGCGCTGAAGCGTCCGCTCTTCGTCGTCGCGCTCGCGCTCCTCGCTCGTCGTCGTCTCGGTAGCGACCGCGGCGCGGATCCGTGGCACGACGCGGGCCCGACCGGCTGCAGGCCGTCAACGGCGTGCGCGACCTCGTCTCCTGCGGCGCGCGGCTACGACCTCGCCACCGTCGACGGGCTCGACCGCGTCGCCCGCGACTGCGAGGTGCGTCACGCGCCAGACCTCGCGCGACCCGTACGCGAACGGCGAGAGCCAGCACGAGACCGAGGTCGAGCCCGACTCGGCCGCCTTCGGCAAGACGGTGGTCGCGGTCTTCCAGGTCGGGCGGATCTTCGACGGCGGCGCGCACAACATCGGCTACGCGGTCTCCCGCGACAGCGGCCGCACCTGGCGCGCGCGGCTTCCTCCCCGGGCTCGACGCCGCGCGGCGAGCGACCCGCTCGATCGCGTACGACCGGCGGCACAAGCGTCTGGCTCGCGGTCTCGCTCGTCTTCGGCGGCGCGGCTCGAAGATCGCGGGTCAGCCGCTCGACGCGACACGCTGCACTGGAGCGCGCCGGTGACCGCGGTCTCGACCAGCCCGAGTTCGGCCAGGACAAGGAGTGGATCGCCTGCGACGACTGGCCGCAGAGCCCGCACTACGGCAACTGCTACCTCAGCTACAGCGACACGATCGGCGAGGAGGTGATCGTCGCAGACCTCGAGCGACGGCGGCCTCAGCGTGGTCGGGCCGCGACGACCGCGCCGGGCTTCCCGGGCGCGAGTCGATCCGCGGCTCCTTCGCTCCCGGCGTGCAGCCGCTCGTGCTGCCGAGCGGGCGCGTCGTCGATCGCCTACTACGACGAGGGCAAGATCTCGGTGCTCCGCTCGGACGACGGCGGCGCGACCTGGACGACTGCAGCTCGGGATCGCCCCGGCCGTACTACCGCACGCACCGCGGCCTGCGCGCGGCGCCGCTGCCGACCTCGGCCGTGCAGCTCGGACGGCCGCGCCTACGTCGCCTGGACCGACTGCTGCGTTCAGGCCGGCTGCGTCCGGCGAACGACGTCGTCTACACGTCCCGTCCACGGACGGGATCGCCTGAGCCCGGTGACGCGCGTGCCGACCGGCAGCGGCGACGCCGAGCTTCCGGGCCTCGATGCGCGATCCCTCGACGTCCGGGCAGGCTCGCGCTCGCGTACTACGTCTACCGCGGGTCGTCGCTCGACGTCCGCTTCGTCGTCGTCGAACGCCGGCGCGAGCTGGAGCCGCCCGCAGCTGCTCAACTCGCGCCGCGTGCCGATGAGCGGGATCGCCCAGACCTCGCTCGGCTCGATGGTCGGCGACTACATCTCGACGTCGTTCGCCGGCGGCCGTGCGGTGCCGGTGCTTGCGTGCTTCGCGAGCGCGCCGCGCAAGTGGCCTGCACGAGGCTGCGTTCGGGACCTCGCTGCCGGTCCCCAGGCCCGTCCGGCCCTGTGCGAGCTGGGCGTAGATGGACCGCGCCGTCCGTTCGGGGAATCGCCGGGCGACGCCCTCCAGTTCCTCCCGGCTCGCGGCGAGAAACCGCTCCGCCGAGCCGAAGTGCCGCAGCAGCGCCCGCCGCCGCGCGGGGCCGACGCCCTGCAGCGTGTCGAAGATCGACTCGCGCGCCTTCGCGTCGCGGCGCTGGCGGTGGAAGCCGAGCGCGAAGCGGTGCGCCTCGTCGCGGATCCGCTGCAGCAGCTGCAGCCCGGCGAGTCGCGGTCGAGCACGATCGGGTCCGGACTGGCCGGGGACGAAGACCTCCTCCTCGCGCTTCGCCAGCGAGATCACGCGCGACGCGCGGCAGGTCGTACGCCTGCATCGCCGCGAGCGCCGCCGCGAGCTGGCCCTTGCCGCCGTCGATCACGACCAGGTTCGGCGTCGGCCGCGAACGACTCGTCGTACTCCTCGGCCGGTCGCCGTCCCGCAGCCGCGCGAACCGGCGCGAGACGACCTCCGGCCAGCGCCGCGAAGTCGTCCTGCCCGTCGAGCGCCGCGCACGCCGAACTTGCGGTAGTGCGCCTTCTTCGGCATCGCGTCCTGGAAGACGACCATCGAGCCGACCACCGACTCGCCCTGGATGTTCGAGATGTCGTAGCACTCGATCCGCAGCGGCAGGCTCTCGAGGTTCAGCGCCTCGCGCAGCTCCTCGAGCGCCTCGACCCGCCGCAGCGCGCTTGCTGCTCGGACTGCACCAGCGCTCCGACTCGAGCGCGAGCCGCGCGTTCTCGGTCGCCAGCTCCTGCAGCCGCCGCTTCTCGCCGCGCGCCGGCGCGCGCACCTCGACGCGCGAGCCGCGCCGCTCGGAGAGGAACTCCTCGAGCGCGCGCGGTGTCGCCCGACGTCCGGCGGGCACGACGATCTGCGGCGGCACGCTCGGCGCCGAGCCGTAGTACTCGAGCGCGAACGCCTCGAGCAGCGTCGCGCAGGTCCTGGCCCTCGACGTTCTCGAGGTGGAAGCCGTAGCGGTCGATCAGCCGGCCGTCGCGCAGCGGGAAGATCTGCACGGCCGCGCGGTCGCCCTCGACCGCGATCCCGATCACGTCGACGCGTGCCGACCGAGCGCCGGTCGGCCGCCTGCCGCTCGGCCAGGTGCCGCACCGCGAACAGCCGGTTCCGGTAGCGCGCCGCCTCCTCGAAGCGCTCGCCTCGCGGCCGCCTCCTTCATCTTCCGCTCGAGCTCGCGCTGGATCGGCCGCGTCTCGCCGGAGAGGAACTCGATCACGCCGTCGATGATCTCGCGGTAGTCCTCCTTCGAGATGTAGCCCACGCACGGCGCCAGGCAGCGCTCGATGTGGTAGTCGAGGCACGGGATCCCGGAGTGCCGGCCCGGCTTCGGGCCCTCGCACGGCCGGTACGGGAAGACGCGGTTGAGCACGTCGAGCGTCTCGCGCACCTTCTTCGCGTTCGCGTACGGGCCGAAGTAGACGACGCCGCGCCGGTGCCGCTCGCGCGTGAACATCACGCGCGGGTAGTCGTCCTCGACCGTGACCGCGATGTACGGGAACGACTTGTCGTCGCGGAGGCGGACGTTGAACGGCGGCCGGTGCCGCTTGACCAGGTTCTGCTCGAGGTGGAGCGCCTCGACCTCGGTGTCGGTGACGATCACCTCGACGTCGGCGACCCGCTCCGGGAGCTGCGCGATCGTCGAGCCGCGTGTCCGGGCGTCGCCTGGAAGTACGCTGCGCACGCGCGGCCGCAGCGACTTCGCCTTCCCGATGTAGAGGACCTCGCGCGCGCTCGTCGCGGAAGAGGTAGACGCCGGGCTTCGCCGGGAGCCGTTTCAGCTGCTCTTCGAGGTGTGTTGCCATTGCCGGGCAAGGGTAGCCTCCGAGCTTCGTGAAGAAGGCCCGTGCTCGCAGCGGTCGTCGCGGCGCGCGGCCGCAGGCTGCGCTGTCGCTCGCGTGTCGTCTCCTCCCGCGACGGCAGAGACCCGCGGCGGCACCTGCGCTACGCAGGCGTCAGCCGCGACCGACGGCGGCCGGGACGGCCACCGCGCCGACGACTCGTCGCCGACCACGTCGGCGCAGACCGACGACGACTCCGACCATCGCCGCCAGCGCGACCGCGCCGGTCGACGACCGCGCGTCCAGATCCCTCCGCCGCCGAGCCCGACGAGCCCGCGCGGGACGGACGTTCGCTCGTCGGCACCGTCGACGACTCGCTCGCCCAGCAGAGCCCGGGCGTCGCGCGCGCGCACGGTCGACGTCTCTCGCGACGCCGGCTTCGACGCGGCGGTGGTCTCGGCGCACGTGGCAGCGCGGGCAGCGTCAGGCCGCGCGGCGCGCCTGATGACCGTTCTCCGGCAACGTCTCCGCCGCCGCGCCGCCGCGCCGACATGCAGCTCGTTCGTCGTCGTCTGGCACGGCCTCGCGCGCGAGACACGCCGCGGACGCCGCCGAGCGCGCCGACTTCGCCGGCCTTCGCGGCAGCGCTGGTGAAGGCGCTGCCCAACGTGCGCCGGACGTGATCGTCGGCAACGAGCCGAACCTGAACACGTTCTGGAAGCCGCAGTTCGGCGCCGGCGGGCTCGACGCTGGCCGCCTCGCGCCTACGACGGACCTGCTCGCCCGCAGCTACGACGCGATCAAGGCGGTCGCCCGGCGACGTGCTCGGTGATCGGCGGCGGCGCTCTCGCCGCGCGGCGCCGACCGGCCCGACGGCATCGCGCCGACCCACTCGCCGACGTCGTTCATCCGCGACCTCGGCGCCGCCTACCGCGCGAGCGGCGCGCGACCAGCCCGCTGATGGACGCGTTCGCGCTCCACCCGTACATGGAGGCCTCGCCGGATCCCGCCGACGCGACCCGGCACCCGAAGAACACGACGATCACGATCGCCGACTACCCGAAGCTCGTCACGCTCCTCGAGCGAGGCCTTCCGACGGCACCGCCCAGCGCGGCGCGCACGCTGCCGATCATACTACACCGAGTTCGGCGTCCAGACCGCGCGTGCCGGTGCGGAAGCGTCGCGTCGTACGCCGACAGCGACTCGCCCGATCGCCGAGCGACAGCGTCACGCTTCGGCGACCCAGGCCGCGTACTACCGCGCGCGCGCTCGAGCTCGCCTACTGCCAGCCGACCGTGCGCGGGCTGTTCGTCTTCCACACCTTCGACGAGGCCGAGCCTCGCCGGCTGGCAGTCCGGCCTCTACTTCGCCGACGCGCACGCCGAAGCCGAGCCTGCCGGTCTTCCAGAGCGACGCCGTCGCCGACCTGCGCAGCGGCAGGTTTCCGACCTGCTCTCGCTAGGGTTCCGCCGTGGCCGGCCAGTACGTCGCCTACACCTTCTTCAAGGTCGATCCCGCCTGGCGGCGGCTGCCGATCGACGAGCGCGCGGCCGGCAAGGACGCGTTCGCCGAGGTCGTCGAGGACTGGGCCGGCCGGATCGGCCTCGCTGCGCGCCTACTCGATCGCCGGCGTGCGGCCCGACTGCGACTTCTTCCTCTGGAAGATCACCGAGCGCTACGAGGACCTCGGCGAGCTCGGCGCCGCGCTGAACGCGACGCCGCTCGCCGGGCTGGCTCGAGACGCCGTACTCGTACCTCGCGACGACGAAGGCCTCGCAGTACACGAAGGCGCGCAAGCCGCGGCAAGGTCGTGCCGAAGGGCTCGCCGTACCTCGTCGTCTACCCGTTCGTGAAGGTGCGGCCGTGGTACGCGCTGTCCGCAGGAGGACCGGCAGCGCGCGATGGACGAGCACATGCGCATCGGCGCACGAGTTCGCGACGATCCACAACCACACGACGTACTCGTTCGGGATCGACGACCAGGAGTTCATGACCGCCTTCGAGTGCGACGAGCCGGCCGACTTCATGCACCTGATGCTGACGCTGCGCGAGACCGAGGCGAGCCGCTACACCGAGCGCGACACGCCGATCTTCGTCGGCCAGCCGTCGGAGATCCGCGAGGCGCTCGACGAGCTCGACGGCGCGCGTCTCGGTCAGCATCCGGTCTCAGTAGCTGTACGTGTGCTCGTCGCGCCAGACGCGCCACATGGCGAAGCCGCAGAGCACGAAGACCGCCAGGAAGGCGATCAGGTTCCAGCCGTTCCCGACCGGCACGAAGAAGCGAGCGGCCACGTTCACGACCATCAGCGACCGCGGCGCCGTAGAAGACGACGCGCGAGCGGTTCGACCACATCGAGATCTCCTCGCGCCGGTCTCGCCAGAGCAGGTAGACGAAGTAGGCGATCGCGAGGAAGAAGGCGATCCGGGCGAGCAAGAAGAGCGCCGTGAGCGTCCGTCTCGAGCTGCGAGGACGACGATCGACCACCGCGATCAGCGCCGATGATCAGGAAGCCGCGAAGCGTCGGGTTCATGTCGTCCGGAGAGCGCGCCTCACGCGATCCAGCGTAGCTAGCGCCTCCGATCCCGGACTTCGCGGCGTCTAAGATGCCGGCGTGGTCGAGGAAGGCAAGCCGGCACCGGACTTCGAGCTCGAGAGCGACAGCGGCGAGACCGTGAAGCTCTCCGACCTGCGCGGCAAGCCGGTCGTCCTCTACTTCTATCCCAAGGACGACACGCCCGGCTGCACGCGGCAGGCCTGCGGGATCCGCGACGCCTAGGGCGAGTTCCAGCGGGCGGGCGCCGAGGTCTTCGGCGTCAGCGCCGACGACGCAGGCGTCACACGAGCGGTTCAAGGCGAAGTACGGGCTGCCGTTCACGCTGCTCGCCGACCCGGAGCACAAGCTCGCCGAGCCATACGGGGTCGGGCGGGAAGGCAAGAACTCGTACGAGCGCTCGACCTTCGTGATCGACGCCGACGGCAACGTCGCGCAGATCATGCGCCGGGTGAACCCGGACCGTCACGCGGACGAGGTCCTCGCGGCGCTCACATGACCACAGAGCGGCTGGGCACTACGCCGTGCGTTGGTGCTCAGCCAGTGAGCTACGTTTGACCGCGATCGCCGCAAGGGAGGCTGCAGCAACCAGTGCCACGAGGTCAGCGGGGTCCTGATCCGCCTGAACTCGGAGCTGCGGTCGCGCAGCTCGATGTAGCCAATCGGGCTGACGGCCACGCCACCGCCGCCACCGCCGCCCGCGCCCTTGCCCTTCCTCACCGCGGGTTCCCCGACCTCCGCCACCACCGAATCCGAAGCGTGCTTTCGCGACCGGGATGACGGTCGCGCCTCTCGTTCCACGGCCTCGCCGAAGACGGTCGATGCCTGCGCCTCCTGGCCGACCGTTTGCCCAATCCGCTCGGCAGTTCGTTCACGAGCTCTGAGCGCTCCTGCGCCTCCACCGCCGCTGACCGACTCCTTCCCGTGGCTTACGAGCCCATGGTGCCGGACCCATAGGCGCTTGGACTCGCGGGAGAGCTAACCGCATGCAACTGCTGCGCGTCGTAGACATGCGGATGAGAGGACTTGAACCTCCACGGGCTTGCGCCCACACGGACCTGAACCGTGCGCGTCTACCAATTCCGCCACATCCGCGCGGACGGACAGTGTAGCGCCGGCGCTGGGTACGCTTTTCCGCTTGAACAGGGGTCTTCTTGTCCTCGCAGCGGCATCGCTCGCTGCTGCCGCTCGGGCTCGCTTCCGCGGCCGCCCCGACCCCGCCGAACGCGCCCTGGTGGAGGTCGTCGTAACGCTGAAGACGCGCGACCAGGACGCGTTCATCGAGCGCCTGCGGGACCGCTCGTTCCCGAAGCCCGCGTGCGCTGGCGCTACCGGATCGTGCTCGAACGGGCTCGGCGGTCGTGGCGCCGGCCGATACAACGCGGCGGATCGCGGCGCTCCCGGGCGTCGACGAGGTCTACCCGAGCGTCCGCTACCGGCGCTCGCTCTACCAGAGCCCCGCCGTGATCGGCGCGCCGCAGGTCTGGGGCCCGACCCTCGCGACCGCGGGCGACGGGATCAAGATCGGGATCATCGACGACGGCGTCGACCAGTCACACCCGTTCTTCGCGCCTGCAGGGCTTCACGATGCCCGCCGGGCTTCCCGAAGGGCAACCGCGCCTACACGACCGCGAAGGTGATCGTCGCCCGCGCGTTCCCGCCCCCGGACGCCGAACTGGCCGCTACGCCAAGCTCCCGTTCGACCCGGCCGAGTCCGAGCACGGCACCCACGTGGCGGGCATCGCCGCAGGCGACCACGGCACGAGCGCGCACGGCCCGAACGGCACCGTGAAGGTCTCCGGGATCGCGCCGCATGCGTACCTCGGCAACTACCGCGTCGCTGACGATTCCGACCGCCGCGCTTCGGCCTCGACGGCAACTCGCCGGAGATCGTGGCCGGCATCGAGGCGGCGGTGCGCGACGGGATGAACGTGATCAACCTCTCGCTCGGCGAGCCGGAGATCGACGCCGTCGCGCGACATCGTCGTGCAGGCGATCGACGGCGCCGCCGAGGCCGGGGTCGTGCCCGTGATCGCCGCCGGCAACGACTTCGACGTGCTCGGCTCCGGCTCGATCGACTCGCCGGGCTCGCGCGCCGGCAGCCATCACGGTGGCGGCCGCGAGCAAGAGCGGTGCGATCGCCTCGTTCTCCTCGGGCGGGCCCGCTCCGTACTCGCTGGGGCTGAAGCCGGACGTGACGCGCACCCGGCGTCGGCATCCTCGTCCTCGGTGCCGGGCACGTCGGCCTCGTGGGAGCACGCTCGACGGGACGAGCATGGCGGCCCCGCACGTCGCAGGCGCGGCGCGCGTTGCTCGGCAGCGGCACCCGACCTGGACGGTCGCAGCAGGTCAAGTCGGCGCTCGTGCCGACCGGCAATCCGGTCAAGGGCGACGCGGCGGCCGCGAGGTCGCCGCCGACGCGCGAGGGCGGCGGGATGATCTGGCTGCCCCGGGCCGACCAGCCGCTCGTCTTCGCCAGCCCGACGAGCCTTTCGCTCGGCTCCTGCGCCGCGGTCGATCGCGTCGCGCTGCAGGTCGCGCTCACCGACGCGGGCGGCGGCGCCGGCGCCTGGACGCGTCTCGCTGTGCGGCAGGTCAGCCGGGCCGCGGCGTCGCGGTCACGGCGCCCGTCCGTGACCGTCCCGGGAAGGCTGACGCTGCGCGCGATCGTGTCGCCGGCGCGCGCCGGTGGGCGACTCGCAGCGGCTTCGTCGTCCTGCACGCGGTGGCACAGACGCCGGCGCATCCCGTACTGGCTACGCGTCACCGCCCGCGAGCTCGGCCCGGAGCCGCACACGGTGCTGCGACGCCCGGGCGTCTACCGGGGCGACACTCGCAGGCGCGGCAGCGCCTCGTCACGTCGTACCGCTACCCGAGCGCGACCGTCGGCGCTCGGCACTGAGCGCACGCGCCTGCCCGGGCCCGAGCAGGTCTTCCGCTTCATCATGCGGGGACGCGTGACCAACGCTCGGCGCACGTGGTCGCTCTCGGAGGGCCGGGCGTCCACGTCTCGCCGCGCCTCGTCCGGGCGGGCGGACGAGGACCGTCTCGCCGGCGTCACCGGCGCTGCCGCTGCGCATCAACCCGTACCAGCCCGGCTACTTCGGGATCGAGCCCGTGGTCGGCGTCTTCCGTCCGGCTCCGGGCGCCTACGACCTCGTCTTCGACACCGCCAGCCGGCGGCGTCGCCGGCCCGTTCACGTTCCGCTTCTGGGTCAACGACACGACGCCGCCCGTCGGCGCGGCTGCTGACTCGCACGGTGCTCGCCGGGTCAGCGGCTGCGCGCTCGTCGTGCGCGACGCGCGGCTCGGGCGTCGACTCCGACCTCGCTGCTGCGCGCAAGTCGACGGCAGCTTCCGCCGCGATCCTCTATCGGCGCGAGCACGGGTGGCAGGTCGCCGCCTCGGCAGGCTCGCCCGCGGACGGCACCGAGCTCGTCTTCTCCGTCGCCGACTACCAGGAGACGAAGAACACGGAGAACGCGCACGAAGACGCTGCCGAACACGCGCCGGCTCGTCGCTACCTTCGTGCGTGCGCTAGTTCCGAGCGGTCGTGAGTCCTCGAGCGTCGGCAGCTGCTCGAGGTCGCGCTCGACGCTGGCCGCGAAGTCCTCGGCGTCAGGTCATGAGCCTCGCGCGACGAGCTTGAGCTGGGACTTCCGCTGGGCTCCGCTCGCGCTTGCGGCGCGCCTCGATCCCGAGTCGTTCGCTTGAGCCTCGGCCACTCGGCACCGATCACCGCGACGACGGCGCAGAGCGAGGAGCGCGACCGACAGCCAGCTCATCGAATTCATTCTAGCCCGGCCGCTAAACCGACCGGAGCGGTTCGCCGATAACGCCTTCATGACCTCGCCGGTCCTGTTCGTCGCCGTACCTCGTGCTTCTGGGCGGCCCTCATGCGGGCTCTGCTCGTCCAGGCAGGATCCTTGCGCCGACGTGCGGTCGCTGCGGGCTTCGCTACGAGCGGCAAGAGCTCGGCGAGACCGTCTGCTCCTGTAGGCGTTAGCCGGTATCTACAACCGGGTCGCGCAGCAGCGCTGCGTACGGGATCCCGGTCCGTGGGTCAGTCCAGACCGCGCGGTAGAGCACCGGCTGCGCCGCGACGGCGAGTCGTCCACGAACGAGAAGGCGCCCGTGGAGAGGGTCAGCGTGGCGACGTGCGCCCGGGGCTCGCTGGGCCGCTCGCGGTAGAGCTTGACCTTCCCGAGGCGATGCCGCCGACGCGCCCGGAGACGGTCACTGGTCCACGTTCGCCGTTGTCCGTCGCGTCGATGATCACCTTCGTCGTGAGCCGCCTGGGCGAGCGGTACCAGGTCAGCCCGGCCGCCCCGCCGAGCAGCACATCTCGTCCACCGCGAGGCGCAAGCGCGAGGCCCGCAAGCCAGCCGTCCAGCTCCACGTGGCTCTGCTCGGTGGACGATCGTCCCCGCCCAGAGGTACTTCTGGCCGGAGAGGCCGATGTCGTCCGGGCTGACCCACTCGTTTGCCGCAACCTCTGCGCCCGAGCGAGTCAACGCGAGCCCCGTCGTCAGGGCCCGGTCGAGAACGAAGATGGAGTCGCTGACCTTCCCGCGCGTCACGAAGCGTGACCGGCGCAGAAGCGAGCGGGATCATCGACTCCGTCCAGGCGCGTGGAGGACGCCGTCAGGGCCAATGCCGCCGAAGACGGGCCCGAGCGGAAAGTCGCCGTAGCCGGCATCGAGCCCGAGGCCTGGTCCAGGTGCGCTTGTTCGGGAACCACTCGAACGTCGCGACCGTGCCGTGGTAACCGTAGGACTCGATCACGTGGACACGATCGCCGACGATGACCGGCTTGGTCGGCGGCGGCACGTAGCTCTGCGGGAAGCCCTCGGCGGTGATCCGGATCGTGCGCATGCGCCCCTTCGCGTCGAGCCGCGTCAGCAGCAGCTGGCTCTTGAAGTTGACGCTGTTCCAGCGCGTGTACGCAACGACCGGCCGGCCCGCACTGGTCCAGCGTGCCAGCCCGGGCCAGCCGAGAGCTCCGCTTCGCGCCGACTTTCGCGTTCACGCGGGATCGACTGCCACCCCAGCAGCCCCTTCCTGACGAGGTTCAGCCGCCGGCTGTCGGCGCTCACCACGAGCGCGACCGGGCCGGCCGTGCCGACCTGGAAGGCCATGACCTGGGAGCCCATTGGAGACGCTGTCGGCCACCTGGGCGCGCCAGCGGCCAGGCCCGACCCACGCGTGGACACGATCAGGCTCTTGCCGCGCACTGTACGCGACGTACGGCGTTCCCTTGCGATCGAGCGCGAGCGAGCCGTCGTGGACGCCACGGGCGACGATCTCTGCAGAGGCTCGGCCCGGCGCTATGAGGACGACCGCAAAGGCCAGCGCTGCCGGCCCCAGCCTCCTCATCGCGAGCATCGCTCCTCCCCGCCGACGCCGAGATTCCAGCTTAGATCACAGGTCAAGCACGTCAGGTGCGCGCACCACAAGCAGGCTCGCGTCGTGCGGAGGCCCTGCGCGCGAAGGGTCACCTCGAGGCGCAGCCGTGTCCCTTGCTTGATGCGTCGCGGCTTGTACCAGCCGAAGCTCGTCGAGTAGGGAAGCCGATCTTGTTCACCTGCGGCTGGGTGTTCTGCCAGACGACCCTCTTGCGCTTCAGAACCCGCGCGCGCACGGTCAGGGCGTGCACGTTCGTGGTCCAGCGGACGCGGACGGCGAGCAGGTGCAGGAACGTGGAGCGAACCGTCTTGACCGGAAACAGGTTGAGCGAGACCGGAATCGTGAAGTCGGTCGGCGAGCTGTAGAAGCTCTCGGCGGTGGTGCGGTCGCTCGACCAGACGAGCCACCAGTAGTGGCCTGCGTAGAGCGGGGTTGCTCGGCGACCACCGGCGCTCGTCGTTTGCGAAGACCGCGGCGTCGACGACGTTCGCGTCCTCGAACTTCCCGTCGCCAGTCCGGTCGGGGCTGTCCGCAATGAAGATCCCCTGCGACCGCTCGTTCGCCGGCAGAGTCCAACTGAAGAGTGGATGCGAGCTCGATACCTGGCGCCCGGGCCGGGCGAGACCGGGACCGCGGCAGCGAGTGCTCCGCCGACCAGCACGGTGGCGGCGCCAACGGCGGCGAGGAGTAGGCGGCGCATGGTTCTTCGCTGTTTTGTCGGCTTCCGGGACCCGCGGGCAAAGCACCCACACGGGGCGTTCGGCCGTTCAGGAACCGGTGGCCGCGCCCGGCTTCTCCAGCCATTGAGCTAACGAGGGAACCCGAAGGTTCCCACGCCTGACTCCCGGGTTGGACTCGAACCAGCCTGCAAATCGGCATCATTTTATGCTGCGGCACGGGGGTAGCACCGTGCGAGCCCGGATGATCTCATTTGGCGGTTTTTCAGTGAAGGTCGAGGATGCCCTTGGCGCCCGAAAATTCGGTGAAGCCGGAGCCTGCAACGGCACGCTCGACCTGGATCTCACACTCGCGACCATCCGCCAAGCGCAACCAGGCGCCACCCTCGACGAGATTCATCGTAGGCGCTGGATTCCTGGAGGTTCCCCGACCATGCAGGATCGGGACCCGGGGCGGGGCCGCCGACCGACTCGATAATGCAGTCGCCCTCGACTACGGCCGCGCCCTGGCTGATCGTCGCGCTGCCGTGGTAGCGATTCACGACCTCCGCACCATAGGTCAGACGGACATGAGAAGCGCGAGGCTGGTCGGTCGTCGACGAGCACGTGCGAGTAGGTGTTCGCCGTCACCGTGAGATCGCGCTGACCGACGAACTCGGCGATGCGCCCAGGGAACGCCGCGCAAAGTGAAGCAGGCTGATCCGGCGGTGGCGCAGGTCGTGCGGACTCCATAGAACGATCCCCCGGCGCTTGCGCTCGGCGATCGCGGTGCGCAAGGCGTCCGCACCGGAGTCGGCGAACAGCCGCGCCTCCGGGTCGCGAAAGCGCCGGTGCGGCACAGCGTCGCCTCGATCGCCTCGGCCAACACCGGGTGGAGCTCGACCCAGAGGGCCCCGGGAGCTCCCGCGTGATCAGCTAGTCGGGTGCGGTTCGGTGGGAGCGGCCAGACGAGCAGCCGTCGCGGCCAGCCAGCGCCCCGACAGAGGAGGACGAGCGGGGCTCGCTGGCGCAGCCGCCGACGCATCCAGCGCGTCGGACGCCATTGCGGAAAGGCGTCCTCTGCGTTGTTCCTCGTCGGCCGATGCGTCCGCCCGCTGTCGCGCCGGTGACGTAGATCTCGGTGCGTTCTTGCTAGACAGGCGAGCGCCAGGAGGCGGAGGCCCGAGAAGGCTAAGCTGCCTGCCATTAGGCGAAAAGCTTTGGGCGAATGCCCAAGTAAGGGGGACACCTGTTTCTGCGCGCGCCGTCGGCGTTCGCTGACGTAGATCTTGAATCTGCTGTCGCCGGCCCGCCTCGCTCGCGAAGAGCGATCTTGCTCCCAGCCGGCGACCAGGCAGGACCAGCAGTCACCAACGCTGTTCCTGGTCAGTTGCTTGTTCGTGCTCCCGTCCGACCGAAGGAGGGAGATCTCGAGGCGGTGGTTTACATACGCGATCCAGTTGCCGTCCGGCGACCAGGCGAGGCAGCTAATCCGCGCCCCCGCTTTCGTCAGCTCCCGCTCTCCTCCGCCCTCAGCGCTGATGATGCAGATCGGACCTCGAAGGTGCTCCTCGCTTGCTCTCCCGCACGAACGCGACGCTCTGTCCGTCCGGCGACCATGTGGGGGAAAGAGATCCCTCCGCGGATTGTGCGTCAGTCCGGCGCTGCTTGCTGCCGTTGGCGTTCATCACGTAGATCTCGCGGTTGCCATCGCGTTCGCTCGTGAAGGCGATCCTGCGACCGCGTTGGGCGACCATGCCGGGACCGGGCGTCAAGCCCTCGACTCCTCGTGAGTCTCTCCGCGCCGCTTCCGTCGCCATGCATCCGTGTAGATCTCGGCATCGCCGGCGCGATCACTCTGAAAGACGATCGTTCCGGACGGTCTTCGATGATGCCGCCTCCCGTCCGAGGGCGGTGGCGCTGACGGCAGATCCCGCTGCGAGCAATAGGGCTGCAACCAATGCGAGACGCCAGCGCGCTCGGCTGGGCGACCAAAGGCAAGCCCATTGCTGGAACGCACGCATCACACCGCCGACACTACGCCCAGAATCACTCAAGTGCTACTGGGGCGATCTCGCTGGCACCCCCGCGGCGGCCCGCATGAGCTGCTCCGCTACCTCGAGGACCGCAGACGCGGCGACGATCGACGCGGCTGCGCTGGCCGCGTCCTGCCCACCCGTCGCGCTTCCCGGCGTCGGCTACAAAGCGCGTGGCCCGCGGACCGAGCGCCGTCGGCGCCCCCGCGGGCCCTCGCGTTTAGGGAGGGACCCGAACCTACATCGACAGCCGAATTCCGAGGTAGTGCACGGAGGTAGGCGCACCAGCCGCGCACGCTCGACCTCGCTCGGCACGCGTGACCTGCGGAGGAATGCGCGGTCCCGCTTAGCCGCGAAGGACGAAACTCCCCGGGTTGGACTCGAGACCAGCAACCACGCCGGTTGGCGCAGCCGGATGCTCTGCCAATTGAGCTACCGGGGATCGGTGCTCGGCGGCAGGAAATTGTAGCCGCGGTTCGAGAGCTGTCCGTCAGCTTGAAAACGCCGCCCCCGCGACGCCTGGGTCACGGGCGAGCGGGCGCGGTTCGCTCGCATCATTGCCAGCACGGCGACCACCAGCGCGAGCACCAGAACCAGCCAGATGAAGTTGTTGATCGCCACTCCGCCGACAACCGCGAAGATGACGAGCAGAATGACCAGCAGCCAAAGCAACGTGGCATGAACTACCTCCCTTCTGTCGGAACCGTCGTTGCCCAAGCCGACTAACTCTGGCCACCTCGTTTCCGATCTCCGAGGGTGGGTAGCGGCGCGGGGATCGAGGCGGCAATGCCCCGACCGGGGGCAATCCGGAGCCAGGCTGGCCGCGGTTGCGCGGATCTTCTCGAGCTGCTCCTGCCGGAGCTCCGCTTCGTGCGCCTCGAGGTCGGCACCGGCACAAGCTCGCGCGCCGGAGCTGGCGCTCGTGGGGACGCAGCAGGAGCTCCCTTGCGGTGTCCTCGTCGATCCACACCTGCGGCGGCACGCGCATCGAGCTCGGCCAGCAGCGGGACGAGATCCTCGTCGGGCTTTTCGTCTTCGTCGAGCAAGTGGGCCCGAGCCCGCCGGTGTAGCTCCGAGGTCGAAGTGCTCCGGAGTGAGGCTCTCGAGAGCATCTGGCGGAGGCCCGAGTGTGCCGCGACCCCCGCGAGCGCATCCCGCCCAGGCGTTCCGCCGCCTCGAGCAGCCGCGGGGAGATCTCCTCGCCAACCGCGGTCGTGGCGACCCCGCGCTGAAGCTGAATCGTCATGCCGAGCTTGTCGTTCTGCGTAGCGCGCAAGGCCTCGTGCCGCTCGGGCGAGTCGGGGACGCGGTTCGGCACTTCCCGGGCCCGCTCGTAGGCGGCCTGGGCGTCCGGCGCGCGGCGGATCTCCGTGCGGACCCGGTAGAAGCGGGTACGGGTCGGCCGAGGCGAGCCGCTCCCTCGAATCCCTCCGGGCGATCGTCGGCCGGATCCGTCGTGCGGCAGCGCGACGACCTTGACGTCGAACCCGGCTGCAGCGCGCCGCCTCCATGCCGCGCAGCGTCGCGTCCTCGCCCGGCCGCGTCGCTGTCGAAGCAGAGGCACAGACGCGCCGTGGTCAGGCGCGAAAGCTCGCGAAGCTGCTTGCGCGGTGAGCGCGGTGCCCATCGACGCGACGACCGGCTCGAAGCCCGCCTGCCGCAGCGCGATCACGTCGGTGTTCCCCTCGACGACGCACGGCGCGGTCCTCGCTTCGCGATCGCGGCGCGCGCGCTGTCGAGCCCGTAGAGCAGCGACGCCCTTGTGGAAGAGCTCGACTCTCGGGCGTGTTGACGTACTTCGCCGCGCAGCGGGTCGTCCTCGTGGAGCCTGCCGCGCCTGGAAGCCGACGCACCCGGCCGCGCGCGTCGGCGAGCGGGAAGAGCGAGCCGGCGCTGGAAGTAGTCGTCGCCGCGCTGGCGTGATGAGGCCCGGCGGCCGCGCAGCTCGTCGGCCGTGAAGCCCTTCTCGCGCGCCTTGCGCGCGAGCGTCGTTGCCGCCCGAGCGCGAGCCCGAGCCGGAACTCGCGGCAGATCTCCTCGCCGAGGCCGCGCGCCGTCGAGGTAGTCGCGCGCGAGCGCGCCGGCCTGCGAGTCCCACAGGTAGCGCTCGTAGAACGTCGCCGCCTGGTCGAGCAGCGTCGCAGAGCCGCTCGCGCCGCTTGCGGCGCGCGTCCTGCGCGCGGCGACGCTCTCCTCGTACTCGAGCGGGACGCGGAAGCGGTCGGCCGAGCCACTCGATCGCGCCGACGAAGTCGAGGCCCTCGCGTCTCGCGGACGAACGTGATCGCGTCGCCGCCCTTGCCGCAGCCGAAGCAGTAGTACGAGCTCGTCGACCGGGTTGACCGAGAAGCTCGGCGTCCGCTCCTCGTGGAACGGGCAGCGGCCCGTGTAGCGCGCCGCCCGACCTTGCGCAGCGCGCGTCGCGCTCCTCGACGACGCGCGACGATGTCGGCCGCCTGCTGACCGCCTCGACCGATCGTGTCCTTGATCGCGCGCCACTAGTCCGAGCCGCGCAGCGTACGTCGAGCGCGAAGCGGTCGGTCATCCCGGCGATGAACTCGACGATCTCGTCGGCGGCGTCGCCGCGGTCGGCGAGGTGCGTCGAAGATCGCGCCGGATCGTCGCGCGCGCGCGCTCGTGCTCGGCGCGCGTCTGCGGGCCGAGGTAGACGCGCTCGAACATGAACGCGCGCAGCGAGAGCATCGCGCCGCCGACCTCCTCGCTCTGGACGATGTCGCCGGCCGCGCCGAGGTCTCGACGAGGTCGTGGACGAGCGTGTCGATGCGCGTCGACCCGGTCGGGCCGAGCAGCGTCGATCTCGTCGCGCGGCAGGTCGTCGTCGCCGAGCAGCCCGTAGCGGATCGCGTCGTCGATGTCGTGGTTGATGTAGGCGACGCGGTCGACGATGCGGACGATCTTGCCCTCGAGCGTCTCGGGCTCGCTGCGTCGCCGGTGTGCGTGAGGATGCCGTCGCGCACCTCGTGCGTGAGGTTGAGCCGCTCGCGCGATCGCGGCAGCGACTGCTCGTTGTGGCGGAAGCCGCCGCCGAAGCGCTCGCGCAGCGCCGCGTCGAGCGCCTCCTCGCCGGCGTGGCCGAACGGCGTGTGGCCGATGTCGTGCCCGAGCCCGATCGCCTCGACGAGGTCCTCGTTCAGCCGCAGCGCGCGGGCGACGACGCGCGAGATCGCCGGTCGTCTCGAGCGTGTGCGTCATGCCGCGTGCGGTAGTGGTCGCCCGCCGGGTCGATGAAGACCTGCGTCTTCCCCTTCAGCCGGCGGAACGGCTTCGAGTGGACGATGCGGTCGCGGTCGCGCTGGAACGGCGTCCGCACGCGGCACTCCTCCTCGGGCGCGATCGCGCCCGCGCGTCTCGTACGAGCGCACGGCGAGCGGCGAGCAGCCAGCGCTGCTCGTGCTCGCGGACGCATGCCTCGAAGGCGTCCCCAGCTCTCCCGGCAAGCTCGGGCATGGCCCGACCGATGCTAGTCGCTCCGCCGGACCGTGAGACTGCGCAGCTTTGCGGATCCGCCGTCACCTCGATTGCCGCGATGCGGCCCTCGGCGAGCGTAAAGCTGACGACCGAAGATCAGCCACCCGTCACTTGCGGCGAAGCACGGGCACCGTTCACGATCGCCAAAGCGTCAGGCTGCGCAAACCGGCTGCCGCGTACCCGCTGGGCCACGGCTGCCGCGCCCGGCGACCCGCTCGCTCGGGGGCCCGATGTCGACGCGGAACTCGACCTCTGGATCGAGCACGGCGACGAGCCGCCATCGAAGTCGCCCGCGCGCGGGCCGCGAGAAAGGCGTCCACGACCTCGCGCTGCCTGGCGAGATCCGTCTCGGCGACCGGCTTCGCGCCACGAACGCGCCGTCTGGCCCGGCTCGCGGCACTACTGGCCGAATCCGGCGAGCGCCGAGGTCTCGAGCAATACGTA